>Ga0114129_10004812_pt1 | contig 19081 bp, 17 predicted proteins | sample RhiMetdeltSRZDD1_FD_80071 | JGI IMG/M metagenome (GOLD analysis project Ga0114129, IMG submission 80071) | Populus rhizosphere microbial communities from Tennessee, USA - Rhizosphere MetaG P. deltoides SRZDD1 (version 2) (version 2) | ecosystem: Host-associated > Plants > Roots > Rhizosphere >...
CAAACCATGACCATCGACCCCTGCAACCTCCAACTGCTCTACCAAGGACGCAGCCCCACCTCCGGCGGCGACTACGGCCTCCTGCCCTACCGCCCCGGCCTGCTCACACTCCAACGCTAACCACACAACAACCCGCCCAACGGGGCCGCGGCACCACCCCGGCCCCGTCAAGCGCATCGTCGCCGCGCCGGTCAAACGCCGTCACAGCAAGGCCGGAACTCGCGGTGGCTGACCAGCGGACCCGGGCGGAAGTCGACGAAGGCCGGCGCGTCGCCGAGACCGACTGCGACTGCTGCCGCCTGCAACTTCTCCGTTGTGGCGGCCCGGTCCCAGTGACCAGTGACGGCTCGGTGGGTGACGGCTTGGAGCGCCGCGACGATCTCCGAAGGAGTGAACGCGCAGTGTCCGCGCCTGCCGATGAACGCTTGACGCAGCAGGCTCATGTCGCCGGCGGCTCTTACCTGTGCGGCGTACCGGTTCTCGTACTCGACCGGAGCCAGCTGGTCGTAGAGCGTGTGCAAGGTGAGCGTTGGGACATCGAGATGACCGCTGACGGTCGACGTGCGTGACAGCGCAACCACCGCACTTGTGTCGGCACGGACGATCGCGTTGCGGGTCAGGTTGGCGAGATCGGCGTGCAGGTTGAGGCCCGCCTCGCGATATAGGGCTCGTACAGTCTCCCGGTAGGGAGAGCGCGCGATCAATGCGGCGTAGTCCACGCCCGTGTTCCATGAGGCGTTGCCACCCGCGGCCAGCTCGATGAAGTACCGGGCCGGCACAACGAACGGCAACGTGCCCACCAGCCAATCGTATTGCGCCTTGGCGATACCGGCGGCGTCGTGCCGGCCGGGCGGTTGCGCTTGCTGCGCCGACCACGTCGGCATGTTCAGCAGCGCGGTCGCCAATGCGACACGAGCCCGCCCCTGCGCCGTGCCTTGTGCGTTGGTCGCCGCGGCGGACAGCTGTGCAGCCGCGAGGGCTCCTTCGCCCGGGCTGGCGTAGTCGACCAGCTTGACGTGTTGATCCGGCGCAAGAAGCTGGCTGAGGGCGTACTCGCCGTCGAGTTGGTAGTTGTTCAAATCGATGCCGCCTCCGACAAGTCCGCACGTGGACACGACACCGTCGAGGCGGTGCCCGGCGTTCTGCGCTTCCTGCGCGCTGATGAGGCCACCCATGGAGGTGCCGAGCGCCAGCGTCAGGCGCGGATGCCCGATGATGGCGTCGATGGCGGCGAGGCTGGCGAACTGGTCACGGGTGGCGCTGGCGAGCGCCCACAGCGATCCGTTCGGGTCGTAGGAGGAGCCGACCAGCGCGTACCCACGGTCGAGCAGAACCTGCTGCGTGGCGGGATTCGGCGCGTCCGCGGGGCTGAGGGTGCCGAAGCCGTGGCTGTAGAGAACGAGGGTGCCGTTCCAGTCCGCGGGGACGTCGGCGATCCAGGTGGCGCCGTCGGCCAGGACTCCCGTGTAGTGGGTGACAACCGCCGCCGTAGGGGTGGCGGCGGCGTTCGCCGGCAGCGCGGCAAGGCTCAACATGGCGGCGCACAACGCTATCCGGATGGTTCGACGACCGGTCACAGCGACCTCCAGCGGGTGACGAGTGAGTGCCGAAGACGGGCAGGTGGATGGGCACTGAGCCAACGGCGGATGGTTGGCAGAAGCCCATGAGGAATGAACAACACGACCGTGATGAGCAGGAGCGCGTAGAAGGCGTAGGACAGTACGCTCGGCGCGTAGCTCGGCATGCCCGGCTGGGTGGCGATCGTGTTGAGCACCTGGACCAGCAGTGTGATCGCGGTGGCACCCAGGAGCGCGCCCCAGATGGTACCGAGGCCGCCGACGACCGCCATCACGACGTATTGGATGGAGAGAAGCACCGGGAACGATCCGGGTGCCAGGTAGCCGAGGTAGAAGGCGTAGATGCCGCCGGCTAGCCCGGCGAACGCGGCCGCCGTGGTGAACACGAGCATGCGGTACCGGCCGACCGGTACGCCGCTGGCCGCCGCGGCGGTCTCACTGGTGGCGAGTGCGCGCAGACCCCGGCCGGTGCGGGAGGCGACGAGGTTGTGCGCCACCACCATGGTCAGCACGACCCCTGCCCAGGTGAGGTAGGCGTAGTGGATGTCTTGGTCGAGTTCGACGCCGGCCACGGACAGGTGTGGGATGCCCTGCAGGCCGATTGCGCCGCCGGCCCAGTCCGCGTCGCTCACCAGCGACAGCAGGATCAGCTGCAAGGCGAGCGTGGCGAAAGCGAGTTGATGCCCACGTAGTCGCAGGATCGGTATCCCGACCAATACCGCACATGTCGCTGCCATCACGGGCGCGGCGAGCAGCCCGACGATCGATGGTCCATTATGGACACTGATGAGCCCGGCGGTGTAGGCGCCGATCGCGTAGAACGACGCCTGACCGAGTGAGACTTGGCCGGCGTACCCCATGAGGAGCGAGAGTCCGACGGTGGCCATGGCGGCGAGGCCCAGGAGGATGTAGACAGTCAGCTGGCTGGCGGTGAGCGCTGAGGGCAGCGCGAGAGCGGCCGCGGCGAGTAACAGCGGCGGGCCGGCAGCGAGCATCCGGCGCGTCATGTCGCCTCCTCCTGGATCGCGCGTTGCCGCCCGGCCTGGACGATCAGGATGGTCAGCATGAATACGAGCGCGACTTCGGACTGGTAGGAGGTGCTGAGGTAGCCGGCGGTAAGGGCTTGTACGACGCCCAGCACCAGTCCGCCGGCCAATGTCAGCGTGGGCCGGGTCAGGTTGCCGAGAATCGCGGCGGAGAAGCCGTTGACGACGAGCATCACGTCGCTGTCGAAGGACACCTGCTGTATCGGGGTTACGAGCACACCGGCCAGCCCGCCGAGACCGCCGCCGATCGCGAACGCCAGCAGTCCCATCGCGGTCACATTGATGCCGACTACCCTGGCCGCGTATGGGTTGGCTGCGGTGGCGGTCAATGCCTTGCCGACGTCGGTGCGCGCGAATATCAGCGCCATCGCCGTCAGCGTTACCGCGGTGACGCCGATGATGAGAAGGTAGTGCGCCTGCACCCGGCTGCCGAAGACGCTTACCGAGCCGGGTATCCCGCCGTACGAGCGTGGCTGGTCGCCCCAGATCAGGATCTCCACGGCGTACGCGAAGACTCCGAGGCCGAGGGTGACGATCAACGCGGACTGCGGTGTAGTGCCCGGCTTGCCGACGGCCACCACACCGACCAGCAGACCGACGAGGCAGGCGATCGCGACCGCGAGTGTCTCGGCGGCGCCATGGGGAAGGCCGGCGGCGAGCAGCGACGAAGCCGTCAGCGCGGCGATCACGGCGAAGCCGCCCTGGGCGAAGTTGACCACCCGGGTGACGCGGTAGATCGCGACGAGTCCGCTGCCGGTCAATGCGTACGCGCAGCCGACGCCAATGCCGGTGATGAGGTACTGCACCAGAGCGCCCATTACAGCTCCTCACCGGGAGCGCCGCCGAGGTATGCGGCGGCGAGCGCCGGGCTCTCGGCGAGCGCTGCCGATGGACCTTCCGTCGCTACCCGGCCGGCTTCGAGCACGTACGCCCGCGAGCACAGGTCCAGCGCCAGCCGGGCGTTCTGTTCGATGAGCAGGACGGCGAGCCCGTCCTCGGTGTTGCGGGCGCGAAGGTGGCCGACGAGGCCGGCGAGCACGAGCGGGGCCAGACCCAGCGACATCTCGTCGATGACGAGAATGTCCGGCCGGCTCATCAGCGCCCGTCCGAGCGCAACCATCTGCTGCTCGCCGCCGGAGAGCAGCCCGGCCCGCCGGTGCTTCAGGCGCTCCAGTTCGGGCAGCATCGCATAGATGTGCGTCGTGTCGCGGTCTCGCCGTCTCCAGGCGCCCAGCCGGAGATTGTCGTCGACGGACAGCGGACCGAACAGTTGCCGGCCTTCCGGCACCTGCGCGAGCTGCCCGTGCACGATGGCTCGGCCACTGGCCGGCTTGAGGATCCCGGACAGCGTGTTGACCAATGTGGACTTGCCGGCGCCGTTCGGGCCGATGATGGCGACCATTTCTCCGGCCGCCACATGCAGGCTGACCCGGTCGAGGGCGACTGCTGCCCCGTACCTCACGGTCATCTCGTCCACGTCCACGACGCGGGTCATGGCGAGTCCTCATTGCCGAGATACGCCGCAATCACCTTGGCATCGGCGCGGATCGCCGGGAAGGCGCCGCGGGCGATGACGCGACCGAGGTCGAGCACGGTGATTCGATCGGCGAGGCGAGCCACGAATGCCACGTCGTGCTCGATGAGCATCATGGTCAGTCCGTCGGCGCGCAGCTGTTCGATGAGTTCGGCCAGCGCTGCGCGTTCTGCGGCGCGCAGGCCGGACGCGGGTTCGTCGAGCAGCAGCAGCCGGGGCCGCCCGCACAATGCTCGGGCCATCTGCAGAGCACGCTGTTGTCCGAGCGGCAGCGCGTCGGCCGGCCGGTGTGCCCAGGCGGCCAGGCCCACGCGGGACAGGGCCAGCTGCGCGCGATGCCGGATGTCGCGCTCCTCGCGGCGATGAGCAGGCATGCGCAACACCGCCGCGAGCGATCCAACCCGTGTGACGGCGTGGGCGCCGACCATCACGTTCTCGATCGCGGTCATGCCGCGGAAGATCCGCGCTTCCTGGAAGACGATCGCGATGCCCAGCCTGGCCCGCCGGTACGCAGCCATGCGGTCGATGCGCGCACCGTCGTACCGAATCGTGCCGGAGGAGGCGGCCAGCTGCCCACCGATCATCCGGAACAAGGTCGACTTGCCCGCTCCGTTGGGACCGATCACGGCGTGGGTCTCGCCGTGCGCCACCTCAAGGCCGAGGTCGCGCACGGCGTAGACGTTGCCGAAGACCCGGGAGACCCCGGAGACGTCCAGCAGAGCAGCCATTGTGGACTCAGCCACCGGCGACCTTGGCCAGCTCGGCCTTGGCCCAGTCGGTCGCTTGCAGCTTCCCGTCTTTCACCACGTTGATCGAGATGTACTGCGCGGTGAGCCCGGAGTGGTCGGTGCTGGAGTACTTGTAGGTGCCGTTCGGCGTAGTCAGTGTCAAACCTTCCAGCGCGGCCTGGATCTTCGCCGGCTCGACACTGTTCGCCTTCTGGATCGCCGCCGCCAGCAGCTTCACACCGGTGTAACCGTCCGCGGCGAACTGCGGCGGAGGGTAGCCATAGGTGCTTGTGAACGGCGTCGCCAGCTCGCTGATCGCTTGCTTCTGCGGTCCATCGGGCAGGGCGTCGCCCACCACACCGATGGCGCTGGCGACGAAGACGCCCTCAGCCGCCGGCCCGGTGGGGTTGAGCCACAGCGTGCTCGCCTGCGCTCCGGTGAACATCAGCGGGATGCCCAGCTTCGCGGTCGGATACTGCTTGGCGAACGCCACCGCTGGAGGTCCTGTGGCCCAGACCGTCAGCGCCTGCGCACCGGAGGTCTTCACGTGGTTGAGGACGGCGCTGAACTCGGTCGTGGTCGTCTGAAACTCTTGCGGTGCAACCAGACTGATGCCGAACTGCGGCGCCTTGGCCTGCATGCCGGCGAAGCCGGCCTTCGCGTACGAACTCTTGGTGTCGTACGCGACGGCCACCTTGGTGTAGCCCTGGGCCTTGTAGTACTCCAGGATCCGCTCGGCATAGGTGCCCGAGGTGGCCGGTACCACGAACACGTAGGGATGAACCGGGTTGACCTGTTCGTCCGCGGGCGTGAGCGACAGGTAGGGAATCTTGGCCCGGTCCACCTGCGGAATCGTCGCCAACGCCGAGTTGGAGAACGGTGATCCGATCACCGCGACCACCCCGGCGCTCTTCAGTTCGTTGAAGTTCAGCACCGACTGGTCGGGCTGGCTCTTGTCGTCCTTCACCGTAAGGTTGATCTTGCGGCCCAGCAGACCGCCCTTGTCGTTGATCTGCTGGACCGCGAGTTCGATCGACTTCTTGTCCTCTGTGCCCAGCGGGGCGTAGTTGCCGGTCAGAGACACGATCACGCCCACGTTGAGCGGTCCGGTGTCAGCGGACTCATTGTTCGATGTGCTGCCGCACGCAGCGGCGACAAGCGTCAGCACCATCGCGGCCGGCATGTTCAGGAGACGTCGCACGAGTACCTCCAAGTACTCCGAGCGCTGATATGAACCGAAGTGACGCGGTGCGGTACGGATGGCGATGTACGGATGGCGACCTTGGGAGACGGCCATCCCGGCGGGCGTTGCCAGCAAAGTTAGGCGCTTTGGTGGCGTCCGTCAAGAATCTGCCTAACATCTAGTGGCAACACGAACGTGACCGCAGTACCGTCCAACGCCCGACCAAGTGCTCAATGGAGGCATCGAAATGGGTGCGCACCTCCCCGACCAGCTGCCCCTCAGCAGCGAACCGCAGGCGCAGCGGCCGCAAGCCCTGATGCTCACGTTCTTGGGCGAGTACGTGTTCAATCGCGCCGTGTGCGTCTTCTCCGGCAGCGTGATCGACGTCCTCGCCCGCGTGGACGTATCCGAACACGCCACTCGCTCGACGCTGACGCGAATGGTCAACCGGGATCTGCTCCGTCGCCAGCGCCACGGACAACGCATGTATTTCGGCCTGACCGAACGATCCAAGCGCATCCTGGCCGACGGGGAGGTACGCCTGTGGCAGACGGGCGCGATCAACCACGACTGGGATGGAACATGGACGTTGCTCGGCTTCTCTCTGCCCGGCTCCTGGCAGCGGGAGCGGCATGATCTTCGCTCGCAACTCGCCTGGGCCGGATTCGGGCCGCTGCAAGGAGGACTGTGGATCGCGCCCGGCACGCCCGAGGTCGGGCCCATCGTCGCCGGCCTAGGTTTGGAGTCCCACGTGCGAGTCTTCCGCGCCCACGCGGACAGTCTCACCGACGTCAATCAGATGATCCGGGACGCCTACGACCTGGAAGGGCTGGGAACCCGCTATGAGGACTTCCTCAAGCGCTGGGAACCAGCCGAAGGGCTGGCAATACCGGGGGATCCGTTCGCGGCCAAGCTGCGCCTGGTCACCGACTGGCTGCAGATCATCCGCCGAGACCCTCGGCTTCCGGTCGACCATCTGCCCAGCCAGTGGCCGGCAGTACGCGCACAGGACCTCTTTCATCGCCTTGACGCGCAGTTGGGTGAGCCGGCCCGCGCGATCGCCGCCAGTCTCCTGGATATCGTGCCGGAAGCATCACGGTGACGCGCCAATGGGCCCGTTGTACGAGTCATCCGCCGAGTGCGATCCGGCAGGAGTCGAGGTGGTTGCGGAAGGCGCTGATCTGCTCGGGCGTCAGGCCCGCTGTCATCGTTGCCTCCAACTCGGCCACCGCATGAGCGTAGGTTGCCAGCAGTTTGCGGCCTCGTGGCGTGAGGCTGACGACGAGTTCCCGGCGGTTCTGTGGATTCCTGTCGCGGCGGACCAGACCGTTGCGCTCAAGATTCGCAACCAGGTCAGCCACTGACTGGGGTGTGACGAAGGAATTGCGCGCCAGTTGAGCCAGGGACAGACCGTCGTGATGATCCAGCACCGTCAGGGCGGTGTACTGCAAGGCGGTGATGCCGGCAGTCGCCACGATACCGTCCAAATGCGAGCGAACCGCGAGTTCGAGCTGCTTGACCACATAGAGCAGCGACGGCCGGTGAGACCCACGTACAGCGGTCGATCCCGACGATTCAGCGGTGCCGTCCACGCTCCCGCGCTCCCCTTCGTCCTCATGCGACCACGGCCGAACGCCCGCTCCGGGCGGCGGATCCGCTGGCCAGCATAGCAGGGTATTGACAGGAAACCTGTTGAACATCAAAGATGTCCTCGTCAACAGGTTTCCTGTCAATGGTCCACCCCGCCTGCTCCGGAAGGAGCCACGGATGCCGTTGAACGGCAAGGTAGCGATCGTCACCGGCGGTGGACGGGGTCTCGGTCTCGCGTACGCCCTCGAGTTCGCCCGGCAGGGAGCCGCGGTGGTCGTCAACGACCTCGACAGCTCGGTGACGGCGAGGGCCGTCGCGGCCGTCGAGGCAGCCGGCGGTCGTGCGGCCGCGGTCACCACTGCGGTCGGAACCAGCGAAGCCGCGCGGAAGCTCGTCGAGGGTGCGCTCGACGCCTTCGGGCGCCTCGACATCCTGGTCACCAACGCCGGGCTCCTGCACGACAAGAGTCTGCTCAACATGACCGACGAGGACTTCGACGCAGTGATCCAGGTTCATCTTCGCGGGACGTTCACCTGCGTACGCGAGGCGTACGGCCACTTCAAGCAGCACCAGGTCGCCGGACGGATCATCACGATCGGGTCGCCCACCGGTCAACGGGGCAACTTCGGTCAGACCAACTACGCCGCCGCGAAAGCCGGAATCGTCGGCATGGTCCGCACCTGGGCGCTGGAGATGAAGCGCGCCGGCGTGACTGTCAACACCGTGGTGCCGGTCGCCGCGACGGCCATGACCCGAACCGTGCCGTACTTCTCGAAGGCGATCGAGGCCGACGACCGCGGCGAGCCGATGCCTGCCTTCTTCCGCCAGAATCTTGGCTTCGGGAACCCGGCCGACGTGGCCGGACTCGTCGCCTTCCTGGCCTCCGACGAGGCGGCCGGGATCACCGGCCAGGTCATCGGCGTCGGGGGCGACCGGCTGCAGCTGTGGTCGCATCCCCAGCCGGTCTTCAGCGAACTGTGCGATGGCGGCTGGACCTACGAGGCGCTCGCCGCCCAGCTCCCGAAGCTTCTCGACGGCCGCCTGCAATCGGTGGGCGAATCCCTGCCCGAGCTGCCCGAGGAGCTTCGTCCCGCGCCGCCGTCAGGCTCCTGACATGCGCTACGAATCGGCGATCGATCTCGACGCGACTACCGCCATTGATACGCACGTCCACATCGAGATCGACAACGCCGGGAGGCTGGCGTTGCCGCCCGTGCTCATGGACGCCTCCGCCGCGTACTTCAAGTCCGGCGACCGTACGCCCTCGCTCGACGCGATCGCTGAGAGATATCGCCTGCGGCAGATGGCGGCGGTGGTGTTCACCATCGACGCTGGAACGTCGCTGGGTCACCCAGCGCTCTCCAGTGAAGAGATCGCGGCCGGGGCAGCACGGCACGCCGATGTGCTGATCCCGTTCGGCTCGGTCGATCCCCTCACCGGCGCAGCCGCAGTCGACCGCGCTCAGCGCCTTGTCGGAGATTTCGGCGTACGCGGATTCAAGTTCCATCCGACGCTGCAGGGATTCGATCCGAGCGCGCCCGACTTCGCGCCGCTGTGGGCCGCGATCGCGGAGCTGGCCGTGCCAGCGTTGTTCCACACTGGACAGAACGGCATCGGTGCCGGATTGCCGGGCGGCGGCGGGCTGAAACTGGCCTACTCCAACCCGCTGCTGCTGGACACCGTGGCGGCCGAGCATCCGGACCTGACCGTGATCTTCGCCCATCCCTCGGTGCCCTGGCAGGACGAGGCGAACTCGATCGCGCTGCACAAGACCAACGTCTGGATCGACCTGTCGGGCTGGTCGCCGAAGTACTTCCCCGAGTCATTGGTGAAGCTGGCGGGCGGAGCACTGCAGGATCGGGTGCTGTTCGCGACCGACTTCCCGCTCATCACGCCGGAGAAGTGGCTGGCCGCGTTCCACAACCTGCCGATCGCCGCCGAGGTCCGCCCCAAGATCCTCAAGCACAATGCCGCGCGCCTGCTCGGTCTGACGTGATCCGCGAAGGAGCATCCATGTCCCGCCTCGTCGTCAGCCTGGACGAACTGCCCGATCTGGTCGGCCGTGATCTCGGCGTCACCGACTACGTCGAGATCACCCAGGAGCAGATCGACACCTTCGCCGACGCCACGAACGACCACCAGTGGATCCACACCGATCCCAAGCGGGCCGTCGACGGCCCGTTCGGCGCGACCATCGCCCACGGCTTTCTCACGCTGTCGCTCATCGTGCCCTTCTGGACCGAGCTGTTCGACGTCGAGGGCGTGACCACGAAGGTCAACTACGGGCTCGACCGGGTGCGGTTCACGGCGCCGGTGCGGGTCGGCGCGCGGCTGCGGATGCGCTCGCAGATCGCGGTGGTCCAGGAGATCAGCGGTGGTGTTCAGCTGACCACGGCCAATGTCATCGAGATCGAGGGCGAAGACCGCCCAGCGGTCGTGGCGACGTTCATCGCCCGCTTCTACGCCTGAGCCACCGCACTGGTACGCGCTTTTACGCTTGAGTCACCGCAGCGCGCCCGAGCCACCGGAGCCTCGACGACAGCCGGGGAGGTTCGCATGAGAAACCTGGGAATCGGCACCTGGATCCACCGCCGGCGGGTCAAGTCGGCCGACGCCGTCGCGATCGTCTACGAGGAAACGCGACTGACGTATACGGCGCTCGCCGGCCGGATCGACCAGCTCGCGAACGCCCTAGCCGCACGCGGGGTCCGACCCGGCGACCGGGTCGCGTACCTCGGCACCAACACACCCGAGTTCCTGGAGACGCTCTTCGCCTGCGGGCAGATCGGGGCGGTGTTCGTGCCGCTGAACATCCGGCTCGCCGCCGATGAACTGGCGTACGCGCTCGACGACTCGGGTGCGACGCTTCTCGTCAACGACGCCGCGTTCACCAGTCTCGTGGCGCCGATGGGCGTACGCCGGATCGCCGTGGCGGCCGATCCGGTGGAAGGAGCCGAATGGTACGCCGACGTGCTGGCATCGGCGACCGCCGACCATCCCGACGTACCGGTCTCGCTCGACGATCCGGCCTTGATTCTCTACACGTCGGGCACGACCGGACGGCCCAAAGGAGCCGTGCTGAGCCACGGCAACCTCACCTGGAACGCGCTCAACGTGCTAGTCGACTACGACGTCACGAGCACCGAAGTCGCGCTCATGGTCTCGCCGCTGTTCCACGTCGCATCGCTGGGCATGGGCGCACTTCCGACGCTGCTCAAGGGCGGAACGCTGGTGCTGCAGGCGAAATTCGAGCCCGCGGCCGTGCTCACCGCCATCAAGGAGCATCGTGTCACCGCCTTGAGCGGCGTACCGACGACGTTCCAGATGCTCGCCGAGGACCCCGGCTGGGCCGCGGCGGACCTCAGCTCCCTGACCAAGCTCACCTGTGGCGGCTCCACCGTCCCGGCCCGGGTGGCGCAGGCGTACGAGGCGCGAGGTTTGGCGTTCTCCTCCGGATACGGCCTGACCGAGACGGCCCCCGGTGCGACTTCACTGTCGCCGCGGCATGCGCGTGACCGAGCCAGCACCTCGGGCCTGCCGCATTTCTTCACCGATATCAGGATCGTCGGCGCGGATGGGAAAGATCTGCCGGCGGGCGACATCGGCGAGATCCTGATCTCCGGGCCCAACGTGGTCCACGGTTACTGGAACCGTCCCGAGGCGACCGCTGAAGCGATCACGGACGGCTGGTTCCGCTCCGGCGACCTCGGCTTCCGCGACGAGGAAGGCTTCCTGACGATCGCCGACCGGGCCAAGGACATGTTCATCTCCGGCGGCGAGAACGTGTACCCGGCCGAGGTGGAGCGGGTCATCATGGAACTGCCGCAGGTCGCTTCGGTCGCGGTGATCGGCGTACCCGACGAGCGCTGGGGCGAGGTCGGCCGGGCGGTCGTGATCGCCGCATCCGGCGCGACCGTCAATCACGAACTGATCGCGCACCACCTCGACGGCCGTCTCGCCCGGTACAAGGTTCCGAAGTCCACTGTGGTCGTCAACGAGCTGCCGCGTACGGCGAGCGGCAAAATCCGCAAGCGCGAACTCCGCGACCTGTACGGCGGCCCCTGACCGGACAGCACCGCTGTCAACCTTTGACCGCTCCCGTCAAGCCTCCCACGATCCGGCGCTGGAACAGGCTGAAGAACAGCAACGCGGGGATCATCGACAAGGAGGTGAACGCCAGAACCTTGGCCGTGTCGACCGAGTACTGCGACGCGAACGCCTGCACGCCAAGGGGCAGCGTGAAAGCCGACTCGCTGTTGAGGATGAACAGCGGTAGCAGATAGCTGTTCCAGCTGGCGATGAAGGTCAGGATGGCCACGGTGATGACGCCGGGCAGGGACAGCGGGAGCACCATGCGCCAGAAGAAGCCCAGCCGGCTGCAGCCGTCGATCGACGCCGCCTCCTGGATCTCGTCCGGGATGGCCCGCACGAACGGCACCAGGATGATGATCGTGGTCGGGAGGCCGAACGCGATCTGCGGGAGGATCACGCCGGGCAGGACGTTCATCAGCCCGATGGTCTTGACCAGGATGTACAGCGGCGTGATCGCCACGGTCAACGGGAACATCAGACCGGCGGCGAACAGCGAGTACATCACCCCTCTGCCCCGGAACCGGTAGCGCGCGAGGATGAAGCTTGTCATGAGGCCGAGTGCGACCACGCCGGCAGTGGTGCATAGGGCAGTGATCGTGGAGTTGAGCACCTCACGCCAGAACACGTCGCCGCTCAGGACATCAAGATAGTTCTCGAACTTCCACGGGCTCGGCAACCCGGCTGGGTCCGTTGTGATCTGGGAGTTGGTCCGAAAGCCGCCGAGGATGATGTAAATGACCGGAGCCAGCATCACCCCAATGAGCAGCAGAGCGATGAAGTACACGGATGGGCTTCCCCAGGCCAGCCTTCGGCCGGCTCGGCGCGTGGCTATGGCCGTCGCGGCCATCAGCTCCTCCCTCCGGTGATCGCGCCCTCGGTGTCGCGGCGCAGGACGAACCGCTGGTAGACCAGTGCGGCAGCCAGCGAGACGAGGAACAGGACTACAGCCACAGCGTTGCCGTACCCGTATTCTCCCGCGATGCGTCCGTTGGCGACCATGTAGGTGGCCATCGTCGATGTCCCGGCCGTCGACGCGATGTACTGACCCCAGATGATGTAGACCAGGTCGAACAGCTGCAGGGCACCGATCATCGACAGGAAGGCCCAGATGCGGATTGTCGGTCCCAGCAGCGGCAAGGTGATGCGGCGCTGGATCTGCCAGTACGAGGCGCCATCGATCGCCGCGGCCTCCGTCAGCTCGTCTGGAATTCCCTGTAGCCCGGCCAGGAAGAGGATGACGGCGAATCCTATGTACTTCCATGTGAGGATGCCGAAGAGCGTCCAGATCGCCAATCCCGGGTCGGAGAGCCAGTCATTGCGGAGCCAACCCAGGCCGAAGTGCGTCAGGAGCGAATTGACGGCGCCCTCCCCCTGCAGCATCAGGCTCCAGCCGGTGCCGACGACGACTTCGGAGATGACGTAAGGAACGAAGATGAGCACGCGGATGAGCGCTTGCCCGCGCATCTTCCGGTTCAGCAACAGGGCGAGCAGGACGGCCGCCGGCCCTTGGATCACCAGTGACAGTGCGACGATCGCGGCGTTGTGCTGCAGCGCGTCGAGGAATGTGCCGTCCTGGAAGATGAGCACGTAATTGCGAAGGCCAACGAACTCCGTGGGCGGGCCGTACCCCTGCCAGCTGAAGAAGCCGTAATACGCCGCCATGGCCACGGGGAAGATGACGAAGGACAGGAACACCAGCAACGTCGGTCCCGTCATCAGGGCTATTTCCAGCCGTGCAGGCCACCCGATGCCCTTGCGTACGCGGCGCCCGGCCGGGGGCGGCGCGACATGCGCGCCACTCCCGGCCGTCGTGCGACCATCAGCCGGATCTCGTGCCAGCTGTACGCTCTCAGGATCCGAGCGAGACATGATGTCCGGATCCCTATGCCTTCTTGGCGGCAGCCTTGACCGCGTTGACGAGGCCCTGTGGGTCACTCTTGCCGGCCAGCAGGCTTACCACCGCGGTGTTGAGGGCGTTACCGACATTCTGTCCATACACGGTGTCGAGCCATTGGGAGACGAACGGGGCCTTGCCGTAGGCCGCGAGTACGGACTTCAGGTACGGCTCGGTCACTACGGCCTGTGCCTCGCTGTTCACCGGCGGCGCGTGGAAGGCGTTGTAGTACTCCTGCTGCACGGTCGTCTTCGCCATGTAGTTGAGGAACGCGGTGCACTCCGCCTTGGGGGCCTTCACCGAGCAGGAGTATCCGTCGACGCCGCCGAGCATCGCGCCCGGCTCGCCGGCGCCGCCCTGGATCTCGGGGAACGGGAACCAGTCCAGGTCCGGCAGCGGCTTCTGGTCCGGCGTCAGCGAGCCGATGACTCCCGGATCCCAGGCGCCCATGAGCTCCATCGCCGCCTTGTGGTTGGCGACCAGGCCGGCCGAGCTTCCCGCGCCCTGCTGGGCCGATGTCGTCAGGAAACCGTTGTTGAAGGGCTTCGTCGCGGCGAAGCTCTGTACGTCCTGACCGGCCTTCAGCCAGCAGGGGTCGTCGAACGACAGCGTCTTGGCGGTCTCGGTGACCGTTGTGGAACTGCACTCGCGCAGTGCGAAGAAGTAGTAGTAGAAGGCGGCCGGCCAGGCGTCCTTCGCGCCCAGAGCGATCGGCTGAACGCCCGCGGCCTTCAGCTTGTCCACGGCGGTCTGCAGCTCGGCCAGCGTGACCGGCGTCTGGGTGATACCGGCCTTGGCGAACAGCTCCTTGCTGTAGAAGAAGCCACCGGGCAGGACTGCCACGGGCATCGCGTAGATCTTGCCGTCGATCGTCTGTGGCTTGAACGACGCCTCGGAGATGACCTGCTTGGTCGCGCCAGTGATGGAGCCGGTGACATCCATCAGCTGGCCGGCCTTGACCATCGCCGCCATCTTGCCGCCGCCACGCTGAAGGAAGACGTCGGGGGCGTCGCCGGAGTTGAGGGCGGTCTGCAGCTTGCCGTCGAGGTCCTCGTTCTGGATGGACTGTATGTTGATCTTCACGTTGGGGTTGGCGGCCTCGAAGTCGGCGACGGTCTTGTCCCAGAATGCCTTGCCGTCCCCGGTAGTGGCGTTGTGCCAGAAGCTCATAGTGACCTTGCCGCCGCCGTCACTGCCTGAGTCGCCGTCACCGCAAGCGGCGATTCCTAGGACGGCCATGGCCGAGACGGCCAGTGCGGCCGTTAGCTTTCTCGCCCCCATCAACTTGATCCCTTCTGCCGAGTACGCCCAGAAAGTCCGCACAGCACCAGCGATCGGCACCGGGCCGTCCCCCATCCGGACTGGTACGCGAAGTCCGATATGCACTCCGCGAGGCCGATAGGGAAGCGCCGGCCGACGATGTCACCGGAACAACGGTGCTGTTCCGCTTATCGACAGCGCTGGCTCGATACCCGGCTCGCCGCCCGTGACGGGTGGATGACGGTCGTGCCGGGCATCGACGGCAGAATTGCAGACTGAGCGGAAATCTGCAAGGCATCTTCCGAAAGTTTCGTAGCAACGGTCGGACCTACACGACGCCACCCAGCGAGCCGAAATTCGACCTATACCGGCGAGTTGTTCCAGGTAAATCCCGGTGTGGCGGCACGGATCAGCAGCCGGCGTACGCGAGGCACGAACCGGAGAAGATTCCTTGAGCGGAGCGCCGGCGCGATTTGCGCTCCGACGGCACGAAGCTCTTGCTCGGAAGATCTCCGGAAATTTTCGGAGCGTCGATGCTGCCAAGGTCGGCGAGTCGGCGACGCCCTCGCGAAGATGGTTACCGCTGGGTCGGAGGCGCGGTACTGGCCCGTACGACAAGCTCTGTAGCCAGCTCCAGGCGCTTGTACCGGGGAGGGATGCCCTGCGCCAGGTCGAGGACCATGCGGGCGGCGGCCGCCCCCATGTCGGCGAGCGGCTGGCGGACGGTGGTCAGCGGTGGTACCAGCCACTGATCGAGCGGGCTGTAGTCATCGAAGCCGACCACGCTCAAATCCTGGGGAACCCGCAAACCAGCCAGGCTCGCGGCGTGGTAGACGCCGATGGCCATGCCATCGTTGAAGGCGAAGATGGCCGTCGGTGGGTCGGGGAGCTGAAGCAGCTCATTGGTGTGGGTCAGGCCGTCGCGGATCTCGAAAGTGCCTTCCCGGATCAGTGCCGGGTCAACCGGTACCCCCGCAGCATCCATTGCCGCCCGGTAGCCGTCCAGCCGGGCCCGGCTGGACAGCGCCCACTTCGGGCCGGTGATGACGGCGATGCGCCGGTGACCCAGCTCCAGCAGGTGCCGACTGGCGGACAGTCCGCCGATCCAGTTGGTGGAGCCGATCGAAGGCACCTCGTCGCCGGGTACCCCATTCGGGTCCAGGACTACCAACGGCACGCGTGCGGTAGCCAACTGGGCCCGTTGCTCAGCAGACAGGTCGGAGAACACTGCGATGACTCCGGCCGGGCGGCGGCTCAGGACGCCTTCCAGCCAGCCCTGAGCCGGGGTCTGCCGGCCCTCGGATTCTGATACCACGACCGCCATCTGGTGCTGGACGACGACACGCTGCACACCTTTCAGGATGTCGATGGGGTAGATGCCGGCCAGTTCGTGGAAGACCAATTCGACGATGGGGTACGCCTTCGCGGTCTTCTTCGTCGAGCGGTATCCGTGCTCGTACAACACCTTTTGAACGTGAGCGCGGGTCTCGGGGGCCACGGCCGTGCGACCGTTGAGCACTTTCGACACGGTGGGTGCGGACACGCCCGCCAGCCGCGCGATTTCGGCGATTGTGGCTCGTCGAGCGCCCGGCACCGGTGCGCCGCTGCTGGCCGTCATGGCGGGCAGTCTAGCGTCCTGGGCACCGCTGCGAGGAAACTTTCCGGAGGGACGCGGCATCGTCGACTCGCATAAATCACCCCCTAAATCATGATCAATACTGCTGCCGTGTGGCCATGTCAACGGCAGGCCCGAAGGCCCCGATCATCACGGGACGGTCGAGCGGGTCGGCGAGAGCCCTGCCGACGCCAGAAATTTCGAAGCTCGGGTCACGTCGCCGGTCCGAGCGGTGCTGCCGACGCCGCTCCAGAAAGTTTCTGTCGAGACCGCTGCCGGGCCACGCCGTCTGCGCCCGCCCACACACAACGGAAGGAGGCACCTCGACCCGCCGGCATCGCCGCGCGACCGCGGCACATAAGCAGACTGTTCGCGGGCCCGATCCATCGATAAGCAGCCCCATGATCCGCTCCTGTATGTTAGCGGTCACATTCGCAGCTACCGCCTAGCAGGGCGCTCCTCTCTCGCTACCTCGGCCGACAGCGAGTCTGTCGGCTCAACGCGGCAAGTCACGTCAAGAGTGGCACACGATTCCTGTTATCCAGGCCCTATGTCCGTCGCCGCGCACGGAACGTCGTTGTGATGTCGCATGATCCACGGACGCCAGCTCGCCATGAGGTCTTATCGAGAAAGTTTCGGAACACTCCTTGACGGTTACCGATGTGACCGGTAACACTACGGGCAATGTCACGCCAGGGTTGCCGACGAAACGTCCACGACACCCTCGGCCGAAGCAGCCCATACCGAGGGAGGCGACGATGTCCGCCCGCCGCACAGCGATCACGGCAGCCCCGCAGGAATCCGTCCTCGTGGTCGCCGGTCGCGGCAGCCGCTCCCCCAGGCCGACTCCACCGCCTGCTGAGAACAGCCCAGATTGAGCTTCCCGGGCGCCCGACGGGCACGGGCGCCCGGGAGCCCGACCTGTGGATCGTCACCCACGTGTGATCGTCCACGCAGGTCTCTTCCGCAGAGGGTCTGCCGCCGCTCCCCGGCAGCGCGCAGACCATCGCCCCGAACCAGAGGAGACACGACCGTGAAAGCCTTCCCCCTGCGACGACACGTCCCGCGCTGGTTGGCGGCGCTCGGCGTTATCGCAGCGATCTTCGCCGCAGCAACCGCTATGACGACAACAGCCACACCATCCGCGTTCGCCGCGCCGACCGCCGGGTGCGGCAAGAGCCCGACCCTGTCCAACGGCGCGCACACGATTCAAAGCAGCGGCCAGAGCCGTAGTTACATCCTTCGGATCCCCGACGGCTACAGCAACACCCGCCCGTACCGGCTGATCTTCGCCTACCACTGGCGAGGGGGCACCATGAACGATGTCGCCTCCGGCGGAACGAGCGGCAGCTCCTGGTCCTACTACGGCATGCAGGCGCAATCCAATAACAGCGCAATCCTGATCGCGCCTCAGGGAATCGGCAACGGCTGGGCCAACAGCAACGGCCAGGACCTCACGTTCACCGACGACCTGATCCGGCTGATCGAGAACGATCTGTGTGTCGACACCACGCAGCTGTTCGCAATGGGCTTCAGCTACGGCGGTGGAATGAGCTACGCCATCGCCTGCGCTCGGGCGACAGTCTTCCGGGCGGTCGTGGTCTACTCCGGCGCGCAGCTGTCCGGTTGCAGCGGCGGTACCCAGCCGATCGCCTACTTCGGCATCCACGGCATCTCCGACACCGTGCTGAACATCTCGCTGGGGCGTTCGCTACGCGACACTTTCGTGCGCAACAACGGCTGCGCCGCCCAGTCCCCCCGCGAGCCGACGCCCGGCAGTGCGACACACATCATGACCACCTACTCCTGCCGCGCCGGGTATCCGGTGCAGTGGGCCGCCTTCGACGGCGGCCACGGGCCTGGTCCGGTGGACGGATGCTCCGGCTGCGAGGACGGCGTGCGGACCTGGACGAAGGGTGAGGCCTGGCGGTTCATCTCGCAATTCGGCTACGGCCCGTCGCCCAGCAGCCCGCCGGCGAGCAGCCCGCCGCCGAGCCGGTCCAACGTCACGATCGTGGGCGGACAGTCGGGCCGGTGCCTGGACGTGCCGGGATCCAGCACCACCAACGGTACGCAGCTGCAGTTGTGGGACTGCCACGGCGGGACCAACCAGCGCTGGACCTACACCACCGGCCGGCAACTGACCGTCTACGGCAACAAGTGCCTGGACGCCAGCGGCCAAGGCACCAGCAACGGAACCGCCACCGTCATCTGGGACTGCAGCGGCCAGCCCAACCAGCAGTGGAACGTCAACGCCAACGGCACCATCACCGGAGTCCAATCCGGACTATGCCTCGACGCCAGCGGCAACGCCACCGCCAACGGCACACGAATCCAGCTCTGGGGCTGCCACGGCGGCACCAACCAGCAGTGGACGTTGCGCAACTGACCTCGTGGAGGTGGCGCCGGCGTACCAGGCAGGCCGCCCGGCACCGGCGCCACCGGATCGCGGGCCCTACCGATGGGGAGCGACACAGTGATATTCGGTCTTCGAAGGGTGTCAAGGCGCGTGCTCGCCTTGACCGCGAGCCTTGTGTGCGTGGCCGCCTTGCTGCCGGGCGC
>Ga0114129_10004813_pt1 | contig 19079 bp, 18 predicted proteins | sample RhiMetdeltSRZDD1_FD_80071 | JGI IMG/M metagenome (GOLD analysis project Ga0114129, IMG submission 80071) | Populus rhizosphere microbial communities from Tennessee, USA - Rhizosphere MetaG P. deltoides SRZDD1 (version 2) (version 2) | ecosystem: Host-associated > Plants > Roots > Rhizosphere >...
CACTGTCCTTTGATCGTGATCTCGGTGCGCTCGAACTGCTGGCGCACGGCGTCGACGACCACGATCTGGCGACGATCAGCTGCGGCGCCGGTGTTTGCAGCGATCATCAGACGATCGCCTTTCTCGATCGTCACGTGAGCCGCGGCGAGCGCGGCGGTATCGACCGAGAATCGCGTCGCCCCGGCGGCGATGCCAGCCAACATCGGCTGACGATGAAGCGAGAAGTGACTGAGGGCCGGCAGCGCGATCGACGAGGCGATGGTTTCGAAGTCGGACTGCCCTTCGCGCCCGGTGACTTCGGCGCTGACGCGGAAGCCCCGCGGAATCGTCACCGGTCGATCGCCGCGGACTTCGAACGCGAACGTGCCGCGGCCGCCGATCCCCGGCGACAGCCGGTAGCCGATCAGCCGGACGACGTCGGCCATGCTGTCGCGCCATTCGGCGGTGCGCAGGAACTTCTCGTTGGCGTAGAGCTCCTGGTAGAAGGTCAGGATGTCGCCGAGCACGGCGGCGCCCTCGAGCAGCGCAATGCCGGCATCGTCGCTCTGACGATGCGTGTAGTTCTGCAGTCCGGGATTGGTATCGATCCAGTGCAGCAACGCGTCGCGGATCTCCGAGTAGGTGCCGATCCGGTAGCGGATGCGATCGAGGCCGGGCCGGTTGAAGATGCGCCGCGGGAACACCAGCTCATCGCGGCAATCGTTGCGGCAGTCGCTCATCGGCGTCCTCCGCGCACGTCGATCGTGATGAAGCCGCGCTCTTGGTCGTCGGGATCGTTGAGTACCGCGATGATTTCGTTCGGACGCAGGTTGACGATCGCGTCGGAGGGAGCCGCGGTGTCGTTCCAGCGCTTCATCGTCAGCGAGATGACGTGCTCGACGCCGGTCACCGCCTGGGCGCGGCCGATGATCTCGCTCGCATACAACGGTTGCCCGAAGGTGAAGCGATCGGGATTGAAGAAGCCTTCGCGGCCGTCCGACGTGAAGGACGACGAGAATTCGTCGCGCAACACGAATGCCACGTCCTCGGGCCAGAACTCCGGGCTGGCACAGACGGCAAGCCGCAGGTCGAGGGGCACGTAGCGGGGCGGCCTGATTTCGAGGTCTTCGCCGATCAGGCGGACGCTCTCGAGATAGTCGGCGACGCGGGCCCGGAGCGCAGGACGGAGCTCGGTGGTGCCGACGGGATCGATGGTGATGCGCACCGTGCGCCAGGACCCTGTCCACGAATACGCCGCGGCGGCGCGCGAGACGCCGGCGACCTCCTCAGCACGGCGCACGTAATCCTCGAGCGTGACGGCGCGCAGCTGACGGAATCGGTACGCCTCCGGCGCCCGCCGGATGATCGACGCAGCCGACTCCGGTTGGCGCGCGTCGATCACGTCGAACGGATTGCGGACCGTGGCGGTATTCAGCAGCGCTTGAAACGCGAGCCGATCCGCCGCCGACAGCGGCCCGAAGAGCGCGACGTCGTTGCGCTCGAGGCTCGCGATGGTGTCGGCGCCGACGTTGCCGGCCAGCGGATCGCCGAATTGATACTCGACATGCACGATCGCCCCGGCCGGCAGCTCGCGGCCGTTGCCATCGCGGCCGAAGCGGACCGCGCTGAGACCTTCTTCGTCGGTCTCGACCAGGAAGTGGGTGTCGTTCGGACCATCGCCGCTGTGAATGAGACTGATGCGTTCGTCCCACTGCTCGAAGATGCCGCCGTCTTCGACCACCAGCTGCAGCGTCGAGATCGCCGGCACTTCACCACCGGGCGGGGTGTTCGTATACATGACGCCCGCGTCGGGCAGCCGGCAGACCGCGCCTTGCGCCGGCAGCGTCGGACGCGCGTGCGGGTCACAGCAGGGTTGCTCGTCTTCGGCAGGCGGGGCCGGCGCGGCCGGTTCGTAATGAAAGACATGATCGCCGGCGATCGGCGTCGATGGATCAACGAACCGTGCGCGGCCCGGGCGGCCGTGGTGCGCGATGACGAGGTTGCCGCGAAACAGCGTGACGCCGGTGACGCGGCCGATCGGCGGATCGCAATCGATGGTGCCGCAGTAGGCGAACCGCAGCTTGTCTTCGTCTCTCCACCGCACGCGGACGAACCATTGACCGGTGAGCGGATCCTGCACCGACACCGCGCCGGGTGTGGACGTCGCCGGTCCACATGGCAGCAGATGCAGCGGCTGCCGCTTGAGAAGATCGCGTCCCGCCACCGCGCCGGTGGACGGATTCAACGCCTCCTCGATCACGAGGTGCTCGATCTCACCGTTGCAGATCAGATTGCGCACGGTATCGGCGGCAAGCTGCGACGTGTCCGAGAGCACGAGATCCGCGGTCGTCGCGCCGGCCTCGAGCGAAGGCTGGGCCCCGCTCCAGGTGTACAGCTCCATGCGATTGAGCAGATCGTGCATGCGGGCACGCGCGCGAGTGACGAACACCTGCGCTGAGCGATCGGCCGGGCCAAGGCCGGTCCAGGCCATGAACCCAGGCGGCAGCCAGCCGTTCTGTCCCGCGGTGACCTCGAGCGCCAGCCACGTGCTGGCCTGGTTGCCCTGGTGAATGTGATAGTCGACGAGCCGCGCGTGGCGCGCCAGCGATACCCTCTTGCGCGCGGTGCCGAGGTAGGCCTCGTTCATCACGCGGTCCTGGAAGTCCGACAGCTCGTCGCCGGCGGCGCTGAAGAGCTCGAGCAGCGTCTGATCGAGATCGGCTTCGCTGGTGGGCGTCCAGCCGGGGACGCGCTGCATCATCGCCGCGATCATCGTGTGGCGGAACGAGTCGTAGTCCTTCGCGAGGTAGTCGATCGCCGGCTCGATCGGCGCCTTGGTGCCGGGTTCGATGCAGGGCGCGCACTCGGTCGAGAAGCACCCGGGCCGGAACTTGAATTTGATCTGCGAGAGCGCCGGCAACGGATCGACGCTCGGATCGACGACGTTCAACGTGTAGATCGAGTAGTCGCCGATGGGCGTGACTCGCAGCGTGATCACTTCCGGCACCGCCGTCGCGGCGACGGCGGTCACCTGCACCTGTCCCGTAGCCGATCCGGCGCGGCGGCGCTGGCCGCCGGTGATCGGAAAGATCGATCGCGCCAGCGCCGGATTGCCGGCGACCAGGGCGACGATGGCGGCGAGGCCGTTGGCGTTGTGGAAGCGCACTTCGAGATCGGCCGCATCGACGCCAGGCGCCAGCGAGACCAGCAGGAGCCTGACGCCATTGAGCGCGCCAAGATTGCGCACGCGCTCGGCGAGGGCTTCGGCATTGACGATCGCCATGTCAGCCTCCGCCCCGTTCGAAGCGCATGCGGACCGAATCCTCGGCGCCGGCGACGCGATAGACGAGATCGACGACCAGCGTTTCGCCGACGCCGCTGACCTCGAGATTCTCGACGGTCACGCGCGCGGACAGCCACCGCGACAGCGCCTGGCTGACCATCGCCTTGGCCATTGCCGACGCGGTGAGCCCGGCGCCCTCGAACACCAGCCGCCGCAGGCCGCCGCCGAATTCAGGCAGGAAGACGCGCTCGCCGAGGTTGGTCAGCAGCAGCTGGATCACTTCGTCGCGCACGTGCTGCTCGAGCGACGTCACCCGCGCCGGCCGTCCGTCGGCGGCGATGTGAAACGGAAAGGCGAGGTGCGGACCGTTCGGCGCGCTCATGTCGCACTCGCTTTCAGCTGCGTCTGCACGACCATCGCCATGCCCTGCGGCGCGCCTTCAGCGCCGATGCAGCGGCCCATGCTCGATTGGGTCAGCGGCTTGACGCCGTCGATGGTGGACATCGACGCGCCCATGCTCCACTCGATGCGCACGCACGGCGAGTACTTCGGCCCGATCGTGAAGGGACAACCGGCGATCACGTGGATGTCGGTTTCGAGCAGGACCGGGCTGCCGCCGGCGGTGACCTTGGTGTTCGAGGTCGTCAGCGTCGCCTGCCCGCCGTGCGGACACATCACCTGGCTCGCGGTGGTGAGCAGGTTCGGCATCAGGACACCTTGAACGCGGTGTCGTTGATCGCGACGCCGGATGAAGACAGCACGATCTTGGCGCTGCCGTACTTGAGGGTGACGTCGTTGTCGGTCATGGTCAGCTCGCCGCCGCCTGGATGCAGCAACTGCAGCTTCTTGCCGGCATCGTCGAGCACGAGCTTGAGACCCTGGGGCGTGACCAGCACGCGGACGTCCACGTCGCCCGGGGATGGCACGTCGTTGCGCGCGTACCAGAACCCGGTCCAGATCGGATGCGACGGGCTGCCGCCTTCGAACTCGATCCACACGCCGTCGCCCTTCTTCGGCAGCATGAACCAGCCGTAGCCAGGGCCCGCGAGCGCGGCCGCGGGGAAGGCCCACGGCGATTCGATGGTGCCGTAGACGGGCGGGCACTTCACGGTGATGCGTCCGAGCTTGTCCTGATCGTCCGGGTTCTCGACCGTCGCGCGATACTTGCCCCAATACAGGCCGCGCGCCTGTTCCGCCATGTCGACGATGAGGTCTTCGGTGCGTGTATCCATGTTCAGAAAATGCTCGCCGCGAGATCGAGCAGGCCGCCACCCGCGCCGCCGCCCGAGCGCGCGTTCCGCAGCAGCGCAAACTGCTGCGTGTATCGCCACCGATCGAGCCGATGCTCGACCTTCTTGATCACGTAGGTGCCGCTGAGGCGGCTGCCGACGGCGCGCGCGACGATGGCTTGATACGGCGACAGCGCAGCGCCGTAGCACTCGCCGATCACCGAGCCGGTCGCTTCGAAGGAGTACGACGCGCGCTCGGCCTCGACCGCGGCGGCGCGTTCGGGTTCGAGGCAACAGTCGGCGTCGGGGCGCAGGATGCGATGACCGGCGTCGGCGTCGCCCGTGCCCTCGCTGCCCAGCAGCTCGACGTTCCTGACGCTCGAGGTCGAGTCGGTCACGGCGCGATCGCCGATGGCCAGCGAAAAGGCCTGCACGTTCGCGGGACTCTGCGCGTTGCTCGAGACGTGGAAGCTGGAGATGTTGCGATCGGCTCCGAGCAGGACCAGCTCCGGCAGGTCGCCGGCCGACGTCGGCAGTTTCTTGAAACAGCCGACGCTGCGTCCCGGCGAGTCGCCGGGCACGACGTAGGCGTGCATCCCCTGCCTGCGGGCGAGCCGGCGCAGCAACGCCATCCGCGTGCCGCGCTGGATCTCTTCAGGCGTGATGCCGCAGGTGCACGGCAACGCGTCCTCGACGTCGGCGCGATCGATCTGCGACGTGTCCGTGAAGATCTGCCTCGCGATCTCGTGATCGCTCATGTTCTGGAAGTTGCGAATCTCGTCCTCGCGGTTCAGGTAGGCGCTGTCGTCGTGCACGATCACCAGCAACGAGCTCTGCCCCGGCTCGGAGCTGGTGCGGCGGTCGCTGCCGACGATTGGGCCGTCGATGAGCGGCGTGTAGGCACGATCGCCGACCTTGACCTCGACCCGCACGCGCGCGAACGACTGCAGGAACGGCTCGTCTTCGCCATCCCACTGTCCCGAGGCGTCGGCGCAGATCGGGATCTTGAGGCGCGCCTCCCAGGCGAGATCGATCTCCTGGTCGATCGCGATCTCCTCGATTCGATCGAGTTGATCGCGCGTCGCCGGTTCGTCGTCGAGATAGACGCGGTAGCGGACGGCCGGCATCTCAGGTCTCCGGCACCAGGATGGTGCGGCGCGGGCGGCGCACCAGCGCGCGGGCCTCGAGCTCGGTGTTCGCGTCGGCGATGTGCCAGAACCACGTCGGCTCCGCAAAGCGGCGCTGCGCCATGACGTCGAGCTTGTCGGCGTCGGTGACGTTCGCCGGCGAGCCGGCGACCTTTGGCAAGCGCCGCAACGACACCGCCCTGACCTCGCGTCCGTCGGCGAGGCGCACCGTCCTGACGGCGACGCGGGCGTATCGGGAGTTCTCGAGAAACATCGCGGCCTCCTTCAGAACGGGATCATGTCGACGGCCAGCGAGACGGTGTTGGCGAGATTGAGCATCGCCTTCGCCTCGGTGGCGACCTTGGTGAATTCCGCCGCGCCCTTGCCGACGACATCGTCCGAGCAGCGATCGATCGTGATCACTGCCAGGCCGATTGACACTTCGGCATGCGTCGGGTTGAGCAGCGCGTCGTACTGCAGCTCGTTGATCGTCATCGACTCAATCAGCACCGGCACGACGCGCGTCAATCCCCAGACGAACAGGAGGCGCGGAAACTTTTCGCGCGGCACCGGCTGCTCCGGCGCGGACGCCCCGCCGCCGCCGAGGCCGAGCGCGCCGCCAATGGCATCGACGGCGGCGCCCAACAGGCCGCCGATCGCGTTCGACGGGCGGACCATCTGCTCGAGCGCCGCGAGCTGCGGACCGACGCCGAGCGTCAGCGCCAGCGGGTTTTCGACGTTCTTCAGGTCGGCGGCATCGAACTCGGCGCGGATCGTCAACCGTTCGATCGGCGGTTCGCCGGCCTGCGTGCTCTCGCGGGCCGCCGGCCCGCCAGGGCGGGGCGGGATCTGCAGCACGCGCGTCAGCGTCTCGGGGTTGAATTGGAAAATGACGACGTTGGGCAACGGTCCGAGAAAGTCGCTGCCGTACTCGATCAACGCGCCACGCAGCAGGCCCGCCATGATCAGCGCTCCCCTGTCTCGCGGAGACCAGCCGCCACGCGATCGGCGATGGCGGTGGCCGTGCGATCGCGGCCGGCCAGAGTCACCGTGCCCGCGTCGATGGCATCGACGTGGCCGCTCGACGGTCGCGGGCCATCGAGCACGGTGCCGAGCTGGTGCAGGATGGCCGGCGCGAGTGCGGCGCCAAGGCTGCGAGCCTCGGGCTCGCGCACGCCTCGCACTCGCATCACCAGGCGATCGATGCGCAGGCGCCGGTCAGCCACGGTCCAACTCCCGCGCGATCTCGGCGAAGGCGCCGAACTGGGCCGGCGCCGGCGCCCGCTGCAGCTTGTCGAGCTCGCGCTTCACGGCCGCGACGACCGCGGCCATTGTCAGCTGCGGCCGCTCGCAGTCGTGCTGCGGCTCGGCGCTCTGCAGGCACGCGTTGAACATCGCCGAGCGGATGTGACCGCCGGCGAGATTGAACTGGCGGCCGAGGAAGTCGAAATCGAGTGCGGATCCATCGACGCCGGGCGGCACGGCCGCGCGCCAGATCTGTGTGCGCTGCGCGCTCTCGGGCAACGGCAGCTCCACGACGATGCGCAGCCGCCGCAGGAACGCATCATCGATGTCCTTGCGGCGGTTGGTGGCCAGGATCGCGAGACCCTTGAAGCGCTCCATGCGCGTGAGCAGGTAGCTCACCTCGAGATTTGCGTAACGATCGTGCGCGTCGCGCACGTCGATGCGTTTGCCGAAGATCGCATCGGCTTCGTCGAAGAAGAGGATGACGTCGGCAACGTCGGCGGCGTCGAACAGCCGCTTCAAGTTTTTCTCGGTCTCGCCGACGTATTTATTGGCGATCTGCGATAGATCAATCTTGTAGATCGGCAGTTCGAGCGCGCTGGCCAGCGATTCCGCGAAGGTGCCCTTCCCGCAGCCCGGAGGCCCGCTCAGCATGATTGAAAGGCCCGCCTCGTTCCAGACGCGGCCGGTCCCCCAGCGGTAATGCACGTCGCCGAGCGATCGCATGGCGCGCACGATCTCGTCGAATTGCCGCCGGACCGCCGGCGCGAGAACGAGGTCGTCGGGCGTGAAGCGCGGGGTGACGCGCTCGGCGAGCCCGCCGGCGTCGAGCGGCGAGGCCGCGCGGCAGGCCTCGATCAAGGTGGATTCGTTGCGCACCGGCGCCGCTCTCAACCACGACGCGGCCGCGCGAATCGTCACCGGTTCGAACCTGAAGCGGCGGGCGCAGTGCTCGATCGCCGCCGCGGGGAGTGCGGGCTCATCGCGCAGCTCCTGATGCCACACCGTCACGCGCTCGTGGTAAGTGAGCCGCGGGATCTCAATCGGCGGACACTTGATCTGTTCGGCGATGCCGGGCAAGGCGCCGCTGTCGTCGGTCGGAACCAGGATGGTGACTGGCAGGTCACGCGCGGCGTTGAGGTAACCGTAGGCGGCCGGCGAGTCGGGCCCGTGCGTTCGCGGGATGTCGTCGATGACCAGCAGCATCACATCGCGGAGCCACGCGGCGGCGAGCACGGATCGGAGCCGGCCGTGGTCGCCACGCAACGAGGGATCGATGTGCAGCCGCCTGACGGCCTGGCCGTTGACGCGCGCGACTGCGGCTGCGGTCGCGTCGAAGTCGGCGCCGAGCACGCCGGCCAGCGGCACGACGCGCAACGATCGGCGTGTGACGCACGCGTTGAGCCGCGCGGCCGCCGCCGTGAGTGGCGCCGGCACCATCGCCGTCTCGGGTACCTCGACGATCTCGAACAGATCCGGCAGCGCCGAACCGCTGAAGGCGACGAGGCGCGCCGCCATCGGCGCGATCGAGAGCGAGCCGTCCCACTCCGTCGATGCGCCGCCGTCGGCAGTGCTGCGCTGGAGGATGCCGTGGCGCCAGAGCGGATGGCCGGCGTCGGCGAGGGCGAGCAGCGACGCCGGGTGCGGCCAGAGCAGCTGCGCCAGCGCCAGCGTCGGACTCGCCGCGCGGCGAGGCGAGCATTCCGCAATGATCGGCGCCGCGCTGTGATCGAGCGTCGCCAGCAGCACCAGCCCGAGCGCAAAACACGACGCCTCATCGAGCGCGCACTCGCCTGCGAGCCATCCGAACGATCCGCGGGTCAGCGGCTGATCGCCGGGTGGCCGCCGCCGGATCTCCGCCGTCAGATACGCCGCGGTCTGATCGCGATCGAAGAATTCCGCGCGGACGTCGGCGTAGCGCGCGAGATCGAGCGCCGCCGACAACGCCGAGTCCTGCCCCGCCTGCGTGCGGGCCAGATGCCGCCGCCAACACACCTCGCGCCGCAGGTGCAGCATCGCCGATCGGATCCAGTGCCGCGCCAGCGGATCGTCGATCCGCAGTGCCGGCATGAAGGCGACGTCAACGGCGTCCAGGTCGGAGGTCGGCATGATCAGAGGTTGATGAGGGGACTGTGGCGCGCCTGCATGCCGTTGACGCGCACGATCAATCGATAAGCCCCGGCCGGCAACGGTTCGGCCGCCGGAATCTGGATTTGACGCTCCGACTGCGCGATTGCCGGCGGCAGGAGCGGATCGATCAGCCGATCGTACGGGCCGTAGCTGATGCCGTTCCGGCGCAGCGCCACGATCACGTCGTCTGCGGGCGTGCCGAGCAGCCGGCCGGTGAGCTCAACGGTTCGATAGTCGATGTTGGTCGTCACGTCGAGCACGTTGGGACCGACCACGGCGGTGGTGAGGATCGGGCGCAAGCTGGCGACGAGCGGGTTGCTCGATCGCCGCCGTCCGCCAGGGAGCAACCGCACCGCGACGAGCGGCCACGTGCCGGCCGAGACGAGCGCGCCATCGTTGAAGGCCAGCGGCACCGTGGCTTCGACGCCATCGGGCCGCCGCTCGACGATGGTCAGCGGCGCGCCGTCGAATTCGATCGTCACGTCCGGCGTGATGAGATCGGTACCTCGAATCGACAGCATCGCGCCGGCTTCGAACATCAGCGGCGTGACGTGGTCCAGTCGCGGTCCGAGCGACGGCGTCACCGGCGTGCGAACGGCGCTCTCGGTGGGGATCACCATCGACCCGGCGGTGTAATCGACGCCGACCAGCAGCGCGGCGGCCACCGGCTCCGGGGGCGCGATCATCAGCGGGCGGATTTGAAATCCGATCGAGCAGCGGAACCGCTCGTCCGTACCGTGCATGATCCGCGACAGCAGCTCGGGTGTCGCATCGTCGAACGTCACCTTCAGCATGTCGGGGCTGTCGTCGAGCTCCGGCACGCTCGCGCCAGGAGGCGGCGCGAAGTTGACCGCCTGCAGCGAGCGAATCCCCGCGCCCAGCAGTTCGTGCGCGTCGATAGTGTCGCTGTCGCCGGTGGAATCGAACGCCGTCAACAAGTACTTCAGCGACAACCACAGCGGCGGCGGCCCATCCTCTTCGAGCGAGATGTTCTTGAGATGGGCGTCGAACTGCACTTCGTAGAGGAACAGATTGAGGCGCAGCGCGTTGCCGCCGGCCGCGAGGTGCGGCCGCCCGACCAGCACGTCACCGAGCGCCGGCAGTTGCGCGACGAGGTGATCGTGCAGCAGTTGCGAGACCGCGCCGATCGCTCCGCTGGTGGCGGCAAGTGGCATGACCGCGGCTCAGACGCGAACGTAGCGCCGTGCCAGGCGCGACCATGACGGCAGCGGATCGGCGGCGGCGACCGGTGACTGATTGGGTCGTGGCGTCACCACCGGCTGTTGCGGCGGTGGTTCGACGACCACGTGCACGCTGCCGATGCTGAGATCGACATGCGTCGCGAGCGGCGCCGGGTCGAACACGCGGTCGCCCGGCCGCTGTGACGGCTGTGGCAGCGCCGCCAGCTGCGTCACGACTTGCGGCAGATCGGATACCGGGGCCCCCGGCGAGTCGACGTCCCCCGGCGGCTCGTCCGACGACGACTGCGCCACCCATCGCCGCACGTCGATGATGGTCGGCATTCGCGCGGGCGCGGATCGAGATGACCCCGGCCGATCGGCGGGCTGAGGAGGATCCGTTGTCGTCTGCGCGCGCGTTGGCGATTCGGTCTCGATGGGCGCGTGGTCATCCGGCGGTGTCGCGGAGCGATCGGCGGCTGTAGCGAGCGGCGGCCTGATGATTATTTCGGCGGGGCGTTCGGCAATCACGACCTCTGGTGGCGCCGGTTGGACGATCGTCTGGTGCGATTCGAACGTGTCGACCTCGCGCGGCAGATCCGTAGGTGGATGCGGCGCGAACACCACGCGCTCGATCGCGGGCGGCACGGCCACCGCCTCCGACACCGAGGGAACCGGAGCCGTGGGAGGCGCGACGACGCGCGGAGCCGCCGGTGGCTCGGCGTCGCCGGCGATCTGTTCCGTCTCGATCTCGACGACCGGCGGAACCGCTTCCGCAACCGGCTGCGACGGCGTGGCCAGCTCCAGACCCGTGCGCGAGATCAGTTGCTCCAGGTAACTCATGACGCATCCGCGAGCGCGAGGTAGCGTTCCCGGCGCCACGCCGGCAACGCGAAGATCGCACTCTCGGTCCAGTGAAATTTCGTGGCCAGGCGGGCCACGGTCAGCAGCAGCCGCTCATGTGCCGCCCGCAACGTGGTGAGCGCCTCCCGCTCGAGATCGATGGCATGGGACGCATGCGCCGCGCACCACGGGCAGACAATCGTGAGCGTGAAATCGACGAGCGGATCGATGCGGGCCAGTGCGCTTTCGATCGCCGACAGCGCGCCGGCATCCAGATCGCGATCGGGATCAGCGTTGACGAGCGCGCGCGCGATGGCGCGACGGGCCGTGTCGCGATCGGTCCAGGCCTGCGTCATCCAGTCGCGTTGATCGCGGCCGGTCGGCCGGCGAATGCGCGTCGCGCGCCCGGCCACGTCAACCTCGGCCTGCGCAGCAGCGCCGGCCGTCCACTCACGCAGATCCTGCTCGGTGATCTCGATTTCGATGGCGCGCCCGCAGGACGGCGATGCGCATCGCCGCACGACAGTCAGCGGACCCGGCTTTGACAGCATCGCCAGGCGAAGCAGCCACGCGATTCGCTCGCCGACCGCGAGATCCCATGCCGCGTCGGCGGTGAGCGATGCGCACCGGCGCAGCAACTCCGCCGCCACGGCCGGCGCCGGCGCGGTGAAATCCACGTCGAGATCGTGGGCCTCGCTGGCGAAGCGTCTCACTAGCCCTCCTGCGGCACGGGATCGGCTTCGTTGGGTTCCTTGGTGTCGCGATCGCGATCCCAGCCTTCGAGCTCGATCTTGATCACCTCGACGGCGACGGCGTTGGCGTTGGCGTCGAGCGCGGGGATGGCGGTGAACTCGCTGACCCAGCAGCCGTGCAGGAAATAGCGCAGCGCCGCGTGGCCCTTTTCGTTCATGACCTCGAGCGTGAGCTCTTTCTTGTACTTGACCAGGTCGCGCGACTTGTCGCCCGCGTAGGGATGCACGAGATTGGCCCAGCGCTCGAACTCCTCGTCATGTGTGATGCCGCGTTCGAGCGTGACCGCGTCGTACGCCGTGCGGCCCGGCGATTTCAGGTCGGTGCTGTTCTCGCCACCAGATCGATGCGGCACGACGGTGGTCGTGCGCTTCAGCGGGCTGACCTTGCTGACGCCGAGCACGACCCTGTTGTCCCACTTGACGCGGAACTTGTAGGTCTTGTACGGGTCGATGCGGTGCGCATTCTTGACGAAGCCAGTTGGCATGCGAAGTTCTCCTGTGCGCCTATGCGAGATCGCCGGCGATCTGCTGGATCTTGATCACCACGAACTCCGCCGGTTTGAGCGGAGCAAAACCCACTTCGATGTTGACGATGCCGAGATCGCGATCGGCCTGCGTGGTGGTTTGGGCGTCGCACTTCACGAAGAAGGCTTTGTCGGGGGTCGTACCCTGGAACGCGCCCTGGCGGAACAGCCCCATCATGAAGGCGTTGAGGTTCAGGCGAATCTTCGCCCACAGCGGTTCGTCGTTCGGCTCGAACACGATCCAGGTCGTGCCGCGGAACAACGACTCCTCGAGGAACAAGGCCAGGCGACGAACCGGCACGTACTTCCATTCCGACGCCGGCGCGTCTCGGCCCACCAGCGTGCGCGCGCCCCACGCCAGCCGGCCGCTCGCGTCGAACGAGCGCAGGCAGTTGATCGCGAGCGGATTCAACACGCCGGTTTCCGAATCGGTCAGCGGATAGGTCAGCCGCATCACGCCGTTGAGCGACGCTTCGATTCCGGCCGGCGCCTTCCAGACGCCGCGCGTGCTGTCGACGCGCGCGTAGATGCCGGCGACGACACCGCTGGCGCCGAACGAGCGCAGGCGGAAGTCGTTCAGCGGATCGGGCGCCTCGACTCGCGGGAAGTACAGGCCGAGGTTGCGATGCCGGATCGTGGCATTGGCCGTCATCCACTGCTGGATGGCGTCGGGCGTGTTGATGTTGTTGGGCGTGTCGACGACGAAGAACGCCCGCCGCCGCTCGCAGTAATCGCGCGCCGCCGAGATCACCGCGAACGCCTGCGCATCGGTCATGGCCGGGATGAGCACGTTGGTGCTCGCCTTGATTGCCGTGCGCGGCAAACAGAGGATGTTGAACAGATCGACGCGCTCGAGCGCGAACATCCCGGTCTTCAGCAGCTGGTCGCCGATCATGGCCAGCGCGTTCGGCGGCACGCCGTCGTTGCCCGCCTGCACCGCGCCTTGCGCGGTGCCGGCGACGAAGACCCCGAGCTGGTACGCCTGCACGTTCGCCTGGGCGACGCCGACATTGAGGAAGAGCTCGTTGACGGTCGTGGCGTCAGCGATCGTGGTCGCGAACGTGACCGCAGTGGGCGCGCCGCCCGACGTCACCATGTAGCGGTTTTCGCCGGCCCCGTAGAACGCCACACGCGCGCCGGTGAACAACGGATCCGCATTCGCGGCGCGAATGGCGGCCTGCAGCGACGCGAGAATGGCGGCAAAGGTGTTCGCCAGTCCGCCGGTGGTCGCGATCGATGGGCCGACGGCTCCAATCGTGACCGTGGTCTGGCTGCCGGCCGCGATCGCCGGCGCGGCCGCCAGGTTGCCGGTCAGCGTGACCGGAGCCTGCACGCCGGGGGCCAGCCCGAGATCGGTTTCGAGCGTGTTGGCGCCGAGCGCGGTGAACGTGATCGCCGGCGACGCCGGCGTGCCGGGAATCACGATCAGCGTTCGCACCGGGCCTTCCGAGTGCACCGCGACTCGTGCGCCCGTCCATTCCGGATTGGCGGGATCGGCGGCGCGCAACGCCGCTTCGAGCTGAGCGCGAACGCCGTTCTCATCGACGGCGCCGACAATGGCGATCGGGAAGGGCCCGCTCACGCCGGCAATGTCCGCGTTCATCTGTCCGTTCAGCAAGGCCACGGGCACGACAGCGAGATCGCCCGAGAGCACGCCGTTGTACACCGCGCCCGGTGTCAGCCCCAGCGCGGCGGTCATCGGATCGACTCCTGCCGCGGCAAACGTGACCTGCCGGTCCACCGCCGTCGGCCCGGCAAGCACGCGCAACTGGTTGCCGACGATGCTGACGGTCGCCTGCGAGAACGCCGGCCGCTCCGGCCGCGAGGCGCGAATCGCAGATTCGAGGAGCCCACGTACTCGTGGCAGATCGCCCGGATTGGCGCCCCACGTGGTGATGATCGCCCGGCCCGTGCCCTCTCCAGCGATCGTGACGTCGACTTGCGGAGTGGCGGTGTTGGTCAGATTGATTGCACCCGGAAATGCGCCGGACAACGTGCCGACGGGCTGCGGCCGGTTGAGGCTGGCGAGCGCCGCCACGCGAATCAATCGCGAGCCCGTGAACTCGTCGTTGATAACTGTTTCCACGAATCGCAGACCCGGCGTCCGCGTCAGATCGAGGAACGTCTCCGACTGTGTGACGACGCGCTCACCGTTGCGCTCCTCGACGAGCTGAATGCCCATGTTGAACGTGGTCCCGGTGGGGTGATCGATGAGGATGCGAAGGTTATTCCCCCACTGGCCCGGGTTGATCGCCCTGATCCCAAGCGATGGAACACCCGCGATCGCATCGAGAATCTCGACCGACGCCAGCGCGACGCCGCCGCTCGCGGTGCGAACCACCCACGCATCGGTGCCGCCGTTCTGGAAGAACTGCTGGATGGCGTAGCTGGCTTCGCTGCGCGTGTCGAGGCCGCCGAAGATGCGGGTGAACTCGCCGAAGTCGAACACGCGCCTGGCGACGTTCATGTCGCCGCGCGGAAAGAAGTCGACGAAGGCCGCGATCGACGTCGCGACGCCGGTGATGGTGTGTACGCCACTCGGAATTTCTTCGATGTAGACATTCGGGCCTTGGGTCAACTGAGCCATTCGCGTCTCCCGTTACTGATCCGACAGCTCACACTGCGTTACCGCGATCGGGCCGAGAACACGACCGAGTCGCCTAGCACGATGCGGCTCATCACGACGCCGCGACGCTCCAGTAGAGCCAGGGCCTCTTCGACTTCGTCGAGCGAGACCCCCAACAGCGCGTCCGACAGCCACCAGCGCTGCACGCCAACGGCGGTGTCGGCCGCCTGCGGATGGTCCACGAGGTATCCCTGGATCTCCGCCGCTATCGCGCTGACAGTCGTGTGTGTCACGGACATGTCGAATTTCGACAACCGTAGCGATCGCTGGCCCGCGAGATCGCAAGCGCTGTGCCGCACCGATCGGTGCTCGGCGAAGTAATAGAATGAACGGGTTAGCGGAGGACGCAGGCCGCGGCCGTGGCGCGCGCGCCACGCCCACGGCGGCGGATCGCGCGCGTCGTCACTGGCGCCGGCGCCACGGGTGAGGCGCCGCCGCCACGGTCCGAGTGATCACACGGTGGATCGATCGGGCGTGTTCAGTGAATAGCGGCTGCGATCGAGGCCGTGCTTCTTCACGAGCTTGGTGAGGCGGCTGCGTTCCTTGCCCGACAACCGCGCGGCCATGGTGATGTTGCCGCGGGTGTGCGCGAGAAGATCCGAGAGGTACGAACGCTCGAAGGAGGCAATGGCGCGCGCCTTCGCCTCGCGAAACGAGGCGTTGCGCGGAACCGGCGCGGTGTCGCTGGCCGGAAAAGTGATGTGCGACAGGCCGAGCACCGCGTCGTCGCACAGGAACACGGCGCGCCGAATCAGGTTCTCGAGCTGGCGGACGTTGCCGGGCCAGGCGTGCTGGCGAAGGTATGCGACGGCATCGGGCGCGAGCGTCTGCGGCGGCTTGTGGTATTCGCGGCAGAATCTCGCCACGAACGATTCGGCCAGCAGCGTCACGTCGTCTCCGCGGCTCCTGAGCGCCGGCACCTCGAGCTTGAAGACTTCGAGACGATACAGCAGATCGTGTCGAAAGCCGCCGCGTTCCGCCAGCGCTTCGAGGTCGACATTGCTGGCCGCGAGTACACGGACGTTGGCTTCGTGCGACGCGTGCGCGCCGAGCGGGCGATACTCGTGGTCCTGCAGGAAACGCAGCAGGGCAACCTGACCGCGGACACTGAGCGTTTCGATCTCGTCCAGAAACAGCGTGCCGCCTTCTGCCTGTGCGATCACACCCGCGCGTGAATCGCGCGCATCGGTGAATGCACCGCGCGTGTGTCCGAAGAGCTCGGATTCGACCAGCGTGTCGGGAATCGCTCCGCAATTCACCGGCAGGAACGGCAGGTTGCGGCGCGGCCCGAGATAATGAATCGCCCGGGCCACCAGTTCCTTGCCGGTGCCCGTCTCGCCCACGACCAGAACGGTGCCATCGAAGGCCGCCAGCCGGCGGACCATCTCCAACAGTTGAGCAAAAACCCCGGATTGCCCCAGAAGGCCGCCATTGTCTTCAGTTTTCTTCGCGCCCATCGAACAAACTCCACGATTCGATGGCGTACGCCGGGGGGAGGCGACGCTTACGTCTTCGCGTTCACACGGCGTCATACCACACTTATGTGCCGGCCGCGTCACCTGCCGAGGCTTTTGCATGCACGTTACGGCCAGGAATCCCGCCAAGCGGGTCGTCGAGGAAGCTGGTGTTGAAACGGCCGAGCCAGAAGCAGACGACGCCCAGGCCCACAGATTCCAACGTCCCCATCGGAATCACGTCCATTCGCAATCGTTCTATCCGGGTCTTATCTCTGCCGCGGCCGCCCACGCCGCTGCAGTGGCCGTAGCCGCCCGTCGCCAGGAGAACTCACCGGCGCGGCTTCGCCCTCGTGCGGCCAGCTCCCGGCGACGACCGTCGTCCGATGCAAGCGCCGCAGCCTCTGTCGCCCAGCGCGCCGGGTCGTTCGATGGGAGCAAGACGGCTGCCGCGCCGGCGATTTCGCGATGGACGGGGATGTCGCTGGCCAGGACGGGCGTGCCCGCTCCCATCGCTTCGAGGACCGGCATCCCGAACCCCTCGTACAGCGACGGGCAGCACACCACGACGGCGCGGCGATACAACTCCGCAAGCTCGACGTCGGACACGTACCCAAGGTTGATCAACCATCCCTCGTTCTCGCCCCGAGCGAGAATCGGCCGCAGGTCGTCGTTCTTCCACCCCGCGGCGCCGCACAGCACGAGCGGCAGCGGGACTCGTGAGCTGGCATGGAGCTGCTCCCACGCATCGAGCAACATCGAGAGGTTTTTGCGAGGCTCGAAGGTGCCCACGTGGAGCGCAAACCGATCCGGGACTGCCGCCGGGAGCACCCCTTCGCTGGCGGCGCTCAAGTGACCAGGGCCGAGAGGGATCGCGCGAAAAGCCTCTGCCGGTCGCGACCCGTCGGCAATCAACTCGCGCTGCACCGCCTCCGAGTCCGTGAGCACGAGCCGCGCACGTGCCAGCGCGCTGTCGAGCCGTGCCGCAAGCGCCCGGCGCGTCTCATCCTGAGTGGTCCACGAGAACGAACGGAACGACAGATCGTGCACGGTCACGACCAGGGCGCCGGCAGCCCGCCGGAATTTTTCCGGTGGAATGAAGTTGGGCGCGAATACCACGCGATTGCGGTCGGCAGCGATCAGCCACGGTTCGAGCGGCCGGAGAAGGCGCAGCAGCCAGTCGCGGCTCATGGTCAGATCGTCGGGAACCCACTGGGCGACGTGCGTGATCGCCGGACCGCGTGGCAGGTTGCCCGAAATATTCTCATCGTTCGGATGCACGAAGACGCTGTGCCCGTACAGACGAAGATGCAGATCTTCACGCTCGCAGAGCTCAGCAAGCAGACAGTGAAGGTACCAACCGATGCCGGTGCGGTGGCCGTAGAGCGGGGTGATGTCGACGGCCACCGTCAACCCGGTCGCCTGGCGGCGGGCCGCGATCGCCGAGACGAGTCCCCACAGCCAGTGCCCGGTTGCCGATATCCTCGAAGGACGGAGACGATAGAACGCGGCGTTGGCGATTCGCCGGACGGGATCCACCACCGCCTGAACCACGCGGCGAAGTGGCTTGGGCACCAGTCGAAGGCGGCCCTTGTAGGAAACTACATGTGAATTATCGAGCCCTTCGCGGCGATCTGCCAAGGAGCGGTTAGCATAGCGCCCGTGCTCGGTCGTGGACAACTCTCACGATCCGTCATCCCTGACCCAAGCTGCCCTCACTCCGTCCGCAGCGTGTCGACCGGGCTCAGGCGCGCGGCGCGCCGGGCTGGGAGCAGGCACGCGGCAAGCACAATCGCCGAGAGCATGACGGGAATCGACACGAACGTCACGAGGTCCAGTGGCGTGACTTCAAAGAGGACGCTTGCGAGCAGGCGGCTCACGGCGATCGCGACGGCGATTCCGATCGGCAACGCCAGCGCGAGCTGCCTCAGACCGGACCCGAGCACCAGCCAGACGACATCACGAGTGGCTGCCCCCAGCGCGATGCGGATGCCGATTTCCTGCGTCCGCTGGCTGGTCGCGTAGGCCGTGACGGCGTAGATGCCGACCGCGGACAAGAGGAGCCCGATCAGCGCAAACACGGAAAACAGCGTGCTGAGGACTCTCGTCTCGCCCCTCAACCGGTCGAGGTATTCATCGAGGGTCCACATTCTGATCAACGGAAGGTCGGGATCCAGCTTGCGCACTTCCTCTCGCAGCACGTTCGCGGCCGACGCAGCGGAACGGACGCGCGCCATGATGCTGAACCAGAACGGCGGGCCCTGGCGGAACGGCCGGTACACCAGCGCATCCTCGTCATGACCAATACTCGTTTGACGAATGGTTGGACTGACGCCCACCACGGTGCTCCAAGTACCCTGCGCGAGCGGATTCGGCCCGAGCCGAATCTTCTTTCCAACGGGATCCTCGCCGGGCCAATACTGCACGGCAAATCGCTGATTCACGATCGCGGCTTCGGCTCCGGGGTCCCCGTCTGCAGCCGTGAACTCCCGGCCATTCGGCATCGTCAGTCCAAGCGCGGCAAAGTATCCGGCCCCGATGGCCGTTGTTGCGACGCGTGGCGGCCTGCCATCGGAATTGGCAACAACGCGGTCGGCCAGGTGCAGATACATCAGCTCGGCGCCACTCGCAGGAATCCCTGATGCGATCGTGAACGACTCGAGATCTGGCAGCGCGGCGAGACGTTCGGTGAGCCGATCCGCGAATGCC
>Ga0114129_10004814_pt1 | contig 19079 bp, 21 predicted proteins | sample RhiMetdeltSRZDD1_FD_80071 | JGI IMG/M metagenome (GOLD analysis project Ga0114129, IMG submission 80071) | Populus rhizosphere microbial communities from Tennessee, USA - Rhizosphere MetaG P. deltoides SRZDD1 (version 2) (version 2) | ecosystem: Host-associated > Plants > Roots > Rhizosphere >...
CCCGCGGCGCGCAGCGCTTCCGTGTACGCGTCGAGCGAGATCGTGCCCGCGACGCAGCCAGCCCAGAGGTCGAGGCGCTGCTTCGCGTCGGGCGCCAGCTCCTCGAGGGCGACCATGTCGGCGACGGCGAACCGACCGTCGGGCCGCAGGACCCGGAACGCCTCGCGCAACACGGCGCCTTTGTCCGCGGCGAGATTGATGACGCAGTTGGAGATCACGACGTCGACGGCCGCGTCCGGGAGCGGAACGCTCTCGATCGTCCCCTTCAGGAACGTCGCGTTGTCGACGGCGGCCTTCAGCTGGTTCGCGCGCGCCACGTCGAGCATCTCGTCCGTCATGTCCACGCCGTAGGCGTGGCCGTCAGGCGCGACGCGCCGCGCGGAGAGCAGGACATCGAGACCCGCGCCGGAGCCGAGATCGAGCACGACCTCGCCGGGCCGAAGATCGGCGAGGAGTGTCGGATTGCCGCAGCCGAGGCTCGCGCCGGCATCGAGCCCGAGACTTGCCAGCTCCTCGGCCGCGTAGCCCTGGCCGCAGCCGTTCGCGTCGCAGCAGCTGTCGTCGCAGCAGCTCGAGCCGTTCGCCATCTCCAGCGCGCGCTCGGCGTACCTCGCGCGCACGGTCTCCTGGATCTCGTTCACCATCGCACCTCCGCGAACCCATCGATGGGTCTCGATGGTTCGGTCTACGTTACGCATTGATGTTTGTCAATGGGTTGTGTAGCATCGGCGCGATGGCGAAGCTGAATGTTCTACCCGATCGCGAGCGCGGCGTATGCTGCGCTGTCGAGCTTAAGGTTCCCGACGTGCGCGCGACGGAGATCGCCGACGTGCTCAAGGCGCTTGCCGACCCGACGCGGGTCCAGATCGTCCTAAGCCTCCGCGAGGCGAGAGAGCCGGTATGTGTCTGCGACTTCACCGCGACCTTCGATCTGTCCCAGCCGACGATCTCGCATCACATAGCGAAGCTTCGCGACGCCGGCCTGGTGGAAGCGACGCGGCGGGGAATCTGGAGCTACTACCGCCTGGCGCCGCATCTCCCGGCACCCGTGCGCCGCATCGTGGAGGCGCTCGGCTAACGGACCCATACAATCTTGGCGTCCCGTGCGAGATGTGATCGGGCAGCGTCGCCTGCTCGCCAGGCTTGGCGAGCGAGCGGCCCGCGGCGACGTGGCCCATGGGTACGAACTGAGCGGTCCGCGATCGATCGGAAAGCACACGCTGGCGGTCCGGTTGGCGCAGACGCTCAACTGCGCGACCGAGCCGGTGGTGCCGGGTGGATGCGGCGTTTGCATCGCCTGCCGGAAGATCGAGCGCGGTCTGCATCCGGACGTCCGCGAGATCACGCGGCTCGTGGATCAGGCCAGGCGCGACGATCGCAAGAACATCACGATCGAGCAGATCCGCGAGATGCAGCAGGACCTCGCGCTGCGACCGCTCGAAGGGCGCAAGCGCATCGTCATCATCGACGACGCCGCCGACCTCTCCGAGCACGCCGAGGTGGCGCTGCTGAAGACGCTCGAGGAGCCGCCCTTGCACGCGGTGCTCCTCCTGATCACGCCGACACCGTCGCGCCTGCTCGAGACGATCCGCTCCCGCCTCCAGCCACTGCCGTTCCGGTCGGTCGCGCGCCTCGAGATCGAACGCGCGCTTGTCGCGCGGTTCGGACAGGGGGCGGCGCGCTTCGCCGCGCCCGCCGCCGGCAAGCCCGGTATCGCGTTCGCCCTCGCGACCGACGACAGCGTGCGCACGGCGCGCCGGCAGTCCGAGGCCGAGTTCTACCGTCTCGTCGGTAGCAAGCTCACCGAGCGATTCGCGTGGGCCGCCGCGCTCGCGGACGAGCGCGACACGCAAAAGCGCAGCGAGCTCATCGAGACGCGTCTGGTGAATTGGAGCGAGCTCGTCCGCGACGCCGCCGTCGCCGCGACCGGCGTCGCCGACCGCGCGACGCGGCCCGATCGCGTAGAGGAGAGCCGCCGGCTGGCTGCCAATGTGACGACGCGCGACCTCGTCGACCTCGCGCAGCGCATGGAGCGCTGGCGTCGCGACGTCATCGAGACGACGGTCAGCGCTCGCATGCTGCTCGAGCTCTTCGTGCTGAAGCTCCCCTACGACAAGACTTTCGCGGAGGCTGCCTGATGCGCATCGTCGTCGGCGCCCGCTTCATGAAGGCCGGGCGCATGTACTTCTTCGAACCCGGGGCGGTCACCGATTACCGCGTCAACGACTGGATCATCGTGCGCACCGAGCTCGGCATCGACGCCGCCCGCGTGCAGATCCTGCCGACCGACTCACCCCTGGTGCAGGTCGATCCACCTCTCGGCACGGTGGTGCGCAAGGCCTCGGTCGCCGACGTTCTCGAGATCAACAAGCGCGAGCGCATGGACACGGACGCCGCACTTGCCGGCGCGGAGATGGCCCGGTCCCGGAATCTGCCAATGAAGATCCTCGGCGCCGATTGGCAGTTCGACGGATCCGCGCTGACGATCTTCTATTCCATCGACCCGTCCGGCCGTGGCCCCGCCGACGCCGACCTTGCCGAGCTGAATGACGCCTTCGCGGCGCAATTCGGGACGCGCGTCGAGCTCCGCCGCATGGGCGCGCGCGACGAGACGAAGGTCATGACGGGGGTCGGGACCTGCGGCCGCGAGCTGTGCTGCTCGAGCTGGCTCGACAAGTTCTCGAACATCTCGATCCGCATGGCGAAGGAGCAGGACCTCCCGCTCAACCAGTCCAAGCTCACCGGCGTGTGCGGCCGCCTCAAGTGTTGCCTCATCTACGAGCTCGAGACCTATCAAGAGGTGAAGGGCAAGCTCCCCAGGCTCGGGGAGACGTTCCACATACCTACGTGCGTCAGTGGATCCTGTGGCACGTCCGGTTGCGCGACGACGCAGGGCGTCAACGTCGTGAAAGAGTCGATCGTCGTCGGTCTAGCGGACGGCGGTCGCGCGGAGTACACCGCCGCGGACCTCGGAGTCACGTTCGATCCCGTGCCCGCGCATACCCGCGGCGTCGGGTCATATGGCGGCGACGAGGTGCCGCGCCAGGAGCGGCCGACGCCGGTGCACGAAGGTGGCGCGAAACGGAAGCGCCGCCGCCGTGGTCGGCGTGGCGGACGCGATCGGGGGGCGCCACCGAGCGCTTAGGTACCGCTCTCCTTCAGAAGATCGCGCGTCAGCTCGGCTTGTCCAGCGTGCTCCGCGGCGTGCGCGATGGCGTGCACGAGGACCCCATGCACCGTGCGAATGCGGGATGGCGGCGGAAGTGCGTCATCGAGACGTCCGGGCCGAAGGTCGTCGAGCGTGGCGATGATCTTGCGACGGACCACGTCCCAACGCTCGCGGACGGGCGCGATGCCGCCGCGCGCCGCGAACTCTTCGTCGCGCGTCCCGCTGACCGCGCCTCCTCCGACCGTGCGAACGACGTGGCGCTCGGCGGCGCCGACCGTGTGGGCCGCGAGCACCAGCAGGCTGTTGGTCCCCTTGGCAGTCGGCGTCCACGAGAGCTCCGTCGCACCCAGGCCATCGGTCGCGGCGAGCACCCGCTCGACCTCGACGATCAGGCGGTCCCGCATCTCCACGAGCCCCGGCTTCGGCGCGGGGCTCAACGCACGCGGCTCACGACGAAGTCGGCGACATCCCGCAGAGCCTCGCGCTCGCCGCGCGCTGGAAGCGCGTCGAGCGCGCGAAGCGCGGCGTCGTGGAACGCGAGAGCCCGCGCGCGTGCGCGCTCGGGACCGCTGCTCGCGCGGATGACCCGCAGCAGCTCGATGACCTCGCCGCGTGATTTGCCTGGCGCGACGATGCGTCGCGCGAGCGCACCATCCTTGCCGCCCGACTCCGCCGCGGCGTAGATCATCGGCAGCGTCGCCATCCCCTCTTCGAGATCACGACCTACGGCCTTGCCGAACTCCGTCTCATCCCCAACGAGGTCGAGGATGTCGTCGGTCATCTGGAACGCGAGACCGAGATTGGTGCCGAAAGCACCGAGAGCGGCCACGTGGTCCGGCTCCGCCTCGGTCAGGAGGGCGGCACCCTGACAGCACGCTGCGTACAGCGACGCGGTCTTCAGCTCGATGCGCTCGAGATACTCGGCTTCGGTCGGCATCGTCGGCGGAGAGGTGACTTCGTTGAGCTCCCCGTCGCAGAGTGCGAACACAGTCTGCGCGACGATCGCGATCACCTCGGGCTTCGGCAGGACCGCCGCCAGCGCGTACGCCTTGGCGAAGAGGTAGTCACCGACGATGAGCGCGACGTCGCCGTCCCACATCGCGTTCACGGTCGGGATGTTCCGGCGGACATCGGCGCGATCGACGATGTCGTCGTGCACGAGCGACGCGGTGTGCACGAGCTCGAGCGACTGCGCGAGATTGAGTACGGTCTCGGGATCCTGACGCGTGCCGAAGCGGGCCGACAAGAACACCAGCGTCGGGCGGAGAAGCTTTCCCGGGGTCTGGAACACGTGCTCGACCGCAGCCTGGAACGTCGGATGCCCGCCACGGCCGACGGCGAGAAGCCGGCGCTCTAGCTCCTTGAGTTCACCTTCGACCGGTGCATAGAACGCCGCGCTCGACACCGCTCCCACAAGGTCAGTCTAGGTGCGGGGCACTGCGTGTCCCCCGGCACCGCGCCGCGGGTCCTGCCGCGGCTCGGGGGTCCTCGCCGCGTCACCCGCGGCGCATCAACCGGCATTGGACACGCGCCTTCCGCGCTACGGACGTTTCGTGGGTCGCGGTGTCGGCGGCGGCGGGAGAGTTCGGGACGGCGGCGTCGCCGACGGGAACGGGAAACCGGAGGGCGAGGCCGACGGGGTCGGTGTGAAGCCACAGATGTTCCAGCTGAATCGTCCGTAGGCGTACGTCCCCGACACCGCGCCTGTCGCCCAGGAGTTGTAGTACGGCTGCCAATCGGGGAATGGCGCGATGAGGCGGATCCCGCACGAGGTGTAGAAGTCGGAGTCGTTGGACTTCGGCTCGGTCCCCTCGACGTAATGCTCGGTGTAGCGGTAGCCGGGGCAGTACGGTCCGGGCAACATGCCCGAGCCGTTGCCGCCGTAGAGCGACGAATTCACGCACACGACGCGATCGACGATGCCGGCGGGCCTGTCGTACCACGTAGGCGGAAGCCCGCCGACGACGGTCTTCATGTAGTCGCGCCAGAGCACACCGGGGCCGAGAGCGGATGAGATGCCGCGCATCTCGGAGTTGTCGGAATTGCCCATCCAGATCGCCGTCAGGCGCTGCGGGACCCATCCGATCGCGAGGACGTCCTGGAGATTGTCTGTCGTTCCGGTCTTGAGGGCCGCGGTCCGGCCGATGTTGGTCCACGGGCCGAACACGAACGAGCCCTGCGGGTTGGTGTTGTCCTTGAGGATGTCCGCCAACATCCACGCCTGCCGAGGATCGATGACCTGTTTCCCCTCGGGCTTGGACCAGTCGCGCACGACCTTGCCGTTCGGATCGAGGACCTTGTAGATCATCGTGGGTTCGACACGCACACCCATGTTCGCGACGACCTGATAGGCGCTGGCCATATCGATGAGGCGCATCTCACCCGCACCGATGCCGAACGACAGGCCAAGCTGGCTGCGGTCCCAGTCCCGGTTGATGCCGAGCTGGTGCACCATGTCGATGATCGCGTCGACGCCGACGGTCCGCGTGACCTGGAGAGCCGGAAGGTTCAGCGACTCGCGGAGCGCCTGACGAATGGTGACTGGACCGTGCTGCTCCTTCGTCGCGTCCTTCGGCTTGTAGGTGCTGCCGCTGCCGTCGCCCATCGACCACTCGATGTCGTACAGGCGCGTCGACGCGGTCATCCCCGCCTTGAGGAAGCCCGTGAGATAGGTGAATAGCTTGAACGTCGAGCCTGGCTGCCGGTACGCGATGCCGGCGTGGTCGTAGTCGCCCTGCATCTTCGGTGTGTTGCCGTAGTAGTCGTAGCTCCCGACGTACGCGAGCACCTCACCGGTGGTCGGGTCCATCGTGATCAGCGCCGCGTTGTTCACGTTGCTGCCCTTGAGGGCATCCACGTGCTCGCGGACCTCTTTCTCCGCCAGCTGCTGCATGTTCCAGTCGAGCGTCGTGAAGACGGTGTAGCCGCCGCGATAGGCGGCCTTCTCACCGAGCTCGCGAATCAGCTGCTCGCGCACGCGGAAGGTGAAGTGAGCAGCGTAGAGCGAGGTCGACGCGGGCTTCACGACGATCTGCTCCGCCTTCGCCGCCTCGGCCTCGCTGACGGTGATGTAGCTGCCATCGACCATCGCGTCGAGCACCTGGGCGCGCCGCGCCTTCGCCGCGGCCGGGTTCTGCACCGGATCGTAGTCCGACGGGCGCTGCGCGAGACCCGCGAGCATCGCCATCTGCGCTAGCGTCAGCTTGTTGAGATCGGGCTGATCGAAGTACGTCTTCGCCGCGGCCTCGATGCCATAGGCCTGATTCCCGTAATAGATCTGATTCAGGTACATCTCGAGGATCTGCTTCTTGCTGAAGGTGCGCGTGGCCTCCATCGCGAGGATCGCCTCTTTGATCTTGCGAGTGAACGTCGGTTCGTCGCCCAAGAGGCGCGTTTTGATGAGCTGCTGCGTGATGGTCGAGCCGCCTTGCGAGATCGTCCCGCTCGCCGCGTTGGCGTTCATCGCGCGGACGATGCCGCCGATGTCGATGCCCGGATTCGTCCAGAAGGACTTGTCTTCGATCGCGATCGTCGCCTCCTGCATCTTCAGCGGGACGGCATCGAGTCCCACCAGCTCGCGGCGCTCTTCCTCGAGGGCGTAGAGAAGGTGCTCTCCTGAGCGGTCATAGATCTTCGTCGTCAGAGGGATCGGGATCGTCGCCAGATCGTGAGCCGCAGGGAGGTCGGCCGCGAAGTAACCGAAGGCGGCGGCTGCCGCGACACCGCCCAGGGCCAACATGGCCAGGGCGAACGCGCTGATGCCGCCGGCCAGCGGACCGAGGCGTTGACCGGCTCCGGGGCGGCGCGAAAGGCGCCCGCCCTTCCGCTGCGGAAAGCGGTACGACCGGTAAGCGCGTCCCAGCGTGGGGCCGCCGCTGTTTGCCATGCGCAAGAGGTGTAACGAATGCACGCCTCATGCCATTAGCAAGGCACCCTCTTACCGCCTGTTCGCCAGCAACCCGCCCAACCGGATTAGCAGCCGCGCGAGCGGTGTGGGCCGCGGTGCCATGAGCGCTTCACGAAGCCCGCGCTGGGCGGAACGGGCATCGCCCTCCCAGGTCTCGATGATCGCGCGATCGTCGTCGCGGAGCGAGTTCGCGGGACCGCGTCGCTCCATCGCCGCTTCGGCGTCGGGGATGCGGCCGTACAGATCAGCGAGAGGCGCGTAGGCCGCGCGAAGACCGGTCTCGATCGCACCGCGGTGCCGCACGAATTCGCCGTTCTCGAGGACCACGGCTTGATGGGTCTGGTCGAACATCGAGGTCAGCTCGAGGTTCGCGGCGAGCTCGCGGTCGATGTCGGCGACCGCGCGCTCGAGCCGCCGTCGCTCCTCGGGATCCGGTCTTTTGAACAGCGAGCGGAGGAAACCCACCCGGCGATGCTCGCACAGCGGCGCGCACACATGGCGTGATGCCAATTGATACATTTCATGTATATTTGCGGCATGCCGGGGCCCTTCGGCCGCGTGAGCGCTCCCCCGCCCCATTTTCCGGTCGGTGGCCCGGTCCCGGCCTCGGACCTTGTGGGCCGCGAGACGTACATCCGACGTCTCGTCGAACGGCTCGGCGATGGCAACCACGTGCTCGTCGCGGGACCGCGGCGCATCGGTAAGACGTCGATCATCCTCGAGGTCCTGCGCCGCCTGCACCGGCGCGGAGCGCTCACGGGCTACGTCGACTGCCTTGGAGCGACGGACATCCGTGGGCTCGGCGAGCGGCTGATCGACTCCGTCCTCGAGAACGTCTCGGGCGTCGAGCGGACCTTCGAGCAGGCGAAGGCGGTCGCTGCCGGGATGCGCCCCTCGGTGAAGATCCGCTACGAGCACATCGAGCTCGCGCTGCAGCTCGCCCGCGAGACGAACACGCACCGCTTCTTCGAGGGCGCGCTGGACCTGCCGAAGACGCTCGCCGCGCGCACGGGTAAGCGCGTCATCATCGCGTTCGACGAGTTCCAGGCCGCGGGCCGTCTCGGACCGCGCGTCTTCGACGTCATGCGAACGCGCCTTCAGGCGCAAAAGGGCGTCGCGTACGCGTTCCTCGGATCGGAAGAGGGGATCCTCGAACAGCTCTTCAGCGAGAAGGGTCGCGCCTTCTATCGCTTCGCCGTACCGATCGACCTCGCGGAGGCGGGCGGCGATCGCTTCGGGATCGCGCCGGACGACTGGCTCACCTACCTGCGCGCGAAGTTCGCGGAGAAGAAGATCGCGATCGACGACACGAGCGTTGATCGCTTGCTCGACGCGACAGGAGGACACCCGCAGGACACGATGCAGGTGTGCGCCGCGCTGTACTACCTGATGCGCGATGCGGCGCAGCGCGTCGTCACCGCGGATCTTCTGGCGATCGCCTACGAACAGGCCCTCCGCGAGCTCGAGCGACCGTTCGCGCTCCACTGGGCCGAGCTCGGCAGGCAGAAGTACCTGCAGCTCGTGGCGACGCGCGTCGCGCAGGGCGCCGTGCTCTTCGCATCGGAGACGACGCCCGCCGTCCCAAGGCCGGAGGTCCTGCGCGCGCTCGAGTCGCTCCGCGCTCGCGGGCTCGTGACGCGGCTGGGTCGAGGGCGCTACGAATTCGTCGAGCCGATGTTCGGCGAATACGTCCGCCGCGTCGCGGGTAGCGAAGCGGGTATCGTTCCGAAGCGCTGATGGCGCGGCTCGAGCTGAGGAAGGGCGTGCGCATCCACTACCGTCTCGCGGACGGTACGTGGGCCGACGGCGCGCTCGTGCGCGGCTCGGCGAACGACGAGGAGTGGCTGGTCAAGAATCGTTTTGGCCAGTTCTGGGTGCCCGTGACCCAGCTGCGACCCGCGCCGGAGTCGCAGCCGGGCCAGTAGGCGCTAGACCGTCGTTGTCGCGCGTCCCCCGATCGACCGCCAGATCAACAGCACGATGATCGAGCCGATGATCGAACCGACCAGACCGGCAGCAGAGATCTCAAGCGTGCCGCCGAACAGCAGCGCCGCGAGCGTCCCGCCGACGAGCGACCCGACGATGCCCAGGACCATCGTCCCGAGCCAACCCATCGGGTCCGGTCCGGGCACGAGCGCGCGCGCGATGAAGCCCGCGACTAGGCCGACCAGCAGGAATGCGATAAGGCCCATGTGATCACCTCCACGGAAATGTCGGAGGTGAGGGTGCAGAAGACGTGCCGCGAGGCTTTCCAGTACCCCCGAGGCGGATCGAACGCCTGTCTACGGCTTCGGAGGCCGCCGCTCTATCCACTGAGCTACGGGGGCGTACGGGTCAAGTGTACCTACGCTAGCGTGAGTTCCGATGTCCGAACGCGATAAGGAACTGTCGCTCGTCCAGCATCTGGGTGAGCTGCGCAACCGTCTAATGGTGGCGTCGATCGCGGTGGTGATCACGACGGTGATCGCGTTCGTCTTCTCGGTCGACATCATCCGGATCCTGATGCTTCCGGCCGGGGTAAGCCGCCTCATCGCCTTGAGCCCGACCGAGAACTTCACCACCTTCATGCGCGTGTCGCTGTTCAGCGGCATCGCGCTCGCGATGCCGGTCATCCTGTACGAGATCTACATGTACATCGACCCCGCGCTGCACCCGCACGAGCGGCGATTCGCGCTCCGGCTCGGGCCATTCGTCCTGCTCCTCTTCATCACCGGCATGGCGTTCTGCTATTTCGTGCTGCTTCCGAACGCCATCAAGTTCCTCATCAATTTCGGCAGCGACGTCATCGATAACCAGCTGCGCGCCTCGGAGTACATCTCGTTCGTGACCACATTCATCCTCGGCGTCGGGCTGGTCTTCGAGGTCCCGGTGATCATCTATGGCCTTGTACGCGTACACGTCGTGCAGCGGTCCTGGCTCGCGAAACAGCGCCGCTATGTCGTCGTGATCGTTCTGATCATCGGCGCGATCATCACGCCGACTCCCGACCCGTTCAATCAGACCCTCGTCGCGGTGCCGATGTATCTGCTGTTCGAGCTGGGGCTCTTTCTCGCACGCTTCGGCGGAGGTCCTCGAGCCGCATCTTGAGCTTGGCCTCGGCGCCGAGCTCGGTCGGGACGTAGTACCGACGACCTTGGAGCGCTTCCGGAAGGTACGTCGTGTCCGGGGCGAAGTGATCCTCATAGTCGTGCGCGTATTTGTAGTCCTTGCCGTACCCGAGCCTCGCCATCAAGGGCGTCGGTGCGTTGCGGAGGTGCAGTGGAACGGGATCCGCGCGCGTCTCCGCGAGGTCCTTCTGCAGCTCTCCGAGACCGCGCTTCAGCGAGTCGGACTTCGGCGCGAGCGCGAGGTAGACCGTCGCCTCCGCGAGCGGGAACCAGCCCTCGGGAAAGCCGATCAGGTGCGTCGCCTGCTGCGCCGCCGATGCGATGACGAGGGCCTGCGGATCGGCGAGACCGATGTCCTCGCCCGCGAGGATCACGATGCGGCGGGCGATGAACATCGGGTCCTCGCCCGCATCGATCATGCGCATCAGCCAGTACAGCGCGGCGTCGGGATCCGAGCCGCGCACGCTCTTGATGAACGCGCTGATCGTGTCGTAGTGCTGATCCCCGGCCCGGTCGTAGAGAAGGCTGCGACGCTGCAGGGCCTCGCGGATCTCGCCCAGGCCGATGCTCCGCTTGCCATCGGCGCCGGGCGCGGTCGCGTCCGCGGCCAGTTCGAGCGCGTTGAGTGCGACGCGCGCATCGCCGTTCGAGACGGCGACGAGGGCGTCCTCCGCATCGGTCGCGAGCGTCACCGTGCCGCCGAGGCCGCGCGTGTCGGTCATCGCGCGCCGCACGATCGTCCGCACGTCCTCCTCACTGAGCGGCTGCAGCGTATACACGCGTGACCGCGACAGGAGCGCCGAATTCACCTCGAACGACGGGTTCTCGGTCGTCGCGCCGAGCAGGATGACGTCGCCGTTCTCCACGTACGGCAGCACCACGTCCTGCTGCGCCTTGTTGAAGCGGTGGATCTCGTCGATGAACAGGACGCTGCGCTGGCCGGTCAGCCCCTGCAGCTTGCGCGACTCGTCGATGAGCTTTCGCAGCTCGGCGACGCCGCTCGAGACCGCCGAGATCGCGACGAACCGAGCGTTCGCCTTCTTCGCGGCGATCGCCGCGAGCGTCGTCTTACCCGTGCCCGGAGGTCCCCACAGGATCATCGACGGGAGCTGACCGGCGTCGATCGCCTTGCGCAGCACGCGGCCCTCGCCGACGAGGTGCGGCTGGCCGACGAACTCCGGGAGGTCGCGCGGTCGCATGCGCGCGGCGAGGGGTTGCGCGGAAGCCATCAGCCGATTCTGACACCGGATCCCCGCCGCCTAGGGCTAGGATGCGACCGTGAACGAGGAGACACGCAAGGACGTCGTCGCGCGGCTTCGCTCGGTCGCCGGCCATCTCAAGGCGGTCGAGCGGATGGTCGAAGAGGACAAATACTGCGTGGATGTCCTGAAGCAGACGATGGCCATCGAGAAGGCCCTTGAGCGCGTCGACACGCTCGTGCTCGAGCAGCACCTCGAGACCTGCGTCGCCGACGCCTTCCGCCAAGGACGTTCTGAAAAGACCGTCAAAGAGCTCACCGAGATATTCAGCACCGCGCGCAAGTGACGCTGCTCTACGCGATCGGCGCGGGCGCGCTGGCGAACGTCGCCGTCGCGATCGTCGGCCGGCTCCTGCGTCTCGCGAACGTGCGCTTCGATCCGAGTGGCGAGTCGCTCGTGATCGGGATCGCCGCGGCTGTCGTCGTCGCCTCGGTGGGGCTCACGGCGCGCCGCGATCTCGTCCGCATCGCTCTCCTGGGCCTCGCAGCCCACGCCTCGCTCGTCCTCAACCGTTTTCTCGGGGTCGCCTTCACTGGCCGCACGCCCGACGGCGGCTCGCGCGACGCATTTCTCTTCACACCTCTGGCGCTCGTGCTGCTCGCTCTCGGGTTGGGCCTGGGCATCGCGGTCGGCCTGATCGTCCGCGGCGTCCGGCCGCACGTGCCCTGGCGGCCTCCGGAGCGCCTCGTGCGCGCTGCCGGTTTCGCGTACGTCGCGGGGACGATCGTCGGCCTCGTCTGGCCGGCGCCGTTCATCGCACAGCTGCTCGGCGACGCGGATCTCATCACGGCTCTCGTCTCGCTGCCGCTGATCCTCGCGGGCCCGCTCGCGGGAGGTGTGTATGCGGCACGACTGGGCGTCGACTATCGACGGGTCGCGCTGCTCGGGATCTACATGACCCTTCCGATCATGGTGACGCTCGTGGCGGGCACCGTCGCGGGGGTGGGTCGGCTGAACGACCCGCGGTTCGACGCCACGGCAGGGCAGCTGCGCGGCACGATCGCGCTGTCATGGTTCCTGGTCGCGATCCGTCTCGCCGGATGGCCCCTCGGCGCGGCGTTCACACATGGCTTCCTCGCTCCCGAGGCGACGACCCAGCCCGAGCGCGCGCCCTAAGCCAACACTTCAAGTTTTCTTTAAGATACTTCTCGGGCGGTCATCATGGCGTCCGTGAAGGGGAGCGATGCTCAGTCAGTCCTACCTCCGCGAGCTGAAGGCGTTCCACCGTGCCCTCGGCGACGTCACACGACTGCGCGTCGTGCAGATCCTGGCGACCGAAGGTGAGCTCACGGTCTCCGAGCTCTTGACCAGGCTGCGGATCAGCCCACCGCTGATGTCGTGGCACCTTCGCAGGCTCACGCGCGCGGGCATCATCCGCACCGAGCGCGTCGGCCGCGAAGTCCGCTGCTCGTTCGACCGCGAGCGCTTCGCGGAGATGCAGGACCGCAGCTTCCGCTCGCTCATGAACCGCGTGTCATGAGCATCGTGCCCGACCGCCTCGCCAGCGCCCTCCGCGGCAGCCTCGCCCCGATCGTGCGAAGCCTCCACACGCTCGGGGTCGGAGCGAACACTGTCACGGTGTTCGGCTTCCTCCTCACGGTCCTGGGCGCCGCTCTCCTCGCGCTGGGGCAGCCGGCCCTCGCGCTCGTCACCCTTCTCCTCGGCACGCTCTGCGACACGCTCGACGGGGCGCTCGCGCGCGCCGCCGGTGGCGGCACCCGGTTCGGCTCGTTCCTCGACTCGACGCTCGACCGGCTGTCCGACGCGGCGCTCGCGATCGCGGCCGTCCAGCTCGGCACGACCGTCCCGGACGCGTTGCTGTACGTGGGCGGTCTCGCACTGCTCGTCGCGTCGTTCCTTGTGCCGTACATCCGAGCCAAAGCGGAATCGCTCGGCGAAGGCGCTAGCGTCGGCGTCGCGCCGCGCGAGGCGCGCGTCACGCTCTACCTCGTCGGCGTGGCGGCCTGGGCCGTCACCGGATTCTCCTCTTTCTTCGCGGCGGCGGTCGCCCTCGCCGCGTTCCTCGCGACCCTGACCGTCCTGCAGCGCATCGCCCACATGGCGAACGCTCTCAACGAAAAGAAAGGTTGAACTGATAGAGATGCCAGCAAGGAAGCGATCGGCAACCGTCCGCGCGGGCCATCGGAAGATCCGCGTCGCGATCATCGGCGTCGGCAACTGCGCGAGCTCGCTCGTGCAGGGTGTGCATTACTACCGGAACGCGAAGGCCGGCGAGCGGATCCCCGGGATCATGCATGTCGACCTGGGCGGCTACCACCTCCGAGACATCGAGTTCGTCGCGGCCTTCGACGTCGACAAGAACAAGGTCGGCAAAGACCTGGCCGACGCGATCTACGCGAAGCCGAACAACACGTATCGCTTCGCCGACGTGCCCAAGACCGGCGTGAAGGTCAGCCGTGGCATGACCCACGACGGCATCGGCAAGTACGTGTCGCAGGTGATCACCAAAGCGCCGGGCGGCACCGACGACGTCGCGGGCATCCTGCGGGACCGCAAGGTCGACGTCGTGGTGAACTATCTGCCGGTCGGCAGCGAGGAGGCGACGAAGTGGTATGTCGAGCAGGTGCTCTCGGCCGGCTGCGGGTTCATCAACTGCATCCCGGTCTTCATCGCGCGCGATCCGCATGGCACCTGGCCCAAGCGCTTCGCCCAGAAGAAGCTTCCGATCATCGGCGATGACATCAAGTCGCAGGTCGGAGCCACGATCACGCACCGCGTCCTCACCCGCCTCTTCATGGACCGCGGCGTCCGCCTCGACCGCACGTATCAGCTCAACTTCGGCGGAAACACCGACTTCCTGAACATGCTCGAGCGCGAGCGCCTCGAGTCGAAAAAGATCAGCAAGACGAACGCGGTCACGAGCATGCTGGACTACCCTCTCGCCGAGGATGACGTCCACGTCGGCCCATCCGATTACGTGCCGTGGCTGCTCGACCGGAAGTGGTGCTACATCCGGATGGAAGGCACCACGTTCGGCGACGTGCCGCTCAACGCGGAGCTGAAGCTGGAGGTATGGGATTCGCCCAACAGCGCCGGCGTCGTCATCGATGCGATCCGCTGCGCGAAGCTCGCCCTGGAGCGCGGCCTGGGTGGCGCCATCGTCGCCCCGTCCTCGTACTTCATGAAGTCGCCGCCGCGCCAGATCCCGGACGACAAGGCCAAAGAGGCGGTCGAGGCGTTCATCAAGGGGACCGACAACGCGACCGTCGCCGGAGCCGCCTAGTGCGGCTCCGCGTCCCGTTCCGCGACGGGCTCATGTACTGGTCGTGGCGGGTCGCGGCGGCGATGGTGCAGCGGCTGCCCGCGCGCCTCGTGTACGTCGCCGCGGTGCTCGGCGGCGAGGTCGCCTATCTGGCGTGGGGCGGGAGGCGCGAGATCACGAAAGGAAACTTCGCCGTCGTCCTCCGCCGGGCGCCTGGGGACCCGGAGGTGGCGCGGGTGTCACGGCGCGCGTTCCGCAACTTCGGCAAGTACCTGACCGAGATCATGCGTTTCCCGTCGATGGGACAGGCGGAGCTCCACGAGCTGGTGAAGATCGATCCCGCATCACGCGAGTACCTTCGGTCGGCGCGCGAGCACGGCCGCGGGATCATCTTCGTCTCGGCGCACTTCGGGAACTTCGAGATCGGCGGCGCGCGCATCGCACAGGAGATCCCCCTGACCGTGGTCGCCGACGAGCTCGAGAACCAGAGGCTCATGGACTTCCTCGTCGCGAATCGCGAGCACAAGAACGTCGTCATCCTTCCGCCCGAAGGCGCGACGCGCCGCGTCCTCGCCGCGCTGAGGCGCAACGAGATGGTCGGTTTCATGATGGATCTCGGCCCGCGCGCGCATGAGCTCGCCAACGTCGAGGCGACGTTCTTCGGCGTCCGCACCGCCTTCCCAACGATCGCCGCGGCGCTCGCCCGCGTCTCGGGCGCGCCGATCATCGTCGCGGCCGTGACGCGGGCCCGGGACAACTCGTTCAAGGGCGTAGCGGTGCCGCCGATCTTCGTCGAGCGGACGACCGAGGCGTCGAGCGACCTCGAGCGCGCGACGCAGGCGATCGTTCACGCCCTGGAAGGTCTCATGCGACCGCAACCCGACCAGTGGTACATCTTCCGTCCGATGTGGCCGGCGCCCGTGGACGCCGCGACCTAGCGATGCTGACCCGAGCGCTCTCCCGTGCGGCGGAGCGCGCTCTACCGAAGCTGCCGAGTGCGCTTGTCGGCCCGTTCGCCGAGGTGATCGGCACGCTCGCGTTCCTCGCCGCACCCGGCGCACGGCGCGCCGTGCGCGCGAACCTCGCGGTCGTCGCGCCGGAGCGGAACGGCGATGCGCTCATCCGCCGCGTCTTCGTCGAGCAGTCGCGGAACTACGTCGAGATCTTCTCGATCCCACGTCTCGATCCGAAGGAGCTCCTCGCCCGCATGCGTGTGGACGGCTGGGAGCACGTGGCCCGCGCGTACGAACGGGGGAAGGGCGTGATCGTCGCCAGCGCGCACCTGGGACCGGTATCCGTGGTCGGCCAGATGCTGCTCGCGCACGGCTTCCACGTCGCGCTGCCGGTCGAGACCGAGCGCTCCGAATTCCAGCGCGCCGTCAACCGCGCCCGTGGCGGTGCCGGGCTGCAGCTCATCCGTACCGAGTCGGCGCGGAGCATCTTTCGCGTCCTCCACGAAGGCAAAGTGCTGGGAGTCCTCGCCGATCGCGCCGTGACCGGCGTCGGAGAGCGGGTGGACTTCTTCGGGCGCGAGGCGCTTTTGCCGTCCGCGGCGATCGTGCTGTCCATGCGCACCGGCGCGCCGCTCGTGCCGGCGTTCGCCGACCGGATCGACGGCGTGCTGGCCGCGACCTTCGAGCCGCCGCTCGATCTCCCGAACACCGGTGATCGGAGCGCCGACGTGCGCGAGGGCGTCCAGCGCTTCGCGCGCGTGCTCGAGCGCTACGTGCGGAGCGCGCCCGAGAAGTGGACCGTCTTCGAGGACTTCTGGCATGGGACGCGCTGACCTTCAGCTGCATTCCGACCTCGGTGATGGCCTCGCCTCGCCCGAGGCGATCCTCGACGCCGCGGAGCGCGCGGGCCTCGACGTCATCGCGCTGACCGATCACGACGACATCCGGGGCGCCTTCCTGCTCCGCGACATCGCGGCGCGACGCTCGAGCCCGGTGGAGATCGTCCCCGGCATCGAGGTCACGACACGGTCCGGTCACCTGCTCGCGCTCTGGATGGAAGAGGAGATCCCGATGTTCGGCGCGCTTGCCGCGACCGTGTCGCGCATCCACCGGACGGGCGGGGTCGCGATCGTGCCGCACCCGCTCTCCTATCTCACGTTCTCCATCGGCGAGGGCGCGCTGCGCGGCCTTGCCGCATCGGACGACCCGCTCGTCCACGTCGACGGGATCGAGACGCGCAACCCGTCGTACGCGGGCCGCGTCCGCGGCGCCCGCGCGGCCTGGCTCAACGAGACGGTCCTCCACGTCGCGGAGACGGGCTCGAGCGACGCCCATCACGCGAAGCTGGTGGGAACGACGTGGACCGATTTCGACGGGCGCGACGGCGCCGCGCTGCGCCGCGCGATCGCCGGCCGCACGACGCGGCCGGACGGACGACACTGGACGCTCGGCGAGCACCTGGACGGCGTCGCGCGTCAACAGTGGCGCTCGATGGTGCGCGATCCGGTGAAGCGCGCACGGAGGCGGATCACAAGACGAAAATGAGCGAGGAGCGGCTTTGTCTGGACGAGCGAATCCACCAGCCCTGAGCCCGCAGCGAGGCGCCGCGGCGAGTGCCGCGAGACGAGCTGCTTGAGCCAGGAATGAAGATAGGGATCGTGTCGCCGTATGCGTATCCGCGTCCCGGCGGCGCGAACGCGCACATCCGCGAGACGTACGAGCGCCTGCGCGACATGGGGCACGAGGTGCGGATCATCACCGCGCCGTGGGGGGACGACCCGCCGGCGCGCGACGTCATCCAGGTCGGGCAGGCCATCGCGGTACCGTTCAACGGGAGCATCGGCCGCGTGACGCTGTCGCTGCGCCTCGAGTGGCTCGTCTCGCGCATGCTCGAGCGCGAGAAGTTCGACGTCATCCACCATCACGAGCCGTTCGTCCCGTTCCTCTCCTTCCAGATCCTCGACTCCGCCAAATGCCCGCACGTCGCGACGTTCCACGCCTTCGGTGGGTTCTCGGTCTCGTACTGGGCCGGCCGGATCGCGCTCGATCGCTACATGAACAAGCTCGACGCGAAGATCTGCGTGTCGAGCGCCGCGCGCCACTTCATCTCGACGTACTTCCCAGGCGACTACAAGATCATCCCCAACGGCGTCGACGTCGAGTTCTACAAGACCGCGCGACCGTTCCCCGAGTTCAAGGACGGCAAGACGAACATCCTCTTCGTCGGGCGGCTCGAGCAGCGCAAGGGCGCCATGTATCTGCTGCAGGCCTACGCGAAGCTGAAGGCGAAGTACCCGGACACGCGGCTCATCATCTGCAACTGGGGTCCGCAGCTCGGGAAGCTGAGGCGCTTCGTGCACGACAACCGCTTGCAGGACGTACTGTTCGCGGGTCGCGTCGACGACATCGACAAGGCGCGCTTCTACAAGACCGCCGACATCTTCTGCGCGCCTTCCACCGGCCAGGAATCGTTCGGCATCGTGCTGCTCGAGGCCATGGCGGCGGGCCTCCCGGTGGTGGCGAGTGACATCCACGGCTACAAGCGTGTCGTACAGCGAAATGTTTCGGGCCTGTTGGTCGAGCCGAAGGACCCTGACGGGATCGCGGCGGCCCTCGACCGGCTCATCTGCGACCCGGCGCTGCGCGTACGACTAGGCGACGCCGGTGCGCGCCGCGCGCCCGAGTTCGACTGGTCGCACGTCACCGCTCAGCTCGTCGGTGTCTACGAAGAGGTGATCCAGCGGCGCCGACCGGCGGTACGAGTCTCGTAGTCGGTCTCGCTTCGCGGTACCGTCTTTCCACCACGCAGTACATTCCGCGCCAAGGGGGTGGTCGCAGTGCTTCGTTCGCGGATCGGTCCCGTTCTGGTGCTCGCTCTGATCCTCGCAGCCTGCTCCCAGCCGGCCAGGACCACGCCAACGGTCGCGCCGACGGCGGCGGGCGGCGAAAAGCCGGTCGCCGGCGGCACGCTCACGTTCATCGTCAACGCGGAGCCTCCGTCGTTCGACGGGCATCGCGAAACGACGTTCGCGCTCCTGCACCCGATTGCGCCGCACTACAGCCTGCTCTACAAGTTCGACCCGAACGACCTCACCAAGGTGATCCCCGATGTCGCCGCAGAGATGCCGGCGGTCTCCGCCGACAAGATGACCGTGACGGTGAAGCTCCGTCAGGACGTAAAGTTCCACGACGGGACGGTCATGACGTCCGAGGACGTCAAGGCGACGTACGACAAGATCATCTTCCCGCCGACCGGAGTGCTGTCGCCACGCGCGGGCGCGTACGCGGTCGTGTCCGCGGTGAACGCGACGGACAAGAACACGATCGAGTTCAAGCTGAAGTACCCGTCGGCATCATTCCTCACCAACCTCGCCTCGCCGTGGAACTTCATCTACAGCGCGGCGAAGCTGAAGGGCGACATCCACTTCTACGAGAAGAACATCATGGGAACGGGTCCGTTC
>Ga0114129_10004815_pt1 | contig 19074 bp, 16 predicted proteins | sample RhiMetdeltSRZDD1_FD_80071 | JGI IMG/M metagenome (GOLD analysis project Ga0114129, IMG submission 80071) | Populus rhizosphere microbial communities from Tennessee, USA - Rhizosphere MetaG P. deltoides SRZDD1 (version 2) (version 2) | ecosystem: Host-associated > Plants > Roots > Rhizosphere >...
GCATGCGCCAGCGGCGGGCGACCGTCGCCAGCACGATGATCGCCTCGGCCCAGGCGAACCCTTCCCCGATGCACTGGCGGTTTCCCGCGCCGAAGGGTACGAATGCCGGTCGCGGAATGTCCTTCGCCCGATCCGGCAGCCACCGGTCCGGGTCGAAGACGTCCGGGTCGGGGTACAGGTCCGGGTCGCGATGCACCGTGTACGGCGAGAACAACACGGACGCGCCCGCCGGCAGCTTCCGGCCGCCGAGCGTGACGGACTCGTTGGTACGCCGGCTGACGAGCCATGCCGGCGGGTAGAGCCGCAGCGTCTCGGTGATGATCCGCCGCGTGTACCCGAGCCGGCCGATCTGTTCGACGGTCGTCGGCCCGTCGCCGAGCACCTCGTCGACCTCGGCATGCAGCCGCGCCTCGAGATCGGGGCGCTGCCCCAGGACGTGGAAGACCCAGGACAACAGAGTGGATGTGGTCTCGGAGCCGGCGAGCAGCATCGTAATCGCCTCGTCGCGGACCTGGGCGTCGTCCAACCCTTCGCCGGTCAGCTCGTCACGGGCCAGCAGCAGCATGGAAACCATGTCGCCGTGGTCGACCGGGTTCTGCCGGTACTCGGCGACCATCCGGTTGATCATGCCGCGCAGCCGGCGGTTGGCCTCGTTGAACTCGCGGTTCTCCGCGGTGGGCAGCTTCTCCAGCAACGATGTCGGCGCGAGCGCCCGCTTGGTGACGCCGCTCAGAACGGCCGGCATCGACCGGATGACCTCGTCGACGACCTCGCGACCGATCTCCGTGCTGAACAACGTCTTCCCGACAATCTTGAGCGCGAGCTCGGTCAGCTCACGGTCGAGCGCGATCTGGTCGCCGTCCGGCCAGGACGCGGCCATCTCCAGCGACAGGTCGCGCATGATCGTCGCGTACCCGTCAATCCGGGAGCGGTGGAATGCGGGCTGGACCAGCCGGCGATGGCGGAGGTGCTCCTCGCCCGCGGCGGTGACCAGGCCGTTGCCCAGGGTCGGTCGCAGCTTGTCGAACTGGACACCCTTGCTGTACTTCTTCGCCTCGACCACGAGTACCCGACGAATAAGGTCGGGGCTGTTGAGTACGTACGCCGGACGTGGGCCGATCCGGATCTCGACGATGTCGCCGAGGGGCCGCGCCGTGGTGAGGAACGTGAACGGGTCGCGCAGCAGGTGCAACGCGTGCCCCAATAACGGCAGGGCGCGGGGCAGCCGGGACGGCGCGAGAGTTGTCGATCGCATGGACTGCCTCCGATGGCGGCGCGTGAATGAGCCGTACAGCTCTGGTCAGCCAACCGTCGGCGATTCACGACCTCAGCACCTGAGCAAGGAGTACTCATTTCCACGCGGACAACTGCTCACCGGACAAGCGGAGACCGGCTGAGTAGTTGCCGGCTACCGTTGTTCACCCTCCGGCGAAAGCCAGCGTTCGAACCAGGCCACCACGCGCTGATAGGTCTCGTGCCAAAGCTCGGGCGTCAAAAGGTGGCCGGCGCCGGGGTACTCGATGTAGCACAGGCGTTCCGGGTTCTGGGCGTACAGCGGCGTGAGCCGGTCTCGGAAGTTTCGGATGTAGTGCACCGGGACGTACTCGTCCAACTCTGCACTGTGCGACAGGATCGGGACCGGATAGAACCGGTCCGCGTGCTGGTGCGGGCTGTCCGGCCAGGGCAGCGTCCACTCCGGCGAACCGACCATCGGCGCTGCCGCCCGGATGCGCGAGTCGTTCAGGACGGCCGCGTAGGTGATCTCGCCGCCCATCGAGCGGCCGGTGATCCCCAGCCGACCTTCATGGGCCCAGCGGCGCTCGACGAGTTCGTCGACGATCGCAGGGACCTCGGCCGCCGTCGCCCTGAGGAGCGTCAGGAACTCCGCCTCGGTCGCGTCTTCGGCCTCCGCCCAACGCTCGTCCGAGAACACCTCGTCCCAATCAGGAAGTCGGCGGTCACCGTGACCGACGACGTCGATACTGACGGCAAGGAAGCCGGCATCCGCAAGCGAACCGGCGAGGTGCTCGAGTCTCCGCTTGTCTCCGCCGAAGCCGTGGTAGACCAGCACAGTCCCGCGCCGCGCGGCGATTTCGGGGGGCTGCCGGGAAGTCAGAAGGGCTGGCGCACCAGCGAGGCGAGTCACAAACGCCTATTGTGTGCAGCGCCGCGACGCCCACGCGAGTCATTTAGCACCGTTCGCGGAGCGGGTGTCAGGTGACGTCTACCTGAATCGGTGATCGGACCATCGGTTGTCGGGACAGGGCCAGGACGCGTGTGGCGGCCGCCGCGATGGCAGCGGCCCCGGTCGCGGCGAGCAGTCGTTCCATGAGTCCACCGAAGCCGGCGTTCTCGGTGGCCACGAGGATGACCAGCAGCGCCACGAAGCCGATGCCGACGCCACGTGCTGGCCAGGCCCAGTTGTGCCAGTGCCGGGTTCGCTTCATGGCTGCGGCCAGGAAGAACGTGGCGGCGACGAACACGAAGATCCCGAGCGTGCTCAGGATGGCGTCGAGAGCGCCGCCGGCGTTGGCGACCTGGTCGGCCGCAGTGCACCCGTCATCGGCCAGGCGGCACGCCTCACGCTCCAGTGGGGTCAAGGCGTCGCCCAGGCCGTAGATGGACAAGGCCAGCAGCGCGCAGCCGACACCGGCGGTCCAGCCCGCCACCCGCAACGCCGGCCACAGCGCCACCAGCGCAAACAGGATGGTCGCCACACCGCACATCGTGATCACGACCACCAGCACCCAACCCCGCGGCGCGGTCACCGCGTACATGTCGCTGATCGTGTGAGCCGTGATGCTGTAGCGCGGCCCCTGCCAGACCGCCGCCACCAGCCAACTGACCACGAACAGCAGCTGAGCAACCAGCCCCGCCCAGGCCGCCACTCGCCTCGACACACCACCCATGCCGCGCATCCTACAAACGAAAGCGCGGGACCTTCGTCCACTCACGACCATCAGTGGTCGTCCCAGACCGCGGCCTGGCGCTGGTGATGCCGTCGGGACGTGGCGGATACCGCAATCGCGATCAAACGCTTCCTCCGCGCGGGCCGCAGAATGGCGGGATGACCGACGCGCCCGATGTGTTCGCCGCGTTCGTGGCGGTGCTCACCGAGGCGCTCGACGAGCACGACGCGACCGGGGCGGAGCTCGCCCGGCGGGTACACCTGTCGCGCTACCACTTCGATCGGGTCGTCCACGTGCTGTCCGGGGAGCCGCCCGGGCGGTTCCGCCGCCGAGTGCTGCTGGAGCGCGCGGCGTACCGCCTCCTGGCCAGTGACCGCACCGTCCTCGACATCGCGGTGGAGGCCGGGTACTCGTCCCAGGAGGCGTTCACCCGGGCGTTCGCGCGGGCCTACGGGACCACCCCGGCGCGGTGGCGGCGCAACCCCGGCGTGCCCAGGATCGACGCGCCCAACGGCGTCCACTTCCATCCGCCGGCGAGCCTTCGCCTGCCCGCCTCACGAAGGGTGAGCTCCATGGACCTGGTACTCGGAATGCTGGAACACCACCGGTGGCTGCTTGACCAGATGCTGCAGCGGGCCGGAACGCTCGACGGCGCGCAGCTCGACCGTCCGATCGAGCTGTCGGTCGAAGGAGTCGACGAGGACCCCACCCTGCGATCACTGCTGGCCCGGCCGGTCGGGCAGCTCGAGATGTGGAACGCGGCGATCGCCGGGGCGGAGTACGACTTCGCAGGAGAGCGCACGCGTACCGTGCCCGAGCTGCGCGGCCGGCTGGCGGTGGTCGGCCCGGCCTTCCAAGCCGACATCGCGGACGCCGTCGAACACGGCCGGCTCGACGACGCGCTCGTCTGTCCAGGTGAGACAGTCGAGGTGTACACCATCGGCGCGGTCGTGGCCCACGTGCTCACCTACGCGGCGCACCGGCGCACCCTGGTCGCTGGCGCGCTGTGGGACGCCGGCGTCCGCGACCTCGACGACGACCCGGTGCGGTGGCTTACCCAGGCGTCGGCCCTGCCTGGCCGGTAGCACCGCCTCGATGACAACCCGGTCCGCAGGAAGTGCGGTGGTCAGTTCACCTTCACGACGATCTTGCCGAGGGCGCGGCCCTCGCCTACGTGGGCCAACGCCTGCGGCACCTCCTCCAGGGTGAATGTGCGGTCGATATGGATGCGCAGGTCACCGGCGACGCACAGATCCGCGACCGGGGCGAAGTGCGTCGGCCCTTCCTTGACCGCGAGTACGCCCAGCCGGCGGCGCGTGAGCCGGCCGGCCAGCGAGCCGATCGTCAGTACGCGCAGCAGCGCGGATACCGATCCGCCGACGCACCGGTACCGGCCGCCGGGGGCCAGCGCCCGGCGGTAGGCGAAGACCGACCGGTGCGCGACCAGATCGAGGATGAGGTCGTACGGGCCGCTGCGGGTGAAGTCCTCGGTCCGGTAGTCGATCACCGTGTCGGCGCCGACCGAGCGCATGAACTCGAGCTTGCCCGCGTTGTCGACGCCGGTCACCTCGGCGCCGAGTCGCTTGGCGAGCTGGATCGCGAAGGCGCCCGAACCTCCACCGGCACCGTTGATCAGGACCCGCTGCCCGGCTCCGGAGCCAGCGGTCCCCTGCAGCGCGATCACGCCCGCCTGCGGGATCGTCGACGCCTCGGCGAAGGTCAGCGCTACCGGCTTGCGGGCCAGCACCGATTCAGGGGCTACCGCGTACTCGGCGAAGCCGCCCTTGAGCAGGAGGTTGTCGCCGTACACCTCGTCACCGGGTTGGAACCGGGTAACGGCCGGGCCCACGGCATCGACGCGTCCGGCGATGTCCGAGCCGAGCGTGCGGCGGGCCGGGGAGCGCAGCCCACCGATACGCGAATACAACGGCGAGCCGCGCAGGGTCTCCCAATCGCTCAAGTTGACCGACGTCGCCACGACCTGGACGAGCACCTGCCGGCCAGTCGGTGACGGCTTGGGCAGGTTCTCGATCCGCAACACGTCCGGCGGCCCGTACCGGTCGTACACGACCGCTCTCAATCCACGTACCCCTCACCCTCTGATGGAGATCCGGATGCCCCTCCGTATTTACCGTTGCCCTAGGGTCTAGGGCAACCTCTTGGGACCGGCGACTCGGACGTCCGGCACCGTGGGTGACGCCGGACCTCGTGAAAGGTGGAGGGCATGACAGATCCGGAGCTGTTGGACCTGCGTACGCGGGCCGAGAACGGGGACCGGGACGCTGTCGACGAGCTGGTCCAACTCGCGGGCGAACGTGGTGACATGGACGAGCTGCGTCGACTCGCCGAAGGCGGCAGCTCTGATGCCGTGGAGGAGCTGGTCCAGCTGGCGGGCGAGCGGGGTGACAGGGCCGAGCTGCGTCGACTCGCCGATAGTGGCAACCGCGACGCCGCCGACGTGCTGGCCGAGCTTGACAGCGAGCAGGACGACGACCCGGAGTAGCAGGGCACCGGCCCTCCACTACGTCATGGCTGGTTCCCCGCCCGATGGACGACGGCCCGGCTCCGCATTGGGTTGCTCGGCAGCTGATGGTTGATGTGCTGGGGAACGGTGGGACTCGTGACGTTGCCTGCGGACAGCCACGTACACAGCGAATGGTCCTGGGACGCCCCGCTGGGGTCGATGGAGCGCTCGTGCGCGCAGGCACTGGACTTCGGGCTGCCGGCGATCGCCTTCACCGAGCACCTCGACCACACCGCCTGGACCGTCGCCCTCGACGGCATCCATGCAGACGACCATCTCGCTGCCTTGGCCACGCCGGATGGCGTACTGACTCCTCCCGGGTTCGACGCGTCCGGGTACCTGGAGGCGATCGAGCGGTGCCGCGAACGGTTCCCGGGTCTTCGGATCCTCAGCGGTCTGGAGATGGGGGAACCTCATTGGCACGCCGCGGCCTGTGCGAAGGTCCTCGAAGCTGGCCGGTTCGATCGGGTGCTCGGCTCCCTGCATTGCCTCCCCGATGGCGACCGGTTCGCGGAGCCGTCCGGCCTCTACGCGCACCGAGCGGCGGCGGACGTTGTTCGGCAGTACCTGGCTGAAGTCGTCAGGCTCGTCACCGGAAGCGGCTTGTTCTCCGTGCTGGCCCACATCGACTACCCGGTCCGTTACTGGCCGGAGCATGAGGTCGGCCCGTTCGACCTTTCGGCATTCGAAGGGGAGTTCCGGAACGCGCTGCGGGCGACTGCTCAGTCGGGCCGGGCCCTCGAGATCAACACGCGCATACCGGTGCCCCCGACCGTCCTGAACTGGTGGCACGACGAAGGCGGTGACGCGGTGACGTTCGGAAGTGACGCCCACGAGCCCTCAGCCGTTGCCTGCGGCTTCCGCCAGGCAGCAGGCATGGCAGAGGCTCTCGGGTTCCGCCCTGGCCGGAACCCGTACGACTTCTGGGCACGTGTGGACTGACACCCCCGCGGTACGCGGCGCCTGGACGGCTACGGCACGGAACCTTTACAGTACGGTAAAGAAACTTTATGGATCTTTATCGATTAACTGAGAGGGGACCAAGGTGCTCAGACCCTTCGCGCGTCGTCGTGCCACGACCCGCGGTGCGGTTTCCCGCAGGAGATTCCTCACGACCGCCGGCGCTACCGCGGCTGGCGCGGTGGCGATCGGGTCCGTTCCGGTGATTTCCGGGGGCGATCCAGCGTTCGCCGCCACTCCAGCCGATCGGTTCGGCCGGGTCTTCCCGGGTCTTCCACCGTTCGCCACGCCCAGCAGCCAGCTCACCGCGGCGCTGATAGACATAGGCAAGGCCGGCGGCCTACTCGACGCCAAAGATCCGCTGCAGGAGGGGCCGATCCGCCTGATCACGAATCCCGAGCTGAGCCCGAACAACCGCGACAACCCTTTCCACACGGCGGGTACGACGTTCCTGGGCCAGTTCCTCGACCACGACATGACCTTCGACACGACCTCCCGGCTGGGCGTCCCCACGGCGCCGGAGTCGTCCCCGAACGCCCGGACCCCCGCCCTCGACCTGGACTCCGTGTACGGCGGCGGGCCTACCGCCAGCCCGTCGCTCTACCAGTCCGACCGGGTGAAGCTGCGGATCGAGTCGGGCGGTCTCTTCGAGGACCTCCCGCGCAACTCGTCCGGAACGGCGATCATCGCGGATCCCCGCAACGACGAGAACCTCATCATCTCGGGCCTGCAGGCCGCGTTCATCCTCTTCCACAACCGCGTCGTCGACCTGGTCCGAAGCCAGGGCGTCCCGGTCAGCCAGCAGTTCGCCGCGGCCCGCCGCCTCGTGACGTGGCACTACCAGTGGATCATCACTCACGAGTTCCTGCCGCAGATCATCGGCTTCGGCCTGACCCAGGACATCCTCGCGCATGGTCGTCGGTTCTACCGACCCGAGCCGGGGCCGGCGTTCATCCCGGTCGAGTTCCAGGGTGCCTGTTACCGCTTCGGGCACAGCATGGTCCGCCCGTCGTACCGGGCCAACCTGGCCGGCAACGCCGGTGGCAGTCCCTTCTTCGGGTTCATCTTCGACCCGGCCGGCGAGAACCAGGCCGACCCGGTCGACCTCCGCGGCGGGCGGCGGGCCGCACGCCGGTTCATCGGTTGGCAGACCTTCTTCAACTTCGACGACGGGCAGGTACGGCCGAACAAGCGGATCGACCGCAAGCTGTCCACGCCGCTGTTCAACCTGCCACTCAGCGCCATCCCGAGCGCTGACCAGCCGACATCGCTGCCGCAGCGCAACCTGCTGCGCCACGTCACCTGGAGCCTGCCGTCGGGCCAGCAGATGGCCAACGCAATGGGGTTTGCCGCGTTCACCCTGCCGGAGCTGACGCCGTACGGGCTGCAGAACCGGAGCCCCCTGTGGTACTACGCGCTCGCCGAAGCCGAACTGGTCGGTGACGGCATTCAGCTCGGACCCAGCGCCGGCCGGCTCGTCGGCGAGGTCATCGTCGGCCTCATCCAGCTCGACCCCAACTCGTACCTGAACGCTCAGCCGGCCTTCCGGCCAACTCTGCCCGCACAGATCGCGGGCGATTTCAAGATGACCGACCTGCTGCGGTACGCACGGGTCGATCCGGCTTCTCGCGGCCAATGAGGCACTGGTCTCCTCCGTTGCGACGGAGGAGACCAGTTGGTCCTAGAACTTGCGCTGTCTTCGGAGCCGCCGCGGGCGGCCGTCCGGGTCGCAGATGAGGCCGTACACGGGTCGGGCGAGCCAGCGTAGGGGCCAGTTCAGCTCGCGGGACTCGCACGGGCGCAGGCGGCCCGGTGGCCGGGGTGTGGCGGTGGTGCTGGCGTACCACCGCTCCAGCGCCTGGGCACTGTTCCGGTACGCGGTGAAGAGCCCGTCGGCCTCGTGGAGATCGCGGTCGTCGCCCTCGTCCCGGTCGAGATGCTCCCGGTTCAGCTGGAGCCGCAACGCGCGGCCGAACGAGGTACCGCCGTCGGCGTCGATGACCGCGCACGCCAGCTCGGAATCATGGGTCCACGACCGCAGGTTCAGGTTGTCCGAGCCGACGCACGACCATACGTCGTCGACCACGCAGACCTTGGCGTGGACGTAGACCGGGGTGCCGAGGCGGTTCTCCAAGCCGTACACGGCGACCCGGTCACCGCCGGCCTCCCGCAGCAGCCGCATCGCGTACTGCCGCCCGAGCACCTCGGCCTCGCCGACGAAGCCCTGGGTGTCCGCGTGGAGCGGTACGACCGCGACGAGCTTCAGGTCGGGTGCACGGCCCAGCGCGTCGGCGAAGATCTCCGCCACCTCGGCCGACCACAGGTACTGGTCCTCCAGGTAGATAAGGGACCGCGCCCGACGCAGTACCTTGCGGTACGCCCGGGCGATGCTGCGTTCGCCGCGCCGCGCGAACGGGTATGCGCGCAACCGCTTCGGGTAGGTACGCAGTACCTGCACGACGTGTGTGCCGCAGGGCGCGGGGTCTGGCGGCTGCGGCGGGATCGGATCGGCTTCGGGATCGTCCCGGTGCAGCCACCCGCCGACGATCCGTACCGGGTTGTGCGTGAGGCGGCTCGGGTCGCTCCACCGCTCACGGAAGCTCAGCTCGACGTCGCCGACGGCGGGCCCGCGTACGGCGAGCTGGACATCGTGCCATGGTGGCCTGTCCCCGTACCGGCGCGACATGTCCTGAGCCTGGCCGTCGCCCAGGTGGTCGGCGGTGTCGCGGCGGGAATGGCACAGGTCGATGCCGCCGACGAAGGCCACGTCGTCCTGCGGGTGCCCGCGGAACCGCACGACGACGAGTTTCTGGTGGTGCGAGCCACCGGGCCGTACCCGCATATCCAGCAGGCATTCACCACCGGCCTCCTCGATCTCGGCACCCAGCCGCCGGTTCTGCGCCGCGCTGAACAGCAGCACGTCGAGGTGGGACCGCCACACCAGCCCCTTGACGAGTACGCCTCGCGCGACCGCCTCGCACAGGACGCTCGACACGGTCGATCCCTTGTCGTCGAGCGACTCGTCCGGGTCGCCGCGCCAGTCGGTGAACATGATCGTGTCCCCGGCCGCGGTGGCCCGGATGGCCGTGAGCAGCTCGGCGAAGTACGTGTCGCCGTGGGGCAATGGCGTGACGTGGTTGCCGGCCGTCCAGGCGGCGCCGTCGTCGTGCCGCTGGTCGATCGTCGTGTCGGGGTTGTCGCGCTCCTCCGCCGTCAGCAACCAGTCCGCGGGGTTCATGCGCGTTCCACCTGGTCCGGCCGGGGTACGCAGACGGTCACCGCCGCGGGAACGACACGAAACTTCGCGCGGGTGACCTTGCCCCGGCTGCCGCCGTCGAGCTCGTAGCGCAGGGGCGTACGCAGCCGGACCGAGATGCGCTTGGCCCGGGCGAGACGCAGGTACGGCGACCGTTCCTGGGTACCGACGCCGATCGACGACAGCGCTCCGGCCCACTCGAGCGGGGTACGCGCGGTGGTCACACCCACATCGAGGTACCCGTCGTCCGGTGTGGCGTCGGAGAACACCTCGATCTCGCCGAACACCTTGGCGACGTTGCCGACGAGTACGCAGGTCGCGTCGCCGGCAAACCATGGCGCGCCATCGAGTTTGATCTTCACGTGGGCCGGCTCGGTCCCGACGCTCCGCGCGCCGCTCCACAGGTACGCCAGCCGGCCGAGCCGCCGCTTCACCGGCCCGTCGGCCCCGTCGATCATCTCCGCGTCGAAGCCGAGACCGGCCATCACCGCGAAGTGCTCGCCGCCCAGCCGACCGAGGTCGAGGCGGCGCCGCGCCCCATCGAGCGCGATGCGTACGGCGGCCGGTAGGTCGATCGGTATGCCGAGGTTGCGCGCGAGCAGGTTGGCCGTACCGGCGGGAATGACCGCCACGGGTACGTCGTGGCCGACGAGCGCGTCGGCGCAGCGCTGCATCATGCCGTCGCCGCCCCACACCACCAGCACGTCGGGCTTCTTCTTCAGGGCCCGGTGTACCTGGTTCGGCGCGAGGCGGCTCTTCGGGACCTCGTACCAGAAAAGGTCCTCGACATCCGGCCCGGTGAGCAGGCGGCGCAGTTCGTCGAGGCCGTTCCCCAACTTCTTGCCGCGGTGGGCGACCACCGCCACCCGGCGGGCCCTCACCGGACAACCGCCGGCTCGGGCCGCTTCTCCGTCGATGCCGTACGCACATCGGCCTCCTCGCGATCGGCGTTGGGGCGGATCAGCTTGTACACCAGCGGCAGCCACAGCGCGACGAACAGCAGGCTGCCGAGCACGTCGGTCGGATGGTGCTCACCGCGGTACAGCCGCGACAGCGCCACCAGAGCCGGCATCACGATCGCGGGAGCCAGGAACAACCACCGCCACCAGCCGCGAGCGTGACCGATCACGAGTACGGCGAGTCCAATGTAGACACAGGCGGTGGCGGCGATGTGGCCGGACGGGAACGCGAACGTGGGCAGGTGCTCGTCGAGCTGCGGTACCTCGGGCCGGGGCCGGCGGACCACCGCGGACGTGATCAGGAACAGCGTGACCTCGCCTACCATGACCGCCACCATGAACACGACGGGCCGCCAGCGGCGCAGCACCGCGACCGCGACCAGGCACGTCGCCACCGCCACGACCACGACGGCGGTCGTGGCACCGAGCGTGCTGATGGTGTCGCTCCAGCGGGTCAACGTGTCCGTCCGGCGGGCGGCCAACCAGGCCGGGATCGCCCGGTCCCCGAGCACGTTGCCGTTGCCGAACTTCGTCACCAGCTCGCCGAGCCCCACGATGACCCCGAGGATCAGCACCCATCCGACGAGTACGCCGGCCGCCGTCGCCCGTGGACTTCCCTTGGTGGCGCGGGGCTCCGGCTCGGTCAGGGTCAGCTCGTCCGACGCCTCCGGTTCGAGACCCTCGGCGAGTGGCTGTGTCACCGGCTGGCCGCTGCTCTGGCGGGCGATCTCGAACGCGTACGCCGTCACGCTCAGCCAGACGACACCCAGCGCCCACGCCCCCACCACGTCGGAGAGGTAGTGCACGCCCAGCATCAGCCGGCTCAGACCGACGAGCCCGACGAGTACCCCGGCCGTCGCGACCGCCCAGGTACGGAACCGGCGCGGTACGGCCGGCAGGAACACGAGTAGAACGGCGCCGTAACACACGAACGAGCCGAGCGAATGCCCGCTCGGGAAGCTGCTGCCCGTACCGTACGCGACCGGATGCTCGACCACCGGCCGCAGCCGTCCGACCAGCGCCTTGATGATCGGGTCGAGCACGAGGGAACCCGCTCCGGCGACAGCGGTGTACAGCGCCAGCCGGTACAGACGCCGTATGGCCAGGATGACCGTCGCCCCGACGATCACCGACCACAGCACACCGTTGCTGCCGAGCCAGGTAATCCCCTTGAACACGAACAGGAGCGGTGACTCGTCGGTCACCAGGCGGTTGAACCGGTCGGCGATCGACCGGTCCACCGACTCGAGCGGCGGCCACCCCATCCGTACGAGCAGCAGCAGCGCCGCGAAAGCGAAGGCCGACGCGGCCGTCCAGCCAAAGCCGCCGAGGCGTGCGCGAGGCAGGGGCATCGTTACTCCATTCCCAATACCGGGCCCCGGCACGCCTCCCGCCGTTCACAAGTCGCTGGCCGTCGGGCGAGCGCCCGACGGCCAGCGAGGTGACTCCCGGTGCGATCAGTTACCTCGCATCGTCCCGGGGCGGCGTTCAGGCAGGCCCGTAGGTACCGCCGTAATAACCGCCGAGCTTTTCCCGGTATACCGGGTCGGCGTGCGAGTCGACGTCGTACTCCGGAGCGGCCTTGATTTGATCCTTGCTCCGGTCGACGAAGACCTTCCGCTCATCGTGGTCGATGTGGTTGACCACACCCGCCGGAAGCATGACCTTCTTGCCGAAGATCCACGGCCCCGTGTCCACCACCAGGTAGCTGGCGGCGACGTCGTGGCTGGCTTCGTCGATCTTGCCGATGCCCCCGTCGGTTGCCTCTACCTTGTAGCCGACCAGGTTCGTGCCGGCCAGGCCCACCTCATCGCGGAACGTCCACGCGTCGAACGCGCGGCCGGCTCCGCCAGTGGGGGTCGACCCGGTCTGCCGGTACTCGGTCGCCTGAGGGTCGAGCCGGTCCATGAGAACCATCCCTCCTCGTATCGAGTGTTGTGCTCGGTCAATAAGCTGCTACCCCGCTGTCCGGGTACCTAACGGCCAATTCCTAGCGACATACAGGGCATATCCGACGAGGTTGGCTCAGGTACCGACGAATCAGCCCTCGACGGCCGCCCGCCAGCGGGATACCCCGATGTCGCCGATGATGGACCGGTGACCGTACCGCGGAGGCGCGTGCCGCACGGAGCCGGCGGGACGACCGGGCCATGAGCAGCAGCCAGCCGGTACCCGAGACGCGCGCGATGGCCAGCGATGCCCTCTCGGCCGACGACGCGTGGCGGATGCTGCGCCGGTACGGCGGGTGGCCGCTGCTCCGCGACGCGTTCCTGCGGTTCCGGTACGGGGACGGCTTCAGCCACGCCCGGGCGCTCGGACTGCAACTGAGCCTCGCCGCGCTGCCGTTCCTGATCGCGCTGACCGGTCTGGCGAGCAAGCTGGGCATCGCCCGCGGCGGCCGGGTGGTGGCCGACACCGTCTTCGCCCTCACGCCCGGAGCCAGCAAGTCCTTGGTGGACGACCTCATGAACAACGGCCGTACGGGTGCCGCCGGCGAACTCGCGCTCACGGTCGGACTGCTCACCGCGATGGTCGCGTTGACCGTGGCCATCGGCCAGATCGAGCGGGGCGCCAACCGGATCTACGGCGTGGAGCGCGACCGGCCGGTGCTGCGCAAGTATCCGCGCGCCTTTGTCCTCGCCGTGGTCGCGGGGCTGCCCGCGTTCGCCGGTTTCTTCGCGCTGGTGGCCGGCGCGCCGCTCGGCGATTCGGTCCAGCGCTGGTACGAGTGGGGCGCGGGGGCCGGGGCGGCGTGGCGCGTGCTCCGGTGGCCGCTCAGCCTCGGCGCCACGGTCATGGCCGTCACGGTGCTGTTCCGGTACTCGCCCCGCCGCCGCCAGCCGAGCATGTCCTGGCTGCTGATGGGCGCGGGCGTCGCGACCGCGATCTGGTGGCTGGCCAGTCTCCTCCTCGGTGCCTTCATCAAGCTGAGCGGCTCGTTCAGCGCCACGTACGGCGGGCTGACCGCGGTCGTCGGGCTGCTGATATGGGCCAACCTCACGGGCATCGCGCTGTTTCTCGGCGTCGCCTTCGCCGCACAGTTGGAAGCCAGGCGAGTCGGTGTACCGGACCCGTCCCTGCCCGACCGGTGGCAACCGCGCGAGGAGGAGAGCGGCGACGACAGCGAGGAGTCGACGCACACCGGGAACGCGGACCGGGTAGGAGCGGGGTGAGGTGCCGCTCACCGTCATGACCTACAACATCATGACGGGCGGGCGTGGACGGTTGGCCGCGATCGCCCGCGTGATCGCGGGGCAGCGCCCGGATGTCCTGGCCCTGCAGGAGCTGCGTTCGTTCCACCGGGCCGGCCGCCGGCTCATGCGTCAGCTGGCCGGCGAGGTGGGCATGCACGCCTACCTGGCCCGATCGTGCTGGGGGCAGCCGGTCGCCGTGCTCGTACGCGACCCCGCACCGGTCCAGTCGGCCCGTCCGGTACGCCGGCCGCTGCACCATGCGGCAGAGCGGGTGGTGCTGTGTACCGATCGGGGCCCGTTGACCGTCATCGGAACGCACCTGTACCCCTACTCCGGCCGCCGGCGCCAGTGGGAGGCCCGTTGGCTGGCGGCTCGTACCGACCGGTCCGGCCTGACGCTGCTCATGGGAGACCTGAACACCCTCGACCCGTGGACGGACCATGCGGAGCGACTGCGCCGGCTCCCGGAGCGATATCGATCCCGGCATGTCATCGCGCGGCGGCCCGATCAGGTGGACTCGCGGGCGATCCAGGTCCTGGAGTCCGCCGGCTTCGTCGACCTGTTCCGCTCGGTACGCCCGGGTGGTCGGGTAGCCGCCGGCGAGACCGACCATACGGCCCCGACCGGATTCGGCGGCAGCGAGTTCTCCGGCATGCGCCTGGACTACATCTTCGGCACCCCGCCGGTGGCGGCGCTGACGTCCAGCTGCCGGATCGTCTCGGGCGCGGAGACCGAATACGCCTCGGACCACTATCCCGTGGTCGCGGTACTCGATCTGGATCTCCGCCCGGGGGCCGCGTAGCTGTCGCCCGCCCACGAGCCGGACCGCAACGCCGGCGAGTTACTCCGATCGCCGGCGAGTTACTCCGCTCGCCGGCGACCCAGGGTTGGCCTCCGGCGCGGCGCGCGTCCGCGCCGAAGGCTTTACCCCAATGCCAGACCCTCCCCCTCCGGGGATCCAGCGGCGCCAAAATTCCCGTTCACAGCCGTACGCAAACAGGCGGCGACGCAATTTGCAGTTTCCGCAATTGCGGCTCACCGGGTCAGTCCCGGACCTTGCGGCAGACCACCGTTCTTGCTCGATGATTGGCTGCCGGGGCGGCGGGGTATCCAGTGCCGCGCTCGCCGTCGACGGCCCGACTGCCGCATGTTGGCCCCGCCGACGGCGAGCCTGCGGTTGTCAGCTGGTCTAGCTCGGCCTACCGGCGAGGTAGGCCGCGACCCCGGCCAGCTCGAGCACCCTGGCGACCGTACCGGTCGCGCCGATCACCCGGTACCGCACGCCCCGTTCCTCAGCCATCTGTCGACCGGCAACAAGCACGGTGATCCCGGACGAGTCGAGGAAGCCGACCGCTTCAAGGTCGACCAGTACCGTGTCGGGATCGCCGTCGAACGCCGAATCGATCGCGTCCTGCAACACGTCGGCCGACGATAGGTCGACGTCGCCGACCGGCCGAAGCCGCGCCGCGCCGTCGGCGCGGTCCGTCGAGATCCTCAGGTTCATCCCGGTCATCCTCGGCCCAGGTCACTCCGCGAGTGTTTCGATCCTCTCACACACCGGACGCAGTCACCCGCATGCGCCGCCCGTGCTCGGCGCATGCGGCGGGATGTCAGGTGGAAGGCGCCATGACGACCGGGGCTGGCTGTCCCCAGAAGACGTGGGCACGGCCCCCCACCTGGGTGGGACCGTGCCCGTAGTTCCGAGCCAGTGTGGTCAGCGAGGCGGTCGAGGCGCCTGCGGATCCTCCGGGAACCGGTCGTCGCCGGATGGCTGGTCCCCGATCGAGCCTCGCCAGGCTCCGGTCTCCGTACCGCGACTTTCGATGAAGGACTTGAACTTGTCGAGGTCACCCTCGGCACGCTTCTCGACGACCTTGAGCTTGTCACCGGCCTGTTCCACGATGCCCTCGGGCTCGAACTCGAGAAGCAGGCGCACGAGCGTACGGTCCGTGCCGACCGGCTCGAAGTACACCGTGCCGGCGTTGGTCGTACCCTCAGTCGACCGCCACGCGACCTTCTGGTCGGGTACCTGCTCGACGATGGTGGCGTCCCACTCGCGCCGCACGCCGGCGACCTTGGCGACCCAATGCAGCCGCCGGTCGTCGAGCTGGCGAACCAGCTGGACACCCTCCATGAACCGGGGAAACTCCTCGAACTGCGTCCACTGGTTGTATGCCACGTCGATCGGAACGTCCACTTCGATGGTCTTGTCAACGGTAGTGGTCATGAGATCCCCGTACCCACCGCCTCGGCACTCAACCAACTTCGGGGGCGGTCCACGGCGGCGCGCTCAGGAAACCAACGCAGGCTCGTGATCGCTTTCCACGTCGGACAGTGGCACATCGCGCTTCGCCGATAGCCTGCTCGGCCACCACATCCACCGTCTGAGATCCAGGTTCAGCGCGGTGACGAGTACGGACCGCACGACGATCGTGTCGAGCAGGACGCCCAGCGCCACGGCGACGCCGATTTCGGCGAACGCCACCATCGGCAGGGTGCCCAGGGTGGCGAAGGTGCCGGCCAGCACGAGGCCGGCTGAGGTGATCACGCCACCGGTCGCGGCGAGCCCGATGAGTGAACCGGCCCGGGTGCCATAGCGCTGCGACTCCTCCCGAACCCGGCTCATCAGGAAGATGTTGTAGTCGATGCCCAGGGCCACGAGGAACACGAACACGTACAGCGGGAAGGACGTGTCCGTGCCCGCGAAGCCGAAGACGTGCTCGAACAGTACGGCGCTGATGCCCAGCGCCGCGGCGAACGAGAGCACGACCGTCGCGACCAGTACGAGCGGCGCGACGATCGCGCGCAGCAGTACGCCGAGGATCAGCAGCACGACGAGCAGCACCAGCGGGATGATGACTCTGTTGTCATGGCTGTTCGCCCGGTTCATGTCCAGGGTGAGGGCGGTCGTACCGCCAACCTTGGCGTCGGCGCCGTCGACGGCGTGCGCGGCTTCGCGTACCCGGTCGACCGTGGCTTCCGCGGCCTGGCTGTCGGGCTGGTCCTGCAGCGTGCCCTCAAGATAGACGTAGCCGTCCTTGACCACCGGCTCTGACACTTCGGTGATCCCACCCGTGGCGGTGAGCGCAGCCTGAAGCTGTGGTGCGGCCTGGGCCCTGCCGATGACGACCACAGGCTGACCTTGTCCGGCCGCGGAGTGCCGGCCCAGCACTTCCTGGCCGAGGACGGACTCTGGCTTGTTGATGAAGGTTTCCTCGGTCGACAGCCCGGTGGCGTCGAGGACGGTGAGCCCGAGCGCCATCGCGCCGAGGGCGAACGCGGTGATCATCCAGACGGCTCGCGGCCGGATGGCAATGCCACGACCGAGCCGTGCCCACACGCCGTTCGCGGTCGGCTCGGGCGAACCGAACCGCGGCCGGACCGGCCAGAAAAGCCACCGGCCGCAGATCACCAGCAGCGCCGGCAAGAATGTGATCATCGCGAGCAGACCGACCACGATGCCCACGGCGACCACCGGACCCAGGCCCCTTGTCGAGTTCACCTCCGCGAAGAACAGGCAGAGCATCCCGATCGCCACCGTCGCCGCGCTGGCGACGATAGCGGGTCCGGCGCGACGTAGAGCGAGCGCCATCGCCTCATGCCGGTCCTCGTGCCGGCGCAGCTCCTCCCGGTACCGGGCGACGAGCAGCAACGCATAGTCGGTGCCGGCACCGAACACCAGCACGGTGAGGATCCCGGCACTCTGGGCATTGACGGTGAGCCCGGCGTGCTGAGCCAGCAGGTAGATAACAGCCTGGGCACCGATCAACGCGATACCGGCGGAAATGACTGGCAGCAGCCACAGCACCGGGCTGCGGTAGGTGAACAGCAGAATGACGACGACCACGATCACCGTGGCATAGAGCAGGGTGCTGTCGACTCCCTCGAACGCTTCGGCCGAGTCCGCCGCTATGCCTGCCGGCCCGGCGACATACATCGAGAGCCCATCCTGACCCGAGCTCGTCGCCCCACGGATCTGGTCGGCGACGTCGGCGATCCTGTCCCAACCATTCTTGGTGTCGACGGGCACGACCACCTGCAGCGCCTGACGATCGCCGGCGAGAATGGGACCCACCACGTCGCCGACCACACCGTCGATCTCGCCGAAAGCCCTGGCGTCCGCGGCAGCCCTGGCCTGGTCGGCCGGCGTGATCCCGGATGGGCGCTCATATACGACGACCGCCGGCGCGGTGTCGGCCGACTGGAACTTCTTCTGCAACTCGACGACCTGTGTCGCTTCCGCGCTACCTGGAAGCCACGCCGAGTTGTCGTTCGTCTCCACGCTCGTCAGCTTGCCCGCCAGCGGGCCGGCCACCCCGAAGAGCACCAGCCAGAAGACGAGCACAACCCACTTGGTTCGCCGACCGGAAACCAACCCGGTAGCCCTGCCCAGCAAACTCATCGTCTCCCCGTTCATCGACACCAGTCCTTCGCGGCGTACGTTCCGCTTCTATTCGGATGTGCTGACCTCGGGCGGCTGCCGTGGCCGACCAGCCCCCCGGGCGGTGTGCGGGCCGTGGAACGACGCTGTGACGCCGTCGTAGCGCAGCCGCAGCATCATTCCCTGATGTACGTGCGGCAGGTTGTGGCAGTGGTTCATCCAGATCCCGGGATTCGTGGCCCGGAACGCGACCTCCCACACTTCCCCGGGACGGATGTCGAACGTGTCCATCCACAATGGACTACCGGACGACGGCGTACCGTTCCTGGACAGGACCAGCACGGGATGTCCGTGCAGGTGCCAAGGGTGCGTCTCGAGGCTCCGGTTGACCACGGTGAAGCGGACGAGATCGCCTTCGGCGACGAGCTGGTCCGGGATCGACGGGTGCCCGCGGCCGTTGACCGTCTGCGCGTACGCCGGCCGGCCGTCGACCATGGTGACACCGCGGTCCAGAACCATCGTGAAGTGCCGGTCGGCGCGGCTGACGGCATCGAACGGCACGGTGGCCGGTGTTCCGTACCTCAGCAGGTCGAGCTCGGGCCAGCCGGAGCTGTCCTCGACGGCCGTGCCCTCGCCGGCGGTACCGGCGTGGTCGTCAGGACGCAGCCGGAGGCCGCCGGCATGGTCGTTGTCGAGGACGACCGCCACCGGAGTGCCCGGCATGACGAAGGCCAGGTCGTACCGTCCGCCTGCGGGCAGGCGCAGACCGGCCTCGCGGAGTTCGCCGGGTTGGTGGAGATCGCGGCCGTCTACGGCCATCACCCGGAAGGGTGTTCCGGCGAGCGCGAACCGGTGGGGATCCGAGTCGGTGTTGACCAGCCGTAGCCGCAC
>Ga0114129_10004816_pt1 | contig 19074 bp, 18 predicted proteins | sample RhiMetdeltSRZDD1_FD_80071 | JGI IMG/M metagenome (GOLD analysis project Ga0114129, IMG submission 80071) | Populus rhizosphere microbial communities from Tennessee, USA - Rhizosphere MetaG P. deltoides SRZDD1 (version 2) (version 2) | ecosystem: Host-associated > Plants > Roots > Rhizosphere >...
GGCGCTGGCGTTGCCGCTCGCCACGACCGTGTTCGCCCTGCTGCTGTTCGGCGTCCTGCACAACTACTTCGAGGTGCGGTACGTCGTCGGGCGGTTCGGCGGCCTGTTTACCGGCCGGCTCGTGGAGGCGGTGCTGATCGGGCTGACCGCGATCGTCCTGCTCAGGTTGGCGCCGTTGGGACCGTTCGGCCGCCCGGCCGAGATCGTGGCGACGTACGGTTTGCTCGGGGCGGTGCTGGTGCTCCGTCTCGGGTATCGGCCGGTCCTGCTGGCGTCGGGCTTCGTGCTGTTGTCGATCGCGGCGTCCATTTCGCTGGCGTACGCTGACTACCACTTTGTGGCCATTACCCATCTCCACAACGTCCTGCCGCTGGTGTTTCTCTGGGAGTGGACCTCACGCGGCCCCGGAACCGGCGCTGAGCGGGCGTTCCGCCTGCTCAACCTGACCTGGGCGGTGCTTCTGCCGGGGCTGATACTGGCCGGCGTCTTCGGGCAGCCCGCGAGCGCAGACCCGACGCCGGCGACGTGGATCGTCGGCAGCGTGGACGGGTTCGTGCGCACGATGGTGTTGCCAGGGGGTGATATGGAAGTCGGCGCGCGGCTGCTCAGCGTCTTCGCCCTGCTTCAGCTCATGCACTATTACGTCTGGTGCCGCTTCTTTCCGTCGGTCGGCGGGGTCGAGGTGGCGCGCTTCGACCGGACGATGCGGGGCCTGCGGCTGCCGCGCGGACGTCTTTTGTCGGGGTTGGTCGTGCTGCTGGCCGCCGCGACGCCGTTCCTGATTTGCGCAGACTTCTGGCTCGGGCGGTCGGTGTACGGCGCGCTGGCCGGCTACCATGCCCACCTGGAGTATGCGTTGCTGCTGCTGTTCGTCCTCGCCTGGCGCCGACCGTGAACCAGGTTCCCGGAGGAGGTGGGTATGGCATCTGAGCTCGGCATGCGGATCGTACAGGCCGTCCAGCCGGTCTACGACATCGTCCTGCCCCCGACGCCGACCGTGCGAGCCGCCGGCCTGGCGGACGTCGCGCCGGCGGCTGGCCTCGACGTCGCCGTGGTCGGCACGATCGCGGCGATCGTCGCCGGGGTGCTGACGCTGATCGTCCACCGGCGGCGCCAGAAGTGACTTTTGATTCACAATTGACACGTCCGTACGGGGCCAGACCTGGAATAGGACCGGACCCGGCGGCGTTGGCAACGAGGAGAACTGACGACCTCGCCACGCTGATCTGACGGAGCGTCGGCGGTCGAGCGTCGGGGGAGAGGCATGCTCTCGAAGGTCACAGCACGATTCGGCGTTCACTACGGCTGGCTGGTGGTCGTCGTCATCTTCCTGGTCCTCCTGACCATCGCCGCTATTCGGAGCCTGCCGGGCCTCGTCATCAAGCCGCTCGAAGACGAGTTCCACTGGAGCCGGTCCGGCATCTCGTTCGCCATCGCGGTCAGCATCCTGATGTCCGGCCTCGGCGGCCCGTTCAGCGGCAAGCTGATCAGCCGATTCGGCCCGATGAGGCTGCTGGTCGGCGCCCTGGTCGTGTCGGCCCTGGCGACGGGAGCGCTGATCTGGCTCCAGACCATCGTGCAGCTGACGGTGATCTGGGGGATCGTCGTCGGGCTGATGTCGGGCGTGCTTGGCATCCCGCTCGGAGCGGCACTGGCGAGCCGGTGGTTCGTGGAACGGCGCGGCCTGGTCACGGGCATCCTGGGGGCCGGGTCGTCGGCCGGGGCGCTGATCTGGGTGCCGATCTTCATGGACGTGACCGTCAATGCGGGGTGGCGCGCGGCGATGCTGCTGGGCGCCGTGCTGCTGCTGCTCCTGATTCCGCTGGTGCTGCTGGTCGTTCGTGACTCGCCGCTCTCGGTCGGCCTGAGCGCGTACGGCTCGGAGCGTGCCCCTGCGAACGACGCCGTCGATGCGCAGCGTACGACCTCGATGGCCGAGGCGTTGCGGACCCGAGACTGGTGGCTGCTGGCCGGGAGCTTCTTCGTCTGCGGCTACACCAGCAACGGCCTGATCGGCACCCACTTGATCCCGCACGCCGTGGAGCACGGGTTCACCGAGAACGTCGCGGCCGGGGCGCTGGCCCTGATCGGCGCGTTCAACGTCGTCGGGACGATCGGATCGGGCTACCTGACGGACCGATTCAACCCGCGCCGCCTCCTGGCGATGTACTACGCGTTCCGGGCGGCGTCGCTCGTACTGCTGCCGTCGGTCACCACCGAAACGGGGCTGATCGCCTTCTCGGTCCTCTTCGGGCTGGACTACATCGCCACGGTGCCGCCGACCGTCGCGCTGACCGCCGAGCGGTTCGGGCGCGCGAGCCTGGCGACCGTGTTCGGCTGGATCACGTTCTCGCACATGGTTGGCGGCGCGCTCGCCTCGTACGCCAGCGGGGTCGCGCGCGACCTGTTCGGCGACTACACGCTCGCGTTCATCGTCGCGGCGATCTTCGGGTTCATCGCGGCGGCGCTCTCGCTGCAGGTATCGAGTGGTGCGCGCCGCGTGGAGCCGGCCCCGGCAGCCGCTTGATATCATCGAACGTGGGTCGCCGGCACGCAAGGGCTGGCCGCTCGCTCGATCTTGCGGGAGACGCGCGCCCGGCCCTGTTGTTCTGAGCTGTGCCCGGCGCGGAGTTGGAGGCACAGGTGTCCGAGCTGGTGATCGTCGGGGGCCGGGTCTGGGACGGAACCGGCACCGATCCTCGTCCCGCGACGGTGGTCGTGCGTGACGACCGTATCGTCGGCGTGCAGCCGGCGAGCGCCTCGCTGCCCGCGGATGCGACCCGGATCGACGCCTCCGGCGGCTTCGTGATGCCCGGCATGATCGACAGCCACGTCCACCTTACTTCAACCGGCGCCGCGAACTCTGAGCTCCAGCGGCTCAAAGACCTGATCCCGCTCCAGGCGCTGCGCGGCGCCGCGAACGCCCGCACGATGATGACGGCCGGCTTCACCACCGTGCGCGACCTCAGCGCCCCCGGATTCGTCAACGTCGCGATCCGCCAGGCGTTCGACGAGGGGTTCGCGGTCGGACCGCGCGTGCTGGCGGCCGGGATGTCGCTGACGGTCCCCGGCGGGCACGGCGACAGCTACTACCGACCGGACGTCTCGGTGGCGCGCGAGGGGATCGTCAACGGGCCGGACGAGGCCCGGCGGGCCGTCCGCGAGTGGGTCAAGATGCGCGTCGACCTGATCAAACTGCTGGTGACGGGCGGCGTGATGACGGACGGCTCGGACGTCGGAGCGCTCCAGTGGACGCCTGAGGAACTGGCCGCCGCGATCGGGCAGGCGCACCAGCTCGGCGTCAGGGTGGCAGGCCACTGCCACGGCGCGGCCGGGGTCAAGGCCGCGGTCAAGGTGGGCCTGGACACCGTCGAGCACGGCACGATGCTGGACGAGGAGGCGGTCGCGCTGATGGCCGGGCACGGGACGTTCCTGGTGCCGACGATCATCGCCGGCAAGCACATCGTGGATCACGGGACGGCCGGCGGGATCGCGCCGCACGTGGTTCGCAAAGGCGAGCAGATCGGCGAGTGGCACCACAAGAGCGTCCAGATGGCCCACAAGGCCGGGGTCAAGATCGCGTTCGGGACGGATTGCGGAACGCCGTTCAACCGCCCGGGCGAGAACGCCCTGGAGCTGGGGTATATGGTCGAGTGCGGCCTGTCGCCGAGCGACGCGCTGCAGTCGGCGACGCGGATCGCGGCCGACGCGAGCGCGCTGAGCGACCGGATCGGGACGCTTGAAGCGGGGAAGATCGCCGACCTGATCGTGGTCAATGGCGACCCGCTCTCGAACATCACGGTGATGGCCGAGACGACGGCGATCGCGTACGTCGTGAAGGGTGGCAAGGTGGTGCGCCACCCGGGTTTAGCGGAGGACGCATAACGGTGACCAGCGCCCAGTGGTCGTTCCCGCTCCCGGACCTGTCGGAGCCGGCCGTCGACACGCGGCTCCGGGTCGGGACGCGGATCTTCCACATCCGGATCTCTGACGTGATCGCCGAGGTGCCCGGCGAGCCGGACACGGACCTCGTGCAACTGATGGTGACGCTGGACGACGAGCCGCTAACGCTGCGCGACCTGGGCGCGGCGCCGGCGCGCTGCTCGTACCTCTGGTCGTTCCTGTGCAGCAAGCTGACCGAGGCGACCGTTGACTTCTACGATCCGAAGCCGCTCGAGACGGGTGAGCTGAACCCGCGCCTCGGCTGCTGGGGGACGCGCCCGGACCTGTTGGACGTGGCGCCGGAGGACGATTGTTCGCTGGCGGTGGTGGTCGGTATCTCGATCTGGCGGGTCGGGGCACGGCCGCGCGGCAGTCATGTCGACTTCGTCCGTGAGCTGGGAGCCACGCTCGCGGAGGTGCTGGCGTACTGGGTGCTCAGGATCGAGCAGGACCGCTCGGCCGGCCACCGGCTGACTCCAGACTCGTAGCGGCACCGCGCCCAGGCGTTCGCCGCCAACGCGGCTGCGCGCGGTGCCTCCAAGATATAGAAAACTGTGGTACGGATTCTGCGGTTTCCGGCCTGCAATCGCTGTTCGGAAAGGCCGGGCCCGCAGTGCAGATCCGTGGAAAGCGCTCCTCCTCGTGCCGATTCAGCGCCATGCTCGTGCTGCTGCTCGTGCTGCTCAGCCCGCCATCCGCCGCTTCGGCCGCTGCCGCGCCCTGCGACGTCGATCCAGAGCGACCGGCCGCTCGAGCAGTTGCCCCGGCCGCCGTCGCGGCGGATCTGACCGAGCCCTTCAAGTATGTGCCAGTGAACGTCGACCGGGCGGCGGTGCTGGCGGACGTCGTCGCAGCCGTGCGATCGCAGGCGGTGGAGGGCGCGGTCGACCCATGCTACCTGGAGAAGCCGGCACGCATCGCGGGCAGAGTCGATTTCCTGAGCCCGTTCGAGTTCCTGGTGGTGACGATGTTCGACCAGGACCCGGCCCGGCGCGACGCGCTGCTGGATCAGTACGTCGTCGATCCAGGCGGCGCCATCAAGGCGCTGGGCGAGGCGTATCCGTCGCCACGTGCCCAGGCAACGATGGCCGCGTTCGCCTATTACGACGTAGGTAGCGACCGGATCCGCGTCAACGCCGCGCGGGTCTCGCCGAACGACCTGCGGCGGGTGCTGGTTCACGAGTTCTGGCACGCGATGCCGCGCGCCCGGACCTGGACCGAGCCGGACGGTCGGACGCTGCGCGCGAGCGGGTTCTGGCTCCAGGAGCAGCGAGCAGGCCGGCGGCTCTGGGTGCCGGTCGAGGATCGTCGGGGGCTGCCGTACGCCTCGTACCTGCTAGACGAGGCGATGGCGGCGCTGATGGAAACGCGGTACGCTGGACCGTCGCCGTTCGCGCGCGGCGACCTCCTGGAAGTCCAGCAGTTCCTCGCGCGATTGATGGGCAGGGCCGGAGATCAGACGGTTCTGCGTCAGTACCTCGAATCGCGGCCGTACGAGCTTGGCGCGCTCACCGAGGCGCACCGCGCGAGCTTTCCGGAGCTGGAGATCGTCGCCAGGCCGTAAGTCAAGAGCCTGGGAGCGCGACCATCCTGGCCGCTTTCGTCCGGGGCGGCCAGGATGGTCGCGCTCCCAGGGGTCAGGTCGCGTCAGGCAGCGGTTTGCTGAGCACCTCGCGGAGACCCTCCTCGGCGGTCGGATACTGCAACGTTAGCTCCAGATCCTGCTTGATCGCCCGATTCGAGAGTCGGACCGAGGTGGTAAGCAGCGTCACGATCTCGCTGCCGACCATCGCTCGCGCGATCATCGCCGGGACCCGCGACGGCTGTGGAGCGCCGGTCAGCCGCGCGACCAGGCCGAGAAGGTCGCCCATCTGCATCGGGCGGTCATCCGCGACGTTGTAGACTGCCCCGGCCTCGGCGTCGTCGACGGCGTGGGCGATGGCCCGGCCGGCGTCGTCGGCGTGAAGCAGGCTCCAGTACGCCTTGCCGTCCCCGACGATCGTCAGCGCACGCTGGCGGGCCTGCTGGGCGAGCAGTCGTGTGTGCCAGGCATCGCGACCGTAGACCGTGCCAAGCCGGAGGATCACGGCGGGAATTCCGGCGTCCGCCGCGTCACTCACTGTTCGCTCCGCGTCCAGCGCCGAGTCGATCAGGCTCTCGCGCGCCAGCGCGGTCTCTTCGGTGACCCAGGCCTCGCCGCGTTCGCCGTACAGGAGCCCCAGGCTGGCGTGGACGAGAACCTGGACGTCGGCGCTTTCGGCGGCCTTGACGAGATGCCGCGTGCCGTCCCGCCAGACCCGCTCCATCCGCTCCCAGCCGGCCTTGCCGTCCGCGTGGGTTGGAAGTGCGCCGGTCAGGTTGACGATCGCCTCGGCGCCCTGCGCGGCGTTGGAGACGGCGGACTGGTCGAGCACGTCGCCACGCGCCGTCTCGGCACCCAGGTCGCGGATGACGGCTTCCGCTCGGTCGTCGCGGGCGAGGCCCACGACCTCGTGTCCCGCCGCCAGCAGTTCGCCCACCGTCGGCTGACCCAGGACGCCGCTGGCTCCGGCCACCAGCACTCGCATGCTGCACCTCGTCTCCGGCCGGGTCTGCCCGGCCTCACCGTGCAGGGTACTCGGTAAGTGGCTCCCGACAACAGACCACCTTCCGGGCGCCGGTGGGCCCGTGCGTCGTAGGCCGTGCGGTGAAGCCGGGGCCGTGGACTTCAGTCCACGGACCTATCCGGTACACTTCCCGTGACTCGGGAGGTGAGAGACGTGATCCGAGCGCAGATCGTCGGTGCAACGGGGTACGGTGGTGTCGGGATGGTGGAGCTGCTGATCAGGCATCCCGAGATCAGGCTGACCTCGCTGCTGGCGGTCTCAGACGTCGGGAAGCCGCTCAGCGCCTTCTATCCGCACCTGCGCGGCTACTGCGATCAGGTGGTGGAGGAGGCGAAGCCGGAGCGAGTCGGCCAGGATGCCGACCTCGTCATCTTCTCGACCCCGGACCGCGTCGGCATGGGGTACGCCAACGAGCTCGTGGACCGGGGCCTCCGGATCCTCGACTACAGCGGCGACTTTCGCTTTGAGACGCCGGCCCTGTACGAGTGGTACGCGAAGGCCCACCCGAATATCGCCGGCAAGCCGCACCTGGCGCCGGGGCTGTTCGATCGGTCGGTGTACGGAGTGCCGGAGCTGAACCGGTCCCGGATCCGCGAGGCCAGCGTCGTCGGGAACCCGGGCTGCTTCGCGGTGGCGATGATCCTCTCGCTGTTGCCGGCGATCAAGGCCGGGCTGATCGACCCACGGTCGATCATCTCCGACGGGAAGACCGGCATCTCCGGCGCGGGCAAGAAGCCGTCCGCGACGAACCATTTCCCGGAGCGCAACGAGAGCGTGACGCCGTATCGCGTTGCCTCGCACCAGCACGTCTACGAGACGGTAGCGGCGCTGGAGGCGGTGGCTGGGGAAAAGGTCGGTATCACCTTCGTGCCGCACCTGGTGCCGCTGACCAGGGGCATCATCGTGACCTCGTACGCCACGCTCCGGCAGGACGTATCGGAGGCCGAGATCCAGGCGGTGTACGAGGAAACCTTCGCCGGCGAGCCGTTTGTGCGCGTGCTACCGGCGGGGTCGACGCCCGGCCCGAAGGCGGTCGCCGGCAGCAATCTCTGCGACGTCAGCATCGCCGTGGACGCCGAGAACGGCCGACTGATCATGGTCGGCTCGATCGACAACTTGATGAAGGGGCAGGCTGGCGTTGCCTTGCAAAACATCAATCTGATGTTCGGTTTCCCGGAGACGACCGCGCTGGAGCGGTCGCCGATCTATCCGTAGCGTGCGCGCTGATGGGGCCGTTCCGCTGCCACCGTGGAGGCAGCGGAACGGCCCCGTCAGCGGAAGATCACCAGAGGGTGCTGTCATGGAACGTCGCGTCGTCGTCTCGGCCGATCCGCCGAATTACGAGAGCAGGCTCGATCAGGTCGCGGGCTGGATCACACCGCGTGACCTCCACTTCGTCAGGAGCCAGAACAAGGCGCCTGAGATCGATCCTGAGACGTATCGGCTGCGGATCGAGGGGGACGCCGTCACGAAGCCGATCGAGCTGTCGCTGGCGGACCTGAAGAGCCTGCCGTCCAGGTCGCAGGTCAACTGGCTGGAGTGCGCCGGCAACTCCCGGGTCCAGTACGAGCGTGTGCTCGGCAAGGCGGTGGACCCCGCCCAGCTCCCGTGGGGCCAGGGCGCCGTCAGCAACGCCGAGTGGACGGGGGTGTCGCTGTCGAACGTCCTGGATCTGGCGGAGATCAGTCCGGATGCCATCGACGTCATGCCAGTCGGCCTGGACGAGCAGAACGTCGCGCGGCCGATGCCGCTGGATATCGCCCGGCGGCCACAGACGCTGCTCGCCTACGCGATGAACGGCGATCCGCTGCCACCTGACAACGGCTTCCCGGTCCGCGCCATCGTGCCGGGCTGGATCGGCACGAACAGCATCAAGTGGGTCGGCCAGATCGTCGTCTCGAAGCAGCCGCTCAAGGTCAAGTGGAACACGGCCAGCTACGCGATGCACGGCCCAGACTATCCAGACGATCCTGCGCTGACGTTCCAGCCGATCAAGAGCGTCGTCGCGCTGCCGTGGGAGGCGAAGCTGGCGGCAGGACCCCAGACGGTGCGGGGTTTCGCCTGGTCGCCGTACGGCAAGATCGCGAGGGTCGAGTACAGCCTGGACGGCGGCAGGGAGTGGCAGGAAGCGACCTTGTTGGAGCCGAATCAGCCGCTGGCCTGGGTGCGCTGGGAGATGCGCTGGGACCCGGCGCCGGGCTCCTACGAGATTATGACCCGGGCGACGGACGAGACGGGGAACACGCAGCCGGACGCTGTGAAGTGGAACTCGCTCGGCTACCTGTACTGCGCGGTGGTCTCCCACCCGGTGACGGTGGAGTAGCTCAGGCGGACTTACGTTCCGCGAGCAGGCTCTGCCCAAGCGTCAGCTCGGCCTCGGTCAGTGCTCTGGTCGCTTCCACCAGGTGCTGGACCAGCTCGAACTGGTGTGGCGTCAGCGATTCGAGCAGGCGGCATTCGACGTTCGCGATGATCAGTTCGAGGTCGTCTGGGAAGCTGGGCACTTCTTGAAGCTGGGTGGCGGCTGGCTGGCTACTGTTTCGCACGTCCCTGTGTACCCCCGTGTGTCCTGCGATGCCTATCGTCACACAGGGGGCGTCAGTGCAGCGTTACCATCAGCACACAATCGGTCAGGTCGCCGTCAGAATCTCCTGAGAGACGTCGGTGGAGGGCCTGGCGAGACGCGCTTCGACCTGCCCATCGCGCACGCGCGTCTCAAACTTCGGCTGTGGGTATGCGGCCGGCCCCTGGACGACCTCGCCATTGCGGAAGTCGAAGCGTGAGCCGTGCCACGGGCACTCGACGCACCACTCGTCGACCAGGCGGCCTTCCGCGAGGGGGGCTCCCAGGTGCGAGCAGGTCCCGTTGAGCGCGAGCACCTCGTTGCCACGCCGCATCAGTACCAGCGGCACCTTCGTCTCGCCCAGGTCCAGCTCCGCCGCGCTCAGCCTTCCCTCGCGCAGGTCGTCGAAGCGGGCAACCGGGCGGAAATCGTCGAGCTCCTCCCCGAGGTCGGCAACGTCCGGGCTCCAGGCATTTCGGTTCACGCCGTAGCCCAGGGCGTACGAGATCTCGCCGCCGAGGTACGCTGCCACCGTCATCGTCAGCAGCCCTTTGGTCGAGAGCAGGATGCCGAGACCTCGATGGCCGTTCTTCCGGGCCAGCCAGGAGAGAGCGTACATGCTGAGTGCGGCACTGTTGAGCGCCGCGTGCGCGACGCCGAGGCGGCGGGTGCGTCCCTCGGTGTAGGCCCAGTCGGTCAGTCCGGATGCAGCAGCAGGCAGGGCTGAAAGGACGCCGAAGCCGATCGCCGTCCTGGCTCCGTCCTCGTCGCCTGCCAGGTCGAGCACGGCCGCCGTAAGCCAGGAGCCGGCCGGTGCGAGGATCAGGGCCGGATGGAGGGCGTGCCCGAGCCAGGTGCCGTGAAGCGCGTCTTTCAGTTTGATCCCGGTGTCGCCGGCGCGCTCAAATACGGACATCAGGCTGCCCTGGAGCCGTTCGGCCGGGTCCTCCAGCCAGGGCTTCTGCGAATCGGGGCCATCGGCGAGAAATGTTGACATCCGCTCGAGCAGTTTCGCACTCATGGACGTTCTCCGAGCACCATTCTGGTACGCCTCGGGTATCGGCAGCCCGTCACGCCAGGGCGCAAGAATCGTTCCTGTTGGTGGGCGGTCCGCAACGTGCGGCAGGTACGGCTCACGGCCGGCAGCCGGCGCGACGGGTCGATCGGAGGGACAGCAGAGATGCCAGGGCAGTCGGCGATCAGGGGGGCCGGCCGACGACGTGCCGGCTCCGGCATCATGCGTGGCGTAGCGTTCGTGCTGGTGATCTCGACGGTCGCCGCTCTTGGCGTCGCGATGACCGATGGTCGCGCGGCGCATGCCACGGTGCTGGCCGCGGATGCCGCCAGTTACGTGCCGTCGCTCAGCAACCTGCCCCCGGGCTACCGGGAGGAGGCCGTCGACGCGGTCGGCGGCGATCTCGAGCCGACGATCTCGTTGCGTTCGTCAAGCTGGACGGCAGCCGCCGCGTGGTCGTGGACGTGTCGCTCGGCAGCTCGATTCAGGACGCCCACACCATGCTGGGCGCACGTATGAACCAGCTCATTCGGTATCATGGCTGGCGGGTCACCCCGAACGCCCCGTTCGGTGAGAGCGGCTTCCGCGGCACCGGCCCGACCCCCTCCGGCGCCGCCAGCGCGATGATCGCGTTCCGTGTGCAGGCCGTCGTCGCCGAGGTGAACGTCAGCAGCACGAGCGGCAACGTCGACATGCCGCTCCTGGACAACCTGGCCCGCCTGGTCGAGAACCGGATCAACACCGATCCGGAGGCTGTCGCTGTCCAGCCGGGCCTGCCGGAAGCACCACCTCAGCAACTGCCGGGCAGGGAACCGGTGGTGATCGGTCCGGTCACGGCCGGAGTGGTGCCGCCCGGGGCCGGAGTGCCGGTCGTGCCTCCCAGCTCGGCGCCGACCGGTCCGGGCGGTCCGGCCAGCCCGTCCGGCCCGACCGCGCCGACCGGTCCCGCCGGTCCTTCTGGACCGGCGACGACGCCGCCAGGCGGTGGACGCGGTCGGGGTTCCGGCCTGGAGTGACGTCACCGACGGGCACGATCAGAAAAGCCCCCGCGCCGGCCGGCGCGGGGGCTTCGTCTTAGCCGCGCGATTTGACCGATCGCGCTAGCGAGCGTTTGTGGCCAGCTCAGAGTGGGCCGGCCGGACGACGATCTGGCGGGAGCCGATCCGCCGTGGTGTGCCGTTCCAGAGGGCGTACCCGAGCCAGGCAAGACCGGCGCCGAGCAGGACCGGACCGAGAACCCAGAGGAAGTCCAGGTCCATCGAGATCGCGCCGAGCTTCGTCAGCACCGTGTCCGCGACCGCGCCGACGATCAGCAGCGTGCCGACGCTTCGCGGCAGGACGCCAGCGCGATAGGTCGCGATCCCGAGGAGCAGGTACCCGAGCGCGAAGAGTGACGTGATGATCAGGAACGCCTCGCCGACGCCGGGCGGTGGCGGACCGTCCACGATCTCGGGCGACTGGAGTCCCATGTACGGGATGATGAACGCCTCGATCATCGCGCCCATCACGAACGAGGCGGTCCCGATGAACGCGATCACGAACGCGGCCACGCCGAACAGCCCCGCGCGCTCCAACTGGCGCACCAGCAGCCCCGTCAGTCCAAACAGGACCAGGATCGCGCCGACGTTCGGCATCATGTGGGCGGGGACCCAGATCCAGCTGGTGTAGCCGGCGGCCGTGTGGTCAGGGTGCAGGATCGGGAACAGGGCGAAGAAAATCCCGCCGACAATCGTGGCGAGCCCGCTCGCTCGAATGAGCGCTGATGGCGTCAACGTGTTCTCCCAGAGATTCGGAATGTGGCCCTCGCCAGCCCGATGTCGCGGTGGGCGAGGGCGTTGCACGCAGTCGGATTGTGCGGCAGAGGCGGGCCGTGGGAGTGTTCGGGATGGAACGGCCAGAATGTCCGATATTTGACATGCGCGATTCGCGGTCGTCGCCCGGAGGTCCGGCTCGCTGACGCTCGCGGTAAGGAAGCGATATCTGTGGAGGCGGCGTCAGGCGGGCAGGGTGTGGAGGCGACGTCGGGCGGGCAGGGTGTGGAGGCGGCGTCAGGTGGGCAGGGAGTGGACGCGCCGGATGAGTGCCGCCAGTGAGTACTCGGCCTCGAACAGCGCGGCTGCGCGGTCAGAAAGCCGCTCGCACAGCCTGGGGCTGGCGATCAGGACGTGCTGGTCGTGGGAGGCCGCGATCCCTTCGACGCCGACCGGCGTGGTGACGACCGGCCGGCGATAGGCGAACGCTTCCAGGATCTTGATCCGGGTGCCGCCACCGGCCCTGATCGGCACGATCACCGCGTGCGCCTCCTGGTACACGTCGATCACGTCCGCAACCGCCCCGACGAGATCGACTTCGGGGATGGCCGCCAGGGCTTGAATCGCGTCCGCCATGCCGACGCCGGCTACGGTGATCCGGAACGGGCGCGTCGCCATCCGCCGAAGGGCGGGGAGCGCCTCTCGACAGAACGAGACGATCGCGTCCTCGTTCGGGAAGTAGCTGAGCGTCCCGATGAAGAGGAAGGTGAACGGCGCATCGGGAGCCGGGGAGGGCAGGACGGAGGCCGGCGGCAGGGCGTTCGGCAGGATTTCGATGGTGGCCGCGGCGCCCGGTGCGCGGCGTGCCTCCAGCGCGCGACGGTCGGCCTCGGAGCAGACGTACACCCGGTCAAAGTCGCAGAGCAGCCGGGCCTCGACATGCACGGCTCGATCGGCTTCAGCGCGCTCGGCCGCTGCCAGCTCCGGCTGGCCGGTCTGCTCGTAGCGCTCGGCGATCCGGCGCCGAATCGTGGACTCGACGTCGTCGAGGTCGAGGTCGAGGCGAAGGGCCGGGCCGCCATCGCGTCGTGCCAGCCACGGCCGCACGTGCTCGACCGTCGCCGGGCGAAACGCGTGCACGACGTCGAACGGCTCGTCCTCGACCGTGGGCAATTCCGAACGCCGTGCGCGGCCGCGCGCCATCAGCCTGCGACCGAACCCTGTCAGCCCGCTCGCCGACGCTGGACTCGACGCCGGGCCTGGGACCTCGTCAGTGGCGACCATCACCTGTTGGCAGCGTTCGGCCAGCGCGGGTACGAGCTCGGAGGCAGGAGACCAGTACAGCGGGACGACCAGCAGCGAGACGCGATACCGCTCGGCCAGCGCGCGCAGGATCGTGCCGGCCCGCATCGCCAGGCCGTTGCCGGTCAGGGCGGGCAGGACCGGTGAGCAGTAGAGCAGACTGGGGCGTTTCACTATTGGGCATCTCGAGGACGAGGACTCGGCGCGAGCCAGCCGTCCGTCTGGTCGGCGGCGAGCCTGCATCGGAAGCGATCACCAGCGCGCGTGGAGCACCTCCAGGCGCGGCATTCCCCAGCAGGTGTATCCCATGTTGTGCGCCATGATGCCGAGCCCCTCGGTCTCCAGCTCCCCGCGCCCTCGCCTGGCCCGCGAGCTCCCCAGACCGTAGCGAAACGGCGGGAATATCAGGCCGTCACGGTGGACGTCTGCCCGCACCAGCAGGACCGTGCCGCCAACCGCGTCGAGCTCAACCAGATCGCCCTCGTCCCGAAGGTCGTCCAGGTGGAGCCGGCCCTGGTCGCGCCAGGCGTTGTGGTCGAATGTCCCGCCGCCGTACTCGAGCACACAGTGCGGCTGTACGATCTCGCGGCCGACGGCGATGAGCTGCTCGATCAGATCGGGCGGGTACTCGATCACGTCGACGTCGAGCCAGAGCACCCAGACCTCGTCGTCGAGGGCGTGCGAGAGCAGATGGTTTCGACTCCTCGCCAGGATGCTCCGGCGCGCGACCTGGATAGCCGGCGGTTCTCCTCGATCGACCCCGTGCTCACCAGCACCGGAAGCGGCCAGGAGGCCGGCGCCGACGAGCGCAGGGCCACGAGGTCCGCGAGGAGCGCGCGCGAGCTCCGGCAGTACGGGCTGACGAAGATCATCAGGAGGCATTGCCCTTGCCAGTCCGACCGAAGGTGCTGGCGGCCGTCGAGGTCGGGCAGCTCGAACTCGTGCAGGACGGTGCCGGGCGAGATGCCCGGGGGGCCGCCGCTCTCGTCCGAGTGGGATTCGTCCGCGGTTTCGTCCGCCGAGGCTAGCTGGCCCGCGTACACCGCTGGCGAGAGGCCCACCATGTCGCCCAGGTGCCGCTCCAGCGCCTCCATCCGAAGCAGGAGCCGCCCGTTCTGCGCGACAAGCTGGTAGACGGCCCAGAGGCAGAGGACGATCGCCAGCCAGGCCAGCAGGACCGCGATCTCCAGCAGACCCATGTCCCTCCCCACGCTTCGCAATGCGGGCGACCTGTGCCCGAATCACGCTACGCTCACGGTGTATGGGTGACGATATCTGATGACAGCGTCGGTGGAGGAGGCGCCCGCCCCTGGGGTTCGTCCTCGGCAGATCTCCCGGGCGATCCTCGCCGAGATGCTGATGGTCGCGGCGCTGGCGGTTGGAGCGGTCGTCGTGCTGTACCAGCAGGCGCTGCGCCAGCCGTTTTCGGTCGACGAGAGTCGCTGGATCGCGACCAGCCGCTACTTCTGGATCACGTTCGTGGACGGCGACGTGTTCGGCCCGGCCTGGCAGCCCGGCTACCTCGTGCTGACGCATCCGCCGGTCGCACGGTACGTCATCGGCGGGGGTCTCGCCCTCCAGGGCTGGTCGCCGGACGAGCTGAACGGCCGCTACGACACCGATCGGAGCCGGGATTTCAACCGCCGGGCCGGCAACATCCCGTCCAGGGAGTTGCTCGACGCCGCGCGACGGGTCGTGCTGGTCTTCGCGGTGGGGGCGACGATGCTGCTCTACCCGATCGGCCGGAGCCTCGCCGGGCCGCTGGCGGGCGCCATCGCCGTGGTCCTGGCGCTGGCCCACCCGTTGCTGGCAACGCTCTGGTCGCGGGCCCTCGCCGAGTCGGTGCTGGCGTTCTTCTGCCTGCTGGCCGTCTGGCTCACGATCCGCCTGGCATCGACCCCGGGCGGGGGGCGCGCCAGGTTTGGCCTGGCATTCGGGCTCGGGGCGGCGATCGGCCTCGCGACGGCAACGAAGCTCTCAGGAGCGCTGGTCGGCGCGGGCCTGGCGCTGTTCGTCGTGCTCCGGCAGGCCGTTCTCTGGTGGCGAGATCGGAGCTGGACCAGCATCGGGCCGTGGGTCGACGCCGGACTGGCGGCCGTGCTGACCTTTGTGCTTGTGAACCCGCTGCTGTATCCGAACCCGGCGTTGCGAACGGCGATGTTGTTCGACCATCGGCGGGACGAGATGGTGCAGCAGGGGATCGGGACGCCGCGCCTGGCAATCCCGAACAGCGTCGGCGTGCGCGCCGAGATGCTGTATCGCAGAACGTTTCAAGATTGGGGCACGTTCGAGACTCGGCTCGGCCTGCCGCTCGACGCGCCGCTGGCGGCGGTCGGGTTGGGCATCGCCGCGCTCGCCACGTGGCGCTCGATCCGGCGGCGTGAGGCGCCCGGCCCGTTTGCCCTGCTGCTCTGCTGGACGGTTGCCGTCTTCGTCGTGAGCACGCTCAACTTCGGCTTCGACTCGTCGCACTACATTGCGCCGCCGGCGACCGTCGCCGTCGTGCTCCAGGCCGTCGCGCTGGCGATCATTGCGATCGGGGCTGTGCAGCTCGCCCGTCGCCGACTGGGGCGGTCCCTGCCCGACCTGCCGGCTGATGGCCCCGCCTGACCTCAGCGCCGCGACCACGGAAGCGTCAGCCAGCGATGGCGCGCGTGTTCGAGGCTGTACCTCGTCAAGCAGCGAGATGAGCCGGCGAGTCGCGCGCTCCCAGGTCAGGTCGCGCAGGATCCGGTCGCGAGGCGGCCGGCGCGGCGCGTCTCGTCCCGCGATGGCGGCCCGGATCGCAGCCATGGCTGCTATGTCGTCGGGCGCCCACCAGGAGGTGTGCCTGAACAGCTCGCCGGTCAGACCGCCGCCGCTGAACTCGGCGGGTGTTCCCGTGGACGGGATCAGCGTCGCGCTGGACGGATCGAGGTATGCCCGGTAGGCGCTGTGGTCGGGCGCGATCAGCCGAAGGCCGGCGGCAGCGGCCTCGACCATCGGCTGGTCCCAGCCCTCGCCGTGGGAGAGGCTGACGTAGTGCGTGGCGGCCGCGTAGAGGCCGGGCATCTCGTGGTCGGCGAGGGTCGCGTGGACGACATGGAGCGGTGCCGCGTCGGCGAGCCGTTTCCCAACCTCTGTCTGAAGTCGGTGAAAGGTGCGATCCCACTCCTGCTGCCACCCTGGCGAATAGAGGCCGAGCTTGAGCACCAGGATGGCGTCGTCCTGGCGAGTGGTCGCTCGGAGCCAGGCGCGCAGCAGTCCCTCGTGGTTCTTGCGCGGGCTCATCTCGGCGACGTTCAAGAATCGCGTTCGAAACCGTGAGAGCGGCTCGCCGGAGGAGGTGAGGATCGGTCTCGGCGCGATCGTGCCCGTGAACCGGACGGCATCGATGCCAAGTGGCGAGACGCGAATCTTCCCCGGGTCGAGGCCGCTCGCGAGCCAGGCCTCGCGAGACGACTCGGTCGGCACGATCACCAGGTCGTGGCGGCTGTTGTGGCCGATCCAGCTCGGGTGGACCCGGGTCGCCTCGAACATCGTGAAGTTCACGTTGACGAGGCCGTCATATGCATGGACCTGGTGGGGCATCGTGAAGTGGAGCGTGATGCTGGCCCCGACGTCGCGATCGAGCGAATCGAACCAGGGGTCGCGCTGGTTAGGCGAAAGGCGGGCTGGCCCCCACTCTGGTACGTCGACGAGCTGGACGGCCACGCGCTGCCGGCTGAGCTCGCGCACGAACTCGCGCACGTGGTGGTCGTAGCCGGTCGGCCCACGAAACGGACCGCGCACCAGGAGTCGCTCGAGGGTCATCAGTCACCGTGCGCCGGGGGCGCTCCGCGCGTGGATGATATCGCGTGGCAGTATCATCGGGAGCGCCCTGGAGGTCTGACGGTGCAGGTCCCATACGCGTTTCTCGACCGCCAGTTCGAGGACCCGGAGCCGTACCTGGATGAGATGCGCGAGATTATCGCGCGCGGCAACTTCACGCTCGGCGCGCCCGTCGAGCAGTTCGAGCGCCAGTTCGCGGCGTATTGCGGCGTTCCGTACGCCGTCGGCGTTGCGAGCGGCACAGACGCGCTGATGCTCGCGCTCCAGGCCGTCGGCGTGGGCCACGGCGACAAGGTGATCACAGTCTCGGCGACCTTCATTGCGACGGTTGGGGCGATTGCTTCGATCGGGGCGCGGCCGGTCTTCGTGGACGTGGACGACGGCATCGTGATGGACCCCGATCTGGTCGAGGCGGCGATAACGCCCAGGACCAGGGCGATCTTGCCCGTCCACTGGGCCGGCAACATGGCCGACATGCCACGCATACAGGAGATCGCGCAGCGCCACGGAGTGCCGATCGTCGAGGACGCCTGCCACGCGATAGGGGCACGGCTCAACGGCGAGTCGGCGGGCACGATCGGCGACGTCGCCTGCTTCAGCTTTCACCCGGTCAAGCACATCAACGCCTGGGGCGACGGCGGCATTCTGGTGACGCACTCTGACGAGATCGTGTCAGGTGTCCGGATCGCCCGCAACTACGGCCTGGTGGACCGCGACGAGGCCGAGACGTTTGCGCGGAACTCTCGGCTGCACACGCTTCAGATCCCAGTGCTCCGACGCCAACTCAAGAAGTTCGAGGAGGTTGTGGCGCGCCGCAACGAGATCGCCCGGCAGTACGACGTGGCGTTCGCGGCGCTGGAGGGGCGCGTTCGCATTCCGCGCCGCCGAGCGGAGGTGCGGCACAGCTTCGTGATCTACGTCATCATGACTGACCAGCGCGACGCCATGCTGTCGCACCTGCGAGCGCGCGGCGTGGACGCCCGGATCCACTACCCGATCCCGATGCACCTGACGCGTGCTGGCCGCAAGCTGGGTCACCAGGAGGGAGACTTCCCGGTCTCCGAGGCGTACGCGCGCGAGACGATCACGCTGCCGGCGCACCAGTACCTCACCGACGAGCAGGTGGCGCACACTGTCGAGTCGGTAAGCAGCTTCTTCGACTAAGGACTCGCGCGGATGGGCGCTAAAGGAAACCATCCACCGGTCGTCGGGGTGGCCCAGTTTTGATGCCGGGTTGCTGCCCACCAAACCGATCCCTCAAGGACGTAGCCTTGCCGCCGTCGGACCGGTGCAGGTCTACATCGCTGCCATGCCCGGCTGGAAGCGGGACGTTGGGAAATGCCTTGATGAGCTCAGCGTGCGCATGGTGCCCGACGTGCACAAGGCCGTGAAGTGGAATGAGCCGTTCTACGGCCACGAGGGCGACGGCTGGTTCCTGGCGTTCCGTTGCTACACGAAGTACGTACCGCTGCAGTTCTTCGAGGCACGTTCGTCGAGCCCGTGCCCCCGAGGGCGTCGAAGCACGACGAGGTGCGCTACCTCGACATCCACGAGGACGACGAACTCGACGAGGACCAGCTCGTTTCCTGGATCGAACAGGCAAACAACCTGCCCGGCGAGAAGATGTAGAGCCGCCGGCCACCGCCCTCGAAGTGCCGGTCACGGGCAGGCGACTCCCGCAAACGCGAACGACCATGAAAGCGAGCGCCTCGCGGGCTTTGATGGAGACGCCTGCCTGGGACGAAGCGCAGGTGCGCTGGCGCGGTGGGCGGAGGCTTCAGCTCCCGCCTGGCAAAGCAGCCGTCAGCGACACGCCGGTGAAGACGAGCGGACCTCGTCCGCTGCGCGAGCGCTTGGGTAACGGGTCGCACTCGCCCGTCTCGCGAAGCGAAAGCCAAGCCTCGTCGGCGGTCCAGTCCTGCTCCGTTCGCCCCGTGATGCCCCTGGGCATAGCGCTCCGCTGGATGTTGGGGCAAGGATTCCGTCTTGGGTGGGTTGCGTGGTGGGCAAAAATGAGTGCGTGGCTGCCCAGCTTCAGACGACTCTCTTTCACGGCGATGAAGGGGAAAACGAGTACGACGGGGA
>Ga0114129_10004817_pt1 | contig 19072 bp, 18 predicted proteins | sample RhiMetdeltSRZDD1_FD_80071 | JGI IMG/M metagenome (GOLD analysis project Ga0114129, IMG submission 80071) | Populus rhizosphere microbial communities from Tennessee, USA - Rhizosphere MetaG P. deltoides SRZDD1 (version 2) (version 2) | ecosystem: Host-associated > Plants > Roots > Rhizosphere >...
CCGCCTGCTCGGCATCGACCAGACCGACCAACCCAAATCCGATCCCGTCGCCGACTGGGAGCAGCAGGAGGCGGCGCGGCTCTCGGCCGGTGACTTCCCGAGGTACGAGCGGATCGGCATCCGAACCTGCGACTACTTCGTGGCTTGCGCCGACTGGGAATTCCGGTACACCTCGCGCGGCACCCGCGTACACGTCAACAACCGTGGCGTGGTCGTATCCGACAACCGGGCGTACGGGTTCTGGTGGTCCACTCCGGACAGCCAGTGGACCGCCAGCCTGCCCTATCTCGACGTCATCTTCCGCACCTTCCAACCGGCACGCTGACGGGCCTATCCTGCGCTTGCACCTTGTTCGCGCCCGGCCGGGTGGAGGTGACGCAGTTGCTCGGGAATGCCCTGCGGTTCGCGAGAGCGCCACTCGAGTTCATCGAATCCCTACGACCGATGGGTGACGTCGTACGGAATCGGCTCGGTCCACAGAAGGTGTGTTCGCCATGACGGAGATGGCCGTCGTGCTCGCGACGATCGCCCAGCGATGGCGGCTGCGACCGGTGCCCGGTTACCCAGTGCGAGTAAACTCGATCTCTGCGTTGAAGCCCGACCACCTGCCGATGACACCGCACCGGCGCTGACGCCGGTTTTCCCCCGGGCGTGTCATTGTTGGTCGGAACGGGTAACCAGAGCTGCTCCCGCGGGGGGCCATGACGAACGGGGGACCGCCATGGTCGACCCAACCGCTACCCCGCTCACCGAGGCCGCCGCCGCTACATATGTCGCCGCCGCCGGCTTCTCCGTCGGCCCCGTCGGCCGCGTGGGCGTGGAGCTGGAGTATCTGGTACGCGATCCCGTCGCGCCCACGGACCGGCCGTCCATCGCGCGGTTGCTCGCCGCCACCGCCCACCTGCCCGCTCCGCTGCCCGGTGGCGGGACCATCACCGTCGAACCCGGAGGTCAGCTCGAACTCTCGTCGGCCGTCGGGGCCAACCTGCAGGAGTGCGTGGAGGCCGTCGAGGTCGACCTGGCTCTCATCGAGGCGGCCCTGGCCGCCGACGGCCTCGTGCTCGACGGCGCCGGGCTCGACGCCCACCGGCCGCCCGAGCTGATCACCGATCATCCGCGCTACCAGGCGCTCGCGGCTTATCATGACCGCCGCAACGGCAAGGGCCGCGAGGTGATGTGCAACTCAGCGTCCGTACAGGTATGCCTCGACTCCGGGGACGACTCGGACGGCTGGGCCGGCTACCGCCGGCGGTGGTGGCTCGCCGACGCGCTCGGCCCGGTCCTGCTCGCGTCCTTTGCCAACTCGCCCCGGACCACCCGCGGCGGCACGCGCTGGGTCTCCTACCGCCAGGCGCTGCGGTTCGGCACTGATCCGAGCCGGACCCGCGCACCCCGGCTGACCGCCGACCCGCGGACCGCGTGGGCGCGCTACGCCCTGTCGGCCAAGGTCGCCATGATCGCGCATCCCGAGCCGGAGCCCTGGCACGTGCCCAGCGGGCTCACGATGCGCGGATGGCTGCGCGGGCACGGTCCGCGCCCGGTGACGTTGGACGATCTCGAGCGGCATCTCGGCACACTCGTGCCGCCGGTGCGGCCGCGCGGGTACCTCGAGTTCCGCATGATCGATCAGCAGTCCGCCGACGGTTGGGTCGTGCCGCTGGCCGTCGTGACCGCGCTCCTGGACGACCCGATCGCGGCCGAGGCCGCCGCCGAGGCGACCGAGCCACTGCGGTCGCCGCTGCGACGGCACCGCGACTGGCTGGCGTCCGCCCGGACCGGTCTGGCCGATCCCGACCTGGCCGCCGCGGCGCGCTCCTGCTTCGAGGCGGCGGCGGCAGCGCTCGGCCGCATGGGCGCCGCCGCGCAGGTGCGGTCCGCGGTCGAGACATTCATCGACCGGTACGTCGTACGCGGGCGCTGCCCGTCCGACGATGGGGTAGTGGTACCGATCCGGCAGCTCGTTCACTGATCGGCGAAGTCCAGGGTGCCGTCCCGGCGGCCACGCTGGACGAGCCGCTGGAAGGTCAGCACGCCCAGGCCCAGCCAGCAGAGCCCGACCAAGGCCTCGGCGACGGCGTGCCGGCCGGCCGATCCGAGATCACCGGCGAGGACCTGCCGTACCGCGACGAGCCCGTTGGTCAGCGGCAGCGCGTACGCCGCCGAGGTGGGCGGCGGCACGTTGACCCCACACAGCGCCATCAACGCTAGGACGCCCAGGTTCGCCACCATGGCTTCCACCGCCCGCAGGCGGACGAGGAGGCCGGCGAGGAACACCCCGGCGCAGTACGCGCTCGCGCCGACCAGCACGGTCAGCGGTACCAGCAGCAGGCTGCGCGGCCACGGCAGTGGCAGCCCGAACACCGGGCCGGCGACGAAGAGCGCGCCGAGCGCCGCGAGGACCCCGTCGGCGACGAGGTACGCCCCACGGGCGGCGAACACCAGTACCGGGCTCGTCGGGCTGGCCGCCAGCAGAGGCAGGGTGCCGGCTTCCCGTTCCCGGTTGACCAGGTTCAGTGCCCAGATCCCTTCCAACGCGGCGAGCAGGATCGCGTTGCCGACTAATAGGAACCAGGTCCGCTCGGGCGAACGCAGCAGCGTACCGATCAGCGCGAAGAACATCACCTGGGCCAGTACGCGCAGGTACCAGCCGGCCAGCCAGGTCCGCCAGGTGTAGATGGCGGTGTAGTCGGCCAGTCCACTTCGGACGGCGTACCAGACGATCATTTCAGCCCCATTTCGCCGTTGTGCCGTAGGCGTCCCAGGATTCGGCGCATGAGTGCGGTCGCGAGCAGCAATTCGGCGCAGCCCAGTCCCACGACGGCGGCGACGCGTGCCACCGCGTCCGGTACCGGTGCCGGCTCGAGTGCCGCCCGCAGCAGGTCCGCCGACCACGACAGGAATACGAGTCTGCTCACCGGGTGTGACCATCCGGGCAGTAGCGCGACTGGTACCAGGACTCCGCCGAGAACGTAGAACGGGTACGTTGCCGTGTTCGAGAACGTGATGGCACTGCGGGCAAGCACGAACAGTCCCGCCATCAGCAGCGCGGTAGCCGCGATGGCGAACGCCGTCGCGACCACCGTCGCGCCCAGCACCGCCGGGTGGTAGACGGCGATCCGGGCCCGCAACAGGTACCGGGCCACGAGCCAGATCTCCACAGTGGACAGCGAGCCGACGGCTGTGACCGCGAGCACCCGGCCGAACACCACGGTTGCGAAGTCCGTCGGCGCCGCCGCGTGCAGCTCCAGCGTCTCCGCGCCCCGGTCTCGCTGGATCACGGCTCCGCCGTGCAGCAGCGCGAAGCTCCACAGGGTGATGAGGATCGGGGCGACGACCGCGTACCCGCCGAGGTCCGTTCGCCCCGCGTGCCGCAGCACCATCAGGAATATCAGGGTGAACACCGGACCGGCTATCGCCGGGAACACCAGATCCGGCTGATGCCGAAAGAACGCCAGCTGCAGCCGGCCGCCGGCCGATATCCCGCGCATGCTCACACCGCCAGTCCACGGTCGCCGATCAGGTCGAGGTAGACCTCCTCCAGACCGGGCGGACTCGTACACAGTGTCGTCACCCCGGATTCGACCAGCAGCCGCAGTACCGCCTCGAGCGCGTCTGTGTGGTCGACGTGGATCCGGATCGTGTTGCCGTCCCGGTCGACCCGGTCGACGCCGGGCAACGCGTCGAGCTGGCCGAGCGCCTCGGCGTCCCGGGCGTCGACGGTCACGTACCGGCGGCGGGTCGCCAGACCGGCGAGTGTCCGCGGGGACTCGGTGGCGAGGATCCGGCCGTGGTCGATCAGAGTCACGCGGTCGCACAGCGCCTCGGCCTCCGCCATGTCGTGGGTGGTGAGCAGCACGGTTCGACCCTCGGTACGCAGTTGTTCGACCAGTCGCCGGAATTCGCGCGCCGCCACCGGGTCGAGCCCGGTCGCGGGCTCGTCGAGGAACAGCACCGACGCATCCGCGATCAGTCCGCGTGCGAGATGCAGCCGCTGTTTCATCCCACGGGAATACGTCTCGACCCGTTCGTCCGCCCGATCGGCCAACCCGACGCGATCCAAGAGAGAATCGGTGCGTCGCGATATCTCGGCCCGCGGCAGGCGGTAGAGCGAAGCCCAGTACCGCAGGTTCTGCCGACCGGACAGGCGCGTGTACAGACCTCGCTCGCCGCCGAAGACAATGCCGATCCGGGGTTTGACGAGTCGTGTGTGGACGGTCACATCGTGGCCGCACACCAGTGCCCGTCCGGACGTCGGCGCCAGTACGGTCGACAAGATCTTGACGAGCGTGGTCTTGCCCGCGCCGTTGGGTCCTAACAGTCCGTGCACCTGTCCATACGGGACAGTCAGCGAAATCCGGTCCAGCGCGAGCACCTCGCTACCGCGGCGGGGCCGGTATATCCGGGTCAGGTTCTCGACAACTACCGCATCGTTGCTCATGGCCCGACCCTGGCACTTCGAGCTGACTTGAAGTCAAATGGTGTGCATGGATCTGATCCCCATCGGTGAGGCCGCCCGCCGGCTCGGGGTCAACGCCTCGGCTTTGCGGTACTACGAAGAGCGCGGACTCGTCCGGCCCGCAACGCGCCGCGGTGGCCGGCGCATGTACGGCCCGGAACAGCTGCGCCGGTTGGCGTTCGTCGGCATGATGCAACGCCTCGGGCTGAGTCTGGATACCGCATCCGCGATTCTCGACGAGCCACCCGACCGTTGGCGGAGCGTCATCGTCGAGCAGTTGGCGGCCCTCGACAAACTGATCGCGCTCGCCACCGAGGCGCGTACGTTCCTGCATGAGGCGCTGCGCTGTCCTGCCGAGCATCCGGTGTACGAGTGCCCGTACACGATTGACGCGCTCGACCAAAGACTAGGACAGTGAGGGACCCGCTCTGGTATTCGTGACGATCGCTCGATATCGTGCACGGAGGGCAGGCGGACAATGGTTGGTGTGGGAACTCACGGGGTATGGGCGGCGATTTCCAGAAGCGTGAGTTATCTTGTGAAGGTGATCATCCGTAATTTGGAGGCGTAGTTATGGCACGGAGAGAGGTTGTCGTCCTCGAGGATGACTTGGATGGCGGCAATGCGGCCGAGACGGTCAGGTTCTCGCTGGACGGTACGTTCTACGAGATCGACCTGAGTGCGAAGAATGCCAAGAAGTTGCGTGATTCGTTGGCTTCCTACGTAGCGGTGGGTCGCAAGGTTGGTCGTGGCGGCCTCGCGGCCGGTCGGGGTCGTGGTCGCGCATCGTCAGCCGTCGACCGCGAGCAGAACAAGGCGATTCGGGCCTGGGCCAAGAAGGCCAAGAAGCACGTTGCCGACCGGGGCCGGATTCCCCAGGAGATCATCGACGAGTACCACGCGAAGGCGGGCCGCTGACTTCATAGGGTAACGACTAGTCGCACTCGAACGGTGACAACACCAGCGCCGGCAGTAGTCGGACCATATCGAGAATGGGTATGTCTGTCCTCATTCGACGGTGCGGAGGATCTGCTCGATCGAGCTCGTTCGGGACCGGAGCTCGGCCACGTCGGCGGCTACCCGTTGTTGAGCATCGAGGGTGGTCTCGGCGAGTTGCTCGTAGCGACGCACGAGCTGGCGGAGGTCGTCCTCCTGCTTGGCGGAAAGTTTCACCTTGCGGAACTCGAGGACGGTAGCGGCGATGCCGCCGAGAAACAGGAAGACGAAGAACAGAATGCCGAGCAGGAAGATCGTGTCGGGCCAGGTGGAGTCCGCGGGCATCAGGACTGCTCCTTTCTGGTCAGGGTGCGGGCCGCCTCGGCCAACGTCGAGGCGGTCAGGTGCATATCGAAGTCAGTGACTTCGTAGAACTTCATGGCCTTGCCGTCCTCGGACAACTCCAGGCTGCCGGCGATCAGACCGGCGGCCTCGAGCCGTTGCAGGTGCATGTGGAGCAGGGGCCGGCTCACTCCGATCTCGCGCGCGAGGCGGCTGGTGTAGTCGCGGCCGCGGGCCAGTCTCGCGATGATGCGTAACCGCAGCGGGTTGGCCAGTGCCGCCAGCATCTCGACGAGGTCGTCGCCGGACGGCGTCATGGCTCTCCTATCACATGTAAGCTTTCTCTTACATGTGAAAGGCTAGCACTACTGAGGAGGCGCCGGCAAGCGGAGTGGTTGTATAGGAGGATGGCCAATCCGGCGATCCTGACCGTCGACGACGACCCGGCCGTCTCCCGCGCGGTCGCCCGCGATCTGCGGCGCCAGTACGGCGAGCGGTACCGCATCGTGCGGGCGAGCAGCGGCGCCGAGGCGCTCGACGCGCTCCGGGAGATCAAGCTGCGCGGGGACCAGGTCGCGATGCTGCTCGCCGACTACCGGATGCCGCAGATGAACGGCATCCAGTTCCTCGAAGCGGCGATGGACCTGTTCCCGCGGGCGCGCCGGGTGTTGCTGACGGCGTACGCCGACACCGACGCGGCGATCACCGCGATCAACGTGGTCGACCTCGACCACTACCTGCTCAAGCCGTGGAACCCGCCGGAGGAGCATCTCTATCCCGTCGTCGACGATCTGCTACAGGCCTGGCAGGCGTCCCCGGACGCGGCCTCGTCGGAGGTACGGGTCGTCGGGCACCGGTGGTCGGTCCGCTCGTTCAAGGTGCGGGACTTCCTGGCCCGCAACCTCGTGCCGTACCGCTGGTACCTGTCGGACGACCCGGAGGGTGCTCGCCTGCTCGCCGCGGCCGGAGTGACCGAGGCGGAAGTGCCGCTCGTGGTGACCGGCGAGGGCAAGTCACTGGTGCAGCCGAGCGATGCCGAGCTGGCGGCCAGCGTCGGCCTGGCCACCACCGCGGCTTCGGACTTCTACGACGTCGTCGTGGTCGGCGCGGGGCCGGCCGGTCTGGGCGCGGCCGTGTACAGCGGATCCGAAGGGCTGCGGACGGTCCTGGTGGAGCGCCGGGCCACCGGTGGCCAGGCCGGGCAGAGCAGCCGGATCGAGAACTACCTCGGGTTCCCGGATGGCGTATCGGGATCGCAGTTGACCGACCGCGCCCGGCGCCAGGCGTTGAAGTTCGGCGTGGAGTTGCTGACCGCCCGTGAGGTGGTGGCTCTGGAGACGACCGGTTCGACGCACGTCGTACGGTTCAACGACGGCAACCGGATCGCCGCGCACAGTGTCGTATTGGCCACTGGTGTGTCGTACCGCATGCTGGATGTGCCCGGATGTGCCGACCTGACCGGTCGTGGGGTGTTCTACGGTTCGGCCGCCACCGAGGCGGCAACGTGTGCCGGCCAAGAGGTCTACATCGTCGGCGGGGCGAACTCCGCCGGGCAGGCCGCCGTGCACTTTTCGCGGTACGCCAGCCGCGTGCACATTCTCGTCCGAGCCGAGAACCTGAACCGGTCCATGTCGCATTACCTCATCGACCAGATCGCGGCAATCGACAACATCGAGGTGCATCCGCATACCGAGGTGACGCACGGTACAGGTACCGACCACCTGGAACGGCTCACATTGACCGACACCCGCAGCGGGGAACAGCGCACCGTCGACACCTCGTGGTTGTTCATCTTCATCGGCGCGGAACCGCGTACCGACTGGCTCGACAAGGTGCTGTCCCGCGACGGGCACGGGTTCCTGCTCACCGGTGCCAGCCTGATGACCGATGGGCGCCGGCCGGCGGGTTGGCGGCTACCGCGTGACCCGTACCACCTCGAGTGCAGCGTGCCCGGCGTGTTCGCGGTCGGCGACGTGCGGGCCGACTCCGTCAAACGAGTCGCCTCCGCGGTCGGCGAGGGAGCGATGGCCGTGTCGTTGATACACCGTTACCTGGAGGCACAGTGAAGCGAGGCAGGCAATGACCTCACGGCTGACCCCGGACGAACTGCGGACCCTGTTCCTCTTCGAGGCCCTCGACGACGAGCAACTGGCCTGGCTGGCCGAGCACGGTTGGGTCGAGGAACACCCGGCCGGGCTGATCTACGCCGAAGGCGAGCCCGCGACGCGGTTCTACGTCCTGCTCTCCGGCACGGTGTCGCTGAGCCGGCAGGTGCATGGCGACTCGGTCGAGACGAACCGGACCGACCAGCGGGGGGTGTACGCCGGCGCGATGCAGGCGTATCTCGGCAGCCAGGTCGCGCAGGTCTACGCCAACACGTTACGGGCGCTGACCCCGACGGAGTCCTTCGTCCTGCCGGCCGAGGACTTCGCGACGATGATGCGCACCTGGTTCCCGATCGCCCTGCACCTCATGGAGGGCCTCTTCTTCGGCATGCGCAACACGCAGACGATCGTGGGGGAGCGGGAACGGCTGCTCGCCCTCGGATCGCTGTCGGCCGGCTTGACCCACGAGCTGAACAACCCGGCCGCCGCGGCCGTACGCGCCACCGCGGTGTTGCGTGACCGCGTCGCGGGCATGCGGCACAAGCTCGCACTGATCGCCGACGGCCGGCTGGACGGCAGCCAACTGCGGCACCTCGTCGACTTGCAGGAGGAGGCGGTCAAGCGGCTCGCCGCGGCACCGGAGCTGACCCCGATGCAGACGAACGATGCCGAGGACGCGCTGGCGGAGTGGCTCGACGCGCGGAACTTCACCGGCGCCTGGGACGTCGCCCCGACCCTCGTGGCGGGCGGCGTCGATCCACAGTGGATGGAGCAGGCGGCGGAGACGATCGGCGCGGAGTACCTCGAGCCGGCGGTCCGTTGGCTGACGTACACATTGGACACCGAGCTGCTGATGCGCGAGATCGACGACTCGGTGGCCCGGATCTCCAACCTGGTCTCCGCGGCCAAGCAGTACTCCCAGTTGGACCGGGCGCCGCACCAGACGGTGGACGTACACGATCTGCTCAAGGCGACGCTGGTGATGCTCAACGCCAAGATTCCGGCCGGCGTGACGGTGGTCAAGGAGTTCGACCGCGGCATCCCGCCGATCCCGGCGTACGCGGCCGAGCTGAACCAGGTGTGGACGAACCTCATCGACAACGCCCTCGACGCGATGGGTGACTCCGGGACGCTGACGCTGCGTACCGGTACCGACGACGGGCACGTCTTCGTCGACGTGATCGACACCGGACCCGGTATCGACCCGGCCGTTCGGCCGCGCATCTTCGAGCCGTTCTTCACCACCAAGCCGGTCGGCGAAGGTACCGGTCTGGGGCTGGACATCTCGTACCGGATCGTGGTGAACAAGCACCACGGTGACATCCGGGTGGACTCGGCGCCCGGATCGACGCGGTTCCGGGTACTGCTTCCCATCGATAGTCTGGCCGGGTGAATTGACCCCGGATCGTCGACGAGGTCGTCGCACCGGGTGTCGGCCGCGATGCGCGACACCGACCGCGACCTCGTCTCCGTCGTCGTGGTACGCGCCGACGCCGACATCACTGCACTGTCCGATCTGGACGGTCGGGCGGTCGCTGGCCGGTCTGCCGGTCGGCGGACGGTTGTCGGTACGTGGGCACCATCCGGCGACGGCCGTCGACTGGGCCGCCGCCGACGTCGTCCGGCTCGCCGCTCGCGACGAGGCCCGTCACGTGGCGTTCGGGGTCGCGCACACGGTGCACGTGGTCCCGGCCGATCCGCACTACCTTGGCCGGTTGCGTACCGCGGTCCAGCGGCGGCATGATGCGCTGGCCGATACGGCCGGACTCAACCGCCAGGTGTTCGACGCGCTCGTGGTGCTCGCCGCCGGCGGCTGAGCGCGATCGGCTTCCCGGACGACGAAGCCGCCGCGCTGTCCGCGCTGCACACCCGCAACTTCATGTGATCGGGTACGGAAAAACCGCCGATCATCCGGGGTGCGTCGAGCTGATCGGCGGAGTTAGGGTGCCCCGCGCCCGATCCAGGCCTTACCGGGGGATGCGGGAGTACAACAGGGAGGTTCCATGAGAAGGACCCGTGCGCTGATGGCGGCAGCCGTCACGGCGCTCACGGCACTGGCGATGACCGCCGGAGGCTCGGCGAACGCCGGTACCGCGGGCATCGACACGTTGAGCAATACCTCTGACGGTGGGGTGTCCGGCCCGCGCGTGGACGTGGAATACGCGCTGGTGCAGCTCGTAGGCGACCCGCTCGCCACGGCAGCGAAGACCCACCCGCCGCAGGGCAAGAAGATCGATTTTTCCAGCGCCGCGGTGAAGTCCGAGCGGGCTCGGCTCTCCGCGTTGCGCAACGATTTCAAGGCGTGGCTGCGGGACAACGCCCCGCGGGCGAAGGTCACCGGGGAGTACGACACGTCGCTCAACGCGGTCGCGCTCAAGCTCAACGGTGAGTCGCTGGCCACGATCGCCGGAGCACCGCTCGTCCGGCGTGCCGAGTACCAGGGCGTCTACACCCCGACGGTGGAGGACCCGGACCTCGCGATCATCAGCGCGGTTCAGGCCTGGAACCGGGCGGGTGGCGCGGCCAACGCCGGGGCTGGCGTCAAGGTCGCGGTCGTCGACACGGGTATCGACCAGACCCACCCGTGCTTCTCCGACGCCGGGTACCCGGCGCAGACCCAGCTCGGTGACAAGCGGTTTACCAACAACAAGGTGATCGCGGCCAAGGTGTTCAACAACAAGGCCGTATCTCGCGGGTACACCCCCGAGGCGATCCAGGACCACGGCACGCACGTGGCCGGTACGGTGGCCTGCAACCACCTGACCCCGGCGACGGTGGCCGGCGCGGACATCCCGTACGACATGTCGGGCGTGGCACCGCGGGCACTGCTCGGCAACTACAACGTGTTCCCGGGTGAGGTCGGCAACGCGCGCAGCGAGGACATCCTCAACGCGCTCGACGCCGCGTACGCGGACGGCTTCGACGTGGCGAACATGAGCCTCGGCGGTGGCGCGCACGGTATCCAGGACCTGCTGACCGTCGGGGTCGACAACCTGGACCAGGCGAACATGGTCGTGGCGGTGGCCGCGGGCAACTCCGGCCCCGGACACTTCACGATCGAGTCGCCGGGTAGCGCGGCGCGGGCGCTGACGGCCGGCGCCAGCACCGTCCCGCACTTCGTCGGCGCACCAGTGACGGTGGGCGGCGCGACGTACGGCGCGGCGGCCGGCGACTTCGCCACCGTCTCCGCCGACTTGACCGCACCGCTGGGTGTGGTGGCGGGTCCGGTCAACGGCCTCAGCACGGCGTGCACCCCACTGCCGGCCGGTAGCCTGACCGGCAAGATCGCCCTGATCTCCCGGGGCGACTGCACGTTCTCGGAGAAGATCCGTTCCGCGCAGGACGCGGGCGCGGTCGTCGTCCTCGTCGTGAACAACGTCGGCGGTGACCCGATCGCGATGGGCCTCGGCGGTATCCCGAACGAGCCCACCGTTCCGGCGTACCAGCTGAGCCTGGCGGATGGCATGGCGGTCAAGGCGAACAACGGGGCGGCGACCACGGTCGGCGCCACGATGTCCTACTTCTTGACCACGAACGTCGACATCATGGCCGGGTTCTCCAGCCAGGGTCCGACCGACGTGGACTTCCGGGTCAAGCCCGACGTGGTGGCGCCCGGCGTCAACGTGCTCAGCTCGATCCCGCACCAGTTCTGCTCGGCTCCGCCGTGCTTCGCGTTCTTCCAGGGCACCTCGATGGCCACGCCGCACCTTGCCGGCTCGGCCGCCGTGGTGATCGGCCAGCACCCGACGTGGTCCGCCGCGCAGGTGCGGTCGGCCATCGTCAACACGGCCGACCAGGGCGTCCTGAAGAACTTCCAGGCAACCGCGGTGCAGACCGACGTCAACGTGATCGGTGCCGGCCGCGAGAACCTCCTCGCAGCTACCGGCGCGGTGGCCGGGCTGGACCCGGTCAGCACCAGCTTCGGCTCGGTGCCGGCGGGTTCCGGGCAGACCCGTACCGCCACGGTCACGCTGACCAACCTGGGTACCGGCTCCCGGACGTACGGGCTGTCGGTCGGGACGGCCACCGGTACCGGTGTCACGTTCTCGGTGAGCCCGTCGTCGGTCACGCTCGCGGCCGGCGCGTCGGCCACGGTCACCATCACGATGACCGCGGCCAAGGGCTCGAGCTTCGGTGACCACTTCGCCAAGCTCGCGATCGCCTCCGGCGGGACAGAGGTTGCCCACGCTGTGGTGTACACGATCGTCAAGTAACGCCTTCGACCCGGAGCGGGCGGTCGCAGCCGCGACCGCCCGCTCCGCGCGTGTATAGACTGCAGCGGATAGGACCTGGGGGCACAACCACGGAGACTGCTATGCGCTGTCTGCGTCTCGCGACCGCGGTGATCGTCGGTCTGCTGGCCGTTGCGCCACTGACCGCACCGGCTGCCGCGGCTCCGCCGTACTCGCTGGAGGAACGCGCGGCCGCCATCGCGTCGCCGTCGCTCGTCTTCCTCGACGTGCGCGTCGAGGGCTACCTGCGCGTACGCAAGACCGGCGCGCTCGTCAACGACACCCCGGTCAGCGTCCACCGGTACTGCAGCGGGTTCGGGGTCAGCTCGGTCGGGCACGTGGTGACGACGACCCACTGCCTCCAGCCGAGCCCCGCCGTGCTGCGCAGCCTGGCCGCGAACGCGGTCGCCACCGCGTTGGTCGAGGCCAAGAAGCTGGCCACGGCGCAGAAGGCCGACTGGGTCAAGCAGATCACCTCGACATCCGACTTCACCGGTACGACGGTGGACACGCAGCCGGTGACCTCGGTGACCGGGCAGCTGTTCCTCGGGTCGACCGAGCCGGACGGCGCGGCCGCGATCACGGGCCAGGTCGTCGAGTCGCAGCCGATCGACAGCGGTGACACGACGCTGATCAAGCTGGAGACGACCGCGATGCCGGTCGCCAAGGTGAGTCAGGTGCCGCTGGATCCCGGCATGTCCGTGGTGCAGGTCGGCTTCGCTACCAGCGATCCCAACGCCCGGCCGGTGACGTACACGGCGAAGTTTCGGGCCGGCAAGGTCGTGGGGCGCAACGGCACCGCCTCGCCCGTCCAGTCCCAGCTCGACGGCCACCTCGGCGGCGCCTCGCACGGCGGCATGGTGATCGACAACAACGGTACCGTGATCGGCATGATCACCGGTGACCTGACCGGTGAGGACCGCAGCAACCGGCTGGCCGCCGATCCCTCGCAGGTGCTCAGCCTGCTGTCCACTGCCGGCGTCAAGAACGACCTCGCCGCGGCGGATCAGGCGTATCGGACCGGGCTCGACGCGTACTTCGGTGGGCACTACGGCGACGCGATCTCGAGCTTCGACACGGTGATCGCGGCCCAGCCGAACCACCTGCCCGCGCTGAACTATCGCCGGCAGGCCAGCGAGCGGCAGGCGATCGAGGGCGATTCCGCCTCGGGTACCCCGATCTGGCCGTTCGTCGTGGCCGGCGTGGCTCTGCTGCTCGTCATCGTGCTGGTCGCGATCGTGCTGATCCTCGGGCGGCGACTGCGCTCCGGCGACCGGGCGCTCGTCCGCTACGGGCCGTACCAGCCGGCGGCGCTGCCCGCCGCGCCGGTACCGATCTCCGGCGTACCGGTCTCGTCCATGCCGATCTCCGGGCCGCCGATGCTGCCCGCGCCCGCCGCGGCTCCGACCCCCACGCCTGCGCCCGCTCCGGCGCCCGCGCCCGCCGCGCAGGACAGCTGGCGGGCCCCGGTCGCGCCGGGCGGGGCTGACTATTCCATATTCGCCACGCCGCCCAGGGCGATGCCGCCGACCTCGCAGCCGGCGACGGCGAGCCAGCAACCCGAGCAGACCACCTGGCCGGACGAGGACACCACCGCCGCCTGGCCGGCGGTCACCGTGTGGCGCAGCCCGCACTCCGAGGAACCGGTACCGCCACCGGCTCCGGCGCCGAACGTGCAGTTCCCGCCGCCCGACGGGCGGACGGCTCAGACCTGATCTCCCAGTACCGCCGGCGGTGGGTCGTCGGTGCCGTCCACCCACAGCTGGTGCTCGCCGGCGGCCCACGACATGTCGTCGAACGGCCGGTGGTAGCCGGCGACCGTGGCTGGCGGCGTACCGACCACCGCGGTCCCGCCGCCGCCCATCATCGACGGCGGCGGGGCGCCACCCGTCGAACCTGGTTCGGCCGTACCGGACGCCTGCGTGTGACCGACCAGGTGTCCGGCGGCGGGGGCGGCGGCGAGGCCGGACCCGGCCGGCTTGGCCACGTGGGCCGGGAGCGTGGTCGGTGGCGGTGGCACCACAGTGGACAGTGCTGCGGCGGCCGGCGCGGTGGGGGCGGTCGCGATCGGAACGTCCACAGTGGACACAGTAGCGAGCGGTGGAAGGTGCCCGTGGACGTGTCCCGCCAACCGGGTGCCCCGGTCCCGCAACCGGTCCGGCGGGCCGTGCTGGTGGTGCTGGTGGTGCACGCCGGTTCCGGGCAGGCCCTGCGGCACCTCGGGCGCTGCCGACGGCCAGACGCGATGGTCGGCGACGGCGTACCCAGCGGCCAGCTCGGCCACCAACCTCGCGATGCGCTCCTGCGCGCGGGCCCGGTCGGCCGCGGTCCCGGTATGGCCGAGCGCGGGGCCGAGCAAACCGTCCGCTGCCCAGTCCTCCGCGGCGGGGGCGTCCGGCTCCGCACGGCTCTGGGTGTCGGCCAGCATGCTCGACATCAGCGAGAGGCCGGTCCTGATCGCGACCGCCTCGTCGAGCAGCGCCTCCGCCCAGGCCGCGACGATCGTCAGCCGGCGCTGGTATTCGTCGCTGCCGACGCCGACCCAGAACCGCGCCAGCGCGTCGAGGTCGCGGCGCAGGGTGGTGGCCAGTGCCCGCAACGCGTCCTCGGTCCGGCGCCAGCTGGCGGCCAGCCCTTCGACCTGGGTCGGTGTGCCCGCGCGGAGTTGGCGGTACAGCTCGTCGTGGCTGAGCCGCCGGTACCGCTCGTAGTACTCATCGACCACGGGAAGGCCCATCACCGAACGCCCTCAAGGTGTCTTCCTGAAGCTTCTCCGACGTGCGGTACGTCCGGACGGCAACGGTGGTGGCGGTCTGGGCGGCCACCACGGCATCGAGGAGCCGGCGCAGCGCACCTTGGTAGTCGTCGCGCAGCGACTCGTACTGATCGGCTGTCAGCTGCGCGTCGTGGAACCCGCCCAGCTCCGGGCGTACATCGTCCGCGAGAGCTGACAGCGCCGCTTCCGCTTCCTGCCGGCGCGCCTCCAGACGCTCCCGGAAGCCGTCGAGTGACAGGAGATCGACGCTTACCTCGTCCACACCCATGACGACCATCCGGAGATCCGAGGAGCTTGCGCCAGCCAGTGTAGCCGATCGATGTCTCTACGGAACCGGCTCAACGGGACGGCGCCGGGTCGACGGATGCCGGGGCGGTGAACCGGGTCGCGGCCACCGGATCGAGCGCCGGGCCGGTCGGTACCAGATCCAGGATCGAAGCGGGTACGACGACCGGCCGCACACCGGCATAACCCAGCGACGCCTGGACCGTGTCGAGGTTGGCACGCGGTAGCGGGTACTTGATGCCCTGGTCGGTCACGAGGTAGACGCTGCCCTGTGCAGTCGCACCGGGTGAGGTGAGCGTCGAGACGAGGGCACCCCGGCCGCCGGGCAGCACCACGCGGTCGGCTCCGGTGCTCTCCGGTACCGCCGAGTCGCTCAGCGACATGCCGTCCACGACCCGGCCGAACGACTCGACAGTGACCGGCCGCTCGAGCTCGGTGGCGCCGCGGTAGGTCAGGCACGCCATGGCGAACCGGTCGTCCGCGCCATGGGCCGTCGGGATCTCGTTGGGCAGTCCGGGAGGCTCCACAGTGGAGTTGACGAGCAGCCGGCCGATCTCCTGCGCCGACACGTCGGTGATCCGTTGGCCGCTGGCCACCCAGAGCCGTACCGAGAGCTTGCCCACCGGAGCCAGCCCTTCGGCCAGCATCACGTAGTCCTGCCCGGCCGCCCGGAACAGTTGCCCGATGGTCGTGTCCGCACCGGCGATGGTACGGCCGGCGCGTTCACCGGTCCGGGCGATCGCCGGCGGGACGAGGTCGGGTCCGGCCGGCAGGGTGTCGAGGAACGGTGCCGCGACCGAGGCCGGCCGCAGCCCGGTCCAGCCGAGCGCGGCGACCGTCGCGTTGTCCGGTACGCGCAGCCGGTGGTCACGCCAGACCAGGAACCGGTCCGGGCTGGCACCCGAGGTGACGAGCACGCCCTCGTTGGCCGCGAGCGGCGTACCGCCGGCCGGAACCTGTCCCACCATCACGTGGGTCGCGAGCGCGATCGAGGTCGCCGAGCGGGGAGCGGTACAGACACTCCATGGCAGACCCACGAGGGAACCCTTGTCCGGCAACGCATCCGGCGCATCCGGGATACCGACCGGGCGGCCGCGGGGCAGATCCCGCAGCGAGGCTCTGGACAGCGTACGGACCGCCGGCTCGGGCTGGCCGATGATCAGGCGGGCGGAGGCCCAGTTGAGGACCGGGTGGAGCTGACCTTGCAGGTACACGTACTTCGCGCCGGTCTCGCGTTCCAGGATGATGGCGTTCTCGGCCGGGCGGCCGCCTCCGGGTGACAGCAGGCCGTAGATGCCGAAGCCGGCGACGACGAGGACGGCGACCGCGATGCCCGACAACAGCGCGATGGCGAACCGGCGCATCGGCAGCTCGTTGGTCTCCGGTTCCCCGGACAGGATCGCGGAGATGATCCGGCGGGTGAGGAACTGGTAGGCCTGGTGCTGTTCGCGCCGGGTCCACATGGTCAGCATCATATGGTCCCGCGTAGGGTATCGAGCGTGCCGGATCTCATGGCCATGAATCGCGCGGGGCGGTTCGGGCTGGGCCAGGCCGTGGCCGTCGAGCTGGCTGCGATGGCCGTGGCCGCGGCGGTCTACGCGCTCCCGGCGTATCCGGCAGTGCTGGTCTCGCTGGGCTCGGTACCGTTGCTGCTCCTCGTCGTCGGCCGGTACCGCGGACGCTGGTGGTACGAGGCGGTCGGCGGCTGGGTTCGGTTGCACGAGCGGCGCGGGGTGCGGTCGCGGGCCGCCCTCGGCGCGCGGTCGGCCGGGCCGTACTGGGCCGAGTTGGCCGCGCTCGCGCCGCACCTGGCGGTGCGGACAGTGATCGATAGGAATGTGCCCATCGGTATCGGCGCCGACGAGTTGGGCTGGTTCGCGGGCATCGCCCTGACGCCGCACGACGGGCTGTCCCGGGGCGACGGCTCGGTCCTGCGGCTGGACTGGCTCGCTCGTCTGGCGGGTGAGCCGGCGGCCCCGGTCAGCGCCGTCCAGGTGGTCATGCGCCACACCCCGTTGCCGAGTGCCGCGGTCGACCCGCGCTCGGCGTGTGCGCAGTCGTACCGCGAACTTCGCGACACGCTGTCGGTACCGCCGCAGCGCGACGTCTGGATCGCGGTCCGGCTCGGGCTGCGCGACGCGGCTACCGCGGCCGCCGACTACGGCGGTGACGTCGCCGGCATTCACCGGGCGCTCGGCGCGGCGCTGTCCCGGATCAGCAGCACGCTGACGGCGAACGGCCTGGCGCACCGGGTCCTCGACGGGGCCGACCTGCAGCAGGCATTGGTGGGCGTCTACGGGCCCGATCCGTACGACGGCGGGATCACGCACGTGCCCGCGATCGCCCACGAAACGTGGTCCAGTTGGCGGGCGATCCACGCGGTCCACGTCTGCTACGCGGTCGTGGGCTGGCCGCCCAACGCGTCACCGGACCTGCTCGGCCAGCTTGCCCGGGTGCCGGGTGCCGTGTCCGTCTGTACCGCCGTCGTGCTCGGCGCGGTCCCCGGTGACCGGGTGGCGGCGCGGACTCTGGTCCGGGTCGTCGCTGCACCCACCACGGTCGGCGCGTGCCTGCGCGAGGTCCGGACGATGGCCCGCGGGCTCGGCGTCAAGCTGGTCCGCCTCGACGGGGAACAGGCCGCGGCCGTGTACGCGACCACACCGACAGCGGCGCCGTACGGCTGGCGGTTCCCGTGACGCGGCGGACGATCGCGCCGGCCCGGGTACCGGCCGACAGCCTGCTCGACGCGCTGGGGGTCAGCGTCGACGCCTCGGGTGTCGTGCTGGGCCGGGACAGCGCGGCAAAGCCCGTACTCGTGCGGTTGTTCGGCCCGGAGCCACTGTCCGTGACGTTCGTCGGCGGCTGGTGGGCCGCGCAGGTGTTGGCCTACCGGTGTCTCGCCCACGGCGCGCTGGTTCTCGTCGACGCGCTGGACACCGCGACGCCCGCCGAGCACGCGGCGATGGCGGGTCTGTCCCACTGGCTGGCGCTCGACCGCGCGAGTGGCGGGTCCGCTCGGGTGCGGCACATGTTCGGCGGCCCGATGCCGGTGTGGCCGTCGAGCGCCATCCAGCCACTGCTGCGGCTGTACGACGCCGGTCCGGCCGGGCCCAGCGGCCGGCTGCAACTGCAGGCGTGGCAGACGCAGCTCACCGTGCTGTCCCGGGTGACCCAGGCGAGCCTGCCGGTGATCGCCGGAGCGGACCTGGTGCTCACCCAACGGCTCGACCCACCCGAGGCGGCGCTCATCGGTTCGGCGCTCCTGCTGGGACCGGATCTCGTCGGCCGGTTCGGCGCGATGGACAACGAGATGGTCGCCGCGTTCCGCGGCCCGGCCGTCCGCTACGCCTGGCTCAATCCGACCACAGTGGAGCGTCAGCTCTTCGGGTGATAGTCGGTCTCAGACCGCTTTGCTCTGCGCACCTATACGCAACACATTGGCCAGCCCAAATGTGTTGCGTATAGGTGCGCAGAGCAAAGCGGTGTGGCACCTACACCTATCCGCGGACGGCGCGGATCCATTCGAGCAGGCCGCTGACCCAGACGGCGAGCGGGGCGAGGGCGAGCGTGAGCACGATCTCGACGATGTCGATCAGCCGGCCCCAGGCGGGGGACGACTGCCGGCGCGGGCCGGTCAACCCGACACCGATGCTGACGGCGGCGACGGCGATGGTCGCTCCGAACACCCAGACGAGCCGGGTCGTCTGGTCGGCCATCACGAAGATCCCGACCACGCTCGCGACGAGCGCGATGCCGCCGGAGAGCATCAGCGGCAGCCGCTGGGCCCGGCTCGTGAACCACCGGCTGCGGACCAACCGCAGCAGCCCGAGGACAGCGGCGAGCACGATCCCCCGTACCCCTTCGGTCGCGACCAGGATGGCCGTACCCGCGCTGATGAACGCGACCGCACTCAGCATCGCCGCGAGGTATGCGTCCGCCC
>Ga0114129_10004819_pt1 | contig 19070 bp, 15 predicted proteins | sample RhiMetdeltSRZDD1_FD_80071 | JGI IMG/M metagenome (GOLD analysis project Ga0114129, IMG submission 80071) | Populus rhizosphere microbial communities from Tennessee, USA - Rhizosphere MetaG P. deltoides SRZDD1 (version 2) (version 2) | ecosystem: Host-associated > Plants > Roots > Rhizosphere >...
AGAACCGGCAACACGCTGATAGCCTGAGAGCTGATAGCTGAGAGCCGACAGCTGTCAGCTACCTCAACTCTAGGCCCGCGTCAGGCCCGTAAGGCTCCGCGCACGGAAGCCGAGCACGATCAGGACGACCCCGAGCAGCAGCGCGTACGCACCGATCCACCACACGACCGCGAGCGCGCCAGCTAGCGGCCGAACGATGAGCAGCAGCCCGAACGCGACGGAGAGGACGCCCGCCAGCGCGAGCAGCCACTCCCCTTCGATCGCATGGCGCAGTCGAATGGCCGCGACGATGTCGAGGATGCCGCGCATGATTGCCCACACGGCGATTAAGGTGAGCAGCGCGAGCGCGGTGAGGCCGGGCATGAGGAACGTCACGATCCCGGCTCCGACCCCGACGATGCCCGAGAGCAACGTCCCCCACCAGCGTTCGCGCTCGCCGAACTCCTTGATCCCCAGGATGACGCCGGCGATGCCGTCTACGAACGCGTAGGCGCCGAAGAGGATCACGAGCGCCACGAGCGTGACTCCCGGCGAGAAGAAGGCGATCAGGCCAAAAAGTACGGCGACCGCTCCACGCAGCACGAGCGCCCACCAGAACCGTGACAGGTGCGATTCAAGTGTGTCCATAAAACGTCTCCTTGCGGGCCATTGCCCATCCGAGCCCACGTTTAACCCGACTCTGTCACATCGACAGTGAAAAGCGGCCCAAGCGTAGGAAAAGGCCGGGAAATCGTGAAGCGGAAGACTACGACCCGATGAAACGGAGAAGTACGGGACCCTACAAGAAAAAGTACGGTCTTACAGATCATTGACCGTCGGTTCGGATCGTGACCGAGGGCAACTGTTGACACCTTTGCTCTGATTCCCGCAGGCGTTTAGGCATTTGCCGGCGACCTCATCCGATCAGTGCGCCGGAACATCGCTCGAACCGTACTTTTTCACGCAGTAACCCGTACTTCTCGCCTCGAGACGGCCGTAGTCTTCCGCTTCCGCCCGCGGCGATCTCCTCCTACGCTTCGCCGGAGCAGTCACCGTCTCGACGATGGAGGAGTTCGACAATGTCACGAACAGCATCAATCGGCGCCCTCGCGATCGCGGCGTTTGCCATCGGATCACACTCCGTTATCGCAGCGGACAAGGCGGAGATCGACAAGAATGCACAGGCCGCCCTCGCAGCGCTCTACGAGAAGGTACCGGCAGCGAAGGAGCTGGGTGCGAAAGCGGTGGCGATCCTCGTTTTCCCGAAGGTCACGAAAGCGGGGCTCGGGATCGGTGGTCAGCACGGCGACGGCGCGCTGATCAAGGACGGCAAGAGCGCCGCGTATTACAGCACGACCGGCGGATCCGTTGGCCTCCAGGCCGGCGCCCAGACCTACGGCTACGCGCTGTTCTTCATGAACGACAAGGCCGTGCAGCAGCTCAACGCGGCGAACGGGTTCGAGGTTGGCGTCGGGCCGAGCGTTGTCGTGGTGGACGAGGGCAAGGCCAAGAACGTTACCACGACCACCACGAAGGACGACATCTACGCGTTCATCTTCGGCCAGAAGGGGCTGATGGCCGGGATCGGGATCCAGGGCAACAAGATCTCGAAGACGAATCCCAAATAGATGCAACCGGGAACAAAGCGACGCCGGTCACTCAGGCGTGATCGGCCATGGCTTCGCACGTTTCGATAGCAGCGCCAAACGACCCTCGTAATGAGCCCGGTCGGCCGGACCGGGACGCGCCCAAAGGTGCACGGCGATGCGAAGTGAGAGCGGCCAGCGAGTGGTACTGGGACGGCGTTCGGATGAGCTGCTCGACCCATCGCAACGCACCGTACTTTTTCAACGGACGTCACGTACTTCTCCAACGTTTCGCCGCGTAGTCTCCCGCTTCCCACGCTCCGGTCTGGTTTCTATCCTTCTAGGCGGCGGCCGATGACCGGGGACGCGATGACTCGCAAACGGGTACTGCTGGCCGACGATCACGCGGCCACGCTGCAGTCCTGGCGTGCGCTGCTCGAGCCGGAGTTCGAGGTCGTCGGGAGCGTCAGCGACGGACGCGCGCTCGTAGACGCCTACGACCAACTGGAACCCGACGCGATCGTGACCGACATCGCAATGCCTGGGATCAACGGAATCGCGGCCGCGGAAATGATCCGGCGGCGGCACCCTGGAGCGCGAATCGTGTTCGCCACGGTCCATGCGGACCGCACCATGCTCCGAAAGGGCCTCGCGGCAGGCGCGTGTGGCTACGTCCTGAAGGTCAGAGTGGGCGAGGAACTCGTGACCGCAGTTCGTGCGGCGCTTCGAGGCGACATGCACATCAGTCCCTTTCCGCCGCACGACGAAACACCAGGAGTGGATTGAAGGAGAAACGGTATGCGATCGAGTGTCACGTTCACCGTTGCCGCAGCGGCGACGCTGGTCTTCGGATCGGCAGACCCCGGCGCGAGGGGACAGGTACCGGACGCGCCACTGAGGATGACCGCGTTCGCCGTGAACATGAGCAACATCGGCACCGGCGGCGCCAACACCGTCGATATCGTGATCGACCGTTGGTCGACCGACGCCGAGCGTCAGCAGCTCATCTCAGCGTTCGTCGAAAAGGGTCCGGATGCGCTGCTGCGCGCGCTCCAGAAAACCAAGCGGGTCGGATACATCCGCCTGCCGAACACGCTCGGCTACGACCTCCACTTCGCGCGCAAGCATCCGGGAAAAGACGGAGGCGAACAGATCATCATCATGACCGATCGCCGGATCGGATTCTGGGAAGCCAGGGACCAGCCGAGAACGATCGACTATCCGTTCACGTTGATGGACATCCGCGTGAACACGAAGGGCGAGGGGGAAGGGAAGCTATCGGTCGCGACCAAGATTACCTACAACAAAGAAACGAACACGGTGGAGCTCGAGAACTACGCGAGCGAGCCGGTGCGCCTGCAGAACGTGCGAGTCGAACCCAAGAAGTAGCGGACCGCAGATGGCCACGTTCGTCGATCGACGCAGCCAGGCGCCATGCACGCTGACGTTGCCCCGCGCACGCCGGCACTGGCGGCACCATGCGCTCGAGTGCATGGCGGCGGGCGCGTGCATGGCTCTGCTGGGTGCAGGCGCCCAACGTCCGGATCCGCTTCCTTCCTGGAACGACGGACCATCCAAGAAAGCCATCGTCAATTTCGTCGAACGCGTCACGACCGTTAGCGGATCCGACTTCGTCGCGCCTGCGGAACGGATCGCCGTGTTCGACAACGACGGCACGCTCTGGTGCGAGCAGCCGATATACGTCCAGCTCGCCTTCGCGCTCGATCGCGTCAGGGCGCTCGCGCCGCAGCATCCGGACTGGAAGACGACGGAGCCTTTCGCGTCGGTTCTCGAGGGCGATCTCAAGACCGCTCTCAGCGACGAGAAGGGCGTGCTGCAGATGATGGCAGCGACGCACACCGGAATGACGACCGACGAATTCACGCGCATCGCGAGCGCCTGGATCGCGACTGCGCGCCACCCAAGAACCAATCGGCTCTATACCGAAATGGTCTACCAGCCGATGCTCGAGCTCCTCGCCCACCTCCGGGCGAACGGCTTCAAGACCTTCATCGTCTCGGGCGGCGGCGTCGACTTCATGCGTCCGTGGACGGAGAAGACCTACGGCATCCCGCCCGAGCAGGTCGTCGGCAGCGTCGGCAAGACGAAATTCGAGATGCGGAGCGGCCGCCCGGTGCTGGTTCGTCTCGCAGAAGCCGATTTCATCGACGACAAGGAAGGCAAGCCGGTGGGCATCCACAGGTTCATCGGCCGTCGCCCGATTCTGGCGTTCGGCAACTCGGATGGCGATCAGCAGATGCTCGAGTGGACGGCGGCGGGCTCCGGTTCGCGGTTCATGGGCCTCGTGCGCCACACGGACGCCGCGCGGGAGTTCGAGTACGACCGGAAGTCATCGATTGGACGGCTGGACGCGGCGCTCGACGAGGCGACCGCCCAAGGATGGACGGTCGTCAGCATGAAGGACGACTGGAACACCGTCTTCCCGAAGTGACTAGAGAGGAGAGTTCCGTGCGACGAAGCCTTCGTTGTCTGACTGCCGCGATTGGCGGCGCAGTCCTGGGTCTCATTGCCGCGACACCCGCACACGCGCAGTTGAACACGCAGCACATCAAGGGTGGCGTGGGGCTGAAGTCCGGCTCACAGCCGCCCCCGCACGTGTACGTGATCGCTCCGTTTCTTTACATCTACAGCACCGACACGGTGAAGGACCGGAACGGCGACCGGCTCTTCGAGGGCTCGGACGCAACGCTCACCAGCGTCGCTTACGCCGGAGGCGTCAGCGTCGTGACGCACAAGAAGCTCCTCGGCGGATTCTACGGCTATCAGGTGCTCTTCCCCGTCGGCGCCAACAACCGGATCCAGGGCACCGAGATCGATGCGAATCCCGGTGCGGGTCTGACCGATTCGGCCGTCGTGCCCATCAGCCTCGGGTGGCACTTCAAACAGGCCGACGCGATCGTCAGCTACAGCATCTTCATCCCGACCGGGCGGTACACCGACGGAGCGAGCGATAACACCGGCTTCGGCATGTGGGGGCATGAGCTGGGTTTCGGAACGACGGTCTACTTCAACGAGAAGGAGTACCACGCGTCGGCGCTCGTGAGCTTCGACTTCCAATCCAAAAAGGAAGACAGCGAGACGAAGGTGGGCAATGCGATGAACATCGAAGGGGGCGTCGGCGGCGACTTTCTCAAAGGCGGCCTCAGCGTGGGTCTCGCCTACTATTGGTCGGGCAAGCTGACCCAGGATCACATCGAAGGATTCCCCGACATTCTCATCCGCGGCAAGAACAAGGTGTTCGCGCTCGGCCCGGAAGTCTCATTGGCGCTCGCGAAGGGGAAGGCGGTGTACGGCTTTCTCAAAGTGAACTACGAGTGGGAGGTCTACGCGCGGACGAACACGCAGGGCAGCGAGTTCAACATCGTCGCGACGTTCCTCGTGCCGTCGCTCAAGCTGCCCTAGCTCCAGCACCCAAGAAGGAGTTCTTCGACAGGGTCTGGAAACTGCCGGACGTCGAGTTGGTGAAGTGATTTCGCGACCGCACAAGGCGCATCTGACAGCAGACCGACGATGGCTGTCGCGAACGCGCCCACAGAGACGGTGCCGGTCACCGTCGACAACTTCACTCGCGCCGAGACCGACATGTACTTCGGGCTCTTCACGAGTACGTGTGCGTTCGGCAAGTTCATCCACTTCCGGTCGCCGCCGCTCGAAGGCACCGGCGTGCGTCCGACCCGCGACACGCTCGATTCGGAAGCCGTGTTCGACCTCGATGCCGGACCGGTCACGATCACGATGCCCGATACGGACAAGCGCTTCATGTCGCCCGAGGTCCGCGCCGGCGACGACGAATCAGGACGTTCAAGGAGTTCCCGCCGCGCCAGAAGGCGGCGTCGTTCACCGTCGACCAGCCGATGGAGAAGATGGAAAGTGTCGCCAGCGGTGCTGCGCACTGAGCAGGCGTGGAGGACACCATGTCACAGTCCGACGACATTCGTCGCGAAGTATTGCCGATTCCCGATCGCAAGCCGGTGGCCCTGACCACCTACACGGCAAAGGATCCGGATACGAAGTTTCCGCCGATCCGCCAGCTGCGCCCACCCGCAGGCGCTCCCAACGTTCTCATCGTGCTGATCGACGATGCGGGTTTTGGGTCCTCGAGCGCATTCGGCGGCCCGTGTCAGACGCCGACGGCCGAGCGGCTGGCGAAAGGCGGATTGAAGTACACGCGGTTCCATACGACTGCGCTCTGCTCGCCGACGCGGGCGGCGCTACTCTCCGGCCGCAATCACCATGCTGTTGGCATGGGCGGGATCACCGAGATCGCCACGTCGGCGCCCGGCTACAACTCGCTGCGACCGAACACCTGCGCGCCGCTGGCCGAAGTGCTGAAGCTGAATGGCTACTCGACGGCGCAGTTCGGCAAGTGCCACGAGGTGCCGGTCTTCGAGGCAACTCCCATCGGTCCATTCGATCGCTGGCCGACAGGCTCCGGCTTCGAGCACTTCTTCGGGTTCATTGGCGGGGAGAACAACCAATACTACCCGGCCCTGTACGACGGCACGACGCCGGTCGAGCCGGAGCGCACGCCGGAAGAAGGCTACCACCTGATGGAAGACCTCGCCGACAAGGCGATCGCTTATGTGCGCCAGCAAAAAGCGATCGCGCCTGACAAGCCGTTCTTCATCTACTTCGCGCCGGGTGCGACCCATGCCCCGCATCACGTGCCGAAGGAGTGGATCGCGAAGTACAAGGGCAAGTTCGACCAGGGATGGGACAAGGTGCGCGAGGAGACCTTCGCGCGCCAGAAAAAGCTCGGCGTCATTCCCGCCGACTGCGAGCTGACGAAGCGGCCGGACGAGATCCCCTCGTGGGACAAGATGGAAGCACGGCTTCGTCCGGCGCTCGCGCGCCAGATGGAGATCTACGCCGCGTTTCTCGAGTACGCCGACCATCACGTCGGGCGCGTCATCGACGCGCTCGGCGATCTCGGGATCCTGGACGACACACTCGTCTACTACATCATCGGCGACAACGGCGCATCGGCGGAAGGATCGCTGATCGGGTCCTTCAACGAAACCGCGATCGGCGAGGCGCCCGATCTGCTGACGCCTGACCTCATCATCGAGCGCATCGACGACTTCGGCACGCACAAGGCGTTCAACCATTACGCCGTCGGCTGGGCGCACGCCATGGACACGCCGTATCAGTGGACCAAGCAGGTTGCTTCACACTTCGGCGGCACGCGCAATGGAACGATCGTCCATTGGCCGAAGGGCATCAAGTCGAAGGGAGAACTGCGCCACCAGTTCCATCAGGTGATCGACGTCGCGCCGACGATCCTCGAGGCGGCGAATCTGCCGGCGCCGACGATGGTGAACGGCGTCATGCAGGAGCCGCTGCACGGCGTCAGCATGACGTACTCGTTCGACGATCCGAAAGCGACGGAACGGCACGAGACGCAGTATTTCGAAATGGTGTGCAACCGCGGCATCTACCACAGGGGATGGACGGCAGTGACGCGGCACGGCTTGCTGCCCTGGCAGGTGACCGGTGCCGGGCCGTCGCTCGACAAAGACGTGTGGGAGCTGTACGACACGACGAAGGATTGGTCCCAGGCCCACGATCTCGCGAAGCAGATGCCGGAGAAGCTCGAGGAGCTGAAGCGGCTGTTCGATCTCGAGGCGTCGAAATACAACGTCTTCCCGCTCGACGACCGTAAGGCCGAGCGCGCCAACCCGGACCTGGCCGGCCGTCCTTCGGTCGTGCACGGCAACACGCAGCTGCTCTTCCCCGGCATGCGCCGCATCCAGGAGAACGCCGTCATCAACACCAAGAACAAGTCGCACTCGGTAACCGCCGACATCGAGGTGCCCGCGTCCGGCGCCAGGGGCGTCATCGCCGCACAAGGCGGCAACATGGGCGGCTGGAGCCTGTACGCGCACGAAGGAAAGCTCAAGTACCACTACAACTTTCTCGGACTCCTGCATTTCGACGTGACGGGGGCCTCGCCGCTCTCCGCCGGCAAGCACCAGGCGCGGATGGAATTCGCGTATGACGGCGGCGGCATCGGCAAGGGGGCGAACGTCACCCTGTTCGTCGACGGCAAAAAGGTCGGCGAAGGCCGTCTCGCTCGCACCACGGCCTTGTTCTTCTCGATGGACGAGACATTGGAGATCGGCTGCGACGTGGGCGAGCCGGTGTCGCCCGACTACGGACCGCGCGGCAACGACTTCAACGGCAAAGTCAATTGGGTGCAGATCGACATCGACGCCGCGGCCAAGGATGTCGATCACATGGTCGGTGCCGAGGAGCGCTATCAGCTCGCGATGGCGCGGCAGTAGTTGCGTCGAGCGGATGCGATCGCAGATCGACAGCAGCAGCTGGAGGGTGCAATGGCAAAAAAGCGCTCATCAAGAGGAAACGAAAGTTCCGGCGCCGCGCGTGGGCAAACCGAGCAGGACACCGTCCAGAGGCATGTGCTGCCCATCCCGGATGTGACGCCGGTCGGACTCACGACGTTCGACGCGAAAGATCCGGACACGAAGTATCCGCCGATCCGACCGGTCCGTCCGCCGGCAGGCGCGCCGAACGTGCTCGTGGTGTTGATCGACGACGCGGGCTTCGGCTCGTCCTCGGCATTCGGCGGGCCTTGTCAGACCCCCAACTTCGAGAAGCTGGCCGCTGGCGGCCTGAAGTACACGCGGTTCCACACCACCGCACTGTGCTCGCCGACGCGCGCCGCGCTGCTGAGCGGTCGGAACCACCACTCGGTCGGCATGGGTGCGATCACGGAGTTCGCGACGTCCGCGCCCGGCAACAACTCCATGAAGCCCAACACCTGCGCCGCGCTGGCCGAGACGCTGAAGCTGAACGGCTACTCGACGGCGCAGTTCGGCAAGTGTCACGAGGTGCCGGTCTGGGAGAGCAGCGCGATCGGCCCGTTCGATCACTGGCCCACCGGCGGCGGCGGCTTCCAGTACTTCTATGGCTTCATCGGTGGCGAAACCCATCAGTACTATCCGAACCTGTTTGAGGGGACGACACGAATCGAGGCGACGAAGACACCCGAGCAGGGATACACGCTCAACGCAGATCTCGCCGATCACGCGATCAGCTGGATACGTCAACAGAAAGCGTTGGCACCAGATAGACCGTTCTTCGTCTATTACGCGCCCGGTGCGACGCACGCGCCGCATCACGTGCCCAAGGAATGGGCCGACAAGTACAAGGGCACGTTCGATCAGGGGTGGGACAAGCTTCGTGAGGAGACCTTCGCCCGCCAGAAGAAACTCGGCGTCATCCCGAAGGATTGCGAGCTCACGAAGCGGCATCCTGAGATTCCGGCGTGGGACGCCGTCGATCCGAAGATGAAGCCGGTGCTGTGCCGGCAGATGGAAGTGTATGCCGGGTTCCTGGAGCAGACGGACCACCACGTTGGGCGGGTCATCGATACGCTCGCCGACCTCGAGATTCTCGACGACACGCTGATCTATCTAATCATCGGCGACAACGGCGCCTCTGCCGAAGGATCGCTGCAGGGCACGTTCAACGAGATGGTGACGCTGGGGGGGTTCGGGCATCTGGAAACCGCCGAGAGCCTGATGCCGCGACTCGACGAGTTCGGCTCCCCGAAGGCGTACAACCACTATGCCGTCGGCTGGGCCCACGCGATGGACACGCCTTACCAGTGGACCAAGCAGGTCGCCTCGCACTGGGGCGGCACCCGCAACGGGACCATCCTGCACTGGCCGAACGGCATCGACGGCAAGGGTGAGATCCGCGCGCAGTTCCACCACGTGATCGACGTGGCGCCGACCATCCTCGAAGTCGCTCGGGTGCCCCAGCCGCTGATGGTCAACGGCGTCATGCAACGGCCGATTGAAGGCGTCAGCATGGCCTACTCCTTCAACGACGCGACGGCAGCCGACCGCCACGCGACGCAGTACTTCGAGATGTTCGGCAACCGCGGCATCTACCACAAGGGCTGGACGGCGGTGACCAAGCACCGCACGCCGTGGGACACCGGACAGGTCAAGACCGTCGCCTTCGACGATGACGTCTGGGAGCTGTACGACACGACGAAGGACTGGTCCCAGGCGCGCAATCTGGCGAAAGAGAACCCCGACATGCTGCACAAGCTGCAGCAGCTCTGGCTGATCGAAGCGGTGAAGTACAACGTGCTGCCTCTCGACGATCGGTTCGCCGAGCGCGGCAACTCCGAGATCGCCGGGCGGCCGGAGCTGATCTCCGGGAACCGCCAGATGATCTTCGGCGCGCTGACGCGGGTCCCGGCACTGGCGACGATCACCCTATCGAACAAGTCGTTCGCCGTCACCGCCCAGATCGAGGTCCCGAAGTCCGGTGCCGAGGGTGTCATCGTGGCCGTCGGCGGCATCACTGGTGGCTGGAGCCTGTACGCGAAGGACGGCAAGCCGAAGTGGTGCTACAACTTCTTCGGGCTCGAGCAGACGTACGTCGAGGGCGCCAGCGCCATCCCGTCGGGCCAGCATCAGGTTCGCCTGGAATTCACGTACGACGGCGGCGGCATCGCCAAGGGCGGCACGGCCTCGCTCTTCATCGACGGCCAGAAGGTCGGTGAAGGCCACGTCAAGCAAACGGAGCCGTTCGCCTTCGGCGAAGAGTCCATGGACCTCGGGCACGAGGCCGGCTCACCCGTGACGTACGACTACGGACAGAACGGCGCCAGCGAGTTCTCTGGACAGGTGAACTGGGTGGAACTCGACGCCGGCATCGCGGCCGACGATCAGAACCACCTGATCTCGTCCGAGGAACGGCTGCGCGTGGCGATGGCGAAACAGTGAGTCACGTCGGACTCCGCGATTCCAGCCGGTTCGCATCACGTATCCATGGAGTTCGAGGCGCAGCCATTCGCCGCGGCCGGAGGCCACGGCGAGCGGACCGCGCCGTGAAGCAGATCAGGAACGTCGAGCGTGGTCGATTACTCCGATCGCAGCGCCTGTACGGCGTCTACACGTGACGCACGGGCCGCAGGCAGCAGCGACGCGAGGATCGCCGCGGTCACGAGCACGGTTGCGGCTCCGGCGATCGGCAGCACGCCCGGCAGCCGAACCACGCCGAACAGCGCGCTCGCGAGCCGCGTCAGCACGATGCCGCCGAGCACACCGGCAACGATGCCCGCGGCGGCGATCACCGCACCCTCGCCCAGAACGCGGGTCAGCAGCTGACGCGGATCGGAGCCGATGGCGAGGCGGATGCCGAACTCACGTGTGCGTGCGCTCACCGAAAACGCCAGCACGCCCGCGACGCCGACGATCGCGATTGTCAGCGCCACCAGCGCGAAGCCGCCGAAGACGAGCGCGTTCAGGCGATCGGGTGCGAGCACCTCGGCGCGGACGTCCTCCAGAGTTGCCGCCCGTTCGACAGGTTGGTCCGCCGACAACTGGCGAATGATGCGCGTGATCGGCGGCACCAGCGCGTACGGATCTTTCGTTCGCGTGTGCACGAACAGCCGCCCGGCGCCCCCCGACTGGGCCATCGGCGTATAGACCGTCAGTGCCGGCCCCGGCACGATGTTCTCGTCGTCGATGTCGGCAGCCACGCCCACGATCCGCCGCGGCGCGCCGCTCAGGCCGCCGAACTTCAGCGCGGGCGGATCCGTCCACATCAGCCCGCGGTTGACGGCGGCCTCGACGCTCGGGAACATCCGCTGCGCCACGCTCTGGCTCACGATGACGACCTCTTCGCCGTCGCGCCGGTCGTTCTCATTGAAGTCGCGGCCGGCAATGATCGGCACGCCCAGAAATGCGAAGAATCCCGGCGACACGGTGCGCGGGCGGGCGCGCGGATCTTCCTCACCGTCCGCCTTGGCGTACCCTTTGACCGAGAATTGCAGGGAGAACCTTCCATCCCGCCAGGGCACTGACGATCCAGCCGACACGCGATCGACGCCAGGCAACCGCTCAATCTGCCGCATGATCTCCTGGTAGAACGCGACGGTCTGATCCGGCGTCCGGCCGTGGGACATCACCGGCACGTTCACCGCAAGCACCTGCCGCGTCTCGAAGCCGGTCGGCGCGCGCTGCAGCGCGATCAGCGTCGTCAACAGCATGCCGGCGCCCGCGAGCAGCACGAACGATGCCGCGATCTGCGTGACGGCAAACAGCCGGAGGCGGCGGTTCGTACCCGACGTGATGCGCACGCTGCCGTTGGAGAGTCCCAGGCCGCCGGCGGCGCCCGAGCGATAGTCGAGGGACGGCAGACGGGGCACGAACGCGAGCAGCACCGCCGCTGACATGGCCAGGCCGACGCCGACCCACAGCACGCTGGCGTCGACGGTCAGGTCGAGTGCGCGAACAGAGAAGCGGGCCGCGTAGCGGCCGAGGATTGGCATCATCCAGAGCGCGACGATCACGCCGAGCATGGCGCCAATGCCGCAGAGCAGCAGGCTCTCCGCGAGCAGCGTGCGGCGCAGCGCCCCCGCACTGGCACCGAGCGCCGCCCGTACGGCCAGCTCGCCCTCGCGGCGGACCGATCGGGCCAGGATCAGGTTCGCGACGTTGGAGCACGCAATGACGAAGATCAGCGCCGACGCGGCCAGCAGGAAGAGGAGCACCGTTCGGGCCCGCGACGTGATCTGATCCCGCAGCAGTTTCGCGTCGATCCGGAAGTCGGACTTCGGCGGGTACGCCTCGGGGTATTCCTTGCGGATCGCGCCGTGGACGGCGCGCAGCTCGGCGCGCGCCGCTTCGAGATCCGCGCCGGGCGCAAGGCGGCCGAACAGCTCCGTCATCCGATGGGTGCGGCCCGTCACCATCGTTGCCGACAGGTGATGTGGGCTCATGATGACGTTCGCGATGATCTCGGTTTCGGTCGGATAGGGCACCGATGGCTCGAGGATGCCGATGACCGTCGCCGAGCGCGCGCCCCTCTCCCCCGCACCCAGACGCACCGTCTTGCCGACGACCGTGGGGTCGCTCTTCAGTCCCGTGGTCCAGAAGCGATGCGTCAATACCACTACGCCCGCAGCATTCGGACCATCGTCGGTGGCGTCGATGAGGCGGCCGCGCACGGGCCGCAGGCCCATCACGTCGAAGTAGGAGCCGCCGACCACTCCCGCGCGGACGACACGAGGCTCGCCGAGACCAACCATCGTGAAGCCGATGGTCGAGAAGTCGCCAATCGCGGTCACGGTCTTCATGCGTGAGCGCAGATCGATGAGCTCTGGCACCGAGAACGTGACATTCTCGACAGGGATGCCTGGCGCGCTCTGCCGGATGTAGATCAGCCGCGATTCGTCCCGATTGACGAGCGGCCGCAGAAGCACGCCCCGGACGACGCTGAACATCGCCGCGTTGGCGCCGATGCCCAGCGCGAGGGTCACTATGACGGCCAGCGCCAGCACCTTGGCGCGAGCGAACGACCGGAACGCGAATTTCAAGTCGGCGACGAAGCTCATAGAGCTCCCCTATACACGTCGGCAACGGCTATGCCCAGCCTTGAACACCCGTGATGGAAGTGAACCGTCGCAGCTTCCATGCCACACGGCGTTAGAGCATAACAGGTGAAGAAACAATGAATTACAGCTAGGGTCCGCCAGGACGGTTTGCGCGATCGTGGGACGCGTGCGTCCGGACGCGCGAAGGAATACGCTTGCAAAAGGATCGCAGCAATTTGGAATTCAAGTGTCCGTGGAATCAAAAAAGATCCAGATGGTGGGATCACCATCTACGTGCAACATGATGCGGCGGGTGCCGACAAGGAGTCCAACTGGTTGCCGGCGCCAAGCGGTCCCTTCAGGCTGGTGATGCGTCTGTACTGGCCCGCTGAGGCGGCGTTGAACAGTCAATGACGCGAATCGAACTGAACGATCGCACGCTCTTGGAGGGGATGCGCCAGAGTCGTTTTGGATGATGTGCCGAAAGCGCCGCGCACGTTCGGCGAGCATGGCGCCGAGTAGTCATCACTCCACGGAATAACCGAGCGCCGTTGCGTTTTCGCGGACTCGGTTGTCTCGCGTCACAATTGTGATCAGCTGCGGCGGTTCGCCGAGTGATTCCGCTGTCGCGATGTGCACCGCATCGAGTGTACGAACGGGCTCGACGGGAAACGGTCGCCTGACGCGTGCCAGCACGTCGTCGGTGACCGCAACGACGTAACATCGGCGCTCAAATCGCCGCAGCGCACGAACCGCTGCGCGTTCCTCGTCAGATGTCAGCCGTTCGCCAACACGTGCACGAACAATAGTGCGCGCGGCTTCCGCAAACGTCAACGCGGATGTGATCCGCCGAGTCTTCGCTCGTAACGATTTCAGGGCTTTCGCGTCACGTTCGAGAAGCGCGGCGACGAGGGCACTCGACTCGATATAGCGAACGCCTGCGTCTGCACTCTCGGCCGGTCCAGCCGATACTGTCGCCGTGCGACCAGGACGCGGGGGCCGGCTGCTACGCTTCGTCACGATCCGCGTTAATCAACTCCGCAGCGGTGCCGGCCGGAAGCCGGATGTCTGGCCAATCCTCCGTCGGATCGCCCGTCTCGAGCGGTGGACGGATCGCGCCCGCTGCGACAAGCTCGTCGAATCGGCTTGGAGCGGGCCTTTTGGTGGCCGTCCCAGGCGGAACAAGCTCGGCGACGACGCGGCCGTGAGCCGTGATCGCGATACGTTCCCCCGCTTCGATGCGGCGGATATAGCGACTGAGATTGTCTTTCAGTTCGCGAATGCCCGTTGAAGCCATGCCTCAAATATAGCCACATGTGGCCACAACTTCAAGAGCACCGTCACACCCGGCGCTTCCGCGTTCTCCGACGGGTGCACTGACGTTCGACAAGGTCGCAATGGCGCGGCAGTGCGAGAGTGACGGAGCGGCCGCGGCCCAAGCGCTACGGCTTGATCGGCCAGGGTTTTTCCCAGGAGCGGAGCGGACGCTGCTTCTGGAGCAACGGCAGTTCGTCCTTCTGAAGCTGCAGGAGGATCCGCACCTTCTCCTGAAGGTCCAGTGACGCCTGCATCCGGCGCCATGCGGCTTTCGCCGCTATGCCGTCTGGCTGAATCGCAGCTCGGTCGTCAGCCGTCATCGTCGATGTCAAACTCTATCGCGTGTTTCGAGACGCTCCGAGGGCGCGTACGGGCTTCAATCGAACCAGGACAGCTGCCAGGCGGCGCCGATCGTCTTGAAGTCGGCGCCCAATCGGGTGGTGGCGCCCGCGCTGCCGAAGATCTTGAGCGACTGCTGCCGCCGCAATGGCAGTGACAGTGTGACGCCGACGCGGGAGTTCCGCTGCAGGTCGGCTTTCCGCACGCCGTCGAGAATCGTCCTCCCACCGGAGTACCACGTCGCATCGCCCGAGATCCACAGCCGTGGTTTGAAAGTGTAGCTCGCGTGGCCTTGCACACCGACAACCGGCCGTTGCTCACGAACCGACGTGCCGGTATAGAACTCGTCGTTCGCAGTAAACAGCCACGCGCCCGCGTACCCCTCGATCGTCCACTTGCCGACGAGGTGCGAGACGCCGATCTCCGGCTTGAACGCCCAGCGATTTGCGCCCAGGTTGATCAACTTGTCCCGATAGTACTGACCGAGCGGCGGAACCACGCTGAGACTGACGCCGAGGACAGTCGGCCGCGGAGCGCGCACGAACTCGCGGACGCTGAGCGCGCGTCCGCCGACGAGATTGACCGACAGCTTGATGCGGGGATCGGCCAGGCCGGATCGTGATACCTGTCCAGTCTCCTCGCCGACGCGGCCCGAAACGTTGGCCCACGCATACGGCAGTGACGCGACGATGAGCGCCGTGCGGCCGAAGATCTTGATGGTCCTGCCGGCGCCGACACCCAGCGAATTCACCGACGCCTGCACGTCTTCGACCGGCAGTGAGGCATCGACCACGACACCGCCGGTCGAGCGGCCAGCCGCGATGACGAGGAAGTTGAGGCCTATGGGTGAGGCGGCGTACGCGCGCGGCTCGAGGTCTTGCGCCACAGCCGTGCCCATCGAACCGGGCAGTGCGACGCACCACAGCGCGACGCAGGAGAGGAAAAGCGCTCGCCCGCGAAACCGTTGGAACTGTTGTGAAGACAAGGGGCGGCGCATGTCTCGGCAGCAGCGTCCTCAGCGTGACGAAGTCGAGCATATCCGATTCAATCAGCTGCCCGCGCATGCTCGCGACGCCTGGGTCAGCCGGTTGAATGATCAGGGGGCCAAATACTCCGGACCGATTACGCGTGGAAGCGTGCGGGTTGACTTCGATGGCCATATCTCTGGTGCGATTCCTGCTCCGACTGAAGCCCCTCGCGGCGGGCGAGCACGGTCTTGCCTGCACCTGAGCCGTGGCGGCTCGGACACCGTACTTTTTCCCGGGCAGACCCGTACTTCTCCCCTCGATCCGGACGTAGTCTTCCGCTCCCCTGAACGCCGGCCCTGTCTTACCTTCCCCGGGGGCGCCGCGCGCTAACACCGGAGTTCAGTTGAGGAGCGAATGGTTTGTAGAGTACGGTCTTCATTACCGCGCCGCGCAGGCGGGGCTTGAAAGCCCCGCCCTACAAACCGTCAGATATCGGTCTCAAGCGATCTTGGAGGATAGTTCCATCGCATCGACAACCGACACACATTCGAAGGTGCGATGAACGAAACGAGAGAGGTGCTGCGACGGCCAGTTGGTTCGACAGAAGCATTCGCAGAGAATCCGGCATGGTGAGCAGGCGCGCGTTCCTCCAAAAGCTCAGGGATCAGCGATCGAGGAGGTCACCAATGACACAGCAAAGTTGTCTCGCGATTGTGTGCGGCGTCGTTCTGAGCATGGGGTCCACTCCGAGCGCACGGGCGCACGCGCTTCAAGCGACACAGGAGGCCGGCCAGAAGCCTCCGGCCCCGACTCCGGAGGCCTCGGCAGCGGCCAAGGCGAGTCCGGAGCTCGTCACCGCGCTCTCAAAGGAAATCGATGCGACCCCCGAACAGGCCGCCGGCGCTGCCGGAGCGCTCTTCGGCGTCGCGAAGTCCCGTCTCAAACCCGAGGAGTTCTCACAGGTTGCAACCGCCGTCCCCGGGATGGACGCGCTTCTCAAAGCGGCGCCCGCGGCTGCTACCACCGGCACCTCCGGTGCGATGTCGAAGATGGCGGGGTCTGCGAGCGGACTTGCGAGCGCGGCCACAGCGTTCTCGAAGCTCGGGCTCAAGCCTGACATGGTGAGCAAGGCTGTACCCGTCCTGACGAACTTCGTGACGAAGTCGGGCGGAGCGAACGTCGGCAGTCTGCTCGCCGGTGTCTTGAAATGAACCGAGCGTGCAACGCCGTGATTACTAAAGGAGCAGTGCAACTATGGCGACAAGCAAACCCAACATCCTGATCATCTGGGGAGACGACATTGGCTGGTTCAATGTCAGCGCCTACAACCACGGCGTCATGGGGTACCGGACGCCGAACATCGATCGCATTGCCAGGGAAGGCGCGATGTTCACGGACTGGTACGGCCAGCAGAGTTGCACCGCGGGGCGCGCGGCTTTCATCACCGGCCAATCGCCGATCCGCACCGGGCTCACCAAGGTCGGCCTTCCAGGGGCGAACCTCGGGCTCCAACCAGACGACCCGACGATAGCCGACGTGCTGAAGCCGCTCGGCTACGTGTGCGGCCAGTTCGGCAAGAATCATCTCGGCGACCGCGACGAGTTCCTGCCCACCGCGCACGGCTTCGACGAGTTCTTCGGCAATCTGTACCACCTCAACGCGGAACAGGAGCCGGAGAACCCGGATTATCCGAAAGATCCGGAGTTCAAGAAAAGGTTCGGGCCGCGCGGCGTGCTTCGCAGCTCCCTCAACGCCGATGGCACGCAGAAAATCGAGAACACCGGACCGCTGACGATCAAACGCATGGAGACGGTCGACGAGGAGTTCCTCGACGCGAGCCTCAAGTTCATGGAAAAGGCAGTCAAGGACAACAAGCCCTTCTTCTGCTGGTGGAACTCGACCCGCATGCACATCTTCACGCACCTCAAGAAGGAATCGCAGGGCGTGACGGGACTGGGAGTGTATCCCGACGGCATGGTCGAGCACGACGGCCACGTCGGCAAGCTGCTCGACAAGCTGGATCAGCTCGGCATCACGAACAACACCATCGTGATGTACTCGACTGACAACGGCGCGGAGGTCATGAGCTGGCCCGACGGCGGATCGACGCCGTTCCGGGGCGAGAAGGACACGAACTTCGAGGGCGGCTGGCGGGTGCCGTGCGCGATTCGATGGCCAGGCATGATCAAGCCGGGCACGGTGTCCAACGAGGTCTTCTCTCACAGTGACATGCTGCCAACGCTCGCGGCGGTGGCCGGCGAGCCCGATGCCGTCGAGAAGCTCAAGAAGGGCTACAAGTCAGCGAACAAGACGTTCAAGGTCCACATCGACGGCTACAACCTGCTGCCGTTCCTCAAAGGCGAAGTGAAGGAGAACCCGCGCAAGGGCTTTTTGTACTGGAGCGACGACGGTGACCTGATGGCCCTGCGCGTCGGAAACTGGAAGTGCACGTTCATGGAGCAGCGCGCTCACGGTCTCGGGGTGTGGGAGGAGCCTCTGGTGGCGAAACGGGCTCCGGATATCTACAACCTGCGGAGCGACCCGTTCGAGCGGGCCACGGAAGACGCGAGTATGTTCTACGGCAAGTGGAAAGCAGACCGGGCGTTCCTGCTCGTGCCCGCACAAGCCATCGTCGGCGAATTCCTCAAGACCTTCCAGGAATTCCCGCCGCGCCAGCGGCCGGCCAGCTTCAGCATCGACCAGGCGCTCGAAAAGGCGCGACAGGCTCAGGACAACATGGCGGCGGCAGCCGGTGGCTCAGGAGTGAAGACGGCAACAGCCGGGAAAGGATAGTCTCGGTTGTTGTCGGACATCGTCGAAGAGAGTGGAGACACGCGCGCATCGGGGATGAGCGAGGACCCGGTGTGCGCGTTCTACACCAGCCACCCGTATCCTCCTCCCGTCGAGAACCTGGATCGTGCTCGCGACGAGTGGCAGGACGCGAACCGGCACCGCGCCGAGTACCACCTGTTCTGGCCCGACCGCGCGTACCGAAGCGATCTCGAGATCCTCGTGGCCGGATGCGGAACGTGGCAGGCGGCCAAGTACGCACTCTGCCGGCCCGATGCGCGCGTCGTCGGAATCGACGTGAGCACGACGAGCCTCGATCATACCGAGCGGCTGAAGCGACAGTACAACCTGACCAACCTCGAGACGCGGCAACTGCCGATCGAAGAGGTCGGCGTATTGGACCGCGGCTTCGATCTGATCGTCTGCACCGGGGTCCTGCACCATCTGGCCGATCCCGATGCGGGTCTGCGCGCGCTCCGGTCTGTGCTGAAGCCGGACGGCGCGATGTACCTGATGGTCTACGCGCCGTACGGCCGAACCGGCGTCTACATGCTTCAGGAATACTGCCGGCGACTCGGCATCGGCACCTCGGATCAAGAGATCACCGATCTCAGTGCGATGCTCAAAGCCCTCCCGCCGCATCACCCGCTGGTGCCGCTGCTGCAAGGCGCGCGGGATGCCCGCGACCCTGATGCACTGGCGGATGCCCTG
>Ga0114129_10004820_pt1 | contig 19070 bp, 20 predicted proteins | sample RhiMetdeltSRZDD1_FD_80071 | JGI IMG/M metagenome (GOLD analysis project Ga0114129, IMG submission 80071) | Populus rhizosphere microbial communities from Tennessee, USA - Rhizosphere MetaG P. deltoides SRZDD1 (version 2) (version 2) | ecosystem: Host-associated > Plants > Roots > Rhizosphere >...
ACGACTCGGTTGAGCGAGCCGTCCTTGAGCGCCGCGTAACCGTCATTGACGTCGCGCAACGCGATCCTTTTCGAGACCAGATCATCCAGATTCATCCGGCCTTGCAGATACAACTGTGCGTACATCGGAATATCGAGCTTGGCGTTGGTCGAGCCGAAGTTCACGCCCTGGACGCGCTTCTGCCCACCAATCGCGTCAAAGATGTTCAGATCGATGTTGACCTCAGGTTTCGCTACTCCAACAAGGTAGAGTCCTCCGCCAACGCTCAGCATCGCTAGCCCCTGCTCGGCCACCGCCTTCAGCCCTACGAAGTCGAAGACATGATCGGCACCTTCGGGCAGAAGGTCGCGTACGGCCTCAACCGCGGTAGTCGTGATGGAGTGAATGACGTCAGTCGCCCCGAATCGTCTGGCCGCCTCGAGCCGCTTGGGCTGGATGTCGATCACAATGATCCTTGAAGCGCCGGCAATGCGCGCACCGCTTACCGCATTGAGTCCCACGCCTCCGGCACCGAAGATCACGACGCTGTCGCCAGCGGCAACACTCGCGGTATTCAAAACAGCGCCGGCACCCGTCACGACGCCGCAACCGAGCAGCGCCGCTTGGGCGAAGGGCATCTCCGTGGGTACAACCGCTAGTTGGTTCTCGTGGACGAGCGCTCGTTCAGCAAAGCCGCCCAACCCGAAACCCTGGAACAAGCCAACCCCATTGCGGCTCACGCGCGGAGCATCGTTTGGTCGGCGGAGCGTCGACTCGGGACGAGCGCACTGGAAGGGACGGCCTGATAGACATCTCGCGCATGCTCCGCACGACTGCGCGAGAGAACCTACCACGTGATCTCCGACACGGAATTGCGCGACATCAGAGCCGACCTCAGCGACGATCCCTGCGACCTCGTGGCCTAGTACGGCTGGCAACGGAACGATGTCGTGAGTAGCAAACAGGAGGTCGGTATGACAAAGGCCTGACGCCCGCACATCGACAAGCACTTCGCGACCTATTGGCGAGGCGATCCCCACCTCTTCGAAATCAAACCCGTGACCCAGTGCGTTTAGGACAAGTGCTTTCATGTCAGGCCGACAATATGGAATAATCATCGATGCGTCCAAGATTTTGTTTTGATGGATTCAATACCTCGGAGGTATCGAATGGAATTGCGGCATTTGCGATATTTCGTGGCAGTTGGCGAGGAGCAGCATTACGGTCGCGCTGCTGAGCGCCTCCATGTCGCGCAGCCGGCTCTATCACGGCAGATTCAGGATCTAGAGAAAGAGATGGGATTCGTTCTGTTCGATCGATTGCCGCGAGGTGTCCGATTGAATGCTGCGGGGAAACTGTTTTTGAGCGATGCGCGTCGCATCTTGCAAGACGTCGATCAGGCGAAGCTTCGCGCCGAGCGAATGGCACACGGCAAAGCCGGTACGCTTCGAATCGGAATTGCCACTGCCGTGTCTTGGCACGGATTGGTTGTAGACTCCTTTCGCGAATTGCGGCGTTGGCAGCCAGGCGTCGAACTGGAGCTGCGTCATCTGCTTTCTGTTGATCAAGTTGAAGCCATCCTGTCCGGCCGACTGGATGCTGGGTTTGCCGCATCTCTCACACCGTGGCCCAAGGATTTGGCCCATTGGGAATTCGCGCAGGAAAGAATGGTCCTGGCAGTGCCCAAAGGTCACGCATTAACGAAGCGAAAAACAATTCGATTGCGGGATCTGCGAAACCTTCCGTTCGTCTGGTTCCCCCGCTGGGTTAATCCAGTCTTCTATGATCGAATGATGCAAGCGTGCGCGCGCGGCGGGCTAAGCGCTCCGCGCATTGTTCAGGAGGCACCAGATCGCGACACCAATTTGGGTCTTGTTCAGTGCCGGATTGGGCTTTCCTGGCAACCCGAAACCGTGCGTTTGCACTGTCCCAGAGGAATCGCTTTGCTCCCGGTTGTTGATATGGATGTCCGGCTCCCATTTAACCTGATTTGGAAAAAGGACAATTCGTCACCATTGCTGCAGAGATTCGTGGCTCAGGTAGAAGCGTTGGGACGGAAAAAGTCAGTGCGAGCTGACGGCATTAAGAAACAGCAAACAGGAAACCGGGTTTGACGAGTAGAGCCTGACGAAGCTGAGTCTGCGAGGACTCGCTGAGGCGCATAAGCATCGGCTCAATCGTTCGGACCGTTCTCATTTCCCTGTCTTGATTGTTTGCCCCCATTCGTCTTCAACCGACGGCGGCAGATCTTGTGAGTTCTTAAGCAGGCTTACAATCTGCCAGATCTCATCATCTGAAAGCATACCTGACCACGCAGGCATTCCGGTGTTCCTTATACCGTGCTTTATGAGCCAGAAGAGTTGCGCATCCGTGTACTGTGACATTCCTTCGGGAAGTTTTGGCGCCGGAGGATAAAACGATCGTCCGTACACACTTGGGTTGCCACCGGGCGTGCTGTGGCACCGGGCACACATCGTCTTGTACGTATCGACTCCCGCCTTCAGATTATCTTCGTTGAGCGGCAATGGATTCGTTTCTCCAGAGGCATGACGCACAATAGAAGCGTGAAGCACTGCGGGCATGATCCGCGCTTCGAGATTTGAGTGTGGGCCGTCAGCGCTTACCGGCATCAAGCCAAGCCGCGTTACCACAAGGGCTGACAAAAGCAGCAACGCTAACGTCAAAACTGCACCGAGGAGGATTTTTCTCATGTTACTTTGATTGGCGCTCGGCGACGAGGTCAGTGCCGGGAGCGGTAGCGACCGGGTTACTTGATGACAAACTCGACCGTGGCATGCATTGAGACCCGGTCGCTACCGCTCCCGGTACTGACTGCGTATTCATTCAGTGACCACCACAGTTCCCGTCATCTCCTCGTGGCCATCGCCGCAGAACACGTCGCATGAAAAGGTAAACTTGCCAGTCTTGTCTGGCGTGAGTCGAACGCGTGTAACTTTTCCCGGCGACACGTTGGTACGGATACCGAAAGCCCGCAGGTTGAATCCATGTTCGCGATCCGCGGAAGATAGTTCGAACACTACTGGCTCGCCTTTCTTCAAAGTGATCGAGTCCGGGCTGAAGTCGAACCTTTTGGCCGTGATGTGAATCACTCTCTCGGCCGGCACCGCATTCGCTCTGGTGTAAACAACTAAGCCCGGCAGCAGCGCACTCGCCAGCAAGGCGACTGTTATTAAGACTTTTTTCTTTAGATTCATTAGTTCATCCTCCAGTAACATTGAGTTCTTTGATCTCATACTTCGCTTGTTTCGGTTCGGCTTCGATGCTCCTGAGACCCAGACCTTTATACGGCGCACTCGCGTCCCACGGCACCGGCGCTTTCTTCGGCACCGAACCCGGCGCCGGCAAAGGAAACATCAAAGACTTCGCCGAGTGGTGCGCGATGTGTCCCGTCATGTGGTGGTTCTCCTGATGAATGTGCCCGTAGAACACGGTCACATTCTTGTGCGGCATTAACGCATCGATTACTGCAGAGCCGTCCTTCGTCGACCAGTCCCAGTCCGGATAAAGATCGAACAGGGGCCGATGCGTCAACACCACAATGCGGGCATCAGCCCTTTGTTGCTTCAAGTCGGCCTTGAGCCAGGTGAGTTGTGATTCGCCGACGATTGCGCCCGGATCAGAGACGTTGTCGATCACAATGAAATGGACGCCTTTGTGGTCAAAGGTGTAATTGAGTTTCCCGAATGCCTCCTGATACGCATCACCTCGATCGAGTGACGCGTCGTGCTCACCTGCCATGAAGTGCACGGTTGGGACTTTCAGCCCGCTCACGATTTCTTTGAACTGCGACATACGGTCTTTGCGAACTTGCACGTCGTCGGTGGTGTGAGTGAGATCGCCGGTAAAGACTATGAAGTCCGGTTGTTCTTCCAGACTGTTCACAGCTTGGACCGCTTTCTTAAGCGTGCCTTCAGCATCCGGATTCACCTTTGGTCCGGCAAAGCCCCAATGCGTATCCGAGAGTTGGACAAAGTAAAAGTCTTTTTCAACTTTTGCATTTGCGTAATCGACGACCGAGCCGAGGGCATTAAGACCCAAGCCCCGGCTTAAACTTGAAGCGAAAACGATCCCTCCGCCTAATCCGGCGAGTTTGATGAAGCCGCGCCTGTCAAATTTGCTCATTCGTATCCTCCCAAACTAAAAGTTACGACTCTCGGAAGATCCACTATTAGCCAATACCGAACGGGCTTCAAAAATATTCCCGCGGCCTTCGATTAAGTGCGCATTGAGAAGGTCAACGGTGGTGGTCGCTGGCTTGCTCACCTCAAAACCCTTTACATTCCGATACTGGTTTTCCATCATCAATATTCCCCGACCAGAGATTGAGCAAAAGGCGGGAATAAAAGAGCCCGAGAAACGGTCTTACAGTTGATGATGTGAAGTAAGCAGGAAGACAGATTGCAAGGGCAAAACAAACTCGCCAGTTTTGAGACAACAATCTTGCCCCACCTCGATGCCGCCTATAACCTGGCGCGCTGGCTGACGCGCAATGACGCGGACGCCGAAGATGTGGTGCAGGAGGCCTATCTGCGCGCCTTCAGGTTCTTCGGCGGATTTCATGGGGACGATGGGCGCGCCTGGCTGCTGGGGATCGTCCGCAATACCAGTTACACCTGGATGCAGCAGAATCGCTCGGCGCAACTCAACACGCCGCTGGATGACGAACTGCCCGAGGTTGGGAGCGACGATATGAATCCGGAAGCGCAGCTCTTGCAAAAGGCCGATGCCCAAATGCTGAGACAAGCGGTGGAAGAGTTGCCGTTGGAATTTCGTGAGGTGTTAGTCCTCCGCGAGTTGGATGAAATGTCTTACAAGCAGATCGCGGTAGTGGCGGACCTGCCGCTCGGCACGGTGATGTCTCGTCTCGCGCGCGCTCGTAAGCGCCTGCAACAGATTCTCACGGGTCACACGCAAACGGAGGTCTTAAGTTGAGTTGTCAAATAACACAGGAGTTTATTCATGCATACCTAGACGGCGAGCTCGATCTGGCGAGAAGTTTGGAGGTTGAGCAGCACATGCAGGAATGCCAAGCCTGCGCGAATGCTTATCGCAGCCAAACTGCGTTGCGTTCTGCTTTAAAGGAAAGCTCGCTCTATCATTCTGCTCCAGCAAGGTTGGAAAAGCGGATTCGATCATCGTTGCGTCGTGAGGCAAAGTCTGAAGTCGGCCGCCGCTCGTTTGGCTCGCGCTGGCTTCCAATTGGAGTTGCACTGGCATTTGTGGTCGTGATGGCGTTCGTCATCTGGCGGGCCGTGCCCGGCCTGCGTCGTTCTGGAGATGAGATTGTTGCCCAGGAGATCGTTTCCAATCACGTCCGTTCGTTGCAGTTAGAGAGTCATCGAGCCGATGTGATCTCTTCCGATCAGCACACAGTAAAGCCCTGGTTCGACGGCAAGCTGGATTTCGCTCCACCGGTCAAGGATTTTGCCAGTCAGGGCTTTCCGCTGATCGGCGGCAGACTCGAGTACCTTAATAACCGGGCCGTCGCTGCGCTTATCTACCAGCGCCAGAAGCATTACATCAATCTTTATATTTGGCCGGCCGACCAAAGCAATGCTAGTGCAGAAGTGACCACCAAGCGTCAGGGATACAACCTGCTGCATTGGGCCAACTCCGGCATGAACTATTGGGCCATATCCGATCTGAACGGGGTCGAGTTGCATGAGTTCGCGCAGTTGGTGCAGAAAGCACAATAGCCACCCTTATCGATGATTATCGTACTGATGGGCGTAACCGGCTCTGGCAAAACTACGGTGGGAAGATTGCTTGCCGAGGCTCTTGGTTGGACTTACGCCGATGCTGACGACTTCCACTCGGAACTGAACATTGAGAAGATGAAGGTTGGCATTCCGCTAAACGACGCCGACCGGAAACCCTGGTTGGAGAGCCTGGGACAATTGGTTCGTGATTGTCTAATCAGAAATGAAGATGCCGTCCTCGCGTGTTCTGCATTAAAGGAAAGCTATCGTGCGTTTCTCTTGCTCGATGAACAGGTCAAATTAGTTTATCTCAAAGGTGATTATCGAGTGATTAAGGAACGGTTGGCGCAGCGGCGCGGCCATTATATGGACCCGGCGTTGCTCGACAGCCAATTCGAGGCACTTGAAGAGCCATTGGAAGGTTTGCGGATTGACGCTTCTTCCGACCCGCATGCCATCATTAGTATTATCAGAAACGGTCTGAGTATTTGATTGAACCTGAAATGTGCCGTATTACATAAGAACCATCCCCGATCATGAGTAGCCAACCATCACCGGCGTTCATTGGAGAGGGCGCGCCGGAGTCCGACCTTTCCGCGGGCGAACTGCGCGCGATTATGGACCAGGCACTCTCGCGTGTGTCGCCGGGAGCACGCGTATTGACGATCATTCCCGACAAGACGCGCGACGACAACACAGATCTGCTCTTCCCTTTCGCTGCGGAGATTCTCGCTGCGCGCAAAATTGCGCAACTTGACGCGCTGGTGGCCCAGGGCACCCACGTGCCGATGACTGACGAGGAAAAGCGATCGAAGATTGGCGGAACCGTAAAGTCTGTTCCGGGACTCGGCCAAATCTACGATCACCAGTGGAACGTTCCTGAAGAACTTGTAACCATCGGCGAACTGAGCGCGGCGCGAGTCACGGAATTGACCGGCGGACTGATTAGCGACGCAGTTTCGGTTAATCTCAATCGCCGTCTGGGACCCGGAGTTTACGATACCATCATAATCTTCAGCGCCACCGTGCCGCATGAGGTGGCGGGTTTTGCCGGCGGCGCAAAATATCTTTTTCCCGGTGTTGCCGGCCCCGATCTTACCCATGCGACTCACTGGCTGGGCGCACTTGCGGGCATTGAAAACGTGATCGGCCGCGTCGAGACCCCAACTCGGCACATGATCGAAGCCGCGGCTGATTCGGTGACCGCCCAAATCATTACGCTGAATTCAGTCATTACTCGTGACGAGAACAATCGGCTTCGAACCCACGCATTGTTTGCCGGAGATTTTCGCGACGCTTTCCGGCGGGCTGCGGAAGTCAGCCGCCAGGTCCACATCAAGTACACCGGGCGAAAGTACAAGAGAGTCGTGGCGTTGCTTGACGAGCATTACGACGAACTTTGGGTAGGCGGCAAAGCGAGTTACAAGCTCGGTGGAATTATCGAGGAAGGCGGCGAATTGATCATCTACGCACCGCATCTGCGATCGATTTCCGAGACACACGGCCGCCTGATCGAGAAATACGGATACGCGCCTCTCGATCGCGTGCGCGAGATGGTCGCGCTCTCATCCGAATTGCAGAATAACCTGGCGGTGGCCGCTCACCTGGCCCACGTCTCGTACGCCGGACAGCGTGATGAGAAAGGCCGCGTCGTTCCCCGCTACAAAATCACCATGGCGTCCGCTCTCGATGAAGCCACCTGCCGACGCGTACATCTGGGATTCATGGATCAGCGGGCGTTTCGTCGCGAGGATTATGAAAACGATCCGGATACCCTCGTAGTTGAACGCGCCGGACGGGACCTCTACCTCGTTGCACCAAACTAACAATCTGCGGTCTTATTCGAGACTTAAGATGAGACGCCAGTGCGCTGGCTTATCCGGCTTCAATTGCAGATCGTGGGATTCGTAAATCAGATGCAGCGGTAGTGGACCGCGCGCGCCCCGGCCAAGTGGGCTATCGACCGCCGCTTTCATTGAGATCATCAATGGCCAATCTGCGCTGGCCGCGATTGAGAGAACAGCCTCGCCGAGGCTCATTCGATCCCAACGCTGGCTGCGCTTGAACTCAACTTGAGTAGTTGCCGCGGTCGTCGGCACCGCGACCAACCAATGCCGCACCGTTACTGCTTCAGTTGATTTCAAGGTTTCGTCGCGCGTGAGGGTTTTTCCCTCTAAACGCCATGCGACCTCAGCAGTGATATACGGATCGGCAAGTTGGCCGGCTTTGCCACCGATGACCGCCCAACGCCGCCAGATTACACGCAATGATTTCCCGTCAGCGCCGGGATAGACTTCATCGGCAGCGTCGCCGGCGACCAGCACTCGTCCATCAGCGAGTTCGAGAAATGGCACGAGCGATGGGTAAACCTGCTCGACAGGATTCGCAAAGCCCGGCAAGCCATGCGGCGCCGGCAAGTAATCGGCGACGCCTGGTTTCGTGCCCGTCGCAATCGGTAACGTAAAATAGATCGGTCCCTGACGAACCAGCCAAACACCCGCCGGTCGATCGCCGCGACGAAAGAATTCGAAGCGCGCAAGATCGGGGCGAAGTATCTCCGGCGAAAACTGCGTGACGTTCTCGCGCTTGAGCGCTTCCATCAACAGCGTGTGCGCCAAGGCGGCCTTGCCCAGAAAGCTTGTGGTCTGCTGCCATTCACGATCGCGATTGATGTACGAGTAATTCCCGCGCCCAAACGCGAAGACTGAAAGCATATGTGTCTTATCGTTGTCGTCGTGCCGCAGCCAACACCAGGCCCGATAGTACGCACTCGCCAACTGTTCGAGTGGCGCAGGACGAAACTCAGGGTGGCGCGCCAGAAAGCCGACGATCTCAAGTGTGTCTTCATAACTGACTACACCCATGCTGCGACCCCATGCGTAGCCATAGCCGTCCGGCAATATCAGATCCCACCACAAGCGCATCTGCTCTCTCAGCGATGGCCGCACGATTTCGAGAATGTCTGGTCTGCCGGCTGATTCGGCGGCTTCCCAAACGAAACGCGCGTATTCGTTTGAGTAGCGATCGAACCTGCCCGTCGGCGGCGCGTCATCAGAGAAGATCACGCCATTATTAAAGGGGCGAGCGGCGGCTTCGATCACGCTGTCGAGCAAAGCGTGATCTTTCAGTAAACCAAGCTGATAGCTAATAGCCGCGATTCGCGCTGCCACGCCGAGATAATTCTCCGGCAGATTGATCACGCGCTGTGTCTTCGCATCATAAAAGGCCGAAACATCCAGAAACTTTCGCCAAGCCTGGCGCTCTTCTTCGCTCAGCCCTTGCCAGACCGGATTCGAATTCAAGTCTCGTCCGAAGAACCTCAACGCAGAAACCGCATAGAGCTGCGAAAACCGAGTGCCGCCGAGACGGTATTCAAGCAAGCCAATCCTTCCGACTTCACGAGCCAAATCACGGTCGGCGAGCCTGTCGTTTCTCGAAAGCGCCGCGTACGCTCCCAGCGCGTTCATGAAGGTGCCCCAGGTGTATTCGCCGGTCGCACCGCCCCCCAGCACTTTGGCGGGTGGCGGGTCGTAGGTCTTGATATCAGCGAGATGCAGCGCGAGTTCTCTACCAAGAAAATCCGTCACCTCTGCGTCAATGTCTGCGGTCCTGACGACAGCCGAATCTCTTAGTTGAGCGTTCGATCGCGCAATAGGCGCGAGAGCGATTGATCCGAGCAAGATTAAGAATAGAACTCGCTTCATCTGCCCATCCAGCCTCCGTCAACGACGAGCACGTGTCCGTTTACGTAGTCACTCGCGGATGAAGCGAGAAAGATGACGGCACCCGCAACGTCTGCAGGCTCAACCCAACGAGCAGCCGGGATGCGCTCGAGTATCTGCCGATTGCGCGCCTCGTCCTGCTGCAAAGCCTCCGTGTTCTCGGTGCGCATGTAACCCGGCGCGATCGCGTTTACGTTGATTCCCTTAGCGGCCCACTCGTTGGCAAGTGCTTTAGTCAGTTGCGCGACGCCGCCCTTGGAAGCCGCGTATGCCGGCACGGTGATGCCGCCCTGAAAAGAAAGGAGCGAAGCGATAGTGACAATTTTTCCGCTGCCCTGTTTGAGCATCCGGCGTCCAGCCAACTGTGATAGCCGAAACACGGCCGAAAGGTTGACCTCGATCACGGTGTGCCAATCTTCTTCGGAATACTCAGCGGCTGGGGCGCGCCGAATCGTTCCAGCATTATTTACGAGGATATCGATGCGGCCGAATCTCTCGATGGTCGTTTCGATCAGAGCCTTCGGCGTTTCTATCTCAGCTAGATCGCCGGCCACCGCGAACGCTTGCCTGCCGGCGCGCGAGATCGCCTCGAGCGTTGCATCGGTAGTGCGAGTATTTCCATGACAAACCACGTCGGCGCCGGCTTCGGCGAGAGCTATAGCGATCGCCTGGCCGAGGCCCGCCGACGCGCCGGTCACGAGGGCAACTCTTCCTTTGAGTTTGAACTGATCGAGAATCACGACGGAGCCCCTTGGGTCATGCTTGCGAGTCAAGAAAGTCTTCACGTAAGGGGGTGAAGATGTCGATCAGCACGACTTCCTCTTCCAACATTGTGGCGCCGTGAACACAGTTCGCAGGAAAGTGCAGGACATCGCCGGGAGAGGCGATGCGCTCTTCACCTTCGATAGAGAAACGGATGCGGCCACTCACGACCAAAGACATCTGTTCGTGCGGGTGCGCGTGTTCCGGCGTGACGAGAAAGGGCGCGAACCGAAACCGGCAGATCATCATCCGCTCGCCGACAAACATCTGCCGCTCGATGCCTTCAGCCGGATGTTCCACGGGAATGTCGGACCAATTTAAGTGCTGCGCTCCGTTGGGTGCGGTATTTGTCATCCGGCCCAACTCTGGTTCTTGAACTGATGACATTATTCTTTGGACCTCCGTTAAGCGGTCAGTACCGGGGAGCGGACCGAGGTCCCCGCGCGGGCAGCCCGCGTGGGGTGGTGGATCCGACCGGGTGACAATTCTTGCTTGATTCTTGCAATCAATTACGACCCGGTCGCTACCGCTCCCGGTACTGACCTCATCCGGGCGTTGCTCACTATTTCGATAAAAGCTCGCGCCGCTTGCGTGATCTTTTCAGGCTGTCCGGAGCGAATCGCGCGTACATCCACGAGATCCGCTCCCACCCCGATGGCCGCCGCGCCGGCTTCGATGAAGCCGGCCGCGTTTGCGACCGTGACGCCACCTGTTGGAACCAATTCAATCTGCGGCAGCGGAGCTTTAAGCGATTTGATATAGCTCGCTCCTCCCATCGCGCCTGCAGGAAAAACTTTGACCAGATCAGCGCCGGCATTCCACGCCAGGACAATCTCACTCGGCGTGAGCGCGCCGGGCATAACTGCTATGTCGAGCTCGCGACAACAGGCGATTGTCTCCAGATTGAGCGCCGGACTAACGATGAATTGCGCTCCTGCGTGAACGCACGCGCGCGCGCTTTCGGGATCGAGCACAGTTCCTGCACCGACAATCGCATCATCACCAAAACGCTTTACCAATTGTTCGATCACACGCACGGCACCGGGTACCGTCATCGTTATCTCAAGCATCGGTAACCCGCCCGCTTTGATCGCCTCAACGATCGAAATAGCTTCCTCTTCGGACGAGGCGCGCACGACGGGTATGACGCCGATGTCTTTAATCCTTTGAATGACTTCCGTTTTGTTCATCTTATCGAGCCACGCGCGCTCCGACGCCTTTCATCACGCGTTCTACTTCGGCGACCGTCGCCATCGTTGTATCTCCGGGTGTCGTCATCGCCAGCGCGCCATGTGCCGCGCCGCAATCAACCGCGTACTGTGGACCTTTCTTAGTCAGAAAGCCGTAGATCAATCCCGAAGCAAACGAGTCTCCGCCACCGATGCGATCGAAGATCTCCAAGTTCTCTCGCATCGGCGCTTGGTAAAACTCACCGTCCGCATAACAAACCGCGCCCCAGTCATTCACAGTTGCGGTTTTCGCGTTTCTGAGTGTGGTTGCGACCACTTCCAGATTCGGAAATTCTTGGCGCGCACTTTCAATCATGCGATAAAAGCTATCCACGTTGAGCTTCGAATGACCTTCGTCCAGTCCTGCAACATCAAGACCGAGGCAAGCAGTGAAATCTTCTTCATTACCCAGCATCACGTCGACCAGCGGAGCGAGTTCGCGATTGACTTCCTGAGCGCGCGCTTTGCCGCCGATCGATTTCCATAGAGAGTCACGATAGTTGAGGTCATACGAGACAATCGTTCCGTATTGCTTCGCCGCTTGCATTGCTTCTTTGGCGACCAGCGGCGTTGTTTCCGAGAGAGCGCAAAATATCCCTCCGGTATGAAACCAGCGGGCGCCTTCTCTGCTAAAGAGTTCTTCCCAATCAATGTCGCCTGGCTTCATCTGTGAAACGGCCGTGTGTCCGCGATCCGAGCAGCCCAGCGCCGGGCGCACGCCGAAGCCACGCTCAGTGAAGTTCAAGCCGTTGCGCACCACGCGTCCCACGCCGTCATGTTCGAGCCACCGAACGTGCGATTGATCGACGCCGCCTTGATAAATCAAATCCTGCACGAGCCGGCCGACCGGATTGTCAGCCAACGCCGTAACGATCGCGGTGTCCATTCCAAAACAACGCTTCAATCCGCGCGCCACGTTGTATTCGCCGCCACCTTCCCAAACTCGGAAATTCCGCGTGGTAGAAATTCGACCATCGCCCGGATCGAGACGCAACATCACCTCACCCAGGCTCACCAGATCCCAGCGACACTTCTCTTTCGGTTTTAAGTTGAGGGCGTTCGTCATTTTATCCCTGTGCGTTTGCATCTTCGACGTTGGCTGGTTCAAGGCGCGGCGCCAGTAAATGAATGATTCCCAGCGCGGCCAAATAAGCCCCACCGGCAATCGCGAAGATCGGGAGGTAAGAGCCTGTGAACTGAAGTATCAATCCGACAGTCGAGGCGATGAGCATGCCACCAACCGCTCCGGCCATGCCCCCGATCCCGACGACCGAGCCGATCGCCCGGCGGGGAAACATATCCGATGCCATTGTGAAGATGTTCGCGCTCCAACCTTGATGCGCGGCCGCCGCTAAACTAACAAAGGCGACCGCAACCCACAAATTCGAAGCGCGCGCAGCGAGCATAACCGGCACCACCGCCAGCGCGCACACGAGCATTGCCGTTTTACGCGCTTTATTCACCGACCAGCCGCGCTTGATCAGAGTCGACGAAAGCCATCCGCCACCGATAGAACCAAAATCCGCGGAAATGTAAATCACAACCAGCGGCAAACCGATCTGCGTGATCTTCAAGCCATAGTTCGTGTTCAGGAATTTCGGCATCCAAAAGAGGTAGACCCACCAGATGGGATCGGTCATGAACTTACCCACGGCAAATGCCCACGTCTGCCGGTGCGGGACCAGTCGGGCCCAGGGTATCTTTGTCACTGGTTCGGCCGGGTCTGACTGGATGTATGCAAGTTCGGCCCTCGATAATCGTGGGTGCTCTTCCGGCCGGCGATAAGTCGTGAGCCAGAAAGCGAGCCAGATGAAACCCAGAGTGCCGGTGATGACGAACGCCCATTGCCAACCGTAGTTGATGGCGATGAACGGCACGACCAGCGGCGCTACGATGGCGCCAACATTCGAGCCGCTGTTAAAAATGCCGGTCGCGAGCGCGCGCTCCCTCTTTGGAAACCATTCGGCGATCGTTTTGATCGAAGCGGGGAAGTTACCTGCTTCGCCCAAGCCCAGCGCGAAGCGCGCCGTACCGAAGCCAAACGCCGAGCGCGCGAAGGAGTGGCACATCGCCGCGACCGACCAGAAGACGATGGCGAAAGAGAAGCCCTTGCGGGTGCCGAACCGGTCCATTAGACGCCCAACGACAAGCAGCCCCAACGCATAAGCAGCTTGAAAGGCCGTATTAACATAGCCGTACTGCGCCTCGTTCCAGCCGATAGTGTGTTTGAACGTTTCGTCGGTCGCCAGTATGCCAAGGACCTGGCGGTCTATGTAATTGATCGTAGTCGCAAAGAAGAGTAACGCGCAGATGACCCAGCGGTAATTACCTGTGCGAGTCTCTACACTTCCAAAGACTGCCGCGGAGCCACTGGTTACGCTGGCGCCGGCAAACGGAGGCGGCGGAACATCGGGTTGAGATTGCATGAACGCTGTTGATTTCACCGATTCGCTGAGCTGGTCCATGACAAAGTTTCGAAAACAGTGGATCAATTTCCGCGAAGCGAATTACTGGTTAACGCCGCTGGCAAGAAAACCGCCGTCTACGACCAATATTTCGCCGGTAACAAAACTCGCCGCGTCCGAAGCCAGAAAGACGGCCGCGCCGGCCAGTTCTTCAACGCTTCCAAAACGCTTCATCGGAGTGCGCAGCAGAAACTCGCGACCACGCTCAGTTTCATCCAACAGCTTCTGGTTTAGTGCCGTGCGAAAAACTCCCGGCGCGATCGCGTTCACGCAAACCCCACGCGGGGCCCACTCAATCGCCAGCGACTTGGTAAGCGAAGCCACGGCTGCTTTGCTGGCTGAGTAGGCGGCCACTTCGAAGAGAGCGACGAAGGTCGAGAGCGACGCGATGTTGATTATCCGGCCATAGCCACGCTCAAGCATGTGACGACCAAAGACCTGACATGCGCGCAGCGTACCCGTCAAGTTCGTCTCAAAAACTTGGCTCCAATCCCCCTCCGGAAATTCGAGAGTCGGCGCGCGTTTAGTTCGTCCCGCAGAATTTACCAGGATGTCCACCTTGCCGAAGGCGGCAATGCTTTCCTCGAGGACTTTTTGTAACGACGAGCGATCGGCAACGTCGGAAGTTAGCCGCAACGTTCTCCGGCCCCGCTCTTCGATTTCACTTGCGGCGGTGTCAACCTGTTCGGCCCGTCGTGATGTCGGCACCACGTCCGCGCCGGCCTCGGCCAAGCCTTGCGCGATCGCGCGGCCAATCCCCGAAGTGCCGCCGATCACCACCGCCGTCTTGCCGGTTAGATCTAAAGGTTTGTAGCTCATCAAGCTTTCTTCTTCAGAGGCACAGCGTAGATCTTGATCAGGATCATGGTGAAATCTTTGTTCGCCGTGCTGCGTTGATGCGGAGTGCCGCGCGGCACGATGACGAGACCGCCCTTGGTAATCTCGAATGTTTTACCGCCTACAATGCGCAGGCTGCGCCACTCTCCCGGCTCGACCTCTTTTGGCCCTTCCAGCTTTCCGCCAAGCACGAGGGTGGCCCCGCCTTCCAGCACGTAATAGACGTCGTCGGAATCGTCATGCAATTCAGCCGGTGCGCCCGTCTTGTTCCTTTCGTGCTGAACTTCGACGCGCAACTGCATTCCATTGCTGTCGATCAATTCTTCGGTCTTGTTATCCGGCTGTAGTTTCTGTTTCAGATCATCGAGCGATTGCGAAGACAACACTACAACCGGGCGCGTCGCCTCGCTCGGCTTTCGCTGCGCTGAAACCGTTCCAGCTGCCGCAACAACAGAGAGGACGAGGAACGCGATGCGAACAGTTTTCATAACAGCCTCCGACTACTTGCGACTCGCTTCCAGCCCGCTGCCCGCCTGATCGAATCCGGGCTGCACTCTCACCACACCGAATTGTCGATCTTCAACTTCGCGATGCGCGGCCATCAGCCACACGAAGTTGATCGGATGACCGGGCACAGAAACATTTGGATGAAAACCTTTCGGCATGATCACGGCGTCTCCGTCGTGCACTACGCCGATGAATTCCGGCTCGTCAGGATTTGTGTAGACAAACTGAACGCCGAACGAAGGCGCGGGCATGTCATAATAGACGTAAAGCTCTTCCAGAATCGATGCGTGTTCGTGCGGCGGCCAACTGGTCCAGTGTCCGGGTTCGGAAGTTGTAAAGCCCGCGAGAATCCGTCCGGCTTTGACGTTCTTGCCGAGCGTAATGTTGACGGTGCGGGAATTCGACGCGCCACCGGTCTTGAATTTAAGTGAGCTATCCTTTTCCACGTCCGCATAGCGAACTACCTGCAGCGGATACTTGTTTTCTACTTCAGCGGAGCATTCCACCAGGTCGACTGAGCTATCAGTAGTTATCTCAACCTCGGTATCGCGCGGAAGGTAAATCGAATCGTATTGACTGAGTTTGTTTTCCTGCCCATCAGCTTTGATCGTGCACTCGCCCGACAAGCAGATCAGGCCCGTTTCCAAACGTCCGGTTGAGAACTTTTCGACCGGCTTGTCCGGGTCAAGAATTATCCGGCCGTAAACCAGATGCTTCATCGCGCTGTTCTCAGGCGTGATTGAAATATTTCGACCCTTTCTGGAATTAGTATGACGGAAGATCAATTGATCCTTTGCCGCCTTCATTTGTGTACTCATCTCTGTGTCCCTTTCTGTCTCTCTTCGTTTGCTTATCTATTCTCGTGTTCATTCAGCCATAGCAGGTCTTCGAGCAAATAATAATTGCCATAAACCAAAGTGACGTCGCTCGGCCGTGTGCTAGATCCGTGACGCAAGACTCCCGGCGGTGTTTTATCATCGGCACTTACCGGCGACAGATACCGGTTGACTAGCGACTGCACGATGCGCTCACCCTCGCGGCGATAGTCGGCAGCGCGCGCTTGATCGGGCGTCAACTCAGAAAGTCTCAAGAGTCCACCAGCCATGATCGCGGCCGCCGAAGTATCCCGGTTACGAAAATGCACACCTTCATCGACAAAGTCATACCAGGGCACGCCATCTTCGGGCAGATGGTTGAGAGTGTACAGGGCAATCTTCTCCGCGGTCTGCAACAGGCGCGGATCTTTCGTTTCTGAGAATCCGACTGTGAACCCATAAAGCGCCCACGCCGCGCCGCGTGACCAGGTGGTGTCGGCCGCGAAACCCTGATGCGTGTGGGTGAAAACTCTTTCGCCTGGTTTCACACCGTTTGGATACTTGATAGTGTTGGCGCCACCCTGCGACGAAGTAAATTCCTGCCGGTTGTCGCCGGGATTGTAATGAACTGATTGAGCGACTGAGCCGTCGGGCCGGACCAGCCAGTCAGCAGCTCTCAGCGCATGTTTCAAACCCAGCGCGCGCCATTGCGGATCGTTGGTCTCTTGCGAAGCCCACCACCAGATTTGCAGATTCATCATGGTGTCGATGATCGTATCGTCGCCATTGACGCCCCACGCGGCCACTAGTTCGGTCGTCGGATTGTAAAGTTGTTTCAAACGTTCGGCCGCGCGTAGTCCGCCATCGCGATACTTCACATCCCTTGTCTGACGATAACCAAGAACCGAAGAATAATAGTTTAAGAATCCGGTATCGTGATTCTCATTCATCTCTTTTCCGAGCAGGCGCGCGTTCCACAACTCGGCCCAGCGTCGAAAGCGTTCATCTTTCGTTTGGGCGTAGAGTTGCCACAGTTCACCCACCCAAAAACTGCCCGTCCAGTAAAAACCTTTCTGCTCTTTCCATTCGCCGGTTTGATTGTCACCCTCCGTGAAAAACCCGAGCCCCTTGTCACCCGCAGCCTCGGCCGGCGGCGTCTTTGAGATCGCCGGTTCCCACCTTTGCGCGGTGCGCTCGGCAGACTGTTTCAAAAGATTAAGAGCTTCCGCGAACGTCTTCTTCTTCGCCGGTTGCTGAGTATCAGCAGGGGCCGACTCTGTTGCGGCGCTGCGCGAAAGAATCTCGATGCTCGCTGGCTTGGTAATGCGCCGCGCGGCCTCGCTCACAAAGTCTATGAAAGAATCGAAACTCCTGGTCGCCGAGGTTGCCGGTACGAGCGTCCCGTAACGATATCGTCCTTCGGCATTCGGCGCGTTCACAATCAAGTTGTCGCTGTTCTCCTGATCCCAAACGCCGAGAACGTACCAACTTCCTTTTCCATTAACGACCTGCGGTTGAACCAGAAAGTTCAGCGGATCATCAGATGCGGCTTTGCTTTCGCGGCCGGGCGCAATGATTGCCAGGCCCAGGTTTTGATCGAGAAGCATGTGCGTGGCCGTGGCGGGCGGGCCTGGTTCCTCGACTTGATGTCCCCACCACGCGCGCACGAACGCAGGTTGCGTGCTTGTCGGCTCAAAGATCTTTTCCTGTAAGTCGGGCTGGCGCACGATTCCGGTAACAAAGGTCAAGCCGTCCGCGCCTTCAGCCGCGATGCGATTCTCGAAGCCGTGCTCGCCGGCCCGCTGCGTCATCCGGCTGGTCAGGTTTACTTCGCGTCCGCCTACTTTCCACCCTTTGTATGTCAGTTCGACGATCACGCGTACCGGCCCAGCGCTGATGATGCGCCATTTGCGTTCGGCGACGTCGGCGACCTTGACAAGTTTACCGTCAACCAAAGCCGCAACCGCGCCGATCCCGATCGCGTCTCCGATGCGATAGATGTCCCGGCCCAGTGGTGATTCCCAGTGGTAAACGTATTCGGGCGCGCCAAACAGCTCGAGATACAAACCCGGCCGGCGCTTGCCCCAAAGATCGATAGCATTGCGTTTGTCAAAATAAATTCGCCAGGCGTTGGCTTCCGACTCCCAACCCAGCCCGTCAAATTTCAAGGTGAACTTTGCGGCGGTGCGCTTCGGATATTCGCTGCGCAAACGATGAATCGTGGCTGCGTCGCCATAAGCGATCGTCACGATGCGCGTTTGTTTTGGTTTCAAATCGATCTGGAATGCCAGTTCGTCAAACTTGTTATCGCCGTCGAGATCGTCAGCCTGTGAAGGCAGCTCTATCGTTTGCAACGTGCGCGCATCTTCTTCAAGCGTGGCTGCTTCGCTGGTCGTTACAATAACGTCGCCTGCTTTGAAATCGGGCGCTACGCGTTTCAACTCGGCAACGCTGAGGACGATGTTTTCGCTGGGGCGAGCTTCATCAGTCGGATTCGTGACCGAAACCTTCAGAACCTTTATGCGAGGCGCGGCCGTAACAGCGGCGCTCGCTGACGCGGCTAAGAACGACGCCAGGACAAGTATCCTAAGGTTGCGGCAAGCAGATTTCATAGGTCCCGATGTCAAGCATACTCGGAGCATTTACTTCAATGTAAACTTTGCCTTTAGTCCGCCGATCATCACTTCGAAGTCTCCTGGTTCGGTGACTGGTTTGTTGTCGCTGCCGATGAACGCCAGATCGTCGCGGCGCAGCTTGAAATGCAAAGTGCGGCTTTGCCCGGGTTGCAGGTTGATTTTCGCGAAGCGTCTCAGACGCTTACCCGGCGGCGCTATCGAGGCTACTAAATCATTAACGTAGAGCTGTGCGACTTCCTTTCCGGCGCGCTTTCCCGCATTGGTCAACGTAACGTGTACCACTAGCTCCTCGCCGCCGGAGATTGTTTGCTTATCGAGGCGAAGATCGCTGTAACCAAAATTTGTATAGCTGAGACCTTCGCCGAATTCGAACTGCGGTTTCAGTACAGAGCGATCGC
>Ga0114129_10004821_pt1 | contig 19069 bp, 17 predicted proteins | sample RhiMetdeltSRZDD1_FD_80071 | JGI IMG/M metagenome (GOLD analysis project Ga0114129, IMG submission 80071) | Populus rhizosphere microbial communities from Tennessee, USA - Rhizosphere MetaG P. deltoides SRZDD1 (version 2) (version 2) | ecosystem: Host-associated > Plants > Roots > Rhizosphere >...
CAAGGCGCCACCATCATCATCCGACCGGCGGAGAATACGTTTAGTCCGCGAGACGGCCCTCTCGAACAAGCCAATCGCGGATTCTCTGATATTTGTCCTCGCACTCGAAGTTAAGAATCAGGGGTCCTTTTGCTCTGCAAATGATCGAGAAAGAAAATCATGACGTTGGGACTTTGCACATCATCCGAATTCAAGGCGGCCCAATTTTCCCATTCGTGAATGACCGCTCGTTTGGCAGGGTCGTCTTCGCCTGCCGGCAGGTCATCGCTCTTGCGTCTTGCTCGAGCGCCATCCGCCAGGACGTGGACGCGTTCCTTCAGCATCATCTCATGACCCCGCAATAGCGCTTCTACCTTCGAACGACGACATGTTCGACAGAATCAAGCAGAGCGCTGCCGTTCAAACACAGGTTTCTTCAAGCCGACGTTCGATTGACCAACGCTTCGAACCGCTTGACCTCCCGACCGCTTCAACATGCAAGACTATGCGGTATCCGGATGCCGGCCAAGGATGGAGATCGCTTGCTACACTCCCTTTCTCGGTGCCCAGCGGTTAAACAGCGTTGTTGAGTACGGGTCGGCCAATGATCGAAGCCATCATGTATCTCGGGATCGGCTTTCTCTTTGCATCCCTTATTGGGGTCGCAGTCGCCCCGCTTATTCACGACCGCGCAGTGCGGCTGACCATGCGGCGACTGGAAAACTCCATTCCACAGTCGATGGCGGAAATTCAGGCCGACAAGGACCTGTTGCGCGCGGACTTCGCGATGTCGACACGGCGGCTTGAGATCGGCGTTGAAGAACTCAAGGAGCAGAACACCAACCAGCTTGCCGAACTCAGCAGAAGGGGCGACATGATAAATCGTCTCAAGCTTGAGCGCGAAGCACACAAGGTCGAGACCGTCGCGCTCAAAAGCGAAGTAGACTCGCTCAAGGAACGACTCCACTCCGTCGGAAAAATGATGAAGGAGTCTGAATTCCAACGCAGTGAGCCCAACATCGCTTCCCTTGTCCCCAACGACTGGCCAAGAGCTGAACCGCAAAGGACTCCAACATATTCAGCCGGACTAAATGAACAACGCCGCGAAGGCGAAGCATTGTCGCTGGTTGTCGATCGACCGTCGCCTGGAGCGGAGCCACCTGCGCGCGCGCCGGACGTTGGACGTCCTGGCGTGAGGATGGCCGAGGACGCAGCCGGTTCGGGTGCGATGCGGGCGCAGTCCTCCATACACGTGTCGGCGGACGATCAGGTCGTGCACGATGCGGTGAGCAGCGGACGGATTTCTCGTAGTCTCCGAAGCGTGTCCGTGGCGGCTCTGTTTGGTGTGGGCGCCGCGCTGGCTTGGCTTCAGTTTGGCGGCGAAGCGAAGAAGGCAGTCGGTTCTTTGACCTCAGCGCCGATGACGGAGAAAGCGCCCTCAGCATCGCAGTCCTCGAACGTGAATTCTCCTGAAGTGGCCCGCCAAATTGATGCCTTGGCCCGCGACCTCGCCAATGTGCGAACCAATGCTGAGCAATCCACCGCCAAACAAGAACCGACAAAACACGATACGCCGGCAGCGGCCGAACCGGACGACAAGCAGAAACTGGCAACAGCGGAGCCCCAGGCAAGACAGGCTCCATATCCGGAGACGAAGCCAACGACCATTGCCGGCTGGGCGATTGTTGAAGTTGTTGGCGGCACGGCAGTCGTCCAGGGGCCAAGTGGAGTCTGGCGGGTGACGCGCGGCGATACGGTGCCCGGAATTGGGAAGGTTGATTCTATTGTTCGCTGGGGCAATCGTTGGATCGTTGCGACCAGCAGCGGGCTGATTTCAACGCCATAGGTCGCCCGCTTGTGACGGGCGACCTATGCGCTAAATCCTGCGTACGTTATTGCAAGTCGATGGCTTGATAACGGCCGTTCTCATCGAGCTGCGTAGCCCACACCTTGTGCACGCCCTGGTGCTCGGATCGACTGAAAGTCACGGGTGTGCCGAGCCCAATATCGAGGTCGCGGAGATTCTCGAGAGTTGCTACCAGTTTTTCGGTGTCGAGCTGAGGACCATTCTGTTTCAACGCTGCAATCAACACGTTGGCCGCCACGTAACCTTCGAGAGACACATAATCCGGCGCCTCTCCCGGGAAGTATTTGGCGAGCGCATTTTTGTAATCGATCACCAACGAAGAGTGGCCATCAAGCGCAGGGACGACCTGCGTCACGATCACTCCATTTGCGAATCTCTTGCCAAGCAGCATCAGCTCGTTCGCCAGCGCGGTGCTGCCCACGAACGAAACACTAGTGTAGATCATGCCCGGGAAAAGATCTTTCGTCTTCTCAATGAATTTAGCCGCGGCCCGATAGGCGGGCACCATGATCACTGCCCTTATGGGAACGCGGCTCTTTTTGAGTTGCTCGACAGCGTCGTCCACATCGACGGTGTTGCGCTGGTAATTGAGGCGCAAGACCGAGTTGTCATCGCCGCCCAGCGCGCGAACAGCCTTTGTCACGCCGACGAAGCCCGAGTCGCCATACGCGTCCTGCTGGGCAAAGACGGCAATCTGGCTCGGCTTCAGCCGCTTGACCTTCACCAGATAGTGCACCATTGCGCTGGTCTCTTCGGCGTAACTGGCTCGGTAGTTAAAGACATATCGATCTGGAGGATCATTTCTGAGCAGACCGGCGCCGGTGAACGCGCCGAAAAACAGCATTTTGCGCTCTAGAGCGTATGGCAATGCCACTGTCGCTGTGGGTGTTCCCACATTGCCGATTACTCCAAAAACTTGGTCTTTCTCATAGAGCTGCTTCATTGTTTCGGCCGCTCGAGCAGGCTCGTAACCGTCGTCTGCGGCAATGAGGCGGAGCTGCCGGCCGTGCACCCCGCCATTGGCATTGGCCACGTTGAACGCCGACACGATGCCCCGGTTCATATTCTGGCCGAGTTCCTTGGTCGGACCACTCAATGCCGCCGAAATTCCAAACCGAATTTCTTTGTCCGTCACGCCGCGGAACGTTGTCTTGATGGCCGTTGGCTCTTGGCCGAGCGGTTGTGCTGATGTTGACAGCGTCACTTGCTGATTAGCCGGGGCTGACTGGCCGACGGAAGCCGGCGCGGGCTGTGCGGCGGGCGCCGCTACAGGCGGCGGTGACGCTGAAGCCGCGGCAACGCGCGTCGCTGGAGCGACTGGATCATTTGACGGGACGTTCGTCGGCGTCAGAAGATCAATTGATTTTGAGGTCTGGACCGCGCGCGAAGCCGTATCGAAGAGCGCATGTGCGCCTTGCGATATCGGCTTTGCGAAAATGAGCACCAATGCGACGACAGCCGCAAATGTGACGACCAGCGCAATACGGCCGACCAATGTTGACGTTCCGTCCTCTAGTCGATGCGGCGGAGGCGGTGGCTCCGGGACAGGCTCTGGCCATGAGGAAAAATCAGACCCTGGCCGCCGCTCTTGCGCGGTCTTGGGGACCGGCGCCGTGGGCGCCGAAGGCACGTACGGTCTTTCGGTGGAAGACGGCGTTGCTGGGTCGCGAAACCGCCTTGGCGCATATCGACTGTAATCGGATGGTTCGTCGTCCCGAGTTGTGCCACTCATGATTGCCTCTCACGCGCTACTCGTCACCGCAGGAATGCTGAGACGTTTCAAAGACTAGCACCGGGAGCCCCTTTTCGCCCGGTAGTACCGTACCTTACAGCCTCTGCGTGTCAAAATGAAACAGACGGCTAAGGGACAGGTGCTTGTCCAATCGAATTTCGCACGCTCTTGCATCGTCGAGCAATGTGAAAAAGATTAAATGTTTGAGCCGTTGCTTCATCGTCGCGAACGCGGGTGTTTTCCGCCAAATTTTGATCGTTGCCGATGAGACGAACGGGAAAAGCCGGGCCACCGCGTGATTTTTCAGCGCCAACTTCCCGGTTGCCGGTGTGTGGCAGTTGCGTTGGGTGAGCGCCAATTGCAAAGAACCGAATGATTGTGCTCGCCGCGGCGGCGGCACTCTTATTCTCGTCGTCGTCGTCAAGGTACGGTTCGATTTTTCGGGGATTTGGGCCGGTTGCACAGTTTCGTGCTCGCGCTCGCCCTTGATATCCTGCGTCCCCGGCTTGCGAAGCAAACGCACCAGCGTAGCGTGATCCAGGCAAGGCGCGCCGGGCAACGTGCCCGGCAAGCGCAATTGCCTCTCCATCAGCCCGTGTCGAACAAGCAGTGCGGCCGGGCCCTGGGGGAGGCCCGGCCGCTCGCGAAACCCGGTCTGGGGACGGGGAGGGGTGGGGACGTGACCGGGACCGCGAATTCCTGTCCTTTCAGCGCGAAGAAACTGTCGCCGGAGCGATCGGTTCGCCGAGCGAAACCCAAAGGTTCGGATCAGATTGCGATTGTCGTTTCACGAAGCGATAGCCGGTCTTCGCCCACGGCAAGACCTGGGATTCCTGATTGTCGAGAATGAATTCGCCGCGATCGGTCTTCACGATAAGGACCGCATGACCATCGCCCTTCCTGTCACGCACGACTGTGATCAGGAGTGCCTCGCGCGGCCATCCTGCCTGCATGAGGAGGCGACGCTTCAGCAGCACATAGTCCTCGCAATCGCCAAAGCCGTCGTCAGGGTAGTTCCAGCGTTCCACCACGCCCCAGTGTTCGAGGTCCGTTATGGGCTTGATCGACTCGTTCACCCAGTCGTTGACCTTGACCATGTCGGTCCAGGCCTTGGCGGTGAGAACGACGTCCCGTGACTCCGAGGGCTTGGTCGCGCATTCGGCCTTGTATGTGATGCAAAAATCGACCCAGCCGATCGGCGCGCGCGTGGGCTCTCCGACCGTGAGATAAACCGGGCGACCACCCGCCTCCCATGATTCGCCAAGAGATGCGGTGGATTCACCGGCGGCCGCAGCGGCCATGGATGTCGCCAACGCGACGCTGACGTAAGCCAGCGCGCTGCCGGCTCGAACTGCCTGTTTGAGACGCCCCGCCATTGCGGCCCCTTCCCCTGTTGTTGCGGCCACATTTCGCACAAAGCCTTTGTATTGGCGCTAAATTTGAGAAGTAATTTTTAGTATAATTCAAGTAAAGACAGGCAATAATACTGTGAAACTTAGATTTGAATTCGATTAAAAACCTAAGCAATGCAATTTGAATTAAATTGCGCGCATTGGGGACTTGCTCACTGCATCATGGCAGGCGCGAACTTGCGCGCAACGTTTGCCGCCGGCCGGCTGGGAAGTGAGATGCTTGGCAAGGATTTGGAGCTGGCCGTGCGGTTTTGACGGCCTGCGCAGGATTTACCGAAAAGTGACGCTATTCGCTGGTCACGTTGTCTTCGACGAAGTCGGGATGCTGGAGACGCATGAATTCGATGGCGAAGCCATCTTCGATATGGCGGACAACGCGGCCTTGCGTCTTGCCGATCGTTACGACGACGCCGACGGCCGGGCGGAGATCGGGCGTTAACCCGATGGCCGCACCGGACTGTGAAAGATCGATCACCCGGCACGCGACATTGGTGCCATTTGGCAAGACCAGCCGTGCCAATGTCTTCCGCGGGGTAAAGCGGTCATGGCGGCGATCTTCAGGCAGGTTGAGGATCTGCCGGTTGGCGAGCCAGGTTAGCTGTGCCGCAAGCTTGTCCCGTTTGCGCAGCGTTGCCGAAATGGTCATTGCAAAACCATTTTCCAGCACGCGCGCAATTTTGCCTTCGAGCCTGCCTAGATGATCCACGTAAGCAATCAGCCGTTCGCCCGGCTGGCCCGCGATCGGCGCGATCAAAGCCATGCCGCCGGGAGACATGTCGATGACCTGGCATGGAAATTCGCGCCGGTCGGCCAACATGTAGCGACCGAGAAGGTTCACCTTCACGCGTTGATGACGCCGGCGTTCCTCGGCGAGAGGCGAGATCACCGATTTGGTCAAAGGCAACGCCATAGGTGCCGGGATCGGAAACAATTTCCGTAGTGGCCCAGCGTATTAGTCTATCGTTAACGATGCGTTAGCCGCTTCGCTCATCCGGCCGCAATTCACGTCCTCCTCGATAGACAAGAAAACCGTGCCGTGTGCGGGGTTCATCTTGCGGCGCCTGGAAATGAGTAGTGGTGACGAAAGATTGCTCGACCCCGATATTCCGAAACGTCCGGACGTCGAGCTCGGTCAGAGGGCGCTCGCAAAGCCAATGCGGACGCGTCAATGGGGCAATGATGCCACGAGCTCGAATGCGGCTCCGTTCGTGACGGGCAAGTGGCAACAGCAGCAATTCCAGCTCAACTTCTGCCCCATCTTCGGTGCGGCCAAGGACGCCAGCCACGAGGGCCTCATCTTCATCAATCACAGAGGTCAGGATCGCATCGACCTGATTTCTGCTCGCGTTGCTCCAAATGCTCTTGAAGGACTCGCCTTTTAGCTCACGCGCAAACAATGCGCAGACTTGGGTGCCGGCAAGACGAAATCTTATCTCGTCAGTGAAATCCGCCGACAGCATGAATGCATCGCGCAATGCATCCCGAATATCCGTCGGGTCGATGTCCGAACGTGCCGCGGCCCGGCGCCGGCCTCGCCGCCGATTCCAGTAGTCAAACAATTCACGGGTCGAATCGTGTTTCATATGGATTGGGGCAGCACGCCGCAGGTTTGACCACGTCATAATCTAAAGAACACATTTCGTGCCGCACACCCCAATGCTGCCGGTGAAATGCGGTTAGCGTTAAAACCAGAGTCGCATTGGCGGATCGCTCGCTGGCCGGCTATGGTTCGCGTCATCCATGTGTCTGGCCCGCCGTAATTCCTGACGGCGGGTTCTCAAAAAGCTGAGAGCCTCGGGGAGGCGTGGGGATGTGACTGGCCGTTAACTACGGCGAGACACCCCCTAACTCGGCTCAAAGGGAGGGCGAAAGCCCTCCCTTTTCTTCTGCAAATAATCTGTCTTGCGGCGGAGCAGCAAAGCGGCGTAACTCAGTCGTGCCCCTCCGGATCTCCTCGTGAAGCGCGAACCGCTTTTCAACGTCCCTTCAGTACTCGTGGCGGTGCTGGCTGTGCTCGTGCTTGTGCATGGGTACACGCTGCTGCTGAGCGATGAACAGAAGCTGGAATTTTTGTTGAGCTTCGCCTTTATTCCGGCGCGTTACGACACGTCGAATGTGCTTGCCGGCATGCTGCCGGGCGGGGGCGCCGATATATGGACCTTCATCACCTACGCTCTTATCCATGCCGACTGGACCCATCTTGCCGTAAATGCGATATGGCTTCTGCCTTTCGGTAGTGCAGTCGCGCGCCGTTTTGGCGCCGCTCGCTTTCTCGCCTTTTTTGTCGTGACTGCTGCCGCCGGAGCGGCAATGCATCTGGCGACGCATGCAGGTGAACAATTTCCGATGATAGGCGCGTCGGCGGTTGTCTCGGGCACCATGGCGGCAGCCATGCGTTTTGCATTTCAACGTGGCGGTCCGCTGACGCTGCTGGGACGGGCGGACGAGAGCACCTATCGCGTCCCGGCCATTCCGCTCCGCGGCGTATTGTCAGACACGCGCGTAATGCTTTTCGTGGCGGTGTGGTTCGGTATCAATATCCTGTTCGGGCTTGGGTCGTTGCCGATTACCGGCGAGGAGCACCAGGTGGCCTGGGAGGCGCATATCGGCGGATTCCTCGCGGGACTGTTGCTATTTTCCTGGTTCGATCCAGCGCCACAACTTCCGCCATCCGAGGACTCTGCTGCAACGCGTCATTAACGGCATTGGCCGGCGAGACGCGTTGCACATTTACGTCTTGACGGAACCGCCGGCTCAGCATGATCGTTGAGTGAATCCGGCTGCGAGCTGCGTTGTGGGCCGGCGCGTATTTTTGCGCATGAACTTCCAACAATAATCATGCGCCAGGGAGGCTGCCATGAACGTCAAGGCGATCCTGGCCGCCAAGAAATTGGGCGGCGACATCATCAGCATCGAGCCGACGGCCGATCTGGCTACGGCGGCAAAATTACTATCCAAGCATCGCATCGGTGCAGTCCTTATCCGTGGAGCGGGCGAACGTCTCGCGGGCATCTTGTCCGAGCGTGACATCGTGCGGGCACTGTCGGAGCATGGCGCAGATGCGCTTGCTTTGCCGGTCGGCCAGGTCATGACGCGCGAGGTTGCGACCTGCGGCGAGGACGACACGGTTGCCAGCATCATGGAACGCATGACTGCCGGAAAATTTCGCCATATGCCGGTGATGGCGAACGGACGACTTGTCGGACTTATCTCGATCGGTGACGTCGTAAAGCAGCGCGTCGAAGAGATCGAGGGCGAATCCGAGGCGATGCGCGACTATATCCGTACGGCGTAACAGCCAACCTAAAGTGATCCGTTGGCCGGCTGCGACAGCGCAGTCACGGCTTCGTTGACCGCATCGATAGCTTTTTCGGCAGTCTCGGCGCCGATCTGCATCGCTTCGGTAGCGCGGTGGAATTCGAACCAGCCGACGCCGCCAAGGCGCGGGCTTATGAGCACGTCCGGTGGGTCGCCGGCGAGACGCGCGCGCGTAATGCGATCCTGCATCACGTTGAAGGCTTCGACCATGACGGTGGGCAGCCCGGGACGTCCGCGTCGGCCGAGAAATTGGCGGCGCAATGAACGATCGCCGGCGAACATTCCGCGCAGTCCGTTGGATTTTGTCGGCACGGTGACAGCCTCGCTGTCGTCCGGCCCGTGGCTCGCGATGATCGTACCGCGCCCGAACAGATCGGCGTTAAGGTTTACCGCAATGACCATGCGCGCGCCCAGGGCTCGGGCCGCCGAAACCGGCACGGGATTGACGAGAGCGCCGTCCACGAGCCAGCGACCGCCAATCAGGACTGGCGGGAAAATTCCCGGCAGCGAATAGGACGCACGCAGAGCTTCGCTTAATCGCCCGCGCGTGAGCCATATTTCATGGCCGGTGTTGAACTCCGTAGCTATCGCGGCGAAGCGGATCGGCAGATCATCAATGCGCGTGTCCTTCAGCGAGGATTCAAGGCGGGCCGCAAGGTGGCCGCCTCCAATCAGTCCCGATCCCGAGAGGCTCAGGTCGAGATAGCTGAGCACGCCGCGCACGGTGAGAGTGCGCGCCCAGGTCTCCAGGTTGTCCATTTCTTTCGCCGCATAACATCCACCGACAACCGCGCCGATCGAGGTCCCGACAATCACATCGGGGACGATGCCGTGCTCGAGGAGCTTGCGCATGACGCCAATATGGGCAAATCCACGCGCCGCGCCTCCGCCCAGCGCCAGGCCGATGGTCGGGCGTACAGGCGCCGGCTGCGGTTGCGTTGTCGCTTCCGCTGCACGGTCGCCATTTCGCGTTCGCGCGAACAAGCCCTCGAAGACCACGAACGTTATCTCCTAAGCGCACTCTCTGCCGAACAAAAACCCGGCGGACGTGTGTGAAACCAGCAATATCAGGATTGCTGGCTGAGTGTTGTGACCGAAACGTGACAGCGAGCGTGCGCCTGCCTCATTACATAAAGGTTAAAGGCGAGGCTGAGCTGGTTCCTTAACCTCTGAATCGCGTGACTATGGACTCGAGACTCGGCCGATCGCGGTCCTGTGGAGGTCGGGCAGGGCGCCCGATGTGCACAAAGCCCGCGATCCGCTCATGCGGGGACAGCCCAAGGGCATCGAGCACACGCCGGTCATAGGCGTACCATTCGGTAATCCAGCTCGCGGCATAACCTAGCGCGTACGCGGCGAAAACCAGGCTCATGGCAGAGGCCCCCGCGGATAGTTGCTGCTCCCATTCGGGAATTTTTACATGTGGGCCGGCACGACTGACGACGGCAACCACGAGCGGCGCGCGGGCGAGGCGGTTGCGTTCGAACTCTAGCTGGTCCGAGGTAGCGTCGGGATGATCCGTGCCATAGGTCGAAGCGATAGCTTCGCCGGCAGCCGCGCGGCCGGCACCTTCAAACAGGATGAATCGCCAAGGCGCGAGCTTGCCATGATCGGGTACTCGCGAGGCAATTCGCAGCAGCGTCTCGATTTCAGCCGCAGTTGGGCCAGGCCCGACAAGCTCGATTGGCTTCACCGAACGGCGCGTCTTCAACAGCTCCAAAGCGTCAGGCATAGGTCATCTCTGAACGATCCGGATTGCGCCTACCACAGCGTTAATCAGGTCACAAACAACATGCGCATGTGGCTTGAAATCGCCGCGATTTCGGCCGAAAACAAGCACGCCATGAATGGAGCACCTGCAATCGCCACCCGGTTTGCCCGTCTGGGACTGGCGGTTTTGATCGCTACTTTTGCAGGTGTGCCGCTTGGGGCAAGGGCGCAAAACCCGACGCAGACCTTGGCACAGAATTCGCTTTTCTCGGCGACACCATCCACCGGTTTGATTTCACCGGTCCCCGCGACGCGCAGCGACATCTTCGGACCGAGCAATCTGCCGATGCCGTCGGGACCGCCGGCGCAGGGTTCTTCGTCGGGATCGAATTCGGCAACCACGACAGGTTCAATTCCCGTTGTACCGGCCGGTCAAGTAGCGCTCGCGCTTAGTGCTCGCTTTGGCAAGGACGCGCTGCCGATCGGGGGAGGTCTGACCTGGCGCGTCTATGGCGCGAAGGCTGATGCAAATGGAAATTTCAAGCTGGTCAAGGAAGACAAGTCTCCCACCCCCACGCTTGTGCTTCCTGCCGGCGCCTACATCGTGCACGTCGGATTCGGACTAGCCACCGCGGTCAAACCGGTCGAACTGCGTGTTGCCAATGTACAGGAAGAATTTGAGCTGCCTGCGGGCGGACTGCGCATAGAAGGCAAGGTCGGCGACGTGCGCATTCCTCCCGGTCAAATCTCCTTTGACGTGTACAAGGGCAGCCAGTTCGAGCCTGGCGATCGCCGTCCCATCGCCGAGCATGTAGCGACCAGCGATGTCGTCGTGGTTCCGGAAGGCACCTATTATATCGTGTCGAATTACGGTGAGGCCAATTCGGTCGTACGCTCCGACATTCGCGTTCAGCCCGGGAAGTTGACTGACATCACAGTTACTCATCGCGCTGCCGCCATCACGCTCAAGCTGGTGACCGATCGGGGTGGCGAGGCGCTTGCTAATACCGCCTGGTCGGTCCTCACGCCCGGCGGCGACGTGATCAAGGAATCAATCGGCGCATTTCCGCGCGTAATTCTTGCCGAGGGCGAATATCGCGCAATTGCCCGCAACGAAGGAAAAGTTTACGAGCGCGACTTCAAGGTCGTTACAGGCGTTGACGGCGATGTCGAGGTGCTTGCGCGCTGATACGCGAACGTTTTTGCCGAACTTTCTTCCACTGCTCGGAATTATGGTAGTGCGGGCGATTGCAGACGACGCGAGTATGGATCATTTTACCAATTTGGATTTGCGAAAAATTGCGCTTTTGCTGGATGTGGACGGCACCATCGTCGATATTGGCCCGTCGCCCGCTGAGGTGCAGATTGCCGCGGGTTTGCCTGAAACACTCAAGCGTTTGTTTGGGCTGACGAGAGGCGCACTCGCTCTGGTGAGCGGACGTCCTATCAGCGATCTCGATCGACTTTTCGCGCCTTTGTGTGTGCCTGCAATCGGCGGCCATGGGGCCGAGATGCGCTTGTCGGATAACGAACGCTTCTTTTGGGCGAAGCCGTTGCCGGAGGGCTTGCGTTGTTGTCTTGCCGAAGGAGCAGCCCTTGGCCCAGGCGTTGTGGCCGAAGACAAGAGCTATTCACTCGCTCTGCACTATCGAAAAGCTCCGCAGCTGGCAGAACGTCTCCGTCGTCATGTCGCTGCCTGCCGCGCGGCGTTTCCAGGTGAGCCAAGCGAACTGCTTCTTGGAAAGGCCGTGTTTGAAGTGAAACGCCCGGGCATCGACAAAGGAGAGGCCATTCGCAAGTTGATGGCGCATGCGCCGTTCGCGGGCCGGATACCTGTATTCATCGGCGACGACATTACCGATGAATCGGTATTTCGAGTCCTGCCCGAAATCGGCGGCAAAGGCTTCAGCGTCCATCGCTATTTTCCGGGCCTTGCCGGCATTTTCACAAATCCGGCGCAAGTGCGTGATGCCTTGAGCATGCTGGCCGCGAATGGACAGGCTGCCGCATGACAGATCACGGGCTGGATCTTGCCGTCATTGGCAATGGCCGCACCGCGGCGCTGGTCGATCCGTCCTCTCGAATCGTGTGGTGGTGCCTGCCTCGTTACGACGGCGATCCGGTATTCTGCCGGCTCGTCGCCGGCAGCGAGGAGAAGGGGTTCACCGACGTAGTGCTCGAGGGCCAGGTCGAAACACGCTCGGAGTATGTGAGAAACACGGCAATCGTCGTAACCGAACTGAGCGACGACAAAGGCAATGCCGTCCGCATTACTGACTTTGCGCCGCGCTTCCACGCCTATGGTCGAACATTCCGCCCGCCGCAGCTCATTCGGATTGTTGAGCCGATAAAAGGCATGCCGCGGATTACAATTCGCTTTCGCGTCACGCATCGTTATGGCGAACCTGTCGCATCGCGCTCTTCAGGCAGCAATCATGTTCGTTACTGGCGCGACGAGGTCCCGGTCAGACTGACCACCGACGCGCCGCTATCTTACGTAGAAAGCGAGGCATCGTTCGTGCTCACTCGCCTCGTGCACATGGTGTTCGGCACCGATGAGCCATTCGAGGGATCGCTCGAAGCCACGTGTCGCGATTTTTGCGAGCGCACGCGCGATTACTGGATCGAGTGGGTGAGGCGGCTCGCCTTTTCAATCGACTGGCAGGACGAAATCATTCGCGCGGGTATTACCCTCAAGCTAAGCAGCTATGAAGAAACAGGCGCGATCGTCGCGGCTTTGACAACGTCGATTCCGGAAATGCCGGGCTCCGGACGTAATTGGGATTACCGGTTCTGCTGGATGCGGGACGCATTCTTCGTCGTGCGGGCGCTCAATCGCATAGGCGCAACGCGCACAATGGAGGATTTCATCTCGTATATCTTGACCGTCGCGGGTGGTCGCAGCGAACCGGTGCGCCCGCTTTACGGCGTCGTGCATACGGATCCGCTCGAGGAGAGGACCGCACATGCCCTTGCCGGATATCGCGGCGACGGCCCGGTAAGGGTCGGAAACGCAGCCGGCAACCAGAGCCAGAACGACGTTTATGGCAGCATCATCCTTGCCGCGACGCCGATGTTCTTCGACCGGAGACTGCCGCGCCCGGGCGACGCGGCGTTGTTTCACACGATCGAGCCGCTCGGCGAACAGGCCGCAAGGCTCGCCTTCGAGCCGGACTCCGGCATATGGGAATATCGGGGGCGTAAACGCGTCCATACCCATTCTGCGGCAATGTGTTGGGCGGCATGCCAGCGGCTGGAGGCGATCGCGAACCACCTCAAACTGCCCGAACGAGCAAGCTACTGGGGCGGAATTGCCGCCCGGATCGGCGAGGAGGTGGTCAAGCGCGCATGGAATCCCAAGCGAAAGTCGTTTTCTGCCGCATTTGACAGCGACGACCTCGATGCCAGTGCGCTATTGTTGGCTGAACTCGGGTTGGTCGCGCCGGACGATCCCCGCTATGCGGCGACCGTCGACGCGATTGCCTATGAACTTCGCCGCGGCTCCCACGTTATGAGGTATGTCGCTGCCGACGATTTCGGCCCTCCAGAGTCGGCCTTCTTGATTTGCCGGTTCTGGCTAATCGATGCATTGTGGGAGATTGGACGGCGCGAGGAGGCTCTCGACATGTTCGTCGATGCGCTTCGAATTCGAAATCGCTATGGCCTTCTGTCCGAGGATGTCCACCCGCTGACAGGAGAACTCTGGGGGAATTTTCCGCAAACCTACTCAATGTCAGGACTGACGTTGACGGCAATCAAGCTGTCGCGAAGCTGGGGAGACCGGTATTGGCGCGGCTCGTCATAGTCTCGAACAGAGTTGGCATTCCCGACAGCGGCGCACGAGCCGGTGGGCTCGAAGTTGCAATCAGGCCTGCGCTCAAGCGCCACAGTGGCCTGTGGTTCGGCTGGAGCGGTCGCGTAGCCGAGGACATGCCGCGGACCATCAAGTCTGTCGTGCAGGAGAACATTTCCTACGCAACGGTGGACCTAAGCAAAGATGACTACCAGGAATTCTACAACGGTTTCGCCAATCGCGTGCTGTGGCCGATTCTGCACTACCGGCTCGATCTCGCCGAATTCACTCGGCGCGACCTTGGCGGCTATTTCCGCGTCAACGAATATTTTGCCAAACACCTTGAGACGCTGTTGCGTCCTGATGACGTGTTATGGGTGCACGATTATCACCTAATTCCGCTGGCAAAGGCGCTGCGGGATCGCGGCCATAACAACAAGATTGGCTTCTTCATCCACGTTCCGTTCCCGCCGCCGGAAATTCTTGCCGCCCTACCCAATCACGATCAACTTATTCCGTCGCTCTGCCACTACGACCTTGTCGGATTTCAGACCGAGGTCGATGCCGCCAATTTCTCCCGCTATATCGCTAACGAATGCGGCCTGCCATGGGGAGGCGGCAACAGTTTCCATTTCGGCAATCGAGTCGTGCATGTCGGGACTTTCCCCGTCGGCGTGGAAGCGGAAGCCTTCGCCCGCCTGGCACGGCGCGCCGTTGAGACCCACTTCGTGCGCGAGGTGCTCGATAGCCTCTCCGGCCGCGCCATGATCATTGGCGTCGACCGGCTCGACTACAGCAAAGGCATTCCCGAACGCATGAGCGCGTTCGAGCGCTTCCTCGCCAATTTTCCCGACTGGCGTGGCAAGGTCACGTACCTTCAGATTACGCCGCGCAGCCGTACCGGCATTCCCGAATACGCCGACATGGGGCGCGCGGTGGGCGAGGCGGTAGGACGCATCAACGGCGCCTATGGCGAAGCCTCGTGGACGCCTGTTCGCTATATCAATAAAGCGCACAGCCGCACGGCGCTTGCGGGACTATATCGAGCGGCCCGGGCGGGCCTGGTGACGCCGCTTCGCGACGGGATGAATCTCGTCGCGAAGGAATATGTCGCTGCCCAAAACGCGGATGATCCCGGTGTTCTGATTCTCTCTCGGTTTGCCGGCGCTGCCCACGAGTGCGCGGCCGCATTGCTGGTCAACCCGTACGATCCAGAGGGCGTGGGAAATGCCATCAACCGCGCCCTGTCGATGGCTATTGAGGAGCGGCGCGAGCGTCACGCGGACACTTTCAAGGTGCTTGTGCGCAATGATCTCGGCAATTGGGCCGAGCGGTTTTTGCGCGCGCTGACCCAGCCCGCCGCCCCAACCGACGCGCGACCGCTGGTGCGGGTGGCCAGCGGCCGCTGACGCCTCTAGCGCAACGCGCTACGCAGCCGCCCGTGCGCGACGAATATCCGGTGGGACCGCTTCGTCGCTGAGCGCCTTGAGTGCGGCGTCGAGCGGCATGACCTGCTGATCCTCCCTGCCAAGGCGCCGGATCGATACGGTGCGCTCGGCCGCTTCCTTCTTCCCAACCACGAGCAGAGCAGGGACCTTGGCCAGAGAGTGCTCGCGCACCTTGTAGTTGATCTTCTCATTGCGCAGGTCGGCCTCAACGCGCAGGCCCATTTTTCGGGCCGCCTCGAGTGCCTCGCGGGCGAAGGCATCCGCGTCTGATGTGATGGTAGCTACGACGGCCTGCACGGGCGACAGCCAGAGCGGTAGGTGCCCGGCATAGTGTTCAATAAGAATGCCGGTAAAGCGCTCGAGTGAGCCAAACATCGCACGGTGGAGCATCACCGGCGTGACCTTGTTTGAATGTTCGTCAATGTAAAAAGCGCCAAGCCGGCCCGGCAAATTGAGATCGACCTGCACAGTGCCGCACTGCCAATCGCGGCCGATTGCATCTCGCAACACGTATTCGAGCTTCGGTCCGTAGAACGCGCCTTCTCCCTCGTTCAGGGTCCACGGCCGACCTGATGCCTTAAGCGCAGCCATCAAGGCTGTCTCGGCCTTGTCCCAAACGGAGTCCTCGCCGATGCGTTTGTCGGGGCGGTCGGAGAACTTGATGCTCACGTCCGAAAAACCAAAATCCTCGTAAATTGAAAGAATTAGATCATTCATTTCGAGTGCTTCGTCAGCGATCTGCGACTCGCTGACGAACACATGCGCGTCGTCCTGCGTGAAGGCGCGCACTCTCATGAGCCCGTGTAGCGCACCCGATGGTTCAAAGCGGTGGACCTTGCCGAATTCGGCGATTTTCACCGGAAGCCCGCGATAGCTGCGCAGGCCGTTCTTGAATATCTGCACATGCCCCGGGCAGTTCATCGGCTTGACGGCGTAGACGCGCTCGTCTTCCTCGCGCTTCTGCGTCAGGAAAATCATGTCCGAATAGGTCGGTATATGCCCGGTTGTCTCCCACAGCGTCTTGTCCATCAACTGTGGTGAGTTGACCTCGACATAGCCGGCCGCGGTCTGGGTGCGACGAATGTAATTTTCGAGTGCCTGAAAGAGCGTCCACCCTTTCGCATGCCAGAACACCGAACCGGGCGCTTCTTCCTGGAAGTGAAACAGGTCCATTTCGCGGCCGACACGCCGGTGATCGCGCTTCTCTGCCTCCTCGATCTGCCTCAGGTAGGCGTCGAGTTCCTCTTGTTTGGCGAATGCCGTCCCATAAATGCGGGTCAGCATCGGGTTCTTGGCGTCGCCACGCCAATACGCACCCGCCACCTTCATGAGCTTGAAGGCGTTGCCGACCTTGCCAACCGAAGTCATGTGCGGGCCGCGGCAAAGATCAAACCAGTCGCCCTGCTTGTAGATCCTGATCTGTTGGTCCGGAGGAATGGCGTCGATCAGTTCGACCTTGAATGCCTCGCCCATGTCACGGAAGATTTTTTTGGCCTTCTCTCGCGACCAGATCTCTTTTGTGAATGGTTTGTCGCGCGCGATGATCTCGCGCATCTTTTTCTCGATAACGGGCAGGTCTTCCAGCGTGAATGGCTGGTTGCGGGCAAAATCGTAGTAGAACCCGTTCTCGATTACCGGCCCGATCGTTACCTGCGTGCCTGGCCAGAGTGTCTGGACGGCCTCAGCCAGGACATGCGCCGCGTCGTGCCTGATCAGTTCGAGCGCGCGTGGATCCTCGCGCGAAATGAATTCGATCCTGGCATCGCGATCGATCGGATCGCCCAAATCGGCGAGGGCATCGTCAAGCACCATTGCTGCGGTGCGCTTCGCCAGCGAAGGCGAAATGCCCTTGGCAACGTCGAGACCGGTTGTGCCTGGGGGGTATTCACGGCGTGCGCCGTCGGGGAAGGTCAGCGCGACCATCAGCGTCTCCTTGCTCACTCGCTGCCTACGAATGCAGGTAAGCGTGGAACTCGATATAGCAGGCGAATCGGATGGCGCAACTAGGCTTGCAAGTGGTCATTCGTGGCGCGCCAGCGTCCGTACCGCCAGGGCAGGAACCACCGCGACCGTTCGGGTAGCGCCGTCGGCGCGACATCCAGTCCGGACGTCCCCCAGGGATGGCAGCGCAGAATGCGCGCCAGCGCCATCCACCCCCCGGCCCATAGTCCGAAACGGTCGATCGCCTCATCCGCATATTCGGAACAACTGGGAAGGTGCCTGCAACGAGGCCCGAGAAGAGGAGACAGCGTCACGCGATAAATCGTGACCAGTCCGCGCCCCATAAGACGGGGCAAGTGGGCTAAGCGCGCAAGCCGGCCCATGTTTTCCCCCTGGCCGATGTGAAGTTCCAGTGGAAAACGAAGATGGAGGCGGCTCCAGCAAAGTTCCATCGGAAGGGAACAAAAGACAAGTTGGATAGCGACTTTTTTACACTAGACCCGAATCTCGCACCTGCACTAAGAATTACTTACGCGGGGGTACCAGCGCTGCCCAAGCCCAGCCAGAACGTGGAAATAAGCCACGCAAGAAGAAGGACTAAGGCAGCGAGACAGGGGAAGAATGACTCGACTGCTGACGATTGCGCTCGCCTTGGCGACGTCCTTATTGCTGTTCCCGTCATCGTTGCCAGCGGCGGCAGACCGCACGTTGCCTATGCATTTCGAGTTGCGGATGCAGGGCCCCGCGGATGCATGCGCTCCGAACTGCAAAACCCTTATCTCGGCGTCAGGCGCGATCACCGCTGATACCGCGCGCCATTTCCTCGTGTTTACGCAGGGGCGTGAACTTTCAAGCGCCACTCTTGCAATCGATTCCGACGGCGGCTCGGTGCTGGGCGCGATCGCCCTGGGCCGCGAAATCCGAAAGCTCAAGTTGACGACGACGGTCGGGCGCCTGATTGATCTGCCGGTCGAGGGACAGCAGGAAGGCGCACGCGCGCTGCTTTCGCCGAATGCTGATTGCGAGTCGATGTGCGCCTTCGTTTTGCTCGGAGGAGTGCGACGCCTGGTTCCGTCGGATGCGCGGGTAATGGTTCACCAGATTTGGCTCGGCGACCGCCGGGAAGACCCCACAGCCGCGAACTACTCGGCGGAAGATCTTGTGCTCATTCAGCGTGATATCGGCCGACTTGCACAATACACGGCCGAAATGGGAGCGACCGCTGATCTGCTCGATCTGGCGCTGCGCATCCCACCCTGGGAGCCGATGCACGCACTGACGCGGGCTGAGTTGAAGCGCACGCGCCTGACCACCGAAGACCCTGAGATCCCGGTGGCTGCACCCGTCACAACCTCGTCGCCGATACCGGCGGCGCAGCCATCGCCGCGGGTTACCAATGGCTTGCGCGCGACAGCAATCAGCGAGCAGAGGTGGGCTCTTGTCGATCGGGCAGGCGTCGCCACGCTTGCGCGCCGGCATCCACTTACTGTTGAAGGCGAGCAGATCGGCAGTTTCGATCTGGTCGTCGCCTGTGCCGCCGGCGCTGATGGGTATGACGTGACCTATATAGAGCGACGTCATTCCGCCGAGCAGAAGCCCTTGCCTGACGCGCTGGCCAGCATCAGCGTGCGCGTCGGCAGCAATTCTGCGGGGCTCAAGATCGTTTCTTCCGAAAGGCGGACTGGTCCAGAAGAACTCATAACCTACGCGGCGGGTCGCGTCCCAAGCGTACTTGTCAATGCGTTTGCCGCCGCGGGCAGCCGCTCGATGCTGGTCAAGACGGAAACGGCGAACCTTGTCACTGGAATTCGCATCGGCAATACGGGTGCCTCGCAGAACATTCCGCGGTTGACCGCCGGCTGCAGCAAG
>Ga0114129_10004822_pt1 | contig 19067 bp, 13 predicted proteins | sample RhiMetdeltSRZDD1_FD_80071 | JGI IMG/M metagenome (GOLD analysis project Ga0114129, IMG submission 80071) | Populus rhizosphere microbial communities from Tennessee, USA - Rhizosphere MetaG P. deltoides SRZDD1 (version 2) (version 2) | ecosystem: Host-associated > Plants > Roots > Rhizosphere >...
AATTCGCGGGCCTTTCTCGTTTGATGCGAATGACACCGCACGCGGGACTTATGAGGCGCTTGCCGCCACGGCCGGGCTTCACATCGTTTTTGACAGGCGTTTTCAGGACGATGGACCTGTAACATTCAAGATAGAGAACGTCGACATTGTCGATGCCCTTGATTTTCTTTCGCTTCAAACCAGAAGCATTTGGCAAATGATGGACGGCGACACGATCCTAGTTGCGCCTGATAATCAAACCGTGCGCGGCGATTTGTTGCCCAAAGTCACCAAGACAATCACTGTAATGCCACGCGCGGGCATCCAGCGCAATCTTAACGACATCCTCACTGCCCTTCGAACCATCCTCAGTGTTCGACAGATTTCGACACTCGATAATTCGATCGTCATGACCGACACCGCCGAGAACATTGCTTTTTCGGAAAAGATGCTGAGGGATTTGGACACGCCTCCGGCCCGGTAATCGCCGACTTCGGACGAAGAGCACAAACATCTAGACTTCCAGCCGCCAGGAGTTCTAGCATTGACGCAGTCCGATTCTTAGAATGAATAGCTTAGCGTAATGAAGCGTCTTGTCCTTACTCTCTTTGTTTTGGCGGTCGCGACGGTAAAGCCTGTCGCGCAACCGCAGACCAACCAACCTGCCAATCGAGCAAAATCCACGGCTGCGATTCGTACGATGCTGGATAGTTATTGCGTCGGTTGCCACAGTTCCACGGTTAAGGCCGGTGGCGTCGTTTTCGCGGGAATGTCTTTAGACGACTTAGGCGCCAACGCTGAAATCTGGGAGAGGGCGATTCGAAAGATGCGTGGGCGTTTGATGCCTCCGCCCGGCAGCCGCCAACCCGAGCAGGCCGAAGTCGATGCGTTCATCAGTTCGTTGGAAGCAGCGCTCGAAAGTGTACCTGGCCGACCCGTAGCGGGCCATGTGGCCATCCAGCGCATGACTCGAACCGAGTACGGAATTGCTGTCAAAGACTTGCTCGGAGTCGAGATCGACGCAGAGAATTTACTGCCCACCGAGATCGAAGTCGCCGGGTTCGACAATATTGCCGCTGCTCTCAGCGTTTCTCCGGCATTCCTTGACCAGTACGTAGCCGCCGCTCGGTTAGCTGCGAAACTTGCGGTTGGTGAACCGGTGCCCAAACAGGCGAGCACCCGCTATCCACTTCCTCCGGGTAACCAGGCGGCTCATATCGACGGCCTTCCGCTAGGTACGCGCGGCGGAATGAAGTTCAGACACAATTTCCCCGCGGATGGCGAGTATCGATTCACTATTCTGGATCTTGACGTCGGCCTCTATACCCGCACCATGGAGACTCGTCACACGTTGGTTTTGCTGGTTGACGGACGTGAAGTGTTCCGCAAGGCACTGGGAGGGTCGGACGATTTGAGCATCGTCGATCACGGCGGGGCCCCCGGACGCGCCCAAATCATGCAGCGATTTTCCAATATTCCAGTGGCGGTCCGCGCGGGTCTGCACGACGTCGTGGTTACGTTTATCGAGCGGGCCGAGGCTGAAACCGATGAATTCGTGAGTACCCGGACAGACGGTAACTTTGGGACTGGCCTGCGCGCTCCTCGGATGATCGACGGTGTCACAGTGGTAGGTCCGTTCAGTTCGCCCGGAGTGTCCGAGACTCCGAGCCGGGAACGGATTTTCATTTGTCAGCCGCCGGCCGCACGGACTGGCGTTGTTGTCGATCAACGTCCCTGCGCTCGAAATATCGTCGAGACCCTGGCGCGACGCGCGTTCCGCAGGCCTGTGACCAAAGCGGACGTCGACTCCTTGATGCCTTACTTTGAAGCTGGCCAAAAGGGCGCGGGTGGTTTTGATGGGGGCATCGAGCGAGCGATCGCAGCGATACTGGTGAGTCCCGATTTTCTTTATCGCTCGATTCGAACGCCAGGAACGACGTCAACCAGAACTGCTAAGGATACCGCCCGCGATGCCAGTGAGTTCCCATTGAGCGATCTCGAGCTGGCGTCGCGTCTTTCGTTCTTCCTCTGGAGTCAGGGACCTGATGATGCCTTGCTTAAGATTGCCGCTGCCGGCGAGCTGAAACGGCCGGACGTTCTCGAAACGCAGGCGAAGCGGATGCTCGCCGATCCCCGCGCATCGAGCCTGGTACGTAATTTCGCGCTGAAGTGGCTGAACGTGGACAACTTGAACGCCGTGCAGCCTGATCCCCTATTGTTCCCATCGTTCAATGACCAGTTACGGCGGGATTTCAAAACAGAGATTGAATCGTTTATTTCGAGTGTGCTGCTTCAAGACCGAAACGTTAACGAATTGCTCACTGCCAGCCATACGTTTCTGAACGAAAGGCTTGCGCGCCATTACGGTATCAGTACAGTCCTCGGGCCGCAGTTCCGGCGCGTGGAACTGGAGGATCCTCAGCGCTGGGGCCTTCTTGGCAAGGGTGCCGTTCTGTTGCGCACTTCCTATGGCGACCGCACTTCTCCGGTTTTGCGTGGGGCTTGGGTGTTGGACAAACTCATGGGGACCCCACCCACACCGCCACCACCTGATGTCGACACGGACTTGTCCACTCCGAAGGGTGAAAAACCGAAGACGCTGCGCGCAAGGCTCGAACAGCATCGATCCAAAGCAAGTTGCAACCAGTGTCATGGTGTCATCGACCCGATTGGGTTAGCACTCGAGAACTACGATGCGATCGGCCGATGGCGCGATGTCGATGCGGCAGCAGAGGCGCCAATTAACGCCAATACGGTATTGCCAAACGGCAGGCCGGTGAACGGCCCCGCACAGCTGCGGCAGGAATTGTTCAAGAACTCGGCGCAGTTCCCGCAAGCGCTGACTGCGAAGCTGATGATGTACGCGGTAGGCCGTGAGCTGGAGTATTTCGATATGCCGCAGGTGCGGGCGATTGTTGAACGGGCGGCGAAAAATGATTACCGGCTGTCTGCGATTGTTTCCGGGGTCGTGACAAGTGATGCTTTCCGTATGCAGTCGCGCCGGCTTAGTTATGAGGAAAGCAAGAAGGAACCACAAGAAGCACAAGGGGCACAAAAAAAATGATGTTCTTAACGAAAAAACACCTCTCACGCCGAACGCTTCTTAAAGGTGCCGGCGTTGGTCTGGCCCTACCGCTGCTGGATGCCATGATTCCTGCCGCCACGGCCTTATCTCAAACCGCTGCAGCCCGTAAGCTGCGCGCCGGATTCTTCTATATTCCTCACGGTGCGATCATGGGCAACACCTCCCATGGCGCACAAATGGACAAATGGACTCCAAGCGGCGCTGGCGAGGATTTCAAACTCAGTCCGATCATGAAATCGCTGGAGCCTTACAAAAAGTTGGTGATTTCGATCGGAAACCTCGAGAACAAGGCCATGGTTGGCGGGGTTCACAGCCGCGCTCCGGCAACCTGGCTGTCCGGCGTGAAGCCGGATGACAAAGCCCCGGGCGCGAAGATGGCCACGACTCTGGACCAGGTTGTTGCCGGCCAAATCGGTCAAGGTACGACTCTGCCGTCGCTGGAACTGGCATCTGAAACAACTATTCAAGTGGCAGCTTGTGGCACCGCCCGATGCTATTACAGTTCGACGCTTTCTTTCCGCGACGCCACTTCACCGCTGCCGATGGAGTTCAATCCACGCAAGGTTTTCATCCAGCTATTCGGCGAGGGAGATACGAACGAAGAACGGGATGCTATTTCGCGGCAGAACATCAGCTTGCTGGATCGCATCAACGATCGTACGCGAGCGTTGCAACGCGATCTGGATCCCGGTGACCGTGTCGTGCTGGATAGCTATCTGAACAATGTTCGCGAAATCGAACGGCGAATCGAACGCGCATCGCAGCGAGACTTGTCTGCTATCAAGCTGCCTGCCGCACCCATTGGGGCGCTGGATTCGTTCGAGGAACAGGTGAAACTTTTCTTCGAATTGATTGCGCTGGCGTATCAGGCCGATCTGACTCGTGTGGTTTCGTACATGATGGTTTCGGAAGGGACGAACCGAACGTATAACCACGTCGGCGTTTCCGATTCCTTCCACCCGGTGTCGCACCATGCGAACGATATCGGGCGAATCGAGAAACTCGTAAAGATCCAGACGTGGCACATGGACCGATTTGCGGAGTTCCTCGGAAAGTTGGCCGCGATTCGCGATGGTGAAGGAACGCTGCTCGACAACTCGATCTTCCTGTACGGATCGAACATGTCCAACAGCGACAAACACAATGGGCATCCACTCCCCACGATCGTTGTCGGCGGGGGAGGCGGCAAACTGACAGGCGGGAAGCATATCGACCTGCAGGAACCCACCCCGTTGACGAATGTGCATCTCTCGATTCTGCGAAAAGTTGGAGTGGAGAGAGATACCTTTGGAGATAGCACGGGAACCATTGCAGGAATCTGAAGTGTAGGGGTATTTGATGACTGACCGCAGGCAGTTTCTAACGACGGCTCTGAGCGGAATGCTGATTTTACCGCGGATGGCGATGTCTCAGTCATCGGCCGGCATAACTAAGCTTACCGACACGCTATCGCTGCTAACCGGAGTGGGAACAAATGTTCTCGCCCTCACCACGCCGGACGGCATGGTCCTCGTCGACAGCGGTGCTCCGCAGTACAGTGCCGCGTTGATGGCGGCGACCTCACGTGTCCGGACAGTCTTCAACACTCATTATCATCTCGAGAATACCGGCTCGAATGAGATGCTCGCCCAGGCAGGCGCGAAGATCCTGGCGCACGAAAGCACACGGGAATGGATGGCGACTCCCTACTGGGTTCCGGCTGAAAACCGTTATGAGAAGGCGCGTCCGAAGGCGGCACACCCCACGGAAACGTTCTACACTTCAGGGTCTGTGAAAGTAGGCGCGGAACAGATCGAGTACAGTTACCTCATTGCTGCTCACACCAGCGGGGACATTTACGTGTTCTTCAAAGATTCCAATGTTCTGGCAGTCGGTGACGTGTCGTCGCCAACACGCGATCCCGAACTGGACTACTTTACTGGTGCATGGATCGGCGGACGCGTCGATGCAATGGATCGCCTTTTAAAACTCGCGGACGACAAAACGCGAATCGTTCCCGGGTTCGGCCCTGTGATAGGTCGTTCAGACTTGAAAACCGAGCGTGACATGATGGCTGCCATCTATGAGCGAACGGTTGATCGCGTTCGTGAGGGCGACAGCCCCGATGACATGCTGAAGGCCGGCGTAATGAATGATCTGAGCCGGACTTTCCGCGATCCCAAAAAATTTATCTACGACGTCCACAAAGGTTTGTGGGCTCACCACAACAAGTTGGCTCCCAATGTCGTTTAAACAATTCAAAACTCTCATCGTTCTCACGTGTGTGTTGTGCGCGATCACCAGCCCGACCGCGAAGGCAGCCGCCGACCGCCTGGCTGATGCTATTGAAAAAGGAGACCGTCAATCGGCGCTGGAAATGATTCAGCGCGGAACTCCTGTGAACAGCACGCAGCCGGACGGGACCACACCACTGCACTGGGCGGTTTACCGTGTCGATGAGGAACTCGTGAAGGCATTGCTCGCCCGCGGAGCGAAAGCCGACGTCGCGAACGCGTACGGTGCGAGTCCGCTCTCGGAGGCCGCAAGAGTAGCCAATCTGAGTCTCGTCGGAATGCTTCTCGACGGGGGCGCCGACGCGAACAGAACGAACGAGGATGGGGAGACCCCGTTGATGCTGGCAGCGCGCAGCGGCGCTGTGAAAGTTGCAGAGCTTCTGGTCCAGCATGGTGCAGACGTCAACGCGCGCGAGCGCTTTAGAGACCAGACTGCGTTGATGTGGGCCGCAGCCGAGAGCCAGCCCGAAATGGTGGCGTTTCTTATTTCCAAAGGTGCCGCAGTAAATGTGCGCGCCAAAGCTAACGACTGGCCAAATCAAATGACATCGGAACCCCGTGTCCAATACCGCCCCACCGGCGGCCTCACGCCGATGTTGTATGCAGCTCGTGCCGGTTGCCAAGCTTGTGTCGAAACGTTGCTCAAGGGCAGCGCTGATATCGACCTTCCGAATCCCGACGGGATGACGCCGCTGATGATGGCCATTGACAATTCGCACTACACGGTCGCGCGGTACCTGCTGGACCACGGCGCCAATCCGCATACCTGGGACTGGTGGGGGCGCACGCCGCTTTATGTCGTCGTCAATATGCGCGGGGGACCTGACAGCAACGCGGGACCTCGTGAGCCGGCGTCGCTGGATCTGGTGCAGGCACTGTTGAAGGCCGGCGTGAACCCGAATCACCAACTGAACATGCTTCAGCCCAGCCGAAACGGAAATAGCGGCCGCTTCAAGGACGATCTGTTGAATACGGGTGCTACGCCATTGTTGCGCGCCGCCCAGACCTTCGACAATGAAGTGGTCCGGGCATTGTTAGACCACGGCGCGCTAGTAGATCTGCCCAATGCGATGGGTGTGACGCCGCTCATGGCAACCGCAGGCGTCGGAACGCGGACGGGTCAGAGTGTTCTCGGGCCCGGACCACCGGGGGATGTCGAAGCAAAATCCATCCAGACGATGGACATTCTTGTCAAAGCCGGTGCGAACGTGAACGCTCGGATCACAGACACTACCAGTCTCACTGCCCGGATTGCACGCACCAGCACGATGACGAATCGCGAGGGGCAGACGGCCCTTTTCTTTGCAGCACAGACAGGTCGCGCCAATGTCGTCCGATTCCTGCTGGAACATGGCGCGGATGTCAATGCGATGGGTGATTCCGGAAAAGCGATATTGACGGCAGCGAAGGATAATGCCGAGGTTACGAAGCTCATCCGTTCCGCCCAGCAGCGGTAAATTTTGAAATTGAAAATTGGACGAATCCTGCATTGGAAATTCGAAATCCGAAATTGGAAATTGGACGCTAGGCCTTTAGTCCCAGCCGGCCCAATTCAAGATTTCGGACAGTCCGAAATCTTAAATTGAACTGACCCGCTCATGCCTGTCCAATTTCCAATTTCGGATTTCGAATTTCCAATGCAGGATTCGTCCAATTTCAAATCTTAATTGGCGGGCTCAATCCTTAGAACCATACCGGACTTTGGACTATGCTTCGCATCCTGCCGCGTCACCAGATAGATCAACCCGTCCGGGCTTTGTCGTATATCTCGAATTTCCTGCCGTAGTTCCGTAAGCATCAATTCGCGCTCATTCTGACCACGTCCTGCGAGCCGCACCCGTTGAATCATCCTGCCGCTCATTGCTGTCACAATCAGCTGTCCTTTCCACGCGGGAAAGCGGTCGCCCGTGTAGAACAGCATTCCGGAGATTCCAATCGACGGCACCCAGAAAAAGCGCGGTGGTTCCATGCCTTCTCGAAACGGCTGTTCGCTGATAATCTCGCCGGTATATTTCCGTCCATAACTGACAACGGGCCATCCATAATTGGCGCCACGCTTGATGATATTGACTTCGTCTCCGCCCATTGGGCCATGCTCACTGGCCCAGACCTCGCCCGTCTCGGGGTTAATCGTCATTCCTTGGGGATTGCGATGTCCGTATGAGTAGATTTCAGGCTTCGCGCCGGGACGGCCGATGAACGGATTGTCGGCAGGGACGCGTCCGTCATCGTAGAGTCGGACGATCTTGCCATCGTGATTGCTCAGATCCTGAGCGAGCGGTTCCGTCATAGGACCGCGGTCGCCGATCGACGCGTAAAGCATTCCGTTCTTGTCAAACACGACACGTCCGCCAACGTTAAGGCTGCCCTGAGTCCAGGCATCGGCCACGAACACGTCCGCTACATCCACCAATCGCTTGCCATCGAAATGTGCACGGGCTACCGCGGTTGTTACGCCGCGTTCGCCGGCTTTCGAGTACGCGAAGTAGATCAAATTGTTTTTTTCGAAATTCGGATGAAGCGCAATATCCAACAGGCCGCCATGAGTTCCGAACTGGATCGCCGGCAGTCCGGCAATCGGTTCGTCTTCGAGCTTCCCGTTATGAATGATCCTCAGCCGACCGGGCCTTTCCGTGACCAGGATGTCGCCGCCGGGAAGAAACGCCATACTCCACGGGCTATCCAATCCTTGTGCGATCGGGACAACCCGGATCTTCTGCGTGTCCGTGACGAGCTCTGTTTGCGTGAGGTTCTGTCGAGGACTGCCGGCCGAAACGAAAGCAAGTGCCACGACGATGAAGAGGGAACCAATGATTCGGGTGTTAGACAGTTGCATGAACAGGACAGGTAACAGAGGCGTGACAGCCCAGTCAACAAAATAGAAAACCTCGCCACAAAAAGCACAAAAGGCACAAAAGGGTGATTCCGCTTTGTGCTTTTTGTGGCTTGATTTCCCTACGCACCCCTAACGGCTGTGTGAGATTTCTTCCACCATTACTAGACGCGTGCCGGGATTGATCGAGCGAGCCTTGTGAGCGCTCGAGGAGCCCGAGGGGATGAAAATCCCGTCGCCTTCCACATAAGACACGACTCTGGCGCCAAACTCGATAGCTAACGAGCCGGATAAAACGAATCCAATGTGGCCTTGGCTACACCAATTGGGATCGACTTCGCCGGTCATGAATTCCACCAGTCGAAGTTGCCGAGCGCCATTCTGAAACAGTTTGTAGCGAGCGCCTCGCCGAAGAGACTGCCACTCCATGGAACCGAAGTCCACTTTGAACTCAGTCATTAATCACCCCCGGATTTAGATCGGATCGGCAAATACTACGGTAACATCATTCGAATGGCAGTCATCGGAATACATCACGTTCAACTTGCGATGCCGCCCGGCGGTGAAGACGGCGCTCGGCGTTTCTATTCGAGAATGCTCGGAATCCCAGAGGTACAAAAGCCGGCGGACCTGAAGAAACGAGGTGGTGTCTGGTTCGAGACAGGATCCCTCAGAGTACACCTCGGCGTTGAAGCCGACTTCCGGCCGGCCAGGAAGGCGCACCCAGGTCTTCTTGTAGACAACTTGGAGGCTTTAGTCTCGCGGTTACACGACGCCGGATTCAGTGTTGCGAGCGGAGAACCGCTTGCGGGCTACCGTCATGTATACATTGATGATCCGTTCGGAAATCGTCTGGAGCTGCTGCAAGTTCAGCTGTAGGACCAGTCGAAGAGGAATTTGAAATTGGACCCGACAGGAGATCCTCCAATTTCAAATCATTCATGATGTGGGATAGGGTCCATCAGAAAACGTCATCGCATGATAACCCTTCGAGCCGACAGCGCGCGCGAGTGGGCTTCGAAAGTCAGCCAGCCGCTGAAGACTGCGGATGGCAGATCGAAAGTCGTGACGCGGTTGCCAGCCGAGCTGCCTGCGCGCGAGTTCATTGACGTACACACGGTCAATGCTTTGAGGGATCGTCCACCCTCGCTTGGCATATTCTTCCTCGAACTCAGGCACATAACGCTTTACAACGGCAGGAGCATCTGTTCGAAGGTTTTGCAGATCGTCGCGTGTGAAAGGTGTAGTCGCGCTAACGATGAAACGGCCGAATCCGATTCCTGGTGCTTTCTCGATCGCAAGCAGATGCGCGCTAACCAAATCTTCGATATCGGCGCGGCGGTATAGCAACTCATTGACTTTGAGGTTCGCATCATCGAACGCTTCACGAAGGCTTTTGTCATCATCCTCTTCAGGAAAAAAGCGCGATGTGCGAAGGACAAGGCATGGCAGCCCTGTTTTATATTGGAACAACTCGCACAGACTTTCTGCGGCCACTTTCGTGCCACCATAGATATTTTTCGGAACCGAAGCGACTTCTTCCGTGATCCATGCGGCCGGTGTTCCTTCAGGCGGTGTCAGCGCTCGCCCGAACGCGCTCGTTGTGCTGGTGTATATGAACGACTTCACACCTGAAGCTGCGGCTTCCTCCAGCAGATTCAGCGTGCCGGTGATATTGGTGTCAACGAAATCCTGCCTCGTGTGAGTTGCGATATGGGGTTTATGCAGCGTGGCGGCGTGAATGACTGCATCCACACCTTGCAGGCATTCTTTAACGAAAAAGCGATTCGTAATGGATCCCACACGCTCCGTGAACGGCGAGGCTTTTTTGTCGAGGCCGATTGCGTGGTGGTCTGAGTTTTGTAGCGTGCGCATGAGTGCTTCGCCCAAATGACCGGCACTGCCCGTAATCAGTATTTTCATATCGACACGAGGTGAGCTCAATTCATTGTACTCAGAAATGTGCGGACGTCCGCCGCTGACCGATCGGCAAGCTCTTCCTGCGGGATGTGGCCGGTCTTCGGGTAAATGATGAGCTTCGAGCCTGAAATCGCAGCGTGGAATTCATATGCAGCCTCGACGCTGATTATGCGATCCTCTTCGCCCCACAAGATCAGGGTTGGGACCTTGATGCTGCTGATGCGATCCTTGATTCTCTTGTCGCGGATATTGACGCGTGCAATCGTTGCTTCCCGGGTGCCTTTCATCCTGACGAAGTCCCAGTACCTGTCGACCATTTCATCATTGATGATGTCCTTGTGACTGACGGCCCCGTTGAGCCCGTCAAAGACGAGCGAGCGCGGTGTGATGTAGAGCAGTACACGATTGATGAGCGGCATGCGAATTAACCGGAAGGCAAATGACTCCGGATCTACTTGTTTCGTGGGGACGCCGCCGCTATCGACGAGAACGAGATGTGTCGTTCTTGACGGGTGCTCGAGAGTGAACAGCAATGCGACGCGGCCGCCCATCGAGTTGCCGCCGATCGCGAACGTCTCTAAACGAAGTGCGTCCGTGACCGCCTCCATGAACTTCAACATTCCCTCCTGCGAATAGTCGCGACTGGGCACCGCTCCGGTCAGGCCGTGCCCCGGCAGGTCTACAGTTATGACGCGGAACGTATCGCTAAGCTGCTTCGCCCACGGCTCCCAAGTAAAGAGCGAGGCATTGGAACCGTGAATTAGTACGAGAGTGCGCGCGTCGCGCGGGCCCCGGTCCCGGACGTGAGCGCGCGTACCATCCGGCAATGTAATGAACTGCGACGGCTTCCCCGCGTACTTCGCCTCGAGAGTAGTGCGGGCAATGTCGGGCTCGCGGACGAACAAAAAGGCGCCGGCTAGGAGGAGAAAGAGAACGGCCGCGCTAATAAGAAGCTTTCGCATGCGCAGACATCATAACGGTCGCCCGGCATGGCTGGGTAACCATCCCTGTTGTGCGCATCAGCAAGAGACGTCGTCGCGCCTGCAGCAAGCGTAGGCGTGTACGGCAATAACAACGCTTTGCGCTCAATCTCAGTCAAGGATATAGTGTTTGTGGCGTCTGCCCGTTTTCTTGGGCAGATTTTCGAGTGTCCCCATCGTTGGAAGCGAGTTCTGTGTAGACACTACACGCGCGCTCCGTTTCCGCAAGTATGAAGCTCTGACAATTCCAATGGCGGATACGTTCGCCGCTGGGCTTAACACATTGCGCGAAGACGTTCACAAGGAGACTGTTATGTGCATTGGAAAAATCCGACGAAGGCTTCTCATCCGTGGCACGCTGCTGATTGCTATCGCATTGATCGCGTGTTCCGCGTTCGCTCAACCGCAATTCGAATTTCATCCGTATGCTGGAGGCTTTCTCCCCAGAGACTGGAACAACAGCAGCTTTAAAAAAGAGGGGTTGTACGGCTTTCGGGCAGGCATTTACATCATCGACTTCGTTCAGGCGGACTTGAATTACGCTTACATCAATCACTTCACGCTAAAGGACGCGCCGGATACCGGTATACGTGCGCACATTTGGGACGTTAATGGTTATTACAGCCTCAACGGATACGCCGTTAAAAAGGCCGAACCATTTTTGACGATTGGGGCGGGAGGACTAACGACCGGCATTCACGACGCATCCGGCCGTACCCCTACTCCAGGCGCGCCGGACAGGCCGAAGGACAATGACACCTTTTTTCAGTTTAACTACGGTGGAGGAATCAAGACCATAAGGACGGTCGGTCCAATGGGATTTCGGGCGGATGTCCGCGGGAGGACGATGCCCAACTTCTATGGCAGTAGCCTGACTTGGTTGGAAGTCACCGGTGGAATCAACTTCATCGTGGGTGAACGCTAGAAACGACGCCCCACACTGAATCGATGATCTTCGGCGAGATGGTTATGCTGATCGAATTCACGCTTTTCGGTCAGCGACGCACACCCTCTCGCCGTAGAGATCTTGGATTCCCACAAATCAATTTGTCATTTGTCTCACAAGAATGACCGTTGCGTTGTGCGCTCCTGCTACTTCATCGAAGAACGCGCGCACGCTTGGATAGTCGGAGGCGGGGACTAGTGCTTCGTGGATCTCCAATGTCTCCTGCATTTGGATGTATCCATCCTGAAGAGTCCAGTTCGCTTCGAGGGTTCCGTAGCGGCTCTGGATTTTGGCAAGCATAGGCAGTTCGTCGAGCTTGAAACCTTCAGGCAGTTTGATGCGGATGAACTCTCGACGGAGGTCTGCCTCCAGCTTGACCGGTGCCGTACGTTGTCTGGATGAGAAACCATATTCCCCGCCACTCGTCAGAAGTCCGGGACGAACCACGAGCAGGCGGCCTTGCATGACCTGGCCAAAACGATCCACGGCCACATTGAGCTTCACATCAAGGACACTGTCCTCGGCATGAGGTTGTGTTGAAATGCCGCTTAGCGAGCTGGCAGGCAAACGTCGGGAATAAGATCGCTCGAAGCGTTTCTTCAGTTCGGCGGAACCTTGCAGCTTCTCTGTTGTACGCAAAGCCACACCGGATTGTCCGTAGTATTTTCGGTTGACCTGGGCGTCCAGACGCCCGCCCGCATCCAGTACAGCCTCAACGGTGGCTTCCACGCGGTTGTCGTTTGCAGAGACGACGGGCATTTGCAATAAAGCGCCATCCGACGCGGCAACGATCAATGCATAGCTTCCTTGTTCATCCAACGGCAGGTCGCCAACTGGAGTAAACGAATCTGTCGGATCGAACATCAGGAGACGGCCCAGGGTCTTGGTCTCAATCACCGCAGGGGCTGTAACGGCGGCAGAGACGTGCACTGCTACGATCGCGTGGTTAAACTGCATTGGAGAGGGCCATTCCGGCCGCACGTAATTCCGATCGTCGGCCGTAATTGTAACCAGGTAGGCATCGATACCCACGGCCTTCAACAACGCTCGCATCAGCGTCGCCTTATCTTTGCAGTCGCCGTAGTTCTTCGCGAGAACATCATCGGATCTGCGCGGCGTGTACCCGCCACCCCGTGTCAGATTGAGTGAAACTGCGACGTACTTGGTCTGCTGAACGAACGCTGCGATTGCGCGAATCTTTTCGATTTCAGTCGAGACGTTCGCCGTTAGCTGTGTCGCCTTTGCACGCACAGGCTCGTTTACAGCTGCGGCTGGATCCACCAGACTAGTCAACCACGACGACACTGCGGCCCAATCCTTCAAGCCGCGCAACCCTGAGGCATTTTCAGAACCCGGGAAATAGCTCACAACCAAGCGTGGCGCCAAGGAAGAAAGCGGCGGGCTGTATTCCTCCCTCTCAATCGAGGGCAGATCACGCAACTCCCACGTTGTGCTTCCGCCCGTCGTCTTCGGCTCGATTGTATCCCGATTGATCATCTGCGCTTTGAATTCCCATCCCGCCGAAATTGTCAGCGAGAACCGCGACACCATCACAGGCAGCCGATCCTGGAACTCATATTGATATTGAGTGAAGACTGTTTTTTCTTCCTCGGTAGCTTCGAAGGCGAAGATGTAGCCGGGCGTCGTGCAGTCGCAGGAGAGGACTTTCATGCGCAGTTCTTCGTACAGTCCTTCTGTTACTGCGACGTCGGCGATGCGATCTTTTCCATATGCTGTTGGCTTTCCCGATGGCGGAATGAGCCATCCCTGAAAGTCGCGGATCCGTCCACTCTTGCTGTTATAGGCGCGCGTGGCGGAAATGATTTCGCCGCCGCGCTGAAGAATTTTGATGACTCCGCGCTCGCGCATCACACGCTTGCCATCGGCGTCAACGGTAACGGACTCTTCCCGAAGCAGAACCACCGATGTCACCTTGACCCCATAGTCGGGCAGTTTCAGAGCGGCCGCTTCCTTGACCCAATCGGGCGGCTCGTTTGCGGCCTGCGCAACACCGGCAACAAACGTGATCAAGATAAGTGTGGGGATGAAAACCCGCATTATTTTTCCTTCAACGAAAGCGTATGTGTATCCCTTAGCTGTATTTCATCGAACACTTTCTTGAGCGTTGGGTACACTGATACCGGAAAGAGAATCATGCCGTTTGCGCCGAATGTCAGCTCTCGCGATAAAACCAGTTCGGTTGTACTGCCCGTTTGGGTAGACATTCTGAGCGCGTAGCTGCCGGTCTGTCCGAAGCTGAAGTCCCCAGGATTCTCCGCATGTTCGAGTTCGTAACCCTCAGGCAAGTCGATGCGGATCGCGTCGATCTCTTTCCAAGCGAAGTCGAATTGGATCGGGTAATGCCTGTCTGAGGCAGAAAAAAGAGCGCCCTGCGTCCGCCGGAACACATTGGGATGAAACAGAACACGCTTTCCAGTGACTTGAGCGAAGAGCGACGCATCGATGTGATAGGCAACAACGACGGGTTTCGTCGAATCGTCGATATTATCGACCTCGAGCCTGGTGATTTCAGCTTCAGGAAACATTCGCACAATTCGGTCGTGAAACCACTCTTCGCGCTGGGCCGCCGATTTTTGCGCCAGAAGCAGCCGAAAGTTCTCTGCGCGGTATCCTGTGTACATTTCGTCTACAACGCCGCTCAGCGAACCGTTCGGGGCAAGGCGCAGTGTGGCCGTGCGCGAGTCAATAGATGATTCCGGTGGAGCGATAGGAGTTTTCATAAAGATCGCGGCTTTGGGATCCGTCACGATCGCGAACATTCCTTGTTCTTCAGAGGGCAACATTCCTGGGAAAAGATGCTTGGCGCTGACGCTGAACACCTTCCAGCCATCACCCTCTTTGATTCCCAAAGCGACGTCATCCACGAAATATCGTTCCGGCAACTTTGTGATGTCGATGGCGGCCTCGCTACGATTGGCTACCATAACGGGCCGCACATCCAACCCCACTTGCATTGCGAGAGCGGCAAATACAACATTCATTTCCTGAGGTAGCGCCATCTTGCTTTTAAAGATTTCGGCGGAGTTCCGCCCCCGTGTGTCCGGCAGTTTCTTGATGAAGTCGGCACGCTCGGCATCGGTAACATCCAGATCGAACACGTTTCTTACATGTTGTCGTACATAGCTTGTAATCCCGGCAATCTTCTCGTCGTCGTTCTTTGCGCCCGCACCGGCCTGAGTTGCCGCCGTTTTCAAGTCGGCATCGAGCTTCAACAAGCCCTTAAACTCGTTGTAGGTCTTCCTTGCTTCATCGTTCCAATACTTCTGTGGGTCCTGGCTACCACCCGGACGATAGTAAAGAAGAGCCCACGGCTTCACGTTCGGATCACTGGGTGCAAACGCTTCGTCACGCGCTGCTGCGACGTTAGTTAGAGTAGTTTCGGTCCATCCGTCGTTGTCTTGCTGTAGTCGAGTAGGATTGCAGTTGAACGGCAGGATGAACATCTGATCGGTCGCCACGTAATCACTCGAGAGGGGGCGGAAGAAATACGTGACTTTTTGAATCGGAAGATCACGTGTGAACTCGAGGCGAAGGTATCGGAACCGATTGTTGTTTTGGGTCTGTTTCCAGCGGTACTCAAGAACGGCGCCATTTTCAACACCCGGCATGGCGAAAGAGACCACCTTTTCTTTACGTCCGCCTGCGCGAACCAGGTCACGTTTGTAGATCGTTTTCCGGTCAAGGTCGATAATCGTTCCGTCATCTTTGATGGTTCGGCCGGCAACATCGAGAATGCCGTCGGAATCTCTGTAGGGCAGATCAACGGTGCCGGCTTTTTCCCTTCCGTTCGCGTCGAAAATCTTCAATCGGACGTAGTGATAGAGAACGCGCTGGAGGCCCATCGATAGATATTCGTCCACGACGTGAACCCGCCATAAAAGAATTTCAGCGCCGGTGTCTTTTTCGACAACCGAAGTTTTCAAAGCGCGATCCGAATCCGCAATTGCTAACCAGTCGACAAATTCCGGAGGCGCCTGCGTCCTTTGCTGTGCGACGGCGGGTTGCGCGGTATGGAGCGCGGCGAACGCCGCAGGTACGAGAACAAGCGAGCGAAATGATATCCGTTTCGAGAACATTCCAGGGGGTCGGCCTCCTTGCTGGGGTTGTCGGGGCTTACGATTGCACAAAGCAGGTGTTTTCACAACTGGCCGACGGTGCCAGGGCGCAGGGACTAAATCCTATGCTTGCTGAACGGTTGCGGAAACGGCATGGTCATTTGTATTAACAACCGCGTTAATACGGTAAAGTGAGGCTTCATGGACATGCTGGTGATGGCCGGATCGCAATGGCCGATTCATCTTTGAAAATGTGGCACCGGGCAACTATCGATTGATCGCCACCTATGAAGGTGGATATGTGCCGGCCGAGTATGGCCAGCGGTCTCCTACCGGACAAGGAACCAGCTTCGAAATCGCAGCCGGTCAAAAGATGACCGGAGTTCAGTTGGCGATGTCACCGACGGGTTCGATCTCGGGCAGGGTCTACGATCGGAATGGAGAACCTCTAGGAAACGGACAGGTCATGGCGATGCGACAGGTCTATAAGAATGGACGTCGTGCATTGACCATCGTTCAGATCGTGGCTACTGACGATCGAGGTGAGTATCGATTGTTCTGGCTTGCGCCGGGCCGGTACTACGTTAGCGCAAAGCCGGATATAACCGAACTTCCAGTGAACCTAGGGCAGCCGAATTCTTACAACGCGCCTGCCATGCGCATCACGCCGCCCATGCGCTTCGGAACTTTCGAACTGGCCACAAGCCCATCCGTCAAGACCCGCCGATTGAAAAGCGGCGAGACCGTCGAGGAGATGTATTTGCCGACGTACTATCCGGGGACTATTGATCCCCAAGCAGCCGCTCCAATTTCAGTGGTTCCCGGCGCGACAGTCGGCGGCGTGGACCTCACCACTGAGATCGGACTCATTCGACCACACCATATCCGAGGCCGGATTATCGATCAGGGAACCGGTCAGCCTGTCGCGCAGGCCAGCATAAGCGCGGTGCCACGCACGAATGATCCATACTTTACGATTGCCTCCACTCGATCAAACGCGCAGGGTTTATTCGATTTGAATGGCGTAGCAATGGGATCGTACCAGATCTTCGTCATTCGCTATGGGGAAGGACTGGCGGGCTTGAACGGCATCGTCAGTCTCGATGTTGGAGACCGAGATATCGAAAACGTTTCTATTGCCGTTGCCCCGGACTTCAAGCTCTCGGGACGATTTGTAATGGAAGGTGGCAGTCGATCATATCCACGGATCGGGGACTTGATACGTGATCCCCAGGTTATTGGGATGGCCCGCGGCGGTTTCAGCTACAATCCACCCCCGGCGGCGGACGGTTTTTTCACGATCGATGGAGTGGTTCCGGGAGATTTTCGAGTGTCGCTGCAACGCGTTCCTCCCGATGGATACATCAAATCGATGCGGTTAGGTAACGCCGATGTCCTCAACGACGGCCTTCATCTTTCCGGCCCGCCCCAGGGTCTGCTCGAAATCGTGATCGGAGCCAATGCGGGAAAGATCGAAGGGTCGGTCGTCAATACTCAGCAGCAAGCCCTCGCGAATCGAACGGTGGTCCTGGTACCCGATTTCCGTCTTCGTCAACGGTCCGATTTGTATAAGGTTGTGTCCACAGACAATGCGGGTCGTTTCCGAATGCAGGCTGTGACGCCGGGGGAATACAAGTTGTTCGCCTGGGAAAACGTCGAACCAGACGCGTGGCAGGACGCTTCTTTCATAGCTAGCAATAAGGGCTTCGTATCCCGAGGGCAGGCGGATCTTGACGCCCATTCAATCGGCGATCACCAACGATTTGGGTGAGTACCGCCTTTTCTGGTTGGCGCCGGGCCGCTACTACGTCTCCGCGGTCCATCCCAAGGCTCAAAGCAAATCTCGACAAATGTCCAACATGTTCGCACCTGGCATTGCCGTTAGCAGCATGTCGATCGGCGGCATGTTCAATTCTGCGTCGAGATCCGATCCGGCGCTTGCGGGATTCGAGCCGGAAAATGAGTCGGAACGGTACGCGCCAATGTTCTTGGGCAACACAACGGATGAGCAGTCGGCGACGCCTGTCGATCTCCGCGCAGGAACGGAAGCGGGCGGCGCAAACATAACGATCGCGCCGCTTCTGCCGCGGCACGTCAGAGGCGTTGTGGTCGATGGGCTCACAGGAAAGCCCGCCCAATATGCGAGTGTCACGATTGCCAAGGATTCTGACGGGCCTCGTGGCAAGGAATTTGAGGTCGACCGTGAGAGAGGGACGTTTGACCTCCTGCTGGTGCCCGGCTCTCATACCGTGAACGCAGTCTCCGCAAGCGGCGAAGGCTTCATCACCTTCCAGCTTCTCGATGCGGACATCGAAAACCTAGTCATCCCGACGATGCCTACATTCGATATTGCCGGCCGGATTGTCCTGGATGGCGAGCGCAGTAGCGGCGCGGCGCTGGGCGCTCTCCACATTACCCTCGCTCACGATCCGCCGCGCGAGGAATCGCGGTCCGCCGGGCTGTCGTACAGCACGCCTTTGCCGGACGGGTCGTTTGTCGTGACTGCATCGGCGGGAGATTACCGGGTTAACATCGCGCCGCTACTCAATGTGACTCCGTCCCGTATCGGCATAACGACGCTGCCGTCCTCTTTACAAAACGCCTATATAAAGTCGATCCGACTCGGAAATATGGACGTGCTGAATGGGCCGTTGCACCTCGAAGGTAATCCTTCCGCTGTGCTTGAGGTCGTGATCGGTAGGAATTCAGGTGCGATTGAAGGGCAGGTGTTAACGGATCCGCAGGGAACCGTCGCTGACGTTTCCGTGGTCCTGGTGCCCGAGATTCGGCGTCGTTCCGAACTTTATCGAATGACAACGACGGACATTTCGGGCCGGTTCCTGCTCGATCGCGTTCCTCCAGGCGACTACAAAGTTTTCTCCTGGGAAGACGTACAGGACGGCGCGTGGTACGACCCCGAATTCCTCCGTGTCTATGAAAATCGTGGCACGCCGATTCGCGTTGTTGAGGGACGA
>Ga0114129_10004823_pt1 | contig 19066 bp, 11 predicted proteins | sample RhiMetdeltSRZDD1_FD_80071 | JGI IMG/M metagenome (GOLD analysis project Ga0114129, IMG submission 80071) | Populus rhizosphere microbial communities from Tennessee, USA - Rhizosphere MetaG P. deltoides SRZDD1 (version 2) (version 2) | ecosystem: Host-associated > Plants > Roots > Rhizosphere >...
GGACGGTCAAGCTCACGCTGTATTCGGAGAAGGAGCCGGAGAAGGCGGATACGCTCGTCGTCGATGCGAGGGTGATCCAACGGCTCTGGGATGACTTCGCACCACATCGGGCGATGAAATAGACCGACCGTCCTGTGATGGCGCCGCATGTGTCTCGCATGTCAACCTTGTTTTCGAGGCAACCATCAAAAGCTGAGAGGCGTCATGAAGTGGCTCGAAGACTCGCTGCGCGATCTTCGCCATGGCGTCCGCGTGCTGCGGCGGGCGCCAGCCTTCACCGCCGCAGCGCTGGCGACGCTGGCGCTGGGCATCGGCGCGACCGCTGCGATCTTCAGCGTCGTCCGCGCCGTGATACTGGAGCCGCTGCCGTACCAGGAGCCGGATCGCATCGTCGCCGTGTGGGAAACCAACCGCGGCGGGACCAGCCGCAACGTGATCGCGCCGGCCAATTTCGTCGCCTGGCGTGAGCGCACGCGAACGCTGGAACATCTGGGCATGGTGGGACCCGCGAACGTGGCGGCGATCATCAACGGTCAGCCTGGCCAGATATCCGGGATCAGGTTCTCGGCCGACGCGTTCCGCGCGTTGGGTGTCCAGCCCGCGCTCGGCCGTGCCTACACGGCGGAGGAGGATTTCGGCGCCGGCGGCGTGATCGTGCTGAGCCACGAATTCTGGCAACGACGCCTCGGGGGCCGCCAGGACGTGCTTGGCCTCACGCTTGCGACGGACGACGGTCCCCTGACCGTGACCGGCGTGATGGCTCCCGGCTTCACGGTCGTCGGCGAAAAAGCCGACTTCCTGATCCCATACGGTCAGACCCTGGAGCAGCTTCGCGCCGTGAACGGACGCGGAAGCTCGTACGCCGTCGCACGGCTGCGCGACGGCATCACGTTCGAGCAGGCGTTCAGCGAGATGCGGCGGATCTACGCCGAGCTCGAGAAAGAGGTGCCACAGCGCAACGCCCGCCGGACGGTGATGCTGTTTCATCTGCAGGAACAGATGGTGGGCGACGTTCGGCCGGCGTTGTTCGCGCTGGTCGGTGCGGTCGCGCTCGTCCTGCTCGTGGCGTGCGTCAACGTCGCGAATCTGCTGGTCGCGCGCAGCGCCGCGCGTGAGCGCGAGCTCGGCATGCGCGCCGCACTTGGTGCCCGGCGCGGCCGCCTGGTGCGCCAGATGCTGGTCGAGAGTCTGGCCCTTGCGGCCGCCGGCGGCCTCGCGGGGCTGGCCGTTGCGGCGCTGTGTCATCGCGGTCTCATCGCGCTCGTGAGCGATCGTATACCGGTGCCACGGCTCGACCAGGTGGCACTCGATCTGCCTGTGGTTGTGTTCACGATGGTCGTTGCTCTGGCGACCGGCGTCGTCTTTGGCGTCATTCCGGCATTCGTTTCGACGAGCCACGCGGGCGATGCGCTGCGCGACGGCGGACGTCACGGCGGCGGTACCCGACTGCACCACGCGCTCCGCAGCCTCATCGTCGTCGAGGTGGCGCTGTCGCTCGTCCTCCTCGCCTGTGCCGGCTTGTTGATGCGCAGCCTCGTCAAGCTGCAGAACAGCGATCCTGGCTTCCGTGCTGAAGGAGTGCTCACGGTCGACGTGCAGCTTCCGGCCAGACGATACGACGTGGCCCACGCCGGCAGCTTCTTCCGCGAGTCTCTGGCGCGGATTTCCGCGCTGCCCGGCGTTCAGCACGCGGCCGGCGCTCCGTGTCCACCGCTTCCCGGGTCCTGCATCGGCACGAGCTTCTGGCGCGTCGATCGGCCCAGGCCGGCCGACGGCCAGCTCTCATCCGGCCAGATACGCCCGATCACGCCATCGTTCTTCAAGACACTCGGGATTCCACACCTGGCAGGCCGCGACTTCTCAGACTTCGATACTGTCGACTCGACGCCCGTCGCGATCATCAGCGACGCGCTCGTTCGCGAGCATTTCGCAGATGGAAATCCGATTGGCCTGCGGCTTCGGGTCAATATCGACCACGCGAATGGCAGGGACGACGTCGAGTGGACGATTGTCGGGGTCGTCGGCAGCATCAAGTCGTCGCTCGACGGGCCCGTCCGTCAGACCATCTACCTCCCGACGACGCAGCGCGGCGGGCGCGGCATGAAGTTCTTCGTGCGTACGCAACAGGATCCGATGTTGCTCGCGCCCACGGTCGAGGCTATCGTGCATTCCAGGGAACCGGAAGCGCCGGTCGAAGTCCGCGCGCTCGAAGATGTCGTCGGCAACACGATCGCGCGCCCGCGGGCGATATCGGTGCTGGTCGGCGCGTTTGCGCTCGTGGCCCTCGCGCTGGCAGCCGTCGGCGTCTACGGGGTGATGGCGTACTCGGTCCGGCAGCGCACGCAGGAAATCGGTGTCCGCATGGCCCTCGGCGCGACCACCTCGTCGGTCTTCCGCCTCATCCTCGGACAGGCGCTGCGCCTCGTCGTGATCGGCGTCGCCGCCGGGCTCGTCGCAGCGGGCGCGCTCGCGCAGCTGCTCGAGCGATTGTTGTTCGGCATCGAACCGCTCGATCCGTGGACGTTCGCCGTCACGGCGCTGGTCCTGCTCGTGGTCGCCACCGTCGCCTCGTACGTGCCCGCGCGCCGCGGCGTGCGCATGGCTCCCGTCGACGCGCTGCGGACGAGTTAGAGCGCCGTCCCCGATTCGAACGTTCGCCTTCGTGCGATCACCGCACCGGATCGTAGAAGTGATTCGCTGACGGATACGTGCTGCTGGTCAGGCGACAGTTCAGTCCCGTCTTGCCCCAGAACTGCGGCGCGTGCCACGTCTTCGGCGGCGCGTAGACGATGTCTCCCTCTGTGGCGATGATCGAGCCCGGCTCGTCGCCCTCGAACGTCCACCGCAGCTCCCCGAGCATCACCACCCAGAACTCGGCGAAGTCCGAGTGGAAGTGGCCGCGATTGTTCGGCCCCACCGGCTGATCGGATCCGGCCTGCCCGCAGATCAGGTTGCCTCGCGCCCGGTTCTTGCGGATCGCTTCCTGGGTCCAGCTTTTCCTCGCGTCGTTCTGCTTCGCGAGAGTGTAGACGTTGAAATGAATCGACCACGGCTTGCCGTTCGGATCGGGGACATCGAGGGGGTTGGGACCGGTGCTCAACCGGACGGGGATGTACTCGACGCCCGGCGGTGTTTTCGCCGGCCTGTCGGGATACGCCGGTGTCGCCGACGCCAGCGTCACCTCGAAGCTGATCGCCGGGAGGTCGCCGACCACCGCGAGCGAGTGCAGCATCCGCTCGGGCACGAACACGTACGAGCCCTTGGTCGCTTCGAACACCTCGAAGGTGCGATCGGGCTTCTCGACCTCGAACCGGATGCGGCCTTCGAGCACGGCCCACCACGCCGGTGAATCGGGATAGAGTTTGCGCGCGTGCGTGGTTCCCGCCGGCTCCTGAACGAGGAACGCGCGAGAGTTTTCATCGTGAATGACCGGCTCGCGCCAGCCCGGCTCGCCGCGATGTTTGGCCTTGACGTCGGCCAACCGGGTGACCGGCTTCATCGGCGGCTGCCACGGCGTGCGCGCCAGAGGCTTCGGGTAATAGAAGACCCGGGTGTCGGCGCCGCCCGGCGCCTGTGCGGTGAGAAGAGCCGGAAAGAACAGCAGCGACAGCGCCGCTCGTGGCCAAGTCCTCATCCCGACGGCCTCCTGTTTCCTGAACGACGACGCCGGATGGTATCACCACCGGCACCCATCCTATGATGAGTGAACGCAGGCGGCACGCCGTATCAGAGGTCTCGCGTGGAACGTCACAAAAAACTCGCCATTCTCGTGGGCGGTGGGCCCGCACCCGGCATCAACAGCGTGATAGGCGCTGCGACCATCCGCGCCGTCCTCGACGGCATGGACGTCGTCGGCATCCGCGACGGATTCGAGGGGCTGATGCACGGGGACATCGAACACATCATGCCGCTCAGTATCGATGGGGTCAGCCGCATCCACTTCCGCGGCGGCTCGCACATCGGGATCTCGCGCGCGAATCCGACATCCGATCCGAAGCATCTCGAGAACGTCGTGATCTCGCTATTGCGGCTCGACGTGACGGGGCTGCTCACGATTGGCGGCGACGATACGGCGTTCTCCGCGATGAAGCTCGAAGAACGCGCGCAGGGTCGCATTCACGTCGTGCACGTGCCGAAGACGATCGACAACGATCTCGATCTGCCGCCGACGGTCGACACCTTCGGGTTCCAGACCGCCCGGCACTACGGCGCTGAAATCGTCAAGAATCTGATGGTCGATGCGCGGACCACCTCGCGCTGGTATTTCGTGATCACGATGGGACGCAAGGCCGGCCATCTCGCGCTTGGCATCGGCAAGGCCGCCGGGGCGACCCTCACGCTGATTCCCGAAGAGTTCCCCAAGCCGCTCCGATTGAAAACGATCGTCGACACGCTGGTCGGCGCCATCATCAAGCGCCTGAGCTACGGACGTCGTGACGGCGTGGCGATGATCGCTGAAGGCGTTGTGCTCGACGTCGACCCGAACGACCTCGCGTCGCTGCACGAGGTCGAGCGCGATGCGCACGGGAACCTTCGCATCGCCGAGGTGAACATTGGCGAGATCCTCAAGGCGCAGGTGGCGGTGCGGCTGAGGCAACTGGGCATGAAGGCGACGCTGGTGGCCAAGAATATCGGTTACGAGCTGCGGTGCGCGGATCCGATCCCCTACGACATGGAATACACGCGCGATCTGGGGTATTGCGCCGCCAAGTTCCTGCTGGCCGGCGGCAATGCGGCGATGATCTCGATGCAGGGCGGTCATTTCGTGCCGATCCCGTTCACCTCGTTGATGGACCGCGAGACGGGTCGCGCGCGATTACGTCTCGTCGATACGCATTCCACGCGGTATGCGATCGCTCGGCGCTATATGATCCGCTTGCGGCGCGACGATTTCGACGATGCGCACGAGCTCGCGAAGTTTGCCGCCACGGCCGGCGTTTCTCTCGAAGAGTTCCGCCAGCAGTTCGGATACCTGGTCGACTACGAGCCGCCCCCGCTCGTCGTCGACGAGGAAGGCGAGGCCAACCAACAGAATGTGGACGCGACGCGTCTCGAGTAACTGCACAATTCCGTTTGACGCGGCTGAGTGGGAGGAGTAAAGCGATGAATGCAACGACACTGCGGCTCGAACGGAAGCGACGCCACCTCAGCGTCGCGGCGGTTGCTGTAGTCGGGTTCGCGTTCGTGCTCGTCTCGATTGAGCGGGATATGTCCGCTCAGAGTGGACTCGCCGATCGATGGGTCGGGACGTGGACTACCGCAGAAGTCGGCCGGCCACAGTCTCCGCCGCCGCCTGCCGCGGTCGGACCGCTTCGGCCCTTCATGGCCAACACGCGGTGTCCGGCGCCTGCGGCGCCCGTGGCGCCGCCGCCGGCTCAGAGCTTCGCGCCGCCGCCGTACCTCCACTTCACGAATCAAACGCTGCGTCAAATCATCCACACCAGCATCGGTGGATCGAAGGCACGCGTCGTCCTCAGCAATGCGTACGGGACCGCGCCGGTGACGATCGGAGCCGCGCACATCGCGCTCCGCGACAAACAGGGAGCCATCCAGCCCACGTCGGGCGGGCCGCTCACGTTCAGCGGCAAACCGACGATGACCATTCCGGCGAATGCCGTGCTGTACAGCGATCCGGTCACCGTGACCGTGCCGCCGATGTCGGATCTCGCCATCGACCTGTATCTGCCCGGCACGACCAACGCGCCAGCCACGCTGACGATGCATGGCGGCGCGTTTCAGACCAGCTACATTTCGGAAACCGGCAACTATGTCGGCAAGACGACGATGCCGGAAGTCGGTACGACGCGGAGCTGGTTCGTGCTCTCACGAGTGGACGTCGTGGCACCCGACGCCACGGGCGCCATCGTCGCGTTCGGCGACTCGATCACGGACGGTGCGCAATCGACCGCGGACACCAACAACCGGTGGCCCGATCACCTCGCAAGACGCCTGCAGTCCCAGGGGATCAAGATGGGCGTGCTGAACGCCGGCATCGGCGGGAATCGAGTGCTGAACGAAGCGACGGTGCCGCCGGGAGTCGATACACGGGCCGTCGGCGCCGGTATCAACGCGCTGGCGCGGTTCGAGCGCCACGTGCTGTCGCTGCCGGGCGCGACGCACGTCATCGTGCTGGAGGGCATCAACGACATCGGCAACGCGCGGCAGAACCCGTCGCCGACCGCCCAAGATCTCATCGCCGCGCACAAGCAGCTCATCGAGCAGGCGCACGCGCGCGGCCTCAAGATCATCGGCGCCACGCTGACGCCGTTCTGGGGCGCGGCGTATTACACCGAGGTGGGCGAAGCCAAGCGCCAGGCGGTCAACGAGTGGATTCGAACGAGCAAGAGCTACGACGGTGTCGTCGATTTCGACAAGGCGACGCGCGATCCCGGCGATCCGAAGAAACTCCTCGAGCGATACGATTCGTGCGACTACCTGCACCCGAGCGACGCCGGGTACAAGGCGATGGGCGATGCGATCGACCTGTCGCTGTTCAAGACCGGTTCGGCGACGGCGTCTTCGAGATAACCGAAGGCGCGCCCTGACAACGCTATCGAATCGGCTCGGGCGGCTCGGGCTGCGGGTTGAAGCCGACCTTCACGAACGGGAACGGTCGATGGTCCGATCCGTGGTCGTCTCGAACACCTCGAGGGTGAGGTGAACGTTGGCCCGATGCAACTGGGCTGCGTCGCGATCGGCGGGTTGTACGACCGGCACGAGTTTATTCGGGGATGTTTGAGCCTTAGAAGTCGACCCTTGCCACGAGCTGCATGAACCGCGCGGCCTTGGCACTCGTGATGAGCCCGAAGCTCGGGGAGTTCCACACCGGTTGCCCCGTCGCGGGATCGGCGATGACGCTGAGGCTTGTGTTGGGCCCATTGAAGTTCACGCGATTCAGAACGTTGAACGCCTCAGCCCTGAGCGTGAGGCCCACCTGCCGCACCAGCGTGAACCGGCGAGCCAACGCCAGATCGATGTTGAATTCACCAGGCTCACGGGTCGAGTTTCGACCGAGGTTGCCAGGCCCGTCGAACGGCAACACAAGCCGCCGCGTGCCGCCGGACCCGGTGAAGAGCGGTCCCACAGGCACGAACGGAAAACTCGGGTCGCTGGTCGGCAGCAGGTATCGAATCGCCGTCCCTTCCGCCGTCATCTCGGGAGCGTAACCTCCGATGTTATCGGAGCGGACGCCCGGCCTTTGTTGTCCGGCGTTGGGATGCAGATTGGTTTGCGTGATGGTGTCCGGCAAACCCGAACGTGCAACGACAATGAGGCTCGTCTGGATATCGCGGATCCATGCGGGACCACGGGAGGTGTGCTGAACCGCCGCCGCGAAAATGTGCGGCCGATCGAACGAACTGAGCGATCGATTGAGGTTGGGCGTGAGCGTGACGAACTGCCCGGAGTCGAGGTCGTTCGGCTGCGAAAACGAAAACAACCCGCTGCCATCGTCCACGGACCTCGACAAGGTGTACGTGCCCTGGACCGCAAAGCCGGCACTGAGCGGGCGGGAGGCCCGCACCTGCAGCGAGTGATACTCCGACTGTCCCACATGGACGAAGGAACCGAATCCGGCAACGGCCGTAAACGGACGCGCGAGTTGCGTGGCGAGCGCGCTTCCCGCCCGTTGGACCTCCACCGCAGACTCGTACGGCACTTGATTGAACGGACGGCTCAAGGGCAGGTTTCTCCCAAGCGAACCGACGTAGCTGATGTCGATCACGGTTCGGGCAGCGACTTCGTGTTGCACCCCGACGTTCCACTGGAGAGCGCGAGGAAGCGGGTTCACCGAGCCAAACTGTGCGCCCCCGGCAAGAGGGTTCGAGGGTGTCGCGGTCCGTTCGACGAAGAACGGATCGTCGGGGTTTTGCACCGCTGTCAGCGGATGACCCTGGCTCAACGTGAACGGCTGCGCGATACCGACGCCCAGGTCCAGAAAGCTCTCGCGGACAGTAAAGCCTGGATACAGAACGACGCCACCCAGATTCGAAAAGATCTGGCTGAAAAAAATGCCGAACGCCGAACGCAGTAACGTCTTGTCGCTCAGCGAGTACGCAAAACCCACTCGAGGCGCGATGTTTGCGCGGTCCGTTTCGAGGTTCAGCGTGCGAGAAGCATTCTTTCCAGCGACCTGCAAGCGGCCGGTCTCGGGATCGAGCCGGGAATAGATGTTGTTGTCCACCCACATCGGCGCCTCGTGCTCGTAGCGGAGCCCCAGGTTGAGCGTGAGGCGCGGCGACACTTTCCAGTCGTCCTGCAGGTAGCCGGCCACGTTGTAATTTCGCCGGCCCGTCGCGGGCTGCGGCAGCTCGTACTCAGCCGTCTGGATTTGACCCAACAGGAAATCCGCCAGCGCGTTCACCGGGTTACCCGAGGCGCGATTGGGCGACGTGATCTCACCGTTGAAATTGTAGATACCTGCGAAGCGGCTGCCCGGATTGAAGACGTCGAACTGGTTCAAACGGAGTTGCGCCCCGGATTTCAACGCATGCGCCCCGCGTATCCATGTGAGCGCCACGGATCCTTGATAGTTATTGTTGATTTGCCGGCGGTACGTGTTTTCGTTCGTGCCGAGGCCGGTGAATCCGGTGACGTTCAATCGCGGTGCAGCCTCGAAGGCGAACCTCTGGATGCCGAATGCGTCAGCGACGTTCAGCCCGAGGCTCGGGGGATCGATCCGCGGATCGTCCCGCATGAATCCGAAGTTCGTTTCGGTCAACACGGTTGGCGTCCACACATGCGTCCAGCCGAGCGCCAGCTGATGCCCTTTGGTGACGCTGTCGCCGACAACGGGATCGAGGGGTCCTGGGATCTGCCGGTTGGCGGGCGCGCCGAGCTGGTAGCGGGTATAACGACCGAAGACCCGCGCGGCGGATCCGGCCTGATGGTCGATTCGCGCCGTCACCTCGTCATTGGCCGGCACGGTGTTTTCGGTGAACACGTAGTTGGAGACGACACGTCCGTTGGGGAGATCGGGAGTGCCCGACGCGTTGGGTGCAGGCAGCAGCGCCATGATCCGCGCAGCCGCGCGGTCAATGCGATTGGCCGGGATACGGTTGCCGGGAAACTGGAGTCCCGTCAGGGGATCGATGACGGGCACGGGTGAGCCCGAAAAATCACCGATGCGAAATGCCTGGTCGGGAAGGCTCGAGATTTGCGTCGAGGGTTGGCTCCTTCGCAGCGCTTCATAGTTGACGAAGAAAAACGTGCGGTCGCGGCGAACCGGACCTCCGAGCTTGAAGCCAAACTGGTTATAGCGATCCCTCGGCTTTGCCTCTCCACGCGCGTTACGGAAAAAGTTGTTGGCGTTCAGCGCCTCATGCCGGAAATACTCGTAGACTCCACCGTGCCTCCGGTTCGTTCCCGAATCGACCACGACATTGACGAAGACGCCAGAGGTCCGGCCGTACTCCGCGGAATAGCTGGACGTGAGCACCTTGAACTCGCGGATGGCTTCGGTCGACGGCAGGCGCGTGAGCCCACCCGTCGATCCGGACACCACTGACACGCCGTCGACCATGAACTCACTGTTCACGGTGCGGCTGCCGTTCACCGACAATTGACTCGAGTTAATTCCGGTGGCCGCGCCGCCAGATGAGACGCCGCCCGCCAGCGTCAGCAGGTTCAGCACATTGCGGCTCGGGAGCGGCAGGTTCTGGACTTGAGAGGTGCTGATCACCAGTCCCATCGACGAGGTCTCGGACTCGAGTCGCCCAACCGCTTCGCCCCTCACGACAACGGTCTCCTCAATCTGACCGGCCTCGAGAGTCGCATCCGCTCGCGCACGCTGGTTGACCTCCAGTCTGATGCCGCGGATGCTGACGACTTTGAACCCCTGCAACTCCACGGTCATGTCGTACCTGCCGACGGGTAACGCGGGCGCCATGTAGGCACCGACATGGTCGGTCACTCCCCGCCACGCGACGACGTTGGTCTCGGCGTTCGTGATGGTGACCGAAGCGCCCGGAACGACAGCGCCCGTCGTGTCAATGGCGCGGCCAGAGATCGAAGCCGTGAGTGTTTGTGCCTCCGCACTCGCGGCGAGCAAAACCAGCAGACCCAGAGGGCACGCGGAACGGATGAATCGGATGAATATTTTCGTCATCGCTGGTCCTCTTCGTCGAAAGGCGAAGGGTAGGCGGCTGATGAAAAACTGTCAATTTCCTTTGCAGCGTCGTCAGTCCTGTGTTCAGTATTTCGGCTAGAATCAGGCGCGACACGCCCGGCGTCGGAGCAGCCATGACGCACGCCGCACTCGTCCTTCCCGTATCGGCCATCCTCGTCCTGACCGCGGTGCCGACGCGCGTCGTTCATGCGCAGAACTGGCAGCAGTTCCGTGGACCGCGGGCCGGCGTCGCGCCGGACGATCCGCGGCTCCCCGATACCTGGACGACATCCGAGAACGTCGCCTGGCGCATCGATATTCCCGGCCGGAGCTGGAGCTCGCCGGTCGTGTGGGACGATCACGCGTTCGTCGTGACCGCCGTGAACACGAAGAATCCCAATCAGCCGCTGAGCCCCGTCATCACCTACCTTGCACGGTCGCTCGGGGGGACGATGAGCGGCGCCGACATCAGCAAGCCAACCGACGAGCATCGCTGGACGCTCTATGACATCGATGTCCGGACTGGCCGGATCCGATGGGAGCGTCAGATTCAGGCGGCGCTCCCGCAGCAGCCTGTCCATCAGAAGAACTCCTACGCGTCCGAGACACCGGTCACGGACGGCGAACGCGTGTACGTCTACCTCGGCTACGCAGGGCTGTTCGCGTTCGACATGAACGGCGCGCCCGTCTGGTCCAAGCCGATGGATGCGCCGAGGATGCGCACGGGATGGGGCACGGCGTCGTCTCCAGTCCTCCACAACGGCCGGCTCTACATCGTGAACGACAACGAAGACCGCTCGTTCATCGCCGCGTTCGATGCCCGCACGGGTGCTGAAGTGTGGCGCACCGCTCGCGAGGACGAGCGGTCGAACTGGGCGACGCCCTTCGTGTGGCAGAACGAGCAACGCACCGAGATCGTCACGACCGGCACCAAAAAGGTTCGTTCGTACGACACGACCGGCAGTCTTCTGTGGGAGCTCGCCGGCCTGACGTCGATTCACGCCGTGACGCCAGTGGCCGGCCACGGCTTGTTGTTCGTGAGCTCCGGCTACTTCCCGGACAATCCCAGGCCGACGTATGCCATTCGCCCGGGAGCGAAAGGCGACATCTCGCTCAAGGCGGGTGAGACGACCAACGACTTCATCGCCTGGTCCAATCCCACGCTGGCGTCGGCCTATCCCTCACCGCTCGTGCTCGGCGATCAGTACTACACGCTGATGGATCGCGGCTTCCTGACGTCGAGCGATCCAAGGACCGGCAAGGAGATTTACGGTCGGCAGCGCATCGCCGTCGACTCAGGAACGTTCACGGCGTCGCCGTGGGCGTACAACGGAAAGATCTTTGCGATCAGCGAAGACGGGGACACCTTTGTGATGCAGGCCGGTCCCGATTTCAAGCTGCTCGGCCGGAACGCGCTCGACGAGATGACGCTCGCGACTCCGGCCATCGCCAACGGCAGTCTGTTCATCCGAACGGCCACGAAGCTCTATCGCATCACGAAACGCTGACCTGCCTCGCACGGCAACTCGAAACCGGCGGCCCTTTCGCGAAACCGAGTGTGTAAGGGAGTCAGCCGCGGGCATGTACACTCCCCAAGGCAAGACTGCGGACGATAAGGCCCAGTCTCATTTTCGGAACCAGGTCGGGATGTCCAACACACGGTCGACCCAACGCCCCTGGACGAGCCTCGTACGCTACACCGCTCCGTTCTTCATCATCTTCATATCTCTACTCGTTCGCTTCGCCTTCCGGCGATGGCTCGGTGTCTCCGTGCCGTATCTGCATTTCTTCCCGGCGGTCATGATCGCCGCGTGGTTCGGCGGATTGGGCCCGGGCATCGTGGCCACGTTACTGTCGGCTGCAACCGCACTCTATTTTTCCCTGAACCCCCAGAGCTTCATCACGCTGAGCCGCGCCGACGTGATCACCATTCCGGCCTTCGTCGCGATCGGCATCGTGATTTCGTGGCTGTTCGAATCGGCGCGGCGTTCTGAGGCCGCGTACCGGGATGCGGCGTTCACAGCCGGCCAGCGCGCGCGTGAGCTCGAAGCGATTTTCGAAGCGATGCCTGACGGCGTCTACGTCGGCACGCCGGAGCGCATTACGCGCGTGAATGCCGCCGGCCTGCGCGTACTCGGGGTTCGATCGCTGGAAGACCTGAGCGGGGGGAGTCACGAGCGCGGCCAGAAGTTCGCGATCCGGTCCGCCGCGACCGGCGAACGGATTGACGGCGAGCGCCTGCCCTTCTCGCGGGCCTTGCGGGGCGAGGCTGTCGTCGAAGAGGTCATCGTGCGTCGGGCAGACACCAACGAGGATGTGTTCATCCGGACCTCGGCCGCGCCGATCGTCGACAACGATCGGGTGGTCGGAGCCGTCGCGGTGAACGCCGACGTGACGGAACAGCGGCGGGCCGCCAAGCGGCTCGAGGAGACCAGCGCCGCGCTGTCCGCAGTGAGCCGGCGGCTCGAAGAGGTCGTTGCCGATGTTCCGGGCGTGGTGTGGGAGGCGTGGGGTCGGCCCGACGCGGCCACTCAGCGGATCGATTTCGTCTCGAACCACATTGAGACGATGCTCGGGTACGCACCGGTCGAGTGGACGTCGACGCCGAACTTCTGGCTCACGATCGTCCATCCCGATGACAAAGAGCGGGCCGCCAGGGAGGCGCTGGCAATCTTCAACGGAGGAGTGGGCGGGAGACAGGAGTTCCGTTGGGTGCATCGCGACGGGCGTGTGTTGTGGGTAGAGGGACATTCGTCGGTCATTCTGGATGACCAGGGGCGGCCACTCGGGATGCGAGGCGTCACGCTGGACATCACCGGACGCAAACAGCTGGAAGAAGAACGAGCGGCGCTCTTGGAACGCGAGCAGCAGGCTCGTGCCGACGCAGTCGCCGCGAATCGTCTCAAGGACGACTTCCTCGCGACCCTGTCTCACGAGCTGCGGACACCCTTGAACGCGATCCTCGGGTACTCGCGCATGTTGCGCAGTGGCGTCGTCGATCGGGAGCGTCAGGATCGCGCCTTGGAAATCGTCGAGCGAAATGCCACCGCGCTGTCACAGATGGTGGCTGATGTGCTCGACGTCTCGCGCATCGTCGCCGGCAAGGTTCGCCTCAACGTGCAGCCGATTGACCTGCGCATGGCCATCGAGGAGGCCATCGCGACGATCAGGCCGGCCGCGGAAGCCAAAGGCGTTCGGCTGCAGACGGTGATGGACGCTCCGGCCGGTCCGGTTCTGGGGGACGCCGATCGTCTTCAGCAGGTGATCTGGAATCTGCTCTCGAATGCCGTCCGATTCACGCCGCGTGACGGCCTGGTGCAGGTCCGGCTGCATCACATCGGCTCGGACCTCGAGATCGTGGTGAGCGATAGCGGCGCCGGCATCACGCCTGAGTTCCTGCCGCATGTCTTCGAGCGTTTTCGACAGGCCGACAGTCGTCTCTCGCGGGAGTATGGCGGGTTGGGCCTCGGCCTGGCGATCTCGCGCGAGTTGATCGAGCTGCATGGTGGCACGATTCGGGCCGAAAGCGATGGTGCCGGAAAGGGCGCCACGTTTTCGGTGCGGCTCCTCCAATCGCCTTCGGCCAACCAGCATTTCGATATTGCGGAAGAGCGTCGGCGTGCGGGGCCACGCCAGGCGACGACAACGGTTGCGCTCTCGGGACTTCAGATTCTCATCGTCGACGACGATCCGGACGCGCTCACGCTGATGCGTGAAATCCTCGAGGCGGCCGGCGCCACAGTCATCAGCGCGGATTCGGGTCGCGCGGCGTTGAGCGCGCTGGACCAGCGCACACCTCACGCCATCGTGAGTGATCTTGGCATGCCGGGCATGGACGGGTTTGAGCTGCTGGCCGAGTTGCGCCAGTCGCGCGTGGAATCGCGGAGACACATTCCCGCGGCGGCCCTGACCGCCTACGCGCGCTCCGAAGATCGCACTCGCTCGCTGCAGAGCGGCTTTCAGATACACCTGTCCAAGCCGATCGATCCCCTGGAGCTCGTGGCGGCTGTGGCAGCGCTCGCCGGCCGGGTCGATGCGCCGCCGCCCGCCTGACGAGGCTACGTTGGCCGTTTGATGTTATTCAACGGCCCCTCGCTCTCGCAGAAGAGTGACCGTTCTCCTCTGAGGCGGGCCGCCAAACAGGAGCGCGTATCCCAAGGCCGTGCACTCAACGATCTCGCCCGGACGCTCGTAATTGCCCGGCAGCTTCGCGCGAATTGAGAGGTCTGCACCGCGCTCGACCAGTAACTGCGTCACCGGCAAGCCCTCATCATCGAACTGCGTCACCGCATGGAAGATTGCCGTCTGCCCGCCGACGCCGGCCTCATCGACCGTTGCGCGCGTATTGACGTCTGCCCCACGATCGAGGAGCAGAGCGGCCGCCGCGAGGTGGCCGAACTCCGCGGCCACATGTAAGAGCGTTCCTCCGTGAAGGGTCAGGCTGCGACCGCCGGTCATGCCGCAATCGAGGTCGGAGAAACGCTTGTTCGCGAGCGCGGGGTCGGCATCAATCTGCTCAGCCAGACCATCGAGCCGGCCGCGGAGCAGTTGCAGCACTCCTGGAATGTCGTACTTGGTGACGCCACCAGCCTCGAGCAGAATGTCGATGCAGGTGCTCAATCGTTGTGGGGAACGCGCGTACGAGGCGACGATGTAATCGAGCGCCGTGCCTGGATAGGGGTGGCCGCTCATCGTGTACCCATGGTCGCGGCAGTTTGGATGTGCGCCGTGATCGAGGAGCCATTTGAGAGCGGCCGAATCCAGCGACTCGCACGGGGCAAAGATAATGGGGAAATGTCCGTGCCACAGCGCGTTCACATCCGCGCCGTGGGACACGAGAAGTTCCATCATCGGGATGCGATAGCCATTGAGCGCCGCTCGCATCAGTGGTCCGTCGCCTCCCTGGTGCACATCCGACCCCTGTTCCAGCATCCATGTCGCCATGGCCAGTCTTGCCGGACTCGGTGGTTCCCACGGGACTCGGCACTCGGCCACCCACGTGAGCGGCCCGTCTTTGCCGTAGCCAAGTGGAGCCCGGTGCAGCGTCGGGTTGCGCGTCATGAGAGTCTTGACGCGATCGATGTCGTTGGTGTCGATCGCCTGCTTGAGTTGCCCGATCTCCTCCAGCGAGTCGACGTGCGCCTTGAGCTTCGGCCAGCTCGCAAATCCGTAGAGACGCGCGATCTTGAACTGCGCATCGGCGATCGTCGCCGCGGCGCCGGCCTCGAGCAGATCCTTGGCCTGGTCCTTCAGATGGCGGAGATTCGGGCGGTCGGGAAGCGGGCGCGGTGCCTCGGGGTGATCGATCGACAAGGCGACCTCCTTTCATCGAAGCGCCCGTTGTCCGCACATCGGGCTGAAAGAAGGTGGCGAAGACTTGACGCTGACAGGTGGGCTTCTACCCTTTCCGCGGACCGGATGCGTCCTTTACGCGAGGCAATCCTATCGCAGCGCTCCAAGATCCGCCAGGTCCCGTCACCTTGACGTGGTCGGCAGCTTGCGAGACGCTTGCCCTGCTTCGATTCCGAACACACTGGAGGGTCCATGCATCGACTGGTCCCACTGCCACGTACGCCTCTGGCGCTCGCTGTCGCTGTCATCGCTGTCTGTGCCATCGTGGCCATTCCGGGCGCGTTCGCGCCGGCGGGACAGCCGGCCGCCGCTCGCGCAGGGGTCGCTGGTGACCCCGACGTTCTCGGCGCCGAACGGCTGTTTTCCGCGTGGATGGAAGGACAGATTGCGTATCGAGGGCTCCCCGGAATCGTCGTCGGTGTCGTGAACGATCAGGAGCTTCTCTGGGGCACGGGCTTCGGGTTCGCCGATATCAACGCGAAGCTCCCGATGACACCGGCGACGAAGTTCCGCATGGCCTCGCACAGCAAGCTGTTCACCGCCATCGCGATCATGCAGCTGCGTGAGGAGGGCAAGCTGCGCCTCGACGATCCGGTCGCGAAGTACCTCACATGGTTCAAGGCCAAACCCGCGGGAGACGACGACGGCCCGATCACCATCGAGCAGCTCCTCTCCCACAGCTCGGGCCTGCAGCGCGAGGCGGGAGACCATTGGACCTCGTTCGAGTTCCCCACGGCCGACCAGCTCCGTCACCTCTACGCCGATCGGCAGGCGACGTTCGCGCCGTCGGTACGGTGGAAATACTCCAACCTGGCCTACGCCGTCGCGGGGATGATCATCGAGCAGGTCAGCGGCGAGCGCTGGGCCGACTACGTTGATCGCCGTATCTTCAAGCCCTTAGGTATGCTCGCCTCCAGCGTGGACAAGAACGTGCCGGGGCTCGCCGTGCCGTACGGGCGACGCATGCCGGACGGAACCCGCGAGAGGCTTCCCTTTGTCGACGCGCGCGGAATGGCGGCGGCCACGGGAGTGACATCGAACCTCGAAGACATGGCGAAGTTCGTCTCGGCCCAGTTCCGCAGAGGCCCGCGCGGCGCGGCGCAGATCGTGAGCACCGGATCGCTGCGCGAGATGCATCGCGTGCGCTCGGTCGAGGAGAACTGGACCTCGGGGACGGGCCTCGGCTTCGACATCACGCGCATCAAGGACCGGACGTACGTCGGCCATGGCGGCGGCTATCCCGGCAACACAACGCAGACGCTCATTCAACTCGACGACAAAGTCGGCGTCATCGTCCTCACGAACACCAACGACTCCAACCCATCCGACATCGCGCGGCAGTTGATGGCCACGGTCGGACAGGCCGTGGCCAAAGCTTCGGCGTTGAAGCCGGCGACCGTGACGTGGGACCCGACGTGGGCACGCTTCACAGGACTCTACCGCGGCCGCGGAGGAGATTCGCACGTGGTGCTGCTCAATCAGAAACTCGTGATCATCACGCCCAACGCGACGAACGTGGACAACCCGATCACACTGGAACCGCTCGGCGGCGGGCGCTTTCGATTCGTCGCGCCCACGGGCGGCGGCGCGGTCGGCGAGGTGGTGCGTTTCGTGGAGACGACCGGCCGGCCGACGCGGATGTACATCGGGGACGGCTGGACCGATCGCGTGCAGTAGCTGCGAGCGAGGGAGACGAGTATGGATTCTTCACGCCAGCGACACAGGTACGCGGTGCCGCTCGTACTAGTTGGATTGCTGCCTGGTTGCAGTTCGCCAAGCGCCCAGCCTGCGCAGTCGTCACAACACCAGCAGCCTGCGAGCGCTGTGAATCCGATCACCGTCGAATCGACAGAAGAGCAGATTCGGCAGGCGGTCGGGACGGCGCGCGTCGGCAGAAAGCTCACGCCCAAGACCTGGCCCAACGGCGCGCGGGTCGCCGTCTGTCTCTCGTTCGATGTCGACAATGAATTGCTGCAACGAGCGAATCCTCTGCCCGTGCCCTTGTCGGTTGGGGAATACGGGGCGACGACGTCCGTGCCGAGGATTCTCGATCTCCTCGATCGGCACCAGGTGCCGGCGACATTCTTCATTCCCGCGATGGGCATCATGCTCCACCCCGAGATGGTGCCGGCGATCGTGGGCCGACACCGTCACGAGATCGGCGTCCACGGATGGGTCCACGAATTCTGGCCGGGCATCGGAGATGTGGCGAAGGAGGAGCGCTTGCTCGCTCAGTCCATCGAGTATCTGACAAAAGCGTCCGGGACGCGTCCGGTCGGAGTGCGCGCGCCGGGCTCCGGATTCGGTCCGCACACGTTCGATCTGATCCGCAAGGCCGGGTTCGTGTACGACAGCAGTCTGCTCGCCGCAGACGAACCGTACGAGATCGTATCGAACGGGCAGCCGACCGGCGTGATCGAGCTTCCGATCAGCGAAGTCGGTAACGACTACGTGTATTACGGCGAGACTGCGAACGGCTCGCTCCCGTCGCCGGATGCGGTGTTCGAGATCTACAAGGCCGAATTCGATCTCGCCTTTCAGGAACGGACGATGTTCATCCTCACGCAGCATCCGCACGTCGGCGGAAGGCGGTCGCGCATCGTACAACTCGATCGGCTGATCACGTACATCAAGTCGAAACGCGAAGTGTGGTTTGCGACCATGGCGCAGGTGGCTCAGTACGTTCGGCCCTGAGCGACCAAAGGGTTTATGGACCTCACACGGCGACAGGCCAGGCAACTGAGTACACGGCGAAAACCCTGTACGGTCCTGGCTCTGAGTTATCGAAGGTCCCGTTCTCCAGCAGCGCTCGAGCCCGTTCGAACGACTGCACCAGGCAGCGGGTGTTCGTGTCAACTTCCGACGCCAGAGCATTGCATGACAGTGGAGAACACTCAGGCGAAGTCTGCACGGTGAATGTCACGACGTCGTACCCTTCGAACACCTTGTTTTCAGGAACACTCACATTGGTCCGAAACGACGACTCGGGCGCGAACGGCGTCCATTCGCCGCCATCGAACTGCAGTTCATAAACGTCGTAGAAGAACAGGACTGTTGCGGCCAAGTCGATGTTGTTCGCGCGCGCGATCTCGATGATGGCCTCTGGCGTGTCGAACAACCAATACCCGTTGTGCTTCCAGAAACCGATGTAGTCGGTAAAATTCTCGGAGATGCAGCCACTGACGGAATAGATGCTGGAGACGCGTTCCGCGGGAAGCCAGTGGGGCTTCGCGACCACGCGTTTTGCCATATAACCTGCGGGGACCATCGCATGGGCGATCCTATCAGCCGCCGTGCGGCCGCCACCTCACATGAGGCTTAACAATCGACTTCTCCGATCGTGTCCACGGGCCCAGTCGCCGGTGGTGAAGTATCTCTTGCGGAGTACACCGGCGCTGCGTAAGCTCACCCTTGTTCAAAGGAGGTGCGGCATGCATCCGACCGTTCCGAGGCTTGCGCTGTTCACCGTCGCGTGCCTGGTCGCCACCGCGGCGAGTGCGCAGGTTGTGAGACAGGAGGTTCCTGGCATCCGTAACTTCGCCAAGGTCGAATCGACCGTAGCGTGCGCGGGTGCCATTACGCCCGCCGCGATCCCGGAAATCAAGAAGA
>Ga0114129_10004824_pt1 | contig 19062 bp, 15 predicted proteins | sample RhiMetdeltSRZDD1_FD_80071 | JGI IMG/M metagenome (GOLD analysis project Ga0114129, IMG submission 80071) | Populus rhizosphere microbial communities from Tennessee, USA - Rhizosphere MetaG P. deltoides SRZDD1 (version 2) (version 2) | ecosystem: Host-associated > Plants > Roots > Rhizosphere >...
CCCTCTCACGACCTTCGGTCTCGAGGATGACGGTCGCCGTGGACGGCTTCAGGCTGCCGGCGGTCGCCTGGAGCATCTTCAGCCGGAACACCTCCGGCACGTCCTTCATGCCGTCGTGCACGATGGCAATCAGGTCCTCGTCGAAGATTTCCTTCTTCTGGTCGGCGATCTCGATGAAGCGGGCGTAGGCGCGGTCCAGGTCCGGGCGCGCCAGCGGGTAGCCCAGGTCGGCGAGCTTGCGCCCGAGCGCGTGGCGGCCGGAGTGCTTCCCCAGCACCAGCCGGTTGGTCTTGATGCCGACCGATTCGGGGGTCATGATCTCGTAGGTCCGCCGCTCCTTCAGGACACCGTCCTGGTGGATCCCCGCCTCGTGGGCGAAGGCGTTCTTCCCCACCACCGCCTTGTTCGCCTGCACGTGCACGCCGGTGATGCTCGACAGCAGCTGGCTCGACTTGTAGATCTCGGTGGTCACGACGCCCGTGGTGAACGGCAGGATGTCGCGCCTCACGTACAACGCCATCACCAGCTCTTCCAGGGAGGCGTTCCCCGCCCGCTCGCCGATGCCGTTGACGGTGCACTCGACCTGGCGGGCGCCGGCCTCGAGCGCCGCCAGCGAGTTGGCGACCGCCAGCCCGAGGTCGTTGTGGCAGTGCACCGACAGGACCGCCCGATCGATGCCGGCGACCTTGTCGCGCAGCGCGCGGATGATCGAGCGGAACTCCGTCGGGGTGGTGTAGCCGACCGTGTCGGGGATGTTGATGGTCGTGGCACCCGCGCCGATCGCCGTGTCCACCACGGCGCACAGGAATGCGGGATCGCTGCGCGTCGCGTCCTCCGCCGAGAACTCGACGTCCGCAGTGAGCGACTTCGCCAGGCGCACCGCCTCCCCCGCCATGTCGAGGACCTCGGCGCGCGACTTCCTCAGCTTGTGCTGCATGTGAAGGTCGGAGGTCGCGATGAAGGTGTGCAGGCGCGGGCGCGCCGCGGGCTCGATGGCCCGCCAGGCGCGCTCGACGTCGTCGCGCGTGGTGCGCGCCAGCGCCGCGATCACCGGCCGCTTCACCTCCCGGGCCACGGCCTGCACCGCGCGGTAGTCGTCCTCTGAGGCCATCGGGAAACCCGCCTCGATGACGTCCACGCCGAGCGCGTCGAGCTGGCGGGCCATCCGGATCTTTTCCTCCAGGTTCATGCTGCAGCCGGGCGACTGCTCGCCGTCGCGCAAGGTCGTGTCGAAGATGGTGATCCGTTGTGACACGGAGGTCTCCCTACGTCATCACGTGCTGGTTGATATACGGGGCGATATGCATGGTGTCAACCGCTTTCGGTCCATCCCGCGAACCGAGTGCCGTATCATGCAACACGCCGAATCGCTATGGACGGCACCTCATCGGAACGGCGTGGTGCGATACCGGACGCGGACTATAGCATACTGACCGACCGGTCGGGAATCTGGGATCGGAACCGGCCGGACGACACTTGTGATTCATGATGTGCAACACGGGATGCCGGCGGTGTTCCCCCGGTCGCGACGCAGGTTGACAGTCGACAATCCGCGTGGTAATTTTGCCGGGTCTTCATTCGAGGAGGGCGGCCGCGCACTAAAAAATACAATCCAGCACTTCCATCTTATCCAGAGTGGGGGAGGGACAGGCCCTGCGATCCCACGGCAACCGATCCCGGTACGGGAACCCCGGTGCCAACTCCTGCGGGGCTTCTGAGCCTCGGCAGATGAGAGACGGAAGGCGAAGGAGTCGTTCCCCCGAACCTCTTCGACGTCGTCTCGAAGAGGTTTTTTCATTTTCAGGAGAGGAAGCGTGGCATCCGGAACCAAGGACGGGAACAACGGGCAGGCGGTCGAGGTGCCCGCCCGCTACTCCCGGCAGGTCCTGTTCGAGGAGATCGGGCGCGAGGGACAGGCCCGCCTGATGGCGTCGCGCGCGGTCCTGGTCGGCTGCGGCGCCCTCGGGACGGTGCAGGCCTCGTTCCTGGTGCGCGCCGGCGTCGGCACGCTGCGCATCATCGACCGCGACTTCGTCGAGGAAAGCAATCTGCAAAGGCAGATCCTGTTCGACGAGGAGGACGTGAAGGCGCTCCTCCCCAAGGCGGTCGCCGCCGAGAAGAAGCTCCGGGCGACCAATTCCCTGGTCCAGGTCGAGGGGCTGGTCGAAGACCTGAACGCCGCGTCGATCGGCCGCCTGCTCGACGGGTTCGACCTGGTCCTCGATGCCACCGACAACTTCGACGCGCGCTTTCTGATCAACGACTACTGCGTCAAGAAGTCGGTCCCCTGGGTGTACGGCGCCTGCGTCGGGTCGTACGGCCTGAGCTTTCCGATCCTCCCCGGCGAGACGGCCTGCCTGCGCTGCGTGTTCGAGACCGCGCCGCCGCCCGGACTCTCCCCCACCTGCGACACCGCGGGGGTCATCGGCCCGATCGTCGGGCTCGTGGCGTCGCTCCAGACGGCGGAGGCGCTCAAGATCCTGACCGGCCGGCGCGACCGCGTCACCCGGAAGATGTCAGTCACCGACCTCTGGGAAGGGCGCCAGAGCCAGATCGATCTGCCGCCGCGCGATCCCGCCTGCCCGTGCTGCGGCCGGGGCGAGTTCCCCTACCTCGAGGGATCGCTCGGGTCCGACACCGCCACGATGTGCGGGCGGAACGCCGTGCAGATCCGCAGGAAGGACGGGCTCAAGCTCGACCTGGACGAAGTCGCGAAGCGGCTCGGCCAGGTGGGAGTGGTGGAGAAGAACCGCTTCCTCCTGCGCGCCGATATCGACGCCTGCCGACTGACGGTCTTCGCGGACGGCCGCGCCATCGTCAGCGGCACGACCGATGCCGCCCTGGCCAAGTCCCTGTACGCCCGTTACGTGGGCACCTGAGGCACGAGCCGCCATGGTCTATCTCGACAACGCCGCCACGTCGTTCCCCAAGCCGGAGCCGGTCTACAAGGGGATGGAGGAGTTCGTGCGCGCCGCCGGGGCGAACCCGGGGCGCGGCGGACACCGCCGTGCCGTCGAGGCCGAGGGGATGATCGAGGACACGCGGCGTCTCATGGCCCGCCTCCTGGGAGTCCCCCGCCCCGAGCGGATCGTGTTCGGCCACAACGCGACCGACGGGCTGAACATGGCGATCAAGGGGGTGCTGCGCCCGGGCGACCACGCCATCACCTCGGTCCTCGAGCACAACTCGGTGTCGCGGCCGCTCAACCGCCTGGAGCAGGACGGGACTATCGCGCTCACCCGCGTCGAGGCGACCGCCGACCACCTCATCGATCCGGACGCGATCGCCCGCGCCTTCCGGCCGAACACGCGGCTCGTGGCGCTGACGCAGGCCTCGAACGTCACCGGCACCATCCAGCCGATCGCCGCCATCGGCCGGATCACGCGCGAGCGCGGCGCTCTGCTCCTGGTCGACGCGGCGCAGAGCGCCGGGGTCGTGCCGATCGACTGCGAGCGGGACGGCATCGATCTTCTGGCCTTCACCGGACACAAGGGGCTGCTCGGCCCGACGGGGACGGGCGGCCTTGTGGTCGGCGAGCGCGCCGAGGTCCGCACCTGGCGTGAGGGGGGAACCGGCGGGGACTCGACCCGCCCGGTGCAGCCCGAGGAGTTCCCGCACCGGCTGGAGGGGGGGACGCCGAATGTCTTCGGCATCGCCGGGCTGCGCGAAGGGGTCCGCCTGCTCCTTGAGCGCGGCGTCGAGGACGTCCTGGCGCACGAGCGCGGCATGATCAAGACCTTCTTCGAAGCGCTCAAGCGGCCCGAGCGGCTGACCTGGTACGGCGCCGACCGGGTGATCGCCGATCGCGACGGCGACGGCCGCGTCGGCCTCGTCGGCGTCAACCTCAACGGCTTCGCCCCCGCCGAAGTGGGGGCCATCCTGGACGAGCAGTTCGACATCGCGGTGCGCCCCGGCCTGCACTGCGCCCCCTACGCGCACCGGCACCTCGGCACCTTCCCGGATGGAACGGTGCGGCTGAGCGCCGGGATCCTGACGACGGCCGACGACATGCGCCGGGCCGCGGCCGCCTTCGACGAGATCAGCGCGGGTTGAGACGGGAGAGGACGACATGAGCCACGTGCAAGGCCTGAAGTGCAGGGAGTGCGGCGCCGAGTTTCCTGTGGCGCCCCGGGCGATCTGCGAAGAGTGCTTCGGCCCGCTCGAGGTGACCTACGACTACGACACCCTCGGGCGTTCCTTCCGGCCCGACACGATCGCGGACCGCCCCCGCTCGATGTGGCGCTACCGCGAGCTCCTGCCGGTCGACGGCGCCGACATCCTGGGGCGCGAGGTCGGGGGGACGCCTCTCGTCCGGGCCGATCGGCTGGCGCGGAGCCTCGGGGTCGACGAGCTGTACGTCAAGAACGATGCGGTGAACTTCCCCACCCTGTCGTTCAAGGACCGGGTCGTCTCGGTGGCCCTGACCAAGGCGCGCGAGTTCGGCATGACCACCGTCGGCTGCGCCTCGACCGGCAACCTGGCGAACGCTGTCGCCGCGCAGGGGGTGCGCCACGGCTTCGAGACCTGCATCCTGGTCCCCGAAGACCTGGAGGCGGCGAAGATCCTCGGCACCACGGTGTACGGCGCCCGCCTGGTCGGAGTGCGCGGCGACTACGACCAGGTCAACCGCCTGTGCAGCCAGATCGCCGACCGCTTCGGCTGGGGGATCGTCAACGTCAACCTGCGTCCGTTCTACGGCGAGGGCTCGAAGACGGTCGGGTACGAGATTGCCGAGCAGCTCGGCTGGAAGCGGCCGGCCAGCCTGGTCTGCTGCATGGCGGGGGGCTCGCTCCTCACGAAGATCGGCAAGGCGTTCGACGAGCTGCAGCGCCTCGGCTTCGTCGACGACCGCCCCACCCGGCTGTACGGCGCGCAGGCCCGGGGCTGCAATCCCATCGTCGCCGCCGTGCAGGACGGGACCGGCGAGATCCGGCCGGTGAAGGCGCGCACGATAGCCCGCAGCCTGGCGATCGGCAATCCCGCCGACGGCTACTACGCGGCCCGCGCCATCCGTCAGAGCGGCGGCTGGGCGGAGGACGTCACCGACGGCGAGATCGTCGAGGGGATCCGCCTGCTGGCGGCGACCGAGGGGATCTTCGCGGAGACGGCCGGAGGCGTGACGGTCGCCGCGGCGCGCAAGCTCGTCGCCTCGGGCCGGCTGCCCCGCCACGAGTCGATCGTCCTGGTGATCACCGGCAACGGCCTGAAGACGACCGACGCAATCGCCGCGACCGCCCCGCTCTACCCGATCATCGAGCCGCGGCTCGAGGCGTTCGAGACCTCGTTCGCGTCCACAGCCGACCTTTCTTCCGGGAGCGCCCTCCCCGGCGTCCTCCCTTCATCCGGGCTCCCCGCCCCCGCGGCGCCCCATTCATCGGTCCGGACGCTCTGACGTCCGGCCGCAACGGGAGGCTTTCATGCCAGTGCAGGTGAGGATTCCTTCGGTCCTGCGCCGCCAGACCGGCGGCGACGAGTCGGTGCAGCTCGAAGGGGCGACGCTCGGCGACATCCTCGACGGGCTCGAGGTCCGTTACGAGGGCCTGCGCGGCAAGCTGCGCGGCCCCAGGGGGGAGATCCGCCGCTTCGTCAACATCTACGTCAACGACAACGACGCCCGGCTGCTCGACGGCTCCACCACCCCGGTCACCGACGGGGACGAGGTGATCATCATCCCGGCCGTGGCGGGAGGATGAAGGCGGAACGTCACCGCACCCGGTGAGCCCTCAGGAAGCGCGATTTCAGCGTCCGGAAGCGGCCGGCGCGGCGGGCCGCGCGGTGATCGACAGCAGGCCCTCGGCCCGGTGCAGGTGGGAGGTCGCCTCGTCCAGGGACTGGGTGTAGAGGTTGACCTGGTTCAGGAGCGTCCCCTCCTGGTTCAGCTCCAGCGGCCAGCGCAGGCCGGGGAGGCGCGCCTCGGTGAGGCCGGGGACCGGGCGCGGCGGCGCGACCCAGAGGCCCCTGTACCATGGATGGCCCGGCAGGCCGCTCTCCGAGTAGAAGGCCTTTTCGGCCTCGGCGATCTCGCGGTTGACGGCGACGAGGCGGTCGGGGACGGGGCGCAGGGACCAGTCCACCACGGTCAGCGTCTCGTCGCGCTCGCGCGTGAACGATTCGGCCGCGTCGGCGAAGCGCACGAGAGCCCGCTCCACGGGACGCAGGAGCTTGGGGGAGGCGCGGAGCTCCGCGGCCCGATCCTCCAGATCGTCGAAGGCCCGGCGCCAGGCCGCGGCCGTGCCGTCCGGATCGAGCGGCACGATCGGGGCCATCGCGAGCCGCAGGCCGAGACGCCCCTGGAACTCCGCCATCACGCGGTGCAGCCGGAACTGCGGATCGACCACGGTCGACATCCAGTGCCGGTTCTCGTACAGCGAGTGATACATGCCGTAATCGGCGCCGTAGTACATGTCGCTCCCCGGCAGCGCCAGGAACTCCACGAACGGCGTCTGATCGTCCCCCAGCGGCACGTCGTCGACCTGGGGCTCGGCGAGGGGCTTCTGCGCGCTCCCGCCGATCTCGAAGCCGTCCACCGAGGGGACCCCGCGGGTCAGGTTCTGGAGACGGACCCATTCCTCGTACAGGCTCCCCTTGCCGGAGGGGCCGGGCACGTCCGCCGCCGTCTCGCGGAACAGGCGGTGCAGGCACGGGCTGGCGCCGACGTACAGGGGCCTCTCGCCGTTGAATACGGCGGAGTCCATGTTGATGACCGCTGTCCCCTTGCGCCGCAGGACCTCGGCGTTCGCCTCGGCCCACTCGGTCGATCCCCCCAGGTTCATCTCCTCGGCGTCCCAGAACGCGATCACCAGGGTGCGGCGCGGCTGCCAGCCGAGGCTCTGCATCCGGCCGAGCGCCCGCACGATCTCGAGGAGCGCCGCGGTGCCGCTGGACGGGTCGCCGGCGCCGTAGATCCAGGCGTCGTGATGGTTCCCCAGGATCACCCACGAGTCGGGCTCCTCCTTCCCCGGAATGCGGACCAGGACGTTGCGGATGGTGTCGGTCCTGCCCTGCATCTCGACCGACAGCCTGACTCTCGCCGGGCCCGGCCCGAGACGATACGCGTCGACGAGGGGGAGATCTCCCGGGACGCCGGCCGCACTCGCCGCGTCGGATCTCTTCCTCAAGCCGCCCTGCATCCGATCCGGCGCCTCCGGGCCTCCCAGGTGCTTGAGGATCAGGGCCGCGTCGCGATACGAGATCGGCAGCACGGGGATTTTCGGTAGCCCCTCGATCTTTCGCGGGTCGAGGCGCTTCGCGCCGGGGACGGCGGCCCATCCCGGGGTCAATGGATCCCCTTCGTAAGGGGTGTCGACGAGCGTGCGGCGCATGATCGATCCGGGCGGGCGCCAACCCCCGCGCGGATACACCGGCCCGTGGACGAACCCGTCCTCCTGGGGATCGGCGTACAGGATCGCCCCCGCCGCCCCCTTGGCCTGGGCCCGCAGGACCTTGCGCCCCTCCCCCTCGCCGAAGTAGCGCATCAGCACGATGCGTCCCTTGAGATCGACGCCGCGCTCCTCGAGGGCGCGGAATTCCTGGACGGTCCCCTGGCCGGCGTAGACCACGTCCCCTTCCACCGTGCCCGAGCCGCTGTAGGCGCAGAATCCCAGGTGATCGGAGGGGCGCTGCGTGAAGGGGTCGCCCGGGACGATCTCCTCGGCCAGCGAGAGCGGCTTCTTGACAGGCGCCGTCAGGGCGATCGATCTCGGGCCCGGATGCGAGCCGTAGAACAGGTAGGACGTGACCTCGGGCTTGAACCCGGCCTTCTCGGCCTCCTGCCTGATGTAGAGCGCCACGCGCTGGGCCCCCTCGGTCCCGGCGCGATGCGGCTCTCTGGTCAGCTGCCGGTGCGTGCGGGAGATGCGCGTCCTGTCGAGGAGCGAGGCGAACTGTTTCTCGATCGCCTGCTCGGCGTCCCAGGCGGGGCTGCTGAAGCCCAGGGGGAGCGAGTCGCGCTCCCGCTCGCCGCCCAGGACGGGGCCGCCCGGTCCGGCGAGGGCGCCCGCCGCCGCGAGGCAGAGGGCCAGAAGATGAGTACGCTGCATCGCTGTGATGTGCCCGCGGAGCGGCGCCGGATCCCGAACGGTTCCGGGAGCGGACGGCGTCGCCCCCGGCCGGCGGCGCAGGCCGGCGAGTCTAGCAGATCGGGGCGTTCCTAGCGTCCGCGGTCGTGGGGGACGAAGACCGTCGCGCCGGCTGTGGCGAGATTGCCGGCACGGTCCAGGGCGCCGTAGGTGACGAGGTAGGTCCGTCCCGGGCCGTTTCCGGATCGATCGGCGCGCAGCGCGACCTGCCGATCGTCGATCCCCAGCGTCGCCCCGGCGACTTGCGCGCCGGCGCGGCCGCCCGTGGGCTCGCTGCTCGCGACCTCCAGGAGCGCGACGGCAGGGGCGGGGTCGCACACGTCGGAGGCGGCCACCGAGAACGACACGTCGACCATCCGCCCGTCGGGGGGCCAGAGAATCCCCGAAGCGGCGATCGTCGCGATGCGCGGCGGCTGGGTGTCGCGCACGACGATGCGGACGGCGTCGGGCTCCGAAACCGCCTCCCCGTCGTCCACCACCAGCATCACGGTCGAAGCGCCGAGCGGCAGGACCACGGCCGGCTGCGCCCCCTCGACCTGCCCGAACGGTCCCGACCAGATGTATCGAAGCGCGGTCCCCTCCGGATCGGACGAGGCGCGGCCGTCCAGGACGACGTCGGCCCCCGACGGACGGGCGCATTCCACGGTCTGGTCGGGGCCGGCGTCGGCGAGGGGGGACTCGTTGGGACTGCCGAACTGGATGATCGCCTCGGGCCCCGCCGTGGTCGCCGCCGCGAGGACGAGGCTGCCGCGACCGTCCGTGGCAAGCCGGGCGGGGCTCCGCCTCCCCGGCTGGAAGCCGACGTAGACACCGCCGTCCGGAGACGCCTGGTCGCTCATCGCGACGACCACGGGATCCGCCCCCTCGCCCGGTGGGCGGAGAAGGACCGCCTCGCTCCCGTCGAACAGGCTGACGCCATAAGCCAGGCCGCCGTCGCCGGTGAACACCAGCTGCGGCGAGACCAGGAGCACGAAGCCGATGTCGAGGATCGGATCGAAGCGCGACGCGATCCTCTCCGCCGGTCCCAGATCGCGCAGGAAGTCCGCGAAGTCGAATTCCTCGCTGTAGATCGACTGGAGGACGACACGGCCGGAGGATTCCCGATCGATCGCCTGCAGCTCGAAGGGGGACAGCCGCCCTCCCTCGACCTCGTCGCCGAGCCCGAGCACGCGCTCGGGCACCTCGCCGGGTCCCGCCGCCACGCGGGCCTTGAAGAGCGCGGAATCGCCGCCCGCCGTCTGGGCGCCGAACAGCACGATCCCGTCGTCCCCCAGCGCGGGGGCAATCGGCAGCCCGGTGAACAGGGACCCGGTGAAGGCCGAGGTGAAGACTCCGGCCGGCGCGGGGTCGCCCGGCCCCGCGATGCGCGACAGCGTCGCGCCGTCGTACCCCCAGAGGACCGAGGTGCCGTCCGCCTGCTTCACCGTGACGGCGACCCGGCCGGAGGCGTTGATCCGGGTCGGCGCCGCCTCGACGCGATCCCCGGCGCTCCCTCCGGCGGCGATCGTGGGTTGCGTGTCGATCACCTTCCGCAAGGGCTCGCCGTGGAGGCCGCCGTAGAACAGGGAGTAGGTCGCAGGCGACGGACCGCCCAGGACCGATCCGAGGAAGGCGAAGGTCCCCGAGGCGTTGATCGAGTGATAGGCGAAACGCTCGCCGTCGAAGCGGCCGCCCCCGGGCGCGTCGTCGCCGTCCATGGCCACGGCGACGATCCCGCCGTCGCGATCGCGGGCGAACAGGCCGCGGGATCCTCCCGTCAGCCGGGCGTCGAAGATCATCAGGCCGCCCGGCGCCAGCGCCGGTCCGCCCCCCATGAACGGGACACGCGCCTCGATGAAGGAGGCGAAGCGAGCCCCGTCGATCGGATCGCCCGATCGCACCTCGATGCCGATCCCCTGCGCCGAGGTGCGGAGGAGGCCTGAGGCCGACGTCCCCTCGGCCCCGAAATGGAGCGTCCCCGCCGCGTCCAGGGCCGCGGCCGCGAGCGGCTGCCGCACCTCGATCCGGTCCAGGACTCCCGCGTCCCCCGCCGCCATCCCGGTCTCGGCGAGCCGGGTGATCGACGTGCCTGCCAGGTAGAAGCCCCGGCGGCCGTTCGAGCGCTGCGCGCCGAAAAACACCCGGCCGAGCGCGTCGAGGCCCGGCCGGACGTCGGTGAGCTCCGTGAACGTCCCCCCGCCGGGGGCCGGCGTCCCGGGCCCGGCGACGTTGAATCCGAACCCGTTCTCGAACTGGCGGAGCCGCAGCTGTCCCGCGTTCACGAAGAAGAACGCGACCTGTCCGCCGTCGCCGACGGCCGGCGGGGCATACGCCACGAACGGCGACTGGGGCGTGAGGGGGGCCGCCAGGAAGAATGCGACCGCCGGCGCCTCTCCCGGCGAAAGGACGAGCACCGCGGTGGCGCCCGACTCCAGGCCCGTGGAGACGGCGATCCGGCCCGAGGCATTCACCGCCGGCCCGGCCAGAAGGGTCAGGAACACCTCGGCCCCGATCGGGTCGCCGGACTTCAGGACGATTTCGGGCGCGGACGCGCGCCCGTAGCGGACGACGGCCGACGTTCCTTCGAAGAACTGGACCCCCGCCACTACCCCCCCGTCGCCGTCGACGACCGGCTCGTAGAGCATCGCCACGGTCACTTCACCGTCCCCCAGGTCGAGGGTGCTTCCGGTGACGACCACTTCCTCGGGGGACGCGCGGTCGGGGCCGATGCGGTAGATCCCCTGGCGGGAATCGGCCAGGTCCGCCAGGAAGGCCAGGGTCCCGTCGGCGCCGGCGGAGACCCGCGACAAGGCGGCCAGTCGCGCCCCGCCGGCCACCTCCTCTCCGCTGAAGGCGATCGTCCGGACCTCCGCCGGCCCCTTCAGGAACAGGGCGGTGCGGTTCCGGTCGATGAAGGCCAGCCCGTCGGGAGCCGCCGCGACGCTGTCATAGGCGGTTCCGAACCGGGCGGTCGCGGGCGCGGGATCCCCGGTGCGCACCAGGACGCTCCCCGTGGGGGCGCCGGGAGCCTGCGGCTGCTGGCCTCGCGCCGACGTAGTGAGCAGGAGGGTCGGGACGAGGGCGAGCAGGGACCACCGGAACGGTTCGCGCCGCTGCGTATACATAGGATGGAGCCCCGAAATATACCGCGAGCCGGCGCTCCGTCGAGCGAAATCCGCGCTCCACGGGCCCTGCATACGGATCTGTGATCGGGGATCCGGGGGGGGACGCCCCCCGGGCGGGGGCTGCCGGCTACTGCAGCTGCCCCCTGGGGTCGATCGCCGCGAGGTCGACGGGGGTATTCAGGTTCAGGAGGACGCCGGCGTCGTCCCATGGGAGCAGGAGGACGCGGCCCGGGTTCTTCCGCACGACGGCCTTCAGGCCGAGGGTCTCTTCGCAGATCCCCATCAGCTCGCCGATCAGGGTGGCCGCGAACAGGACGGGGTGGCCGGGCCGCCCGTGAAAGGCCGGAACGATGATCGTGCGCCGGCCGGCCGCCTCGCACTTGTCCCACTCCGCCTCGGCCGAACGGACCAGGGCGTTCAGCAGGCGCGCGTTGAGGGGCTGGTCCACCGAGGCGATCAGGATCCCGTCCGGCGGGGCCGGGAGCGCCGCCAGGCCGGCTTCAACCGAGGCGCACTTGCCGTCGCGGTAGCGGGGGTTGTAGACCGATCGCGCCTTCCAGCCCGGCCGCATCGGCCCGTTCACCAGACTCTCGAGCCGCGCCGCGTCCTTGCCCAGGACGACGACGCATTCCCTCAGGCGGCTCTTCTGGATCTGCTGCAGCTGGTGCGACAGGAGGGGCTGGCCGTGCCAGTCCAGGAACGCCTTGGGGGCGCCCATGCGCTCGGACTCGCCGGCCGCGAGAAGCAGTGCCACCACGTCCATCGGGACGATCCTCCAGTGTCGGGAGTGTGTCCTAGCCGGCAGGGGCTGCTGCGTCCGTCTCCTTCGGCTTGGGATTCACGTCGAGCTCGGGGCTGTACTCCACGTACGTCACCTGGGGCGCCGCGTCCCAGGCCTCCTCGAAGTTGTACATGGTGATCGCTTCCCAGGGGCAGACCTCGGCGCACAGGGCGCAGCCGATGCACTTGTCGTACTCGATGATCGCCAGGTTGTTCGGCGCGTCCGGAGACGACACGTAGCGGATCGCGTCCACCACCTGGTCCTTGACCGTGACGGTCTCGCAGAACGCCACGCAGGCCGGCGAGTTGGCGCATCCCGAGCAGCTGTTCTGATCGACGACGGCCAGGCGCTTGGGCGGCTTCTTGAGGAACTGGTTCTTGTAGTCCGTCGGCGCCGGCATCGACTGGGGCCCTCCAGGGAACGAACGATCCTCTCACATCATTCCGGCGGCATACAAGCCACCCCGCCTCCGGCGGGATGGGACCGGGAGCCTGGGTCCTAGACCCGCCGGTCGATCGGCACGTACGGCCGCTCCGGGGGCCCGATGTACTCCTCGAGCGGCCGGATCAGGCGGTTGTCGGTGTGCTGCTCGATCACGTGCGCGATCCAGCCCGGGGCACGGCTGCAGGCGAAGATCGGCGTGAACAGGTCCATCTCGAAGCCGAGCAGGTAGTAGACCGACGCGGCGTAGAAATCGACGTTCGGATTGAGGTTCTTCAGCTCCTTGCAGGTCTTCTCGATCACCACCGACATCTGCGACCACTTCTCCTGCCCCCGCGCCTTGCCGAGCCTCTCCGACAGGGAGCGCAGGTGGATGGCGCGCGGATCGATGGTCTTGTAGACCCGGTGCCCGAAGCCCGGGATCTTCTTTTTCTGAAGGAGCTCCGTGCGCACGAACTCGACCGCCCTGTCCACCTCGCCGATGGTCCGCAGCATCACCATCACGTCGTGGTTGGCCCCACCGTGCAGGGGCCCCTTCAGCGTGCCGATCGCCGACGTCACCGCGGCGTGCAGGTCGGCCAGCGTCCCCGCGGTGACCCGGGCCGCGAAGGTCGAGGCGTTGAGGCCGTGATCCATTTGAAGAATCATGGCCACGTCCAGCGCCCGCGTCCCCAGGTCGTCCGGCTTCCTGCCGTGGAGCATGTAGAGGAAGTTGGCGGCGTGACCCAGGTTCGGATCGGGAGGGATCGGGTCGAGCCCCTTGCGCAGGCGCTCGTGCGCCGTGACGATCGTCGGCAGCTGCGCCGTCAGCCGGATCCCCTTGCGCAGGTTCGCCTCGCGGGTCGACTCGTGGACGTCCGGGTCGTGCACCGCCAGGGCGGACACCACGGTCCGCATCATGTCCATGGGAGAGGCGTCGCGCGAGAAGCGCTTCAGAAGGTCTTGCGCGTCCGGGTGCAGCGCCCGCTGCGAGGACAGGTCCTGGCGCGTCTGCTCGAGCTGGCTGCGCGTCGGCAGCTCGCCGTACCACAGGAGGTGGATCACCTCGGTGAAGGAGGAATGCTCCGCCAGGTCGTGGATCGAATAACCGCGGTAGCTGAGGCGCCCCTTCTCGCCGTCGATGAGGCTCAGCCCCGTGCGCGCGGCGACGACCCCTTCCAGCCCTTCCTTGGCAAACACCGGACACCTCCCCGCAGTCTCGCGGCGTGATGTGAAACATTATAAAGCCTGCGCACGCGCCCGGGTGGGGCGATCTTGGAAGGGCCGGCCGGACGGAGGCGCGGGGCTTGTCCGGGCATCCGGGACTGGGAGAAGATAGGGCCACCAAAGGGGACTGGGAGAGCCGACCGTCATGGACCACGCCGGGTTCGAGAAGGAAGGGCTGGGCCCCGCCGACCTGCGGGAGGCGCGTCCCCGCGTCGCGCGGAACGCGCGCGTCACTCCCCTGCTCGGCTCGGACAGCCTCTCCGAGCAGACCGGAGCCAGGGTGGCGCTCAAGTGCGAGAACCTCCAGGTCGGCGGGGCGTTCAAGATGCGGGGGGCGACCAATTTCATCGCGCGCCTCGGACCGGAGGAGAGGGGACGGGGCGTCATCACCTACTCCTCGGGCAACCACGCGATCGCCGTGGCCCACGCCGCCCGCCGATCCGGGACGGCCGCGGTCGTCGTGATGCCGACCACCGCCCCCGCGCTGAAGCTCGAGCGGGTGCGCGGGCTCGGGGCGGAGGTGCACCTGGCCGGCACCACGTCGCTCGAGCGCAAGGAGCGCGCCGAGGCCCTGCAGAGGGAGCGCGGGCTCGCGATGGTTCCCCCCTTCGACCACCCGTGGATCATCGCCGGCCAGGCGTCGTGCGGAGCCGAGATCCTGGAGCAGATGCCCGACGTCGGCACGATCCTGGTTCCCGTCGGGGGCGGGGGCCTGGTATCCGGAATCGCCCTGGCTTGCGCCTACCACCGCACGGGTCTCAGGGTCATCGGGGTGGAGCCCGAAGGGGCCGCCAAGATGTCCACGTCGCTTCGGGCCGGCGACCCCCAGACCCTGCCGTCGGTGCGGTCCATTGCCGACGGGCTGCTGCCGTCCCGTCCGGGAGACCTCACCTACGCCATCACGCGGGCCTTCGTGGCGGAGGTCGTTACGGTGCCGGACGAAGCCATCCGCAAGGCCGCTCTCCTCCTCCTCAGGACCGAGCACCTGCTGGTGGAGTGGAGCGGCGCGGTCGGCGTCGCGGCGCTCCTCTCGGGTGCGGCCCGGACCCACGACGCCCCGACGGCCGTCGTCTTGAGCGGAGGAAACGCCGACCCCGCCCTCCTCCTGGCGCCCGCCGCGACCTGAAGGCCGCGACCCATCTTATTACTCGGACACACTCCTAGACGTCCGGGCCGCCGGTTCCGTATTGGAGACGACACGCCGGCCCCCTGACGGTTGCGGGGCCGCGTGCTAGACTAGCGCCTTTTCCGGGGGGTATCGCGGCATGCGGAAGCAGGACGGCTTCACGCTCATCGAGCTCCTGATCGTCGTCGCCATCATCGGCCTGATCGCCGCGATCGCCATTCCGAACCTGAGAAACGCCATGAACAAGGCGAAGCAGGGGCGCACGCTCGCGGACATGCGGACGATCGGCTCGGCCCTCGAGACCTATTCCATCGACAACAATCTCTATCCGCGGGGTCTGAGCGACGCCAATGCCGCCGCCCTCTCCGCCTACCTGTCCCGGTACCTGAAGTCGGTCCCGCCCAACGACGGCTGGAGCAACTCCTGGCACGTCGACACCAACTCGGCCGGAACGGTCTATACCATCACGAGCTTCGGCGCGGACGGCGTGGCGGGCAGCAATCCCGGCGGGGCGACCAACGACTTCAACTGCGACATCATCTATACCAACAACGCCTTCTACCAGTACCCCCAGGGGGCGCAGCAGTAGCGCACGCGTCTCACCCGGCAGCACCCCCGTCCCCCGCCCAGGCCATGTCCCAGAAGCGCACCTCGTGCTCGCTGGCGGTCATGAAGATCTCCTCCAGCCGCCTCTCCTCCGCGCCCGAGAGGGACTCGGACAGCAGGTCGAGGAGACCGCGCAGCCAGTCGGCGTAAGCGGCGAACTCCGGCGAGGAATACATCCGGATCCACTCCCGGTACCGATCCGCGGCCGGGGGATCCGCGCGGGCGGCCAGGCGCGTGGCGATCTCTCCGTAGCCCCAGGCGCAGGGCAGGAGGGCGGCGACGATCGCCGCGAGCGGCCCCTCGTAGGCGGTGCGCACGAGAAAATCGGTGTAGGCGCGGGTCGCGGGCTGCGGCACCGCGGCCTCCAGATCGTCGGCTGCGAGGCCGAACTGCGCCGCGTAGCGGCGGTGCAGGTCCATCTCGCTCCTGAGGGTCGACTGCAGCAGCTCGGCGAAGCGCCCCATGCTCTCGAGGTCCTCCGCGCGGGCGGCGGCCAGGGCGACCACACGGGCGTATTCCACCAGGAACAGGTAGTCCTGCCGCAGCCACACCCGGAAGCGCGCCTCGTCGAGCGTGCCGTCGCCGAGCCCCTGGACGAACGGGTGCGCGAACTCGCGCTCCCACACCCCCGCCGCACGGTCCCGCAGCCTCCCGCTCAGGCTCATCGTGGCATCCTCCTTCTCCGATTGTAGCCCGGCGAGGCTTCCTTCTTGCCTGGGAAGACGCTTCACGGTAAGGTGTCGGTGTGTCGTGCCGAGGAGGAACCGCCATGCCGGAACATTCGTCCCGCGCGCGTCGCCCGTACGCCCTGCTGCTCGCCGCGTTCGTACTGTCCGGCCTCCTGACCTCGCCGGCGGCGGGCGAGTGCCTCGATGCGCTCATCACCGCCGGGGTCAAGACGCGCCTGATGGCCGACGACGTCGTCGGCGCGTTCAAGATCAACGTGGAAACCGACGAGTGCGTGGTCACGCTGAACGGCTGCGTCGATTCGAAGGACCAGGTCAAGCGGGCGCGCAACCTGGCGAGACGGGTCAAGGGGGTCCACGCGGTCAAGAGCAACCTGACGATCTGTCCCGCCGAGGCCGAAGGCGAGGACAGCTAGCTCCGTGGCGTCCCTGCGGTTCGCCGTCCATCCCGAGGACAAGGAACCGCCGCCCGAGGTGCTGCGGCTCGCCGAGACGATCGAGAAGGACGGCGGCAGCGCCCTCGCCGCCTACCGCGAGCCGGTGGGCGATCACTGGCAGATCTTCGCGCTCCTGCCGGCCCCCCTGGTGCAGCCGACCCCCTACCAGCGCGACCTCTCGAAGGCGCACGCCGAGCGGCTGCTGCGGGCCGTCCGGAAGATCGATCGGTTCGTCGACCCCGTCGTGGCCGTCCGCTCCGGCGGCGTCTACTGGACCCCGAACGGCAACCATCGCCGCCATGTCCTCGAGAAGCTCAAGGCCGCGTTCGTCCCCGCCATCGTGATCCCGGAGCCGGAGGTCGCTTTCCAGATCCTGGCCCTCAACACGGAGAAGGCGCACAACATGAAGGAGAAGTCGCTCGAGGTGATCCGCATGTACCGGGGGCTTATCGAGCAGGGGGTGAAGCGGGACGAGGAGGCGTACGCCTTCCAGTTCGAGGAACCCTGCTTCATCACCCTGGGGCTTCTCTACGAGAAGTTCCCCCGCTTCGCGGGCGGCGCCTTTTCACCCATTCTCAGGCGCGTCGATCGCTTCCTGGGATCGGGCCTGAAATCGGCCTACGCCATACGCGAGGAGCGGGCCGCCCGCGTGGAGGAAGCGGACGGCCATCTCAAGAAAATCGTCGAGCGCCTGAAGCGGCGCGGGATCAACCACCCCTTCGTCAAGAACTTCGTCATGGCGCGCTGCAACCCCCTCACGCGCGCGCGCAAGACGGTCCCGACGTTCGATCAGGCGATGAACAGGCTGATCGCGGCGCTCGAGGCGTTCGACGTCAACAAGATCCGCCAGGAGGACATCGCCCGCTCTGCGGTCTACTCCGCCCCGCCGGCGTCCTGAGCGGGGCCGGCCGTCGCCGGCCGGCCCCCCTGCAGATTGCTTCTGAGTTACTTGCCTGACTTGGCGGCCGCCCCGGCGTCCTTCGAGCTCTGGTCGACCGTGATCATGAAGCCGTTGGTGCCCTTGTACTCGAACGCCTTGTCCCCGGCCCGGTACGCCTCGACGACGTTCGGCATCAGGATAAAGCCGTCGTTGCGCGGCACCCCCCAGTACTTCAGGTTTTTGATGACGATCGGGTCGCTGGTGTTCCCCTGGTACCGCTTGAGCGACACCTCGGCCGTCTTGCCGCCGTCGAGCAGGGCGTGCGCCTCGTCCTTCGAGGCCGTCCAGGACATGTCCCCTTCGGCCGTGGTCAGGGAGTTCCACTTGACCGGGTAGACGCTGGCGAGGATCGTGCCGATCGCGTCCCTCTGTTCCTTGCTGGTCGCGCGGTCGAAGGTCACGACCGCCCACTCCATCACGCCCGTGGTGAAATCGCCGCCCAGGTCCCCGGCGACCCAGAACTTGGCCCCGTCGAGCTTGACGGCGCCGTACGACCCCTTGTTGACCTTGAAGGCGTTGTTGAACTTGCAGTAGTGCCCGCCCGCCTCGCCGTGCGCGCCCGACGGATGGCTGTTGAAATAGCACTGGCAGAACATCGGGCAGGAGCACGCCTCGATGATCGTGGCATTGAAGGTCCAGTTGGCGGCCGCGGCCGGCTGCGCCGGCGCCCCCGCGAACACGATGACGGCTGAAGACAGGACGCCGGCGACGACGAGAGCCAGACGCTTCATGCAGTCCCCCATGAGGATTGTCGGTTCGGCGGTTACCCCGGCTCCTAGTTAAATCCAACCCCCGCTTCGAGTCAAGTATCCTAGGACCGTGACCCCGGGCGTTGCGCCTCTCGCCATCTCGTCCGCGCTTCTCTCCATGGCGTGGACCGGCTACGGCATGCTCCTGCGCCGCGCGGCGCGCAACCTCCCCCTGCTCCAGGACACGATCGACCCGGATGGGTCAGGGCCGGCCCCCCCCTCCCCTCCTTCGCTGTCGGTGGTGGTCACCGCCCGGGACGAGGCCGCAGGGATCGAGTCGACCGTCCAGAGGCTCCTGGCGCAGCGCTACCCGGGGCTCCAGATCGTCGTGGTGGACGACCGCTCGTCCGACGGGACGGCCGCGATCCTCGATCGCCTGCAGGCGAACCTGGATAGCGGTCGCCTGGAGGTGATCCACAACTGCGACCTGCCTCCAGGCTGGCTGGGGAAATGCCACGCCTGCCACCTGGGGGCCGCGCGCGCCCGGGGGGAGTGGCTGCTCTTCATGGACGGCGACGTCGATCTGGCCCGGGACGATCTTCTGGCACGGGTCGTGGCCCTCGCGGAGGAACGCCGGCTCGACCACGTGGCGCTGGTGCCGGACCAGCGCCCGGTCTCCGCGCCGCAGTCGGCGCTTCTCATGGTGTTCGCGCAGATGTACCTCCTCGCCTCGCGCCTGCACGAAGCGGACCGCGACCGGCGGCGCGGAGGCGGAGGGATCGGGGCGTTCAACCTGGTGCGACGCTCGGCCTACGACCGGATCGGCGGGCACCGGCTCCTGAAGCTGGATCCGGCCGACGACTTCAAGCTCGGCCGGCTGCTCAAGGAGAGCGGCGCGCGCCAGCGGTTCTTCGACGCGGTCGGGCTGGTGCGCTGCCCCTGGCACAAGGGGGCCCTGAACGTGGCGC
>Ga0114129_10004825_pt1 | contig 19052 bp, 12 predicted proteins | sample RhiMetdeltSRZDD1_FD_80071 | JGI IMG/M metagenome (GOLD analysis project Ga0114129, IMG submission 80071) | Populus rhizosphere microbial communities from Tennessee, USA - Rhizosphere MetaG P. deltoides SRZDD1 (version 2) (version 2) | ecosystem: Host-associated > Plants > Roots > Rhizosphere >...
ACGACGTCGAGCGGTACGGGCCGCTGGCGCTCGTCGAGCACGTACACGTTCGTGTGGTCGATCGGCGGCCCGATCCGGATGGGTCCGGGCCCGACCGGTCCTGCGGCGGACCAGACCGTGGTCTCGGTCGGCCCGTACACGTTCCACAGTGCACTGTCCGGAGTGGACAGCGAGTCGGCCAGATCCCGCGGCAGCGCTTCCCCGCCACACAGCCGCCACCGCACCGAGTCGGGTACGCCGCCCGCCGCCAGGAGCAACCGCCACGTCTGCGGCGTGGCCTGCAACGCGGTGGCCTCGTCGAGCAGCGCCCGGAGAGCCACGCCGTCCCGGGCGTCGCCGGCGATCACGAGACGCGCACCGCGTACGAGTGGCAGCAACAGCTCCAGGAGCGCGATGTCGAACGCGATCGTGGTGACCGCGACCATACAGTCCGATGGGGACAGGGGTATCGCCCGGGCGAACGAACCCAGCAGGTTGGCGACGGCCGCGTGCTCGACGGCGACCCCCTTCGGCCGGCCGGTGGAGCCGGAGGTGGAGATGACGTACGCGAGGCAGCGGCCGCTCACCTCCACCGGCTCGATCGCCTCGCCGCCCGGATCCGTGACCGGCACCCACGGCAAGCTGTCCACAGTGGACGAACCCAGTACCATCTGGACCCCTGCCTCCGCGGCGATCGTCGCCCGCCGCGCCCGGGGCAGGTCGGGATCGAGGGGTACGTAGGCGCCGCCCGCCCACCACACCGCGAGAAGCCCGGCCAGCAGGCCGACGCCGCGTTCGACGTGCAGGCCGACGGGTCGGTCCGGCCCGACGCCGTGCTCGCGGAGGACGCGGGCCAGCCGGGCGGCCCACGCGCACACGTCCGGCATGGCGTACGTCCCGTCCGGCCCCGAGACGACCGACGTGGAGCCGCGCAGCCGGGGCAGGACCGGCCCGTGCTCCGGACCGGTGTGGCCGGGGGCGAGCGGGGCGTCCGCGACCAGCGGCAGGTCCACCACCCGCGCGTCCGGGTCCGCCACGGCGCCGTCCAGCACGCGGACGAGGCAGCTCAGGAACCGGTCGGCCCACGCGAGGTCGAACAGGTCGGTGCTGTACTCCAGCGCCACGATCAGCTCGCCGGTGGCCTGGCCCTCGGCGTACAGGGAGATGTCGAACTTCGAGGTGTCGGTGAACACCGGTACGGGCGTCACCTCGATCCCCGGCAGGTCCAGCCGGGGTGGCTCGTCGGGCAGGTACGTGAACCCCACCTGGCACAGTGGCGCGTGGGCCAGGCTCCGCTCCGGCGCCAGCTCCTCGACGAGCTTCTCGAACGGCAGCTCCTGGTGGGACAGCGCATCGGCGGTGGCGGCGCGTACCCGTGCCAGCACGTCGACGAACGTCGGGTCGCCGGCGAGCGACGTCCGCAGCGCCAGCGTGTTGACGAACAGCCCGATCATCGGCTCCAGTTCGGTGTGCGTACGGCCCGCCACCGGTGTGGCGATCACGATCTCGCGCTGCCGGGCGTACCGCGACACCACGACGGCGAACCCGGCCAGCAGCACCATGAACGTCGTCACGCCGTACCGCCGGGCCAGCGAATCCAACCGCTCCACAGTGGACACCGACAGGGTCGTGTTCGTGAGCCAGCCGCGGTACGACACGAGCGGCGGTCTACTGTGTACGGTCGGAATCTCCACAAGGGACGGTGCGCCGCGCAGGTGCTCCCGCCAGAACGCGAGCTGCCGGTCGAGTGCCTCGCCACTCAACCGTTCGGCCTGCCACACCGCGAAGTCGCCGTACTGCAGCGGCAGCGGCGGCGGGTCCGGCTCGCCGCGGTAGCCGGCGGACACCTCCCGCATGAGCGCCTGCAGTGACCACGCGTCCCCGACCACGTGATGGCTGCACACCATGAGCACGTGCTCGTCAGGGCCGGCGCTGACGAGGACCGCCCGGATCAGCGGGCCCCGCGCGAGGTCGAACGGGCGCTTCGCCGCCTCGACCGCCACCGCCTTCGCGTCGCCGCCGGGCGGCAGCTCCACCCGCTCCAGCGTGATCGCGCCGCGGTCGGCGACCACCTGCTCGGGTACGCCGTCGACGGCCGCGATCGTCGTCCGCAGCACGGCGTGCCGGGCCACGACCCGGTCCAGCGCGGCCTGGAGTGCACCGACGTCCAGCGGGCCGCGCAGCCGCATCGCGCACGGGATGTGGTACGCGGGCTGCCCCGGCGTCAGCTGCTCCAGGAACCAGAGCCGCTGCTGCGCGAACGAGACGGGGTACCGCTTCGTCATCGGCGGCCCTGCGCCGCGATCGTCTGCGCGAGCCCGGCCACGGTCGGGTCGGCGAACAACGCGCGGACGGGCAGGTCGACGCCGTACCGCTCGCGGACCCGCGCCATCAGCCGGATCGCCGCGAGCGAGAAGCCGCCGAGCACGAAGAAGTTGTCGTAGACACCCACCGGCTCCGGGAGGTGCAGCAGGTCCGCGAACACCTGCGTCAGTTCACTTTCCAAGGGGGTACGGGGCTGGCGCACCGGCTCGGTCGACTCCGGGCCCGGCTCGGGCAGCGCCGCGTGGTCGACCTTCCCGCCGGGCGTGCGCGGCAGCTCCGGCAGCGGTACGAACACGGCCGGCACCATGTACTCCGGTACGAAGCGGCGCAGGTGCTCCCGCAGGTCGCCGGGGTCGGCTCCGCCCACCACGTACGCCGCCAGGTGCGCGTCGGCCGGGTCCACCCGGCCGGGCCGGAGCACGACGACCGCGTCCCGCACCCCGGCGTACCCGCGCAGCACCGATTCGATCTCGGCGGTCTCGACGCGGAAGCCGCGTACCTTGACCTGCCGGTCGGCGCGCCCGACCAGTTCGATCCGGCCGCTGTCCCGCCACCGGCCGAGGTCGCCGGTGCGGTACAGGCGGGCGCCGGGCGGGCCGTACGGATCCGGGACGAACGCCGACGCCGTCCGGCCGGGTGCTCCGTCATAGCCCTGGGCGACGCCCGACCCGCCGATACACACCTCGCCGACCACGCCCGGGAGTACGGGGCGGAGCGACCCGTCCAGGACGTACAGCCGGGTACCCGGGATCGCCGGTCCGACCGGCACCGGCCCCGGCCCGACCACACCCGCGCCCGACCAGACCGTGGTCTCGGTCGGGCCGTACAGGTTCCACAGTGCACTGTCTCGTGTGGACAATGCGTCGCCCAGGTCCCGGGGCAGCGCCTCGCCGCCGCAGAGCCGCAGCCGTACGGAGTCCGGTACGCCACCCGACGCGACCAGCATCCGCCACGTCTGCGGGGTGGCCTGCAGTACGGTCGCGCCGGCCAGCAACGTACGCAGTGCTGCCGGATCGGCCGCCTGCTCGGCCGTGGCCACCACGACCTGCGCTCCGCACACGACGGGCAGCAGCAGTTCGATGAGCGAGATGTCGAACGCGAGCGTGGTCACGGCCACCCACCGGTCGCCGGGGCCGAGGGGCAGCAGCGCGCGGAACGCCCGCAGCAGCGCGGCTACGGCGCCCTGCGACACCGTCACCGCCTTGGGCCGCCCGGTGGAGCCCGACGTGAAGATCGTGTACGCGGCGGCGGTCGGTGGCAGGGCGCAGGGCTCGGCGGCCCCGGAGCCGGTCAGCCCGTCGAGCCCGGACAGCACCACCCGTACCCCCGCGTCCGCCACCATCGCGTCGACGCGCTCCGGCGGGTACATCGGGTCGAGCGGCACGTACGCCGCCCCCAGCCACCAGATGCCCAGCAGCGCGGGCAGCAGCTCGGGGCCGCGAGGGAGGAGGACTCCGACCCGGTCCTGGGGCCGCACGCCGCGCTCCCGCAGCGCGGCGGCCACCGCGCGGGCCCGGGCGAGGACATCCGCGGGGCACGCGGCGGCGACCAGCTCGGCGGCCGTCGCCGCGCCGGGCGGCAACGGCGTCGCGGGCAGGAGCACCAGCGCCCGGGTCGCCGGACCGAGAATGTCCACATCGGACACCCCCGCCCCGGGCGCCGCGAGCAGCGCGTCGAGGATCCGGCGGTACGCGTCGGCGAACCGCTCGACCGACTCCGCGGTGAACAGGTCCGCGTTGTACCCGATCCGCGCGCTCGGCCCGTCGACCGAGTTCACGACGTCCAGCTCGAGCTCCAGCTTGGCCGTACCGTTGCGGACGAGCGCGGGCCGCCACGACAGGCCGCCCCGCTCGTGTACGGCATGCGGCTCCTCGAAAGAGAACTGGGCCTGGACGACCGGCCCGCGCGCGGGATCCCGCTCGGGGCGGCAGAGGTCGACGACGCGCGCGAACGGAAGATCCTGGTACGCCAGTGCGCGCCCGACCGCGGCGTGGACCTGCTCGACCAGCTCCGCCAGGGTGAGCGTGACCGGTACCCGGATCCGCAGCGCGACCGTGTTCATGAACAGCCCGACGACGTGTTCGGTCTCGGCCCGGGTACGGGCGGCCACCGGTACCCCGACGAGCACGTCCGGCGCCCCGGTGAGGCGCGAGAGCAGCGCGGCGTACGCGGCGAGCAGCACGGCGAACGGGGTGACGTCGTGCGCGGCGGCGAACTCCCGGTGCCCGCCGGGCAGCGGGAATTCCACGGCCCCGCCCCGGAACGTCTGCTGCCGCGGGTACGGCGAGTCCACCGGGAGCGGCAGCGCCAGAGGAGCGCCGGCCAGCTCCGTACGCCAGAAGCGTTCCGCCGCGGCGTACTCGCCGGCCTGCGCGTGCTCCAGCTGCCACAGCGCGAAGTCGGCGTACTGGATGGGCGGCTCGCCCGACCCGGCGGTACGGGTGGCGTAGTCGGCGGACAGCTCGTCGAACAGCAGCCGGAACGACCAGCCGTCGGCGACGATGTGGTGCACGGCGATCCCGAACACGTGCCGGGAGTCCGGCAGCCGCAGCAGGCAGGTACGCAGGAGCGGCGGTCGCGCGAGGTCGAACGGCGTACGGGCCAGGTCGCGCAGGACCGGCCCCGGGTCGTCCACGGCGACGGCGTCGGGGAAGGTGGCGGGCGGGTCGTCCGAGATCACCTGGACCGGCGTACCGGACTCGTCCCGGAAGTGCGTCCGCAGCGCCTCGTGGCGGGCCACCGCGGCCTCCCAGGCGGTACGCAGCGCGCCGACGTCCAGCGGCCCCTCCAGCCACACCGCCCAGCTCACGTTGTACGTGGGCTGATCCGGGTCGAGCTGGTGCAGCAGCCACATGCGGCGCTGGGCGAACGACGCGGGGAACTCGAACACCGCCACCGCTCAGCCCCTCTCCCGGTCGACCGCGACCAGGCGCAGCTCGGCCGTGTACCGCTGGCCCTCGGCGTCGGTCAGCCACAGCTCGTCGGGGGCCGGCAGCATCTCGACGACGCGTACCTTCGCCTCCTCGCCGGCCGCGCGCCGGGCCTGGCGTACCGACCGGGCCAGCAGGTCGACCGAGGCGAGGCCGGTCAGGTCGGCGTACATCGGCTTGCGCTCGCCCGTACACCGGACGAACACGTGTCTCGGCAACCCGTGCTCGGCTACCCAGGCCCGCGCGGCGAGGTACCGGTCGGCCTCGTCCTTGACGACGGCGAACGGGACCTCGGCGGGCGTGAACGTCCAGGACTCCCGGTTGACGACAAGCGCGTCGATCGTGACCCGGGGCGTGTGCCGGGCCGGCGCCACGAGCGAGAAGTGCTGGGCGAGGCTGCCCGCGACGAGGTCGCCCAGCACCTCCATCAGGTCGACGTCGAGTCCGCCGCCGCGCCGGCGTACGCGCAGCCCGGTTGGCGAGTCCACGAGCTCGCAATCGGCCACCGTCACCCCGCGCGCGGGGTCGTGGCCGACACCGTCGCGCGCGTACACGAAGCGGATGTCCTTGTCGTTGGTGAGCGCGTTGCCGAGCCGCGCGGCGAGACCGCCCCCCTCGCGGCTCTGCGCGGGGAACACCAGCCCGCGACGGAGGTCGGACGCCATCGCGGCGCGCAGCTCCTCGGGGGCGTGATGGTGGTTGACCATCGCCGCGTACCGCACGGTGTTCACGCCCGCGTGCAGCTCGCCGAGCACCCACCGGGTACCTGCGATCATCAGGTCCGGGCTGTGGTGCACGGCCGTCGGCCAGCCGGGCGGACCGGGCGGGAAGGCGGCCCGGACCTTGTCCCGCAGGTCGGCCGCCCGCAGCTGGATCCGCCGTCCGTCCGACGGCAGGCCCAGGACCTGGGCCCAGCGGCGCTGGACCGCGCGCGTGAGCGTGGTCAGCAGCTGCGGCGGCGGGGTGAAGACCACGTCGCCGGCGAGCAGCCAGACGTCCGCGAGCGGCACGGCCTCCGTGCGCAGCTCCGCGACCCGCTGCTGGTACGCGTCGGCGAAGCCACGCCGGACGAGGGCCGCGGCAGCCCCGGTGAACCAGCGGGCGCTGTCGAGAACGAGGGCGAGCGCGTCGGCCATGTTGTCCATAGTGGACCGTCCGATGTGGATAGTCGCACCGCGGAGGCATTCCTCGTACGCGACCGTGCGGCCGGCGTACATCGAGCCATGCCGCCGCGTCGGCTCCACGCCGCTCAGCCTCGTGAACGTGGCCTCCAGGTCGGCCATCGCGCCCGCCACCCGCTCCGCGTCACCGGCCGCCGCGGCGAGCGCGTCCCGGGCCGCGACCAGCTCGTCAAGGGTCTTGACGGCCGAGGCGCGTACGCCGTCGTCGGTGACCCGCATGACCGCCCGCCGGATGGTGTCCTCGGGCCGAAGGTCCCCCGGCGCCGCCTCGACGTCCCAGACGAGACGGCCGTGGGCGCGCAGGTCGGCGAGGACGTCGTACACGTCCTGCGTGGTACGCAGGCCCGTCCGGCCCTCGCCCAGCACGATCGTGGCCACCTCGGTCGCGTCCCGTACGCCGTCACAGGCGGCGAGTACGACGGCCGCCGCCTCGTCCAGCCGCACCGGGGGCGCGAGGGGAGCCCGCAGCACCGTACCGTCGACGGTGAGGTACGGCATCCGGCGCGGGGCCAGCCACGGCCGCAGCGCCTCGGCGTGCGGGGCCATGATCGCGGCGAGCGCCCAGCCCTCGAGGTGGACCGTGCGGGCGGCCAGCCGTACGGGCGACGGCACCACCCGGACGCCCTCCCCGTCGTCCACGGACGCCCACCCGACCGGCCCGAAGAAGCCGATCGTGTCGTTCTTCGCGCAGTACCGGTGCACGTACCGGACGATCAGCGCCTCCCGGTCCTTGTGCCGGCTGTTGCGGTGGCCGGTCGCCGGGTCGTGCCGGAGCAGCGCGTCGACGCCGGTGGCGAGCGCGTGCCGGTTCTGCCACGCCATGGCCTCCCGGAGGTCGGGGCGGGCCGCGAGGTCGCGGACGGTGGCGCCGAGGCGGCCGACGGCCCGGTCGAACTCGACCCGGAACGCGTCCAGGTCACCGCGATCGGCCGCGGCCGCCACCGGCTCGGCCGACAGCGCGGAGAGCAGCGCCATCGGGAAACCGGCCCCCCGCACCCCGACCGACCGCCAGAGCGCCCAACCACCGGCCAGCGGTACCAGGTGCCGCGACGGTGGCACCCGAGCCGCCGTCCGGTCCCGCCTGGTGATCGTCACCGGTCAATCCGTTGCCGGGTGGTTGTGCTCCTGCATCCAACGACGCAGGGAGAGGGGTCGCATGTCCGTCCACACCTCGTCGATGTGGAGCAGGCACTCGTCCTTGCTGCCGGTCACGCCCTCGAGCCGCCAGCCCGCCGGCAGCTCCCGGTCGGCGAGCCAGATCGAGTACTGCTCCTCGTCGTTGACCACCACCGCGTACGCGCGGGTGTCCTCGTCGTCAAGCACCGCTGTCGCTCCCTAGCTCACGGGTCAGGGTCAGGAATCTCTCGTTCTCCGACGGCGAGGCGATCGTGACCCGCACGCCGTGCCCGGGGTACGCGCGCACCAGTATCCCCGCCGCACGGCAGTCCTGGGCAAACCGGATGGCCCGTTCGCCCACGGCCAGGAAGAGGAAATTCGCCTCGCTCGGCGGTACCGGCAGGCCGGCTCCGGTCAACGCCGCGCGCAGCCGGTCCCGCTCGGCGGCGACGGCCGAACAGCGGGCGGTGACCTCGGCCTGTACCTCCGGCTCCAGCGAGGCCGTGGCCGCGATCTGGCCCGGGGCACTCGGGAAGAACACCGCGCCGACGAGGCGCGCCCGGCCGATGAGCGGCGGCGGGCCCACGGCGTACCCGACCCGGACGGCCGCGAGCCCGTACGCCTTCGAGAACGTCCGCAGCACGCACACGTTCGGGTACGCCCGCACGAGGTCGAGCCCGTCGGGCACCTGCGGGTCGCGGACGAACTCGCGGTACGCCTCGTCCAGCACCACGGTGACGTCCGGGGGTACGCGGTCGAGGAACGCGACCAGCTCGTCGCGCCGGATCGCCGCCCCCGTGGGGTTGTTCGGGTTGCACACGAGGACGCACCGGGTACGGTCGTTCACCGCCCCGGCCATCGCCTTCAGGTCGTGGGCGGCACCGTCCATCGGCACGGGGACCGGCCGGGCTCCCGCGTTCGCGATCAGCAGCGGGTAGGCCTCGAACGACAGCGCCGCGTGCACCACCTCGGACCGCTCCGGCCCGAGCGCCTGGATCACGAACTGGATGAGCCCTGCCGAGCCGGGACCCACCAGGACCTGCTCCACGGGTACGCCCAGCCGCCCGGCCAGGCCGCCCAGCAGCGCGGCGGCGGCGTGGTCCGGGTACCGGTTGAGCCGCTCCGCCGCCTCGGTGACGAGCTTGGCGATCGCCGGCAGCGGCGGGAACGGCGTCTCGTTCATGGACAGGTCGAGCGGGGTCACGCGGCCACCTCCACATGCGCGTTCCGGTCGGTGAGCAGGCCCAGCTGGTACAGCCTGTCCATTGTGGACAGTGGCTGCAGCGAGACGCCGGACAGGTTGCCGGCGGTCAGCCGGAGCAGGCGCGGGTTTCCCGCCGTGTGGCGCATCATCCGGCGGCCGAGCCGCTTCGCGGCACCGCCGGTACTGGTCAGCATCCGGGCCGCGTTGTGGCTCACCGTCGCGACGTGGTCGAGCCGGTCGAGGCGGGCACGGTGGTACGCGCGGAGCGCCTCGTCGACGGCCGCCCCGCCGGACAGCGCCGTGGCCAGCGCGTCCGCGTCGGCCATCGAGCTGTTCATGCCCTGGGCCGCCATGGGGTGTACGGCGTGCGCGGCCTCCCCGACCAGCGCGAGCCCGGGCGCGGTCAGCTCGGGAGCCCGCAGCCGGTGTACGGCCAGGATCTGTCGCCGGCCCAGGCTGGTACGCAGCCGCGCGGCCAGCGGCGCGATCGCGGGTAGCTCGGCGAGCACCCGCTCGCACCACGCCGCCAGGTCGGCGCCGCGCAGCTCGTCGGGGTGCACCTGGACGTACAGGCGGCACCGGTTACCGGGCAGCGGGTACACGAGCCGCAGGCCCCCGTCGGTCTGGTACGCGCAGATCTCCGGGTCGACCGTCGTGTCCGCGAGTTCGAAGGCGACCAGGCGGTGCGGGTACTCGGTACGGCGTACGCCCAGCCCGGCCGAGCGCCGGAGCCGGGAGGAGAACCCGTCGGCCGCCACGACGAGGCCGGCGCGCACCTCGCTACCGTCGGCGAGGCGTACGCCCGCGACCCGCCCGCCGTCCCGGAGGAGGTCCTCGACGACCGTGCCCCGGCGTACCTCCATCGCCTCGGCCATGACCTGCAGCACCGTGTGGTACTCGGTGCACAGGATCTGCCGGTAGTCGCCGGGCAGCGTCGCGTAGTCCAGGTCGAGGAGCACGCGGCCCGACGGATCGCGGATGGCGAGGCGCCCGGCGGGCGCCGTACCCGCGGAATGCAGTGCGGAGAGCAGCCCCCACGAGTCGAGGAGAGCGACGGCCTGGGGTTGCAGCAGCTCGCCCTTGGCCACCGGGACGGGGGCCCGCGCCCGGTCGAGCACCACGACGTCGAGCCCGGCGCGCCGCAGCGCGTGGGCGCACGCGAGCCCGCCGACCCCGGCCCCGCACACGAGGACGTCAGGGCTCATCGCCAACCCTCGCTGCGGCGTTCGGCGCTCAGCCACCGTCGTGGTCCTGGCCGTTGCCTCACGCCTACTCTCATCGCGTCACCTCGACCCGGTACGCGCCCAGCGCGCGCAGCGCCAGCCCCCGCGTGATCGCGCCGTTGGCGTAGTGCATGTAGTGCCGGATGTAGTTGCAGATCCGGGTGGGTACCCAGGAACCGTCCGGCTGCTGCGCGCCGAGCAGCCACGAGACACCGCGCCGGACCGGTGCGGTGTCGCCGTCCGCCTCGAGGAGCGCGTGTACGGTCCACGCGGTCTCCTCGACCGAGCCGGCGCTACCGTCGCCGGGACCCCACGAGCCGTCCTCGTTCTGCGTACGCAGCAGCCACTGCCGCGCCCGCTGCGCGGCCGGGTGCGTCGCGTGGCCCGCCCGCGCGAGCGCGCCGAGGGCCGCGGCCGTACCCGTCGTCCAGTCCCGGTACCACTTGTTCTCGTACGTGCCGTCGGCCCGCTGGTCGCGGACGAGCCACGCCACCGCCTTCGCCACGACGGGGTCGTCGGGTGGCGCGCCGGAGTCGAGCAGCGCGACGATGCCCTGGCTGGTGATGCCCGCGCACGGGCCGTCGTTGGTGAGCTTCGTGTCGCGTACCCAGAGGCTCCACGAACCCGTCCGGTCCTGCCGGTCGCGGAGCCACGCGAGGCCGGTACGCAGGTGCTCGTCGCCGTCGTGCTCCGGGAAACCGGTCAGCGCGCTGAGGATCTCGGCGGACTCGAGGACGACCGGCCAGCCGCGCGGGCCGGAGAAGCTCCACCCGCCGGCCGGTACGCCGAACACCGTGAACGGCTCACGCTGCTGGCAGCCGTGGAAGAAGTCGCGGGTACGCGCGAGCCGCGGGTCGGCCCCGTACCCGGCGGCGACCAGGCCGGTGGCGGCGAACCCGCTGCGGGTCAGGTCGAGGTTGGTCACCGCGTCCCACGAGCCGTCGGCGCGCACGGCCCCGCGCAGGAAACCCGCGATCGCGTCGACGATGTGCGGTGCGAGGCCCGCCTTCGCCAGGCCGAGACACACGAGCGCGGCCGGCCACGGGTCCTCGCTGAAGGCGCCCGTACGCCCCTCGTGCTCGTGGATGGTCTCCAGCAGCCGCAGCGCCCGGGGCTCGGCGGCGCGGTTCAGCAGCCGCGGTACGGCGCCCATCCGCATCGTGTGCGCCTGCAGCAACGCGAGGCCGACGAACGGCGCCGTGCGGAACGAGATCCGCTGCCGCCGCAGCCGGTCGGCCAGCACGACCGCGAGCGGCAGCCGGCGCAACGGCCCGTCGGGGATGCCGGCGAGCGCGAGGAACTGCTGGCACAGGTGCGCCACCGCCCGGTCCTCGACCGACGCGACGCCACCCATCTCGGCCAGCCGCCGCCGGCCCCGCTCGACCGCCTCGGACGTGTCGTCGGAAGCCACGATGCGCAGGGCCGCCACGGCGACCGACGTCCCCACGACCTCACTCGGCGCGCCCACCACACCGCCCCAGCCGCCGTCGGGGAGCTGGTGGTCCAGGAGCCACCGGACGCCGCCGCGCACGAGCTCCGCCGACCCGGCCTGGTCCGCCGCGTGCAGGGCGACCACCGTTCCGGCGGTACCCAGTGCCGAGGCCGGTGGGTTGTCCGTGAATGCGCCGTCGGGGCGCTGCCGAGCGAACAGCTCCTCGGCTCCCGCGTCGATCGCGCGGTCCAGTTGCTCGGCGAGTACGGAGTGCATCGCTCCCTCTCAGGTCGGTGCCCGGCTCGGGTCTGCGCTCGGCTCAGGTCTGCGCTGGTGCCGTGGGCTTACGGCGGGCGAGAGCGCCGAGCTCGTACCCCATCCGCAGCCTCGACTGGGTCCACCACGTCGCCGCGAGCATCGGCGCGACGAGGACGGCGGCGGCGAGGACGCCGAACCCGAGCGTGATCACCGCACCGGCGAAGGCGATGCGTTCGAGGACGAGCAGCTCGTGCGCCCGCAGCGCGCCGGCGGGACGGTCGCGGGAGCGCCGGCCGAACACGATGAGCCAGGCGCGCGCACCGGGTACCAGCGCCGCGGCCAGCACGACGAAGTACGGCAGCCGCCCGCCCGGGGCCAGGATGCCGCCCACGATCGCGGCCGCCACGAACAGCTTGTAAAACCGCAGCGCGGTGAGGCCGGCCACCCGGGCTCCGCGCCGGATCGGTACGGTCCGGTACCCCCCGAGCCGGTCGCCGTACATGTCCCGCAGCGTGCCCACGAGGTTGGACGAGGTGTCGTGCGCCCAGACGGCGACGACGAACGTGAGCACGAGGGGTACGGACGCGGCCCACGAACGCGGCGCCATCGCGGCCGCGCCGAACACGATCGTGAGCCCCCCGATCGCGCCCCGGGTCAGGTTGCCCGACAGGCCGCGCGCCTTGAGGACCCACCCGTACGCGACGATCCCGGTGACCGCGAGCACCGCCACGAGCGCCGTACCCAACCCGCCCGCGACCGACAGCACGGCCACGGCGAGCAGGCCGGCGATTCCGCACACGAGAGCCGTACGCGCCGCGAGCCGCCCCGACGGGATGGGCCGCTGCGGCTTGCCGATGGCGTCCAGCTCGCGGTCGAAGTAGTCGCCGAGATAGTGCCCGCCGATCCAGCCGAGCGTGGGCGTCGCCCAGGCGAGCGCGAGGCGGGGCCAGTCGTACCCGGCGTGCACCAGCCCCGCCCCCGCGAGGCCGAGCAGTCCGGCGTACCAGACCGTGTACGGTCGCCACGTCTGTACGTGCGCGAGCAGCGACGAACGCACCGTCATCGGTGCGCCAATATCAATTCAGAGCCGATTGTCGTACCCAAATGGGCCCCTTGCCAGCGATTTTGCTGTATACCCGCCCCCCGCCCCGGGCTCGAAAGGCTAACATCAATACCAAACGAGGCACAAGGCCGACAAGATCAATTGACCGGCTACGATGCGTGTTAGCCTCCGCCACGTGAGCTGGCCATCCAGGATCGACATCGAGGCGGCCCGCCAGCGCCGGGCCGCGGTGCGGAAGGCGGGCGGCGTCCTCGATCTCGTCCTCCCGCTGCGTGTCGGCGGGGACGGACCGCCGCTGTTCTGCGTCCACCCGGTGATCGGGCTCAGCTGGTGCTACACCGCCCTCCTGCAGCACGTCACGACCGGGAACCCCGTCTACGGCCTGCAGGCGCGGGGACTCCGGCGCCCGGAGCCGTTGCCGGCGAGCATGGCCGAGCTGGCCCGGGACTACGCGGACCTCGTCCGGACGACCCAGCCCGACGGGCCGTACCACCTGCTGGGCTGGTCGCTCGGCGGGATCGTGGCCTTCGCCGTCGCCGAGGAGCTGGAGCGGCGCGGACACCGCGTGGCCCTGCTCGCGCTGCTCGACGCGTACCCACCCGACCCCGACGTACGGGACGCGGACGAGCCGTGGATCCAGTTCAACATCGTGCTCGCCGATTTCGGGTACCCGCAGATCCTCACCCGCGGTGACGACCACCTCGAGGAGCGGGTACTCGAGGTTGTCCGTACCCGCCCGAAAGGCGCGTTGTACGACTGGAGCGAAGACCAGATAAGAACGCTTATGCGAGTGACCCGGAACAATGTCGCATTGGCGACTGACTACCAGCCCGGATCACTCGGCCGCGACGTACTGCTCTTCCGGGCCGCGCTCACCCCGGCCACGGCGTGGCGGACGCCCGGGCGCTGGCGCCCGTACGCCGCCGCCGTCGAGATCGTCGAGCTGGACTCCAAGCACGAGCACATGATGCAGCCCGCGACGCTCGCGCAGGTCGGTGCCGTGCTGACCCGGCGGCTCGCCGCGGCTCAGGGCGATCCGGTCGCGGGTACGCCTCCGGCCGCCACCCGGGACGGGGCGACGCCCTCGGCGGCCAGGTGACGCTGGCGCATCAGGAACTTGCGGACCTTGCCGGTCGGGCCGAGCACGAGCTCGTCGTCCGCCACCGCCTTGACCTGCCGGAGCGTCGTACCACCCGGGTCGCCGAGGGCCCGGCGTACGGACTCGGTGCGCGACAGGTCGTCCGGCTCGCCGGGATCGAGGACGAGCAGCACATCGGTGACGATGTCGCCCGCGGGGTCGCGGCCGGCGACGACCGTACAGTCGCGGACGCCCGGACACGTCGCGAGGATGCGCTCCTCGGCCAGCGCGGTGTACAGGTAGTCCCCGCCACCCAGGTCGACGGCGTCGCTGATCCGGTCGAGGTGGTAGTAGCGGCCCTCGCTGTCGCGGTACATGAGGTCGCCGGTCAGGTAGTAGCCGTTGAACCGGGTCCGGAACGTGTTGACCGAGTCGTTCCAGTACCCGAGCGCGAGGGTCGGTGACTTCAGGCCCAGCTGGCCGACCGTACCGTCGGGCACCTCGGCCCCGGTCTCCAGGTCGAACAGCGTCACGTCGGCGAACGGGTACGGCCGGCCGACACAGCGGTCGTACCGGGTGCTGCCGAGGCGGTGCGCGATCCAGAACGCGCCGTGCCCCATCTCGGTCGAGCCGATCGTGTCGATGAACTTCGAGCCGCGTACGGTGACGAGCCCCTCGCGCGTGTACGCCTGGTGGCTGCCGACCTCGACGAGCCGCCGTACGTGGGCCTCGTGCGCGCAGTCCCCGGTGTTGGACCAGTTCCGGATCGTACTGAGGTCGCGGCGACTCAGGTCGTACTTCGCCAGCTCGGCCCAGGTCACCGCGAACCCGAAGACTCCGGTCGCCCGCCAGCGCTCGATCGCGTCCAGCACGACCGAGCCGCTGAGCGGGAACGGGCCGCCCTGAGCCGTCAGGTACAGCAGCTGGTACCGGTTGCACAGCGCCTGGTTCACCGTGATGACCCCGGCCGCGTGGGCCGCCGGCAGCGCGGACAGCTCGCGTACCTCGCCCGACGGCCGCGGTTCGGTCAGCCGCACCGCGCGTACGGCCGCGAAGAGGCTGCCGTGCGAGTGGACGACGGCCGCGGGCGTCCGGGTGGTACCGGAGGAGTGCGTGATCGCGACCGGGTCGTCCGGATGGTGGCGGTAGTGCGGCGGCGCCTCGTTCGGGTCGCCGTCGGAGAGCTCGCCCGCGTCCGCCAGGATCGGTACGCCGGGCCCGTGGTCGGAGACCGCCCGGTGGTCCGCGTCCGTGACCACGCCGACCGCGCCCAGCCGGCGGATGAAGTCGGCCGCGATCTCGACGGGCATGTTCCCGTTCATCAGCGCGGGTATGGCGCCGAGCCAGGTCAGCGCGAAGTACGTGAGGAACACGTCGGCGGAGGAGGTGACGTACACGGCCACCGGGTCCCGCGCACCGATGCCCGCTCGGCGGAGCCAGGCGGCGCGGACGGCGACCCGTTCGGTCAGTTGACCCAGGGTCAGGGGCGTCCACGCCGGATGCCCGTCGACGTCGACGTCGAACGTGAGCCCCGGACCGCGCGGATCGGCCCCGTGCTCGGCGAGCTTGACGAGTACGTTGCCGGCGCCCAGCTGCGGGTCGGCCGCGAGTCGGGCCCGGAGGTTGCGCGACACCATGAGCGGGTTCCCTTCACCGGACGTCGCGGCCGAACTGGCGGGCGGTCCACACGACGGCGCCCAGCATCAACACCGTGGAGATCGCCAGGCTCTGCCAGACCACCGGATCCGCGAGGTCCTCGTTGAACAGCGCGCGCAGGCCACTCGTCGCCCACGCGAACGGGTTCCACAGCGCCACCTTCTGCATCCACAAGGGAGCGAGCGCGAGCGGGATCAGTACGCCGGCGAGCAGCGAGACCGGCTGGCCGACCGTGTTGACGATCGAGCCGAGCGAGTTCTCGTTGCGTACGAGCATGGCCAGGCCGTACGACAGCGCCGTGGCGAGCAGCGCCATCACCGCGAGAAGGACGTACGACAGCAGCAGGTATCCGAGGCCGACCCGCAGCCCGAACGGCAACGCGGCGATGGTGATGATGACCGCCTGCAGGACGATCGTGGCCACGTCCCGCATCGCGCGACCGAGCAGCAACCCGGTACGGCTGAGCGGCGTGACCCGGCAGCGGTCGATGATCCCGGCGCGGATCGCGTACAGGAGGGCGTACCCCGCGAACAGCCCGCCGAACAGTCCCATGGCCCCGAACAGCCCCGGTACGTAGATGCGGTACGCGTCGGCGTAGCTCGTCGCGCCCTGCCCCGACATGGCTTCCCGCAGGAACGGCGCGAAGAGTACGAGGTACGTGATCGGCTGCGCGAGGCTGAACGCCAGCGCGACGGGGTTGTGCAGCATCAGGTCGACTTCCCGCTGGAATATCAACCAGGCGTCGCGAGCGACCTTGATCATGTGCGCTCCTTTCGCGCTGGCGCGGCTACTCCTCGAGGGAGCGGCCGGTCTTCACCAGGAAGACGTCGTCGAGGGTCGGGCGGCGTAGCTCGATCGTGCCGGGCTCGACCCCGGAGGCGGCGAGATCGCGGATCACCTGGGGGATGGCCGTGGCCCCGCTGTCCACATAGAGCCGTACGCCGTCGTCGAGCACCTCGAGGTCACGCACGTACGGCTGGCCCCGCAGCAGCTTCGCGGCCACGTTGACGGTGCCGTCCTCCACGCTCGCGGTCTGCGCGCCGTCGAGCCCGACGGTCACCACGTCTCCGGAGATCTGCCGTTTCAGGTCCTCCGGCGTCCCTTCGGCCACGATCTGCCCGTGGTCGATGATCGCGATCCGGTCGCAGAGGGCGTCGGCCTCGTCGAGGTAGTGCGTGGTGAGGAAGATCGTCATACCGAGCTCCCGCAGCCGGCGTACCTCGTCCCACATCCGCGCCCGCGTCGGCGGGTCGAGGCCGGCCGTCGGCTCGTCGAGGAACAGGACCTGCGGCTGGTGGATGACGCCGAGCGCCACGTCGAGGCGGCGCTTCTGGCCACCGGAGTACGTGCTCACCCGGCGGTCCGCGAACTCGCCCAGGTGGAACGCGTCCAGCGCCTTCTCGGACAGCTCGATCGCCTGCGCCTTGGCGATGCCGTGCATCCGCGCCTGCAGGACCAGCTCCTGGCGAGCGGTCGCGCGGTCGTACGTACCACTCGTCTGGGCGACATAGCCGACCTGGGCGCGTACCCGTTCCGGATGGCGCAGCAGGTCGATTCCAGCGACCGTGGCCGTGCCGCCGTCGGGTTCGAGCAACGTCGCGAGCATTCGCAGAGTGGTCGTCTTTCCGGCGCCGTTGGGTCCGAGGAAACCGAAGATCTCACGCGCGTCGACTTTGAGGTCAACCCCCCGCACGGCGTCGACAGTGCTCGCCTTGTGACCGCGTCCCGTCCGGTAGGACTTTCGCAGGTCACTCGTTTCGATCATCGAGCCTCCAAACCGTCCGTGGCCGCCAGGCTAGATTGACAAACGACTCAGGGCAATGAGTTGCCGATATTGGCGAGCTTGATTAGCTGATCAGCGGCCGCGGCGGACCCGCCAGCCCGGTCGAACTCGTCCGCGATGCGTCGCGCGCTCTGCCGGTACGACGGTTCGTCGAGCACCCGTACGATCGCCGCGCGCAGCTCGTCCGGCGTCACCTCGGCGAACGGGACGCGTACACCGGCCCCGGCCGCCGACACCTGCGCGGCCACGTAAGGCTGGTCGTGGCGGATCGGGGCGACCACGAGCGGGATGCCGTGCGCGAGCGCCTCGCCGACCGTACCCATGCCCCCGTGGCAGACCACCGCGTGGACGTGGGGCAGCAGGTCGAGCATGGGTACCCGCGGGAGCACCAGGGCGTTCTCCGGCGCCTCGGGCACCGTGCCGACCACGACGCCCTGCACCCGGTCGGCGAGCCCGGCCAGCGCGGCGACCGTACGGGCGACGAAGTCCGCGGCGACCTCGTCGGAGAGCGTGCCGACCGTGACGAGTACCCGCTGCCGCCCCGGATCCAGCCGTTCGAACGGGAACCCGGGGTCGGTCCGCCGCCGGCCGAGCGCCGGCCCGACGAGCGCGCAGTTGGGGGGCAGGTGCGCCGTACCCGTGAGCGCGGCCGTGCTGAACGCGATCACGAGGTACGGCGAGAAACGCAGGTCGACGGCCGGATCCCGGGGCAGGCCCGCGATGCCCCACAGCGTGCCCAGTGCCGCGTCGACGAAGTCCTCGGCCCCCGGTACGTCCCGCAACGGTCTGGTCAGCTCGAGCGCGCCGGGAGCGAGGGTGGCCCAGCGCAGCCCGTGCCGGTGCCCGACGAGGCCCCCGGCCAGCGCGTGCTGATCGGTCACGAGCACGTCCGGGCGGTACGCCCCGACCGCGCGGTCGAGCGCCGCGAGAATGAAGCGGTTGAATGGGATGAGATACGACGTCCATAACGATCTCACCGCATCCATGCCCTGGCTACCCTGCTCGCGGTAGTACCTCATCCCGGTCGGGTAAACGGTCGCGTCGGGTCCGACGAGTGGACGGAGGTACGTTTCCGGGCCGCACCACGCGACCTCGTGCCCGCGTTTTCCCAGTTCGTCGGCTACGGCCAGCGGTGCGTTGACGTGGCCCGAAAGCGGCAGTACGGCGAACAGGAAACGGCTCACCGGGCGATCGTGCCACGTGTTGACACGTGCCGATGAGCCCTGTTCTCATGTCGGATGTGCGGGGCACCGGGCGCGATCGATGACGGCACTGCGTGCGGTCGCCACCTACCTGCCCGCCCACCGCATCCCGATCGAGGACCTGGCCGGAAAGCTCGACCTGACCCCCATACAGGTCAAGATGTTCCGGCGCTACCACGGGCTGTCGCAGGTGGCGGCCGACCCCGGCGGCACCCTGCTCGACCTGTTGCGCGGAGCCACCGAGGCGCTGTCCGAGCTGCGCGGTCGCGAGCGGCAGGTGCGGTACGTGGTGTACGCGCGGGCCTTTCCCGTCGTCGCGCCGTACCCCGAGAACGCGCTCGACGATCTCTGCCACGCGATCGGACTCGACCACGCGATCGCTTTCACCGTCACCCACCAGTCGTGCGCGAGCGGCCTGCTGGCGATCGACGTGGCGGGCCGGCTGATCGACGCGGACGACACCGAGGACCCGCTGGCGCTCGTTCTCGCCGGGGAGAAGGCGTTCACGTACGACTCGCAGCTCCTGCCGGGGACGTCGATCTTCGGCGAGGGGGCCGCCGCCTGCCTCGTCGGGCGGGACGGGCCCCGCGACCGGCTGCTCGCGTACGCGTGCGACGTCCGC
>Ga0114129_10004826_pt1 | contig 19052 bp, 18 predicted proteins | sample RhiMetdeltSRZDD1_FD_80071 | JGI IMG/M metagenome (GOLD analysis project Ga0114129, IMG submission 80071) | Populus rhizosphere microbial communities from Tennessee, USA - Rhizosphere MetaG P. deltoides SRZDD1 (version 2) (version 2) | ecosystem: Host-associated > Plants > Roots > Rhizosphere >...
CGTCGGACAGTCTTCAGCCTGGGCGGACGCGGCGACCTGTGAGTCCATTTGCGTGGCCGCACTCGCGCGCATCATGCGCGGCAACGCCCTCCATCCTGCCTCGACCGCCAGGCGCGTGCCAGACCACCCTGACGCGCGAGAATCGCGGGCTTGACGTCGTGGCCGGCGCGACGACACTGGAGCGGATGCTCCGGAGGATGCCCGGCCGGTGAGCATGGTCGAGCCCGAGCGGCGACGCCCGCTCTGGCGGCTCGGCCCGGGCTGGCGCCGCGGCCGTCGCCAGGTCTCACCGTGGACGCTCGGCGGGCTCTCGGTGCGAAACCTCGCCGTGCTCGTCTGGGCGGAGATCGGGAAGGACGAGCTGACCGACCGGGCGGCCGCCCTCTCCTACTACTTCGTGTTCGCGCTGTTCCCGACGCTCCTCTTCCTCACGACGCTCGTCGGGATGATCCCGGGCCAGGACCTGATGGATCGGTTCCTGTCCACCGCGCACGACCTCCTCCCGCCCGACGCGGCCTCGCTGCTGCAGCGGACGCTGACGGAGATTCAGCGGGATGCCGGGGGCGGCCTCCTGTCGGTCGGGGCCGCGGCGGCGCTCTGGGGCGCCTCGCGCGGCATGGTGTCGATCATCACGACGCTCAATGTCGTGTACGGGGTGACCAGCCGGCGACCGTGGTGGCGACGGCAGCTCCTCGCCATCGTGCTCACCGTGGTGTTCTCGGTCCTGGCCCTCGGCGCGCTCCTTTCCATCGTCTTCGGTGAGCGCGTCGGCCGCGCGACCGCCGCGTGGGCCGGGTTCGGAGGCGTGTTCACGGCCGTCTGGGGCCTTCTCCAGTGGCCGCTCGGTCTCCTGTTCGTCCTCCTGGGAATCGATCTCGTCTACCACCTCGCCCCCGCCGTGCGGCAGCGCTGGTACTGGTTCACGCCTGGGTCCACCTTCGCGGGCGTCGCCTGGACGGCCGTCTCGCTCGGTCTCCGCGCCTACGTCAGCCAGTTCGCGAACTACAACGCGACGTACGGCTCGATCGGGGGCGTGATCCTGCTCCTCCTCTGGCTGTACCTCTCCGGCATGGCGCTCCTGGTCGGGGGTGAGATCAACTCGGTGATCGCGCGGGCCGCCGCCGAGCGCGGCGAGGAGATCGCGACGCCCCTCGACGAGCCCGGCAACGCCGCTACTTGAGAATCTCGAGGAGCTCGACCTCGAAGGTCAGCGTCGCGCCGGGCTTGATCCGGGGCGGCGAGCCGCGGTCCCCGTAGGCGAGGGTGGCCGGGCAGACCAGCCGGCTCTTCCCGCCGACCTTCATCAGCTGGAGCCCCTCGGTCCAGCAGGGGATTACGCCGGTCAGCGGGAACGTCGCGGGCTCGCCCCGCTGGACGGAGCTGTCGAACACCGTTCCGTCAGCGAGGGTGCCTTGGTAGTGGACCTTGACCCGGTCGCTCGCCTTCGGCGAGGCTCCCGTACCGGGCTTGATCGGCACGATCACGAGGCCCGACGTCGTCTTCGTCGCGCCCTTCTCGGCGGCCGCCTTGTCCACGACCGCCTGCCCCGTTTTCTGCTCCGCCGCTGCCACCACCGCGGCCCGCGCGCGCTGGAGCTCCTGGATCTTGATGCCGTAGGCCTGCAGGTCGACTTGGCGCTGACGGTTCAGCACGGCATCCGTCAGCCCCGCCTTGACGAGGTCGAGATCTGCCGCCGATAGCGCGAACGAGGAGAGGCTGCCGGCCACCGCGAGCCCGATGGCATAGAGCGTCTTCTGCTCGTCCGTCTTGAGCTCCGGGACCGCCGACTGGGCGCGAGCCGGCGGCGCGACGGCGCCTCCTGCCAGCGCCCCCGTGAGGGCGACGACCGCTACCGCGCGAGACGAGGACCTCATCCTGGCCGTCCTTTCCTTTGCCTTTCTCCGGAAGCGCGCGCTGGTCATGAGCGGGGGAAGGCGCCGAGGAAATCCTTGGTGCCGGGGGCGAGAACCGCGGCAAGCCCGACGTACAGAAAGAGCGCGCCCAGGTCGAGGTAGCGCCGGACGGTGGCGGGCGTCGAGAGCACGCCGGGTGCCCGACCGACGGCGCGGATCCGCTTGACCGCGTCGTCGATGGCGGCCTGGACGGCCGGGTGGTCCATCTGGCCGGGGTGGCCCATCGACTGGGCAAGGTCGCCCGGCGCGACGAAGAAGACGTCGACGTGCTTCGTCTGGAGGATGTCGTCGAGGTTGTGGAGGGCTTCCATTTCCTCCAGCATGACGACGACCATGGTCTCGTCGTTCGCCCGGCGCGTGTAGTCGTGCATCACCTCGCCGAAGGCCGAGCGGCCGCCCGCGAAGCCCCGGTGGCCGATCGGCGCGAACTTCGCGTGGCGCACCACCGCCTCGGCCTCGGCCCGGGTGTTGACGTGGGGCACCTGGACGCCACCGGCGCCGCGGTCCAGCGCGCGCGTGATGGTGGACGGGTCGTGGCTCTGAACCCGGACGATCGGCGTGACGTCGCAGAGCTCGGCCGCCCGGACCATGTCCTCGACGGCGTCCCAGCTCGGGGGACCGTGCTCGCAGTCGATGAAGATCACGTCGTAGCCCTGTCGCCCGAGCAGTTCGACGAGCCCCGGCGCGCTGTACGTGGGGGCCACGACGCTCACCGGCTTCCCGGCGGCCAGCTTCCGTTTCGCGCTGTTGTTCCTCACCGTCGCTCCTTTGCGTGTTCGGACGAACGCTGAGAGGCCGGGAACCATTGTACCGATGCAACGGGTTGCAGTCAGCCGAAGTTGGTCACAGGAGCGGGGGAGGTGGGAGGGCGCCTCCTCCCGAGACGGGCGGCCGTGGGCTTAAAGCCGCGGGGCGTCGGCCCGCCGCGGGAGGGAAACCTCGGGCCGGGCTCCGCCTTACTTCCTGCGCCCGAGGTCGAGGACTTCGCGCACCTTCCGAGCCAGAGAATCCGGCGAGAACGGCTTTGGCAGGAACGGGGTCCCCGGTTGCACGAGGTCCTGCCCACGAATCACTTCGCCCGTGTAGCCCGACATGTAAAGCACGCGAATATCTCGTCTGGCGCGCGCCAGGTGGTCGCCGAGTTCGCGCCCGTCCATGTGAGGCATGATCACATCGGTCACCAGCAGGTGGATCGGTCCCGTGTGCTGCTCGGCGACGATGAGCGCCTGCGCGCCGTGCTTGGCTTCCAGGACCGTGTAGCCCATCGCCTGGAGGCTCTCTCGCGCCAGATCCCGCAGGCTATCGTCGTCCTCGACCAGGAGGATCGACTCCGAGCCGCCCTGCGCCGGCTCGCTGGGCAGGGTCGGTCCCGTCGTCTCGACGGGAGCGTCGGCACGCGGGAGATAGACCCTGAACGTCGTCCCACGCCCTGGCTCGCTGTAGGCCCAGATGTTGCCGCCACTCTGCTTGACGATCCCGAAAGCAGTGGCGAGGCCGAGCCCCGTGCCCTTGCCCGGGTCCTTGGTGGTGAAGAACGGCTCGAAGACCCGGGAGCGTGTCGCCTCATCCATGCCAATGCCCGTATCGCTGACGGCCAGCATCACGTATCGCCCGGGCCGCACACCCGGATGGCCTCGCGCATACTCGTCGCTCAGGTCGACATTGTCCGTCTCGAGGATCAACCGTCCGCCGCGGGGCATGGCATCTCGGGCGTTCACGGCGAAGTTCATGATGATCTGGTCGATCTGTCCGGCGTCGGCCTTCACGAAGCCGAGATCTGGAGACAGACGTGTTACGAGCTCGATGTCCTCGCCGAGGAGCCGGCGCAGCATCTTCTCGATCCCGGTCACGAGCGCGTTCAGGTTGAGGACCTTCGGCTGGAGCACCTGCTGGCGGCTGAACGCAAGAAGCTGCTGGGTGAGCCCGGCGGCTCGCTCCGCCGTCTTGGCGATCAACTCGACGTTGCGCCGCACCCGTGAGCCGGTCTCCGTATGGTGCAGGAGCATCTGGGCGCGGCCGAGGATGACGGTCAGCAAGTTGTTGAAATCGTGCGCGACTCCGCCGGCCAGCCGCCCGATGGCCTCCATCTTCTGCGACTGACCGAGCTGCTGCTCGAGGCGCGCCCGGGTCTCCTCCGCCTCCTTGCGCTGCGTGATGTTTTGGCACTGGGCGATGAAGTACCGCAGCTGGCCGTCGGGGGAGCGCACGAGCGACACGCTGAGGAGGACCCACACGGGGTGGCCGCGCTTGTGGATGTATTGCTTCTCCGTCTGGAAGGATCTGATTTCGCCCGTCAGCAGCTGGCGATCCAGGGTGGTACTGGCTCCGAGGTCATCGGGGTGCGTGATGTCGTCGTACGTTCTGGCGAGCAGTTCATGATCCGAGTACCCGAGCATGTCGCAGAGGGCGCGGTTGACTCGGAGGTACCGCCCGTCGAGTCCCTGGAGGGACATGCCGATCGAGGCCTCGTCGAACGCGCTGCGAAAGCGCTCCTGGCTCTCGCGCAGCATCTCCTCGGCTCGCTTGTACTCGGTGATGTCGCGGACGTACCCGGAGAAGAGAGGCGGACCCTCCGCCGCGATCCGCGTCACGGTCAGCTCGACTGGAAACTCCGTGCCATCGGCGCGCAGGGCCATCATCTCGAGGCGCTGACCGAGTATTGCGCCTTCACCGGTGGCGACGCAGCGAGCCAGCCCCTGACGGTGCCGCTCCCGGAGATCCGGTGGAATGATGAGGCCGGCCATCTCCCGGCCAAGCACCTCGCCGCGCTTCCACCCGAACGTCGCCTCGGCCGCCGGATTGAACTCGACGATGCGTCCCTCGTGATCGATCGTGATGATGCAATCGAGCGCCGCCTCGAGGATCGCCGCCCTACGCGCTTCGCTCTCCCGGCGGGGAGCTACGGCGCGGTTGAGTAGCGCTGCGCTGGACCAGACCAGGGTCGCGAAGACGGCGATGCTGGCCGTGACCATCAGCGCGAGGCCGAATTCGGCCCCGTACAGCCCGGCCTGCTGGCTCAGCAGGCGTAGCCAGCCCAGGATGAGAGGCACGCCCAAGGTGGCGGGGAGAAGGCGACGGAGCATCACGCCGCCTGGCCCGTCGCTCGTCAGGGTCGTCATGACGCCGCGATCGGGTCGAGCGAAGAGGATGCCGACGGAGAGCACGACAAACGTCCCCGCCGTGTGAATGGCCATTAGCGTGTATGACGCGAAATGGTAGAGAGACACCGCGCTGTAGAGGTATCCGGCGAGCGCGGCCAGGGCTATGGCACCGCCAGCGAGGGCGAGGAACTCGGCCGGTCGCCACCCGCTGTGCGTCTCGACCTCCAGCACGAGCAAGGCGATGCCGATGAGGAGGAGCGCCAGGGCGGTGTTCATGCCCATGCGACCCGGGGCCGGCGTGGCGATCGCGTCCGGCGAGTCCGTGAATAGGAGCTGATCGATCCCGAGGTCTCGGCCGGTCACGTGCTCGGCGAGGGTGAGGAGGGCCACCAGTGCAACCATCGAGGCACACGCGAGCGCACCGCGCCGGACCCATTGAGTGCTCGGCGACCGCGCGTGCAGCCAGAGTGACCCGCCTGCCAGCAGGAAGGCGAGCGCCGTGTTCGGCTTCATCGTGGCCAGGTCTGGGAGAACACTCTTTAGCCGCTGAATGTCGGGCATCCAGCCGGTGAGCACGGCGGCGCCGACCAGCCCGACCACGATGCCGGCGCCCCGCGAGGCGGATCGGAGCCGTGACACGAGTCGCGGAATGGTCGCGGGGGTCACGGCCTGAAAGGGAGATTCGACGCCGCTCCTCCTGAGCTCGCGTCGACATCGGCGCGGTGCCGCGAGAGCGCGTGACTCCGACGAGTGTTTAGATGCCTGGACGGCGCAAGCGACATCGGCCGGCATACGGCCGCGTTTCCACCGCGCCGCCCGGGGGAGAGGGCTTCGGGATTCGCAGTCGCCATCCTACGGCCCCTTGGGGCCGTAGTGTACCTCAGGGGCTGCGGTGTGTTGCGAGCAGGCGGGTTTCGCGTGGTCCTGACCCACGTATGTCGCCGCGAGGGCAGTAGGCTCGAGGCGTCGATCCGGAGTGTCGGTGGACGAGGCAAGGGACTCGCGCTGGGGTGCGGGTACCTCCGGCGGGTCCGACAGCCGTGTCGACGCCTAGTCTTCCTTGGACTCCGGTCGGGAACGCCATTCGCACGTGTACGGAGACACGATCGAGCAGTACGCGGACAGTAGATGGACGGTGATCGCCAGGATCCTGGGCCGGTGGGGCTCCGGCCATGTGGGGTGTGAGGTCAGCCCCGGCGCCGGGCCAGGGACGTGACGCAGGCGGAGCCGACGACCACGAGCGCGGCCAGGAGGAAGATCGGCCGGTAGCTGCCCGCGAGGTCGAAGACGAGGCCGCCGGCGTAGGAGCCGAGGGCACCTGCGCTGTGATGGAAGAGATTCGCCGCGCCGAAGATCGCGCCGTGGTGGGTGGGCCCGAACAGCTGGCCCACCAGCGTCGAGGACAGCGGCGCCGTCGTGAAGAACGTCGCCCCGAACAGCCCCGCGAAGAGGTAGAGCTGCCAGGGTTCGCCGACGAACGGAAGGTAGAAGAGCGCGGCCGCCCGGAGCGAGTAGGTGAGGACGAGGGCGGCGCGGGTCCCGATCCGGGCCGCCACGGTGCCGGCGACCAGGATGCCCAGGACGTTGGCGGCCGCCCAGAGACTGACCGCGTTCGCGGCGACGGTGGGCGTCATGCCGAGGTCCGACGCGTAGGGCGCGAGGTGCGTGGTCATCAGAAAGTCGGTGAAGCCACAGCCCATCAGCCCTACGGTCATGGCCCAGAACGCGGGCGTTGCCAGAGCGGCCCGCCGGTCGAGGGACGGAAGCCCCATGAGGGTTCCGGGCCAGGGGTCGCGGCGGGGCGCGGGATGGCCGGACGGCGCCTGTCCGACGGCGGCCGGCGCGTCGCGGAGCACGAAGGCGAAGATCGCGAGGGCGGCAGCGATGGCGGAGGCCAGCAGGACGTACGTCTGACGCCAGCCGACCACGGCGGCCGCGCGGGCCGCCACCTGCGTGAACGCGAGGTGCCCGAGCGAGAATCCGCAGGCGGCCACCGCCGAGACGAAGCCGCGCTCCGCAGGGAACCAGCGGCTCACGTGGATCGAGACCGGCAGGATCCCGCAGCCCGTGTAGCCCACGGCGACCACGACGCCGTAAAGCGCGATGAACTGCCAGGGCCCATCCACCCGGCTCACGAGCGCTGTCCCGACCGTCATGAGGGCCATCGAGGCGAGGATCACGCGACGTGGTCCGAACCGGTCGACCAGCAATCCTAAGGCGGGCTGGGCGATGGCGTTCACGAGGAGGCTCGCCGTGGCGGCCAGGGCGAGGGTCGAGCGGTCGACCCCGAGCTCCCCGAGGATCGGCTTGAAGAGGATCCCGAACGTGAAGTTGACGCCCGTCCCCACGAACAGGACGGCGAAGCCGACCGCCAGCGCTCCCAACCGCGTCGCGCCGGGCGCGCTCACCGGGCCGCGAACACGAGGCAGGTGCCGACCGCGTGGGCGTAGAGCTTGCCCGACGCGTCCGTCAGCCGGGCTTCGGCGGTCGCCAGACGGCTGCCCACGTGGATGCCCCGGCCCTCCGAGCGCAGCCGCCCTGTTCCGGTCTCGACGGGGCGCACGAAGTTCACCTCGAGCTCGGCGGTTGTGTAGCCGCTGCCCGCCGGCAGGGTGGTGTGGACCGCGCACGAGAGCGCCGAGTCGAGGAGCGTTCTGATGACGCCGCCGCCATGAACCGAGCCGATCGGGTTGTAGTGCGGCTCGGACGGCTCGCATTCGAAGACCGCCCGGCCCGCCTCGACCTCGGTGAGGGCGAACCCCAGGAGCCGGCTAACCGGTGGGGCGGGGAGGTGCCCGTCGCGGATCGCCTCGAGGAACGGAAGGCCGGCGAGGCGGCCGGCCGCCTCCGTGCTCCCGGCCGGGTCGCCCCAGCGGACAGTCCGGCGGCGCGCGCCCTTCCCACCCTCGGCCACGGCCTCGCTCAGCGGAGGCGGTACTTCCGCTCGGCGCCGGGCACAAGCGCCATGCCGTGGCCTGGCCGGTCAGGAATCCGTACGAGGCCGTTGGCCGGGTCGGGCCGCGGCACGTCCTCGAAGAGGTCGGGCGGCATCCAGTCCATGTACTCCACGAGGAAGCCGTTGGCGAGGGCGGCCGCGACGTGGACCGACAGCTCGTGGACGACGTGGGGCGATACCAAGAGCTGATGCGCCGCCGCGAGGTGGCCGATCTTCAGCGTCTCGCTGAAGCCGTTCGCCCGGCACACGTCTGGCATGAGATACCGGGCGGCCCGCCGCTCGCACAGCTCGCGGAACTCGAAGCGCGTGTAGTGATTCTCGCCGGTCGCGACCGGGATACGGATCGCGTGGGCCACCTCGGCGCAGGCCGCGAGGTCGTCCGCGAGCACCGGTTCCTCGTACCAGACGAGGTCGAGATCCTCGAGCGCGGCCGCCAGGCGGATGTTGCCGAGGACGTCGAGCTTCTGGTTGACATCGACCATGAGCCGGACGCCGTCGCCCAGCTCCCGGCGCACGGCCTCGGCGCGGCGCCGGTTCTCCCGGGGGTCCGGGTGGTGGACCTTGAGCTTGTAGTACCGGAGGCCCGCGGCGGCGTAGCGCTGTGCCTCCTCGATCATGTCTTCGACTCGGTAGGCGGGCCAGCCTCCGCTCCCGTAGGCTGGCACGCGGTCCGTCACCCCGCCCCAGAGCCGGTAGAGTGGCTGGCCCGCCACCTTGCCCACCAGGTCCCAGAGCGCGATGTCGAGGGCGGAGAGCGCGTACGCGGCCACTCCGAGGCGTCGAATGCCGCGATCGGCGCGGTACATCCGCTCCCACAGGCGCTCGACCAGCCGTGGGTCCTCGCCGACGAGAAGGGGCGCAAGTCGCGTCTCGAGGTAGACCTGGACGGCCTCGGCGCCGCCCCCGCCGAAGGCCAGGCTGTAGCCAAGGCCCGATACGCCCTCGTCGGTGTGGACGTGCGCGACGACCAGCCGGTGCTCGCGGAACTCGAGCGCCATGGGCTTGGGAGTCGGGACGGCGAGGACCGCGCTGTCGACCGCGACGACCTTCATGGAGTTCAGTCCGGGACTATCGCAAGAGCTGGAAAGGGCGTCAAGGCCACGAGGCACGGGCCGCGCGGCGCGGATGCCCCCGCAGGGAGACCGCCGTACAATGGCTTCGCCATGGGCGGGCGGACGATGCTCGACAAGGTCTGGACGCGCCACGCCGTGGCGAGCGAGATGCTTCTGGACGCCGAGATCGGCACCTTCGAGGCGCGGCACGTCGCGGAGTGGCCGTGGACCGTGCCGGGCCGGCGCGATGGCGACCCTGGAGGCGAGCGTGCCAGGGCAGGCCAGTGAGCCCAGAGGCCGGCGGCCGTTCACACAGTTCCGGCCGCGTTGGGCGTTGGTAGCCGGTCGAGTCCGAGTGGCCGTTCCGGTCGGGCTTTCTCTCGATCCGGCGCGATCGCTGCCGGCTACCGGACGGCCGGCTCTCGCCCGACATGTACTTCATGGAGCTCCGGGACTTCGCGATGACGGTCGCGGTCACGCCGGGCGGGGAGGTGCTGCTCTCGCGCGAGTACAAGCACGGCGCGGGCGACGTGGCATACACGCTGCCGGCCGGGTTCGTGGAGCCTGGGGAGACGCCGGCGGCGGCGGCGCGCCGGGAGCTCCGTGAGGAGACGGGCCACGACGGGGAGACCTTCGAGTCCCTCGGATCGTACCTCGTGTTCCCGAGCCTCTCCGGGGCGCGGGGGCACTTCTTCCTCGCGCGAGGCGCCCGGCGCGTGACGGCCCCCCGCCCCGACGAGTTCGAGGAGATCGAGGTGGCGCCCGTGCCCCTCGATGAACTGCGGCATGACCTGGCGGTGCCGACACCGCGCTACGTGACCGACATCAGCACGGCGCTGGCGCTCGTGCTCGCCCTCCCGCGGCTCGACGGAGTGGCGTGACGTGTCGATCGCAGGGTCTGACTCGAGGGAGATCGCGGCGTGACGGCACGCGTGCGGCTGGCGGTGGGCATTCCCCAGACCTGGGCGACCGGAGCCATCGATCGGCCCCGGGTGCGGCGCTTCCTCGAGCGCGCCGAGGCCCTCGGCTTCGAGGGCGCCTGGGTCGTGGAGCAGGTGTTGGGCGCGCTCCCGAGCCTCGAGCCGGTGGAGTTGCTCGCGTGGGCCGCCGCGGTGACAGCCCGGATCCGGCTGGGGACGGCGGTCCTGCTCACGCCGCTCCGGAGCCCCGTACACCTCGCCAAGAGTCTCGCCACCGTCGACCAGCTCTCGGGCGGTCGCCTCGACGTCGGGATGGGGCTCGGCGGAGATCCGAAGGTCTACCCCGCATTCGGGATCAGCGCGGCCCGCCGGGTGGCGCGTTTCAACGAAGGGCTCCAGCTCATGCGGGCCCTCTGGACCGAGCCGCGCGTGACCTTCGCCGGCGAGTTCTGGCAGCTCGAGAACGCGGCGATGGAGCCAAAACCACTCCAGCGCCCACACCCGCCACTCTGGGTCGGCGCGCACCACCACGACGCGCTTCGCCGGGCTGTCCGGTGGGCGACGGGCTTCATGGGGGCTGGGTCCGCGCCCACCGCGAGGTTCGCGCAGGAGGTTGGGCTCCTGCGACGGTTCCTCACCGCGGCCGGGCGGGACCCCGCCTCGATCGACATCGGGAAGCGGGTCTACGTTGCGGTGGACCAGGATCGCGAGCGCGCGGGGCGCCGGCTCGCCGAGTACTTCGCCGGGTTCTACGGACGGTCACAGCTGGCTGCCGAGGTGTCGGTGTGGGGCTCGGCCGACCAGTGCGTCGCGGGGATTCGCGAGGTCCTGGCCGCCGGCGCACGGCTCGTGATGCTCAACCCGGTCTTCGACGAGGTCGAGCAGCTCGAGATCCTGGCCGCCGAGGTCGCCCCCCGGCTCTAGGAGGTCTCCTCTTCGCATCGGGCGGCCGGGCGCCGGCGGCCATCCTGCAGGCATCGGACTGACGGTCGACCCCGTCCGTCGGTCCCCGCCGAACCGAAGTGCCCACGCTCCGTATCTAACCCGGCGAGCAGGGTTCCCAGGCAGGCCGGCGCGGGCCGGGGTCACCGCTAGGGAGCTCGCGCGGGCGCCGGCCTTCCAGCCGGCGCCCGACGCCGCGTCAGGCCGCCGGCGTGTGTCGGCGGACGAAGTCCTGCACCCGGCGCCACGCGTCGGCGGAGGCGTCCGCGAACTCGGCCTGCTTCCGGTCGAAGAAGCTGTGCGGCGCGCCGTCGTACATGACCGACTCGTGCGGGACGCCGGCCCGCGTGAGCGCTTGATCGAACTCCGCGATGGCGCTCGGCGGAATGCCGGGATCAGCGCCCCCGTAGATCGCCAGCACTGGGGCCCGGAAACGCGAGACCGCGTCGATCGGCTTCGGCCGGTCGGGCCAGCGCGGCAGTCCGAGCGGCCAGCCGTAGAAGCCGATCACGCCCGCATAGCCGAGGCCGCTCGCGGCCTGGTGGAAGCTGAGCGCCCCTCCGAAGCAGAAGCCGACGGAGAAGAGCGCCCGGACGTGCCCGCCCTCCTTCGAACGCAGGTGCGTCACCGCGGCGGCGATGTCGGCCTGGAGGGTCGGAGGGGTGGTCTGGGCCACGTGGGGGAGGTACTCGAAGCTGTCACCGCGGTCACCGGTCCCCGCCGTGCGGCCGAAGAAGTCGATGGCGACCGCGTCGACTCCGATCTCCGCGAAGCGAAGCGCCAGTTCCTTGTAGTACAGATGGAGACCGCGCACGTCCGGCAGGACGATCATCCCCGCCCCGGTGGAGCGCGCCGAGCGCGCCGCGTAGGCGCTGAGGCGGGTGCCGTCCGCGGACGTGAGGAGCAGGTCACGCGCGTCCGTCGCGCCCCCCGCGATCGGGGTGATGGGCGGTCTCGAGTCGTGGTCGAAGCACATGGGAGCCTCCTTGAGCGCGACCGTCGCGCCGGGTTCCTGGTATCACCGGCCTCGAAGGGGCGTCAAGCGGGGACGGCGGGCTGGCAACCCGTCGCCGTCCCGACGGTCGACTCGGGTAGTTCCGCCCAGACGTCGGGCGCGTGTCAGGCGGGGCGGAGGCCCGCGTCGGTCGCCAGCTTGTCCGCGCGGGCGTTGTAGGCGGCGAAATCGTTCCGGCCCGCGAAGGTCGACTCGTGGCCGCGCTGGTGACGGAAGCCCACGCGGAGCCCCCGGGTGTCGATGAGAGCCCGGCAGGCGGCGACCACCTCGGCCACGATCGGGTTCTTCACCTTCCACCGACCCTCGAGCCACGCGCCGACGCCCTCGTAGTCGTGGACCACGGTCAGCGCCGAGCCCGGCGCGGCTTCCTTCAGGGCGGCGTAGAGGGCGCCCAGCTCCGCGAGAATGTTCTGGAGGCTGTCCGTCGCCGCGGTGATCTTCGCGCGCGTGTCGAGACTCGGGATCCCGGCGCGCCCGAAGACGTCGTACACCGCGGTGGCGAGCTCGCGGACCGAGACCGGCCCCGACTCCCCCTGCTCCACCAGGACCACGCCGATGCCGCCCATGGCGTTGCCGTCGACGAACGCGTAGGCGCCCGGCTCGAGCCGGAGGCCCTCGCCGCGGAGCATGGCCTCCGCGACCGCGCGGTTCGTGACCCCCTGATAGCGGGCTCCGGCGACCCCCGACACGGCCGCCCGGCACGCGTCCCAGGTGTCGTAGATGCCCCGGATCGACGCGGGTGCCGTGACGACGTAGACCTTGCGCGGCCGGCCACCGGCTCTCACGGGCGCCGCCCCGTCACGAGGCGCCCGGCCGGCCGGATGCGCACGCGCCGGCGGCCAGCCCTCCGGCGTCGAGCCCGTCCAGGAATTCACGGAGCTCGCGGACGAACGCCCCGGGCCGGTCCAGGAGCAGGTGGTGGTAGGCCTCCCGGATCTCGACGAGTCGCGCGGCGGGAAGCTCGGCCTGGAGCCGCTCGGCCATCGGGCGCGGCAGGATGGGGCTCCACTCCCCCCGGACCACGAGCGTGGGCGCGGCGATCCGTGAGAGGAGCGGCCAGCCGTCGACCGGCACGCGCGCCGCGTAGCACGACGGGTCGAAGCGCAGGCTGACGCCGCCGTCCCGCCACACGACGCTCTGGCGCGCCAGGTGGGCGAGCAGCGCGGGGTCCGCGCCCGTCTCGGGCGGAAGGAGCCGGAAGGCGGCCACGGCCGCCTCGAGCGTCGGATGCCGGCGGGGCGGGCGTTCTCCCCGCTCCTTCATCTGCGCGAGCCGCTCGGCCGGAATCGCCGGGCGCGAGTCCACGATCACGAGCCCCCGGACACGCTCGGGATGCCACGCGGCGCAGGCGATCGCGTTGTGCCCCCCCATCGAGTGCCCGACCAGCACCGCCGATTCCCACCCGAGGCGGCCGAGAACGCCGACGATGTCGCGCGTGAAGTCCTGGGTCGCGTAGGCGGGCGGGCGCGCCCACGCGCTCTCACCGTGGCCGCGCTGGTCGAGCGCCACCACGTGGCGGCGCTCCGCGAGCGCGGCGGCGACGGCGTCGAACCAGTGGGCATGCGCAGCGCCTCCGTGGAGCAGGAGGACGCCGGACCGGGCCACCGGACCCCACTCGAGGAGACGGAGCTCGAGGCCGCCCACCTCGACCCGTCGGCTTCGCGCGGCCTCGCAGGCGAAGGCGCCGTTCACGGCGCTCCATGTTACACCGCCCACCCGGTGGCCCACCGGCGTCGCGGCCACGCGCGCCGACGGCGGCACGGCGGTCCGGCCGGTGGCCTTGACGGCCGGGCGATCTGTACGATGGAGCCATTATTCCTGCCGCCGCCAGGCCAGGGGAGACCGGGACGGGATGGCCAAGCGCCGCGCCATCGTGACGATCGGGACGCTCGGGCTCGAGCGGACCTCGAGCGTGCCGCTCTACCGGCAGCTCTACGACGGTCTACGCGAGGCGATCCTGTCGGGGCGGCTCCGGCCCGGGGTCCGCCTGCCGTCGACGCGTGTGCTCGCGCAGGACCTCGGGGCTTCACGCAACACCGCGCTCGCGGCGTTCGGCCAGCTCCTCGCCGAAGGCTACCTGGAGGGCCGCGTGGGCGCGGGGACGACCGTGGCCCGCACGCTTCCGGAGACCTTCCTCCGGGCGCGCCCGGAGGCCGCGGGGACCGGACGGCCCGGCCGGCGGCCGCGCCTGTCCCGCCGCGGGGCCTTGCTCCTCGGTACGCGCGCCGGCCTCGCCGGTGGGACCATGCTGGCCCGACCCTTCCGGCCCGGGCTTCCGGGGCTCGACGCCTTCCCGTTCGACCTGTGGACGCGTCTCGTCGCGCGACGGTGGCGGCGCGTCCCGCGACAGCTTCTCGACTACGGGGATCCGGCCGGCCACGCGCCGCTGCGCGAGGCGATCGCGGCCTATCTCGGCGAGGCGCGGGCCGTGCGCTGCGAGGCGTCGCAGGTGATCGTCGTGACCGGCGCCCAGCAGGCGGTGGATCTCGCCGCGCGGGTCCTCCTCGATCCGGGGGACACCGCCTGGGTCGAGGACCCGGGCTATCAGGGGGCGCGCGGCGCCCTGGTCGCGGCGGGGATCCGCCTGGCCCCGGTTCCCGTGGACGAGGAGGGCCTGGACGTGCGTCGCGGCGCCCGTGGCGCCCCCGGGGCCCGGCTGGTCTACGTCACGCCGTCGCATCAGTACCCGCTCGGCGTGACGATGAGTCTTCAGCGGCGGCTCGCCCTCCTCGAGTGGGCCAGCGCGAGCGGGGCGTGGATCTTGGAGGACGACTACGACAGCGAGTACCGCTACGCCGGACGCCCCCTCGCGGCGCTCCAGGGACTCGACACGGCAGGCCGCGTGATCTACGCGGGGACGTTCAGCAAGGTGCTCTTCCCCGCGCTCCGGCTCGGGTATCTCGTCGTACCCCCGGGTCTGGTCGACCCGTTCGTCGCCGCGCGCGCCCTGGCCGACCGGCACTCACCGTCGGTGACCCAGGCGGCGCTCGCCGACTTCATCGACGGCGGGCACTTCGCGCGGCACGTCCGGCGGACTCGCGCGCTCTACGCCGAGCGGCAGGCGGCGCTGGTAGGAGCCGCGCGGGGAGTGCTGGGCGGGCTCCTCGAGGTGACGCCGGCGGAGGCGGGCATGCACCTCATGGGCTGGCTGCCCGACGGCGTGGACGATCGCGCGGCCTCTTGCGCCGCGCTGGTCCACGAAGTGGACGCGCCGCCCCTCTCCGCCTATCGCGCCCGGCCCGACCGGGGCGGAAAACGGGGCGAGCGGGGCGGGCTCATGCTGGGCTACGCCGCCTACGCGCCGCGCGAGATCGACGAGGCCTGCGCGCGCCTGGCGCTGGCGCTCCGAGGCGCGTCTCGGCGATCCCGATGACGCCCGTTGGCCGCGCGAGGATGCTGGCGCACGACGATGTGATCCGCGATCACGCTGTGCGCCGTGATCCTACTCGGCGGCCGCCCCGCGGCGGAGGGCGTCGTCCCACGTCGGGGGAAGCGCCGCCCCCGGGAGCGTCCACCGCACGAAGCGGGTCGGACCCATGCGCGGGGCAGCTCGGCCATGGCGCGCACGTGTGAGCCCGCGTGGACGAACCCCGCGAGCGCGGCCTCGTCCTCCCACGCCGACAGCGTCCAGAAGCGCTTCACCCAGGGGCGCCCGAGCTTCGAGTAGCCGACCAGCCCCGGCGCCATCTGCAGCTGGCGGGTGACACGGGTGTCGTGACGCGCGAACGCCGGGAAGTCCCGGAACCGGCGGAGCGGCAGGAACGAGAGGAGCACCAGGTACTCCCGGCCCGGCTCGGCCTCGCGTAGGACCTTCCAGGGAGTCGCGGGCACGTCAGCCAGGGTCGGCGGGAATCACCCGCCCCGGATGATGGCCAGGAGCCGCGTGAAGAGGATCGCGCCGCTGGTGAGGGTGAAGACGAGGCCGCCGATGAGGGCGCTGCTTGCGTCGGTGCGCGCGTACCGGCTCACGCGCTCGAGCGCCACGGCCGCGATGAGGGAGCCTACCCCGCGGGCGAGGGCGAAGACCATGCATGCGTCGAACACGAGGAGCCGCGGTGTCGCGAAGAACGCGCGGTAGGGACTGGCGGACAGCCACGGCGCCCCTTCGACAAAGACCGCGATGAGCGCGCTTCCCAGGCCGTAGAGGGCCCTAGGAGCAGGACCCAGTGCCGCTCCCGGGCCGGGCTAATTCCTGCCTCCCGTCCAACCTCCTGGGCCGTTTCCCTCACGGGTTCCCTGTCTCCGGTGCCGACGAGGCTGTCCCGCTTGCTCCCAGACCCGATCAGCGGCGTGCGCCGGCCGCGGCCCACGCGAGGTCGGGGTGGCGCCGGTGCCACTCGGTCCCGCGCTCGTAGGCGCGGGCGACGCGGAGCGCCATGTCCTCCTGGAACGGCTTCGCGTAGATCATCAGGCCGATCGGGAGCCCCTCGCGCGTGAAACCGCATGGAAGGGACACGCCGCACAGGTTCAGGATGTTCCCCACCGCGGTGTTGCGGAGGTAGCGGCCGTTGTACTGGCCGTACGACTCCCGCGTCTGGTCGACCTCCGCCAGGGGCTTCGCGGGCAGGGGGGTGGTCGGCACCAGCAGCGCGTCCACGTCGGCGAGCCGGGCGCCCAGACGCCGCCGGAGCTCGGCCCACTGACGGTGGAGGGCGAAGTAGTCCGGAGCGGAGAGCTGGCGGCCGCCGATCATCCGGTGGGCCACGACGGGATCGAGCTCGTCGAAGTGCTCGTCCAGGAGCCGGGCGTTGTAGACGCAGGCCTCGGCCGCGATGGCGAACGCTCGCTTCTGCTCGGACATCGCCTCCGCGGCTTCCGGGATCTTCATGCTCTCGACGTGGGCGCCGAGCGAGCGGAACACGCCGGCGCTCTCGCGGACCGCCCGCTCGACCTCGGGGTCGACGTCGTCGAAGAAGAGCGTCTCCGCCACGGCGAGCCGCAGCCCGCGGACCCCGTCCTCGAGCCGCGCGAGCACGTCGTGCGGGAGGACGCCCTCGGTCGTCTCGTCGCGGGCGTCGGCGCCCTGGAGCGCCTGGTAGACGAGGGCGGCGTCTTCCACCGTTCGGGTCAGCGGCCCGACCGAGTCGAGGGTGAAGCTGAGCGGGTAGACGCCGGCGCGGCTCACGCGTCCGACGGTCGTCTTGAGGCCGACAGTGCCGCAGAGGGCGGCCGGGAGGCGGACCGAGCCGCCGGTGTCGCTCCCGAGCGCCATCGGGACGAGTCCCGCCGCGACGGCCACCGCCGAGCCGCTCGACGAGCCGCCCGGGACGTGATGCGTCGGGTGCCAGGGATTGTGCGGCGTCCCTTGGTCGTGGTTCACGCCGAGTCCGCCGAACGCGAACTGGACCGTGTAAGTCTTGCCGACGAGCACCATGCCGGCGCCAGCGAGACGCCGGACGACGGCCGCGTCCTCCTTGGCCACGTTGCCGGCGAGGAGCCGGGTGCCCGCGGTCGTCGCCACGCCGCGGACGTCGAAGAGGTCCTTCGCGGCGTAGGGGATGCCGTGGAGCGGGCCCCGGTCCGTACCGCCCCGGAGGGCGACCTCAGCCGCGCGCGCCTCCGCCAGCGCCCGCTCCCGGGTCACTACGATGAAGGCGTGGAGGCGGCCGTCGAGGGCCGCAATCCGCTCGAGCAGGAACTCGGTCAGCGCGACCGGACTGAGCGCTCCGGCGCGGATCTTCGCGGCGAGCGCGGCGATGGAGTCGAACGCCAGGGCGGGGTCGGACATGAGTCAGTCCTCCGGTGAGAGGGGAGGGGAGCCGCGGCCCGGGCGGCCGCTCCAGTCTACGCGGTCGCCGGGGTCCGCGGGCGGACGAAGCGCTCCGGGAGCGGTACGAGCAGGCATTCGCCCAGGCCGTCCGCGTGATCCCGTTCGACAGCGACGCGGCGCGGCTCTACGCGGAAATCCGGCTTGATCGCACCGTCCGGGCGCCCGACGCGTTCCAGCTTGCCTGCGCGGGAGCGGCCCGGGTCGACCTGTTCATCACGGCGGACGACCGGCTCAGCCGGTGCACGGTCCCCGGCGTCCAGTTCATCGCGTCGCTCGAGCGCGCGTTCCTCTGACGCTCCCTCTCTATCCCGCAGACCGCAACTTCGCATAGCGTCCCGGCGTGACGCCGAAGGCCGATCTGAACATGCGCGTGAAGTGCGCCTGGTCGGCGAATCCGGCCGCCAGCGCCAGCTCGGCGAGCGGCATCGCGCCGCCCAGCTCGCTCCGCGCGAAATCGAGTCGCCGCATCAACGAGTAGCGGTAGGGGCTCGTCCCGTACGAGGCCCGGAACTGGCGGGCGAGCTCGTAACGGCTCAGCCCCGTGACGGCCTCGAGCTCGGCCGACCGCACGATGGCAAGGCGGCCGTCTAGGAACGCGCGGGCCCGCTCCAGCGCCGTGTGGTCGAGGCGAGGCGGCCGAGCGGTGTCGCCGTGGGCGTCCCCTTCGAGCAGTCCTTCCGCGAGGCGCAGCACCACCGCGTCGAGCGCCAGGGGCTCCGGGGTGAGCCGGAAGGCGGCGTTGACCACGCGCACCAGCGTCGAGTTGTTGGACACGGGCTCGCGCACGAACGGCAGGGAGGCCGGGTGTCCTCTGATCGCCCGGACGGCGGCGGCGATGCGCGCCGGCTCCACGTAGACGATACGATAGCCGAACCCGGCCTCGGTTCCGGCACGGCCGTCGTGCATCTCGTCCGGGTGGAGCACGACGACCTGGCCCGGTGTGCAGCGCTCGACCCTCCCGCGATAGTCGAACGTCTGCACCCCGGCCTCGGTGACGCCGATGGCGTAGGTGTCGTGGCGATGCCTGGCGTAGGCGCGACCGCCGAACCAGGCGCGCAGCAGCTCGACGCCCTCCCCCGGCTGGCGCGTGGTCACCCAGTCCCCACTGCGGTCGCACGAACGTACAAGACCCTCGCCCGCCGATCGCCCGAGCATGGACGCCATGCGGGAAGTCTACCCGATGCGCCGGGGGTGGTCGGAGTGACGTGGGAGCAGGCGCTCGCCTTCTTCGCCTTCTCGGTGGCCGCCGCCGCCACGCCCGGGCCCAGCAACGTGCTGCTCACCGCCACGGGTGCGCATGTCGGTGTCGTGCGCGGCCTTCCGTGCCTGCTTGGGGTGGCCCTCGGCATGGCATGGATGATGTGCATCGTGGCGTTCGGCCTC
>Ga0114129_10004827_pt1 | contig 19042 bp, 10 predicted proteins | sample RhiMetdeltSRZDD1_FD_80071 | JGI IMG/M metagenome (GOLD analysis project Ga0114129, IMG submission 80071) | Populus rhizosphere microbial communities from Tennessee, USA - Rhizosphere MetaG P. deltoides SRZDD1 (version 2) (version 2) | ecosystem: Host-associated > Plants > Roots > Rhizosphere >...
AGGGGTTCGGGTTCCAGCAGCTGTACTACAAGCTGCGGGACGGCGACGTCGGCAAGTTCGGGCCGGAAGAGGCCGGGGCGATCGTCGACCTCAGGCAGATCGGGTCGAAGTACGACTGGATCGTGCTGCAGGTCGAGATCTTCAACTTCAATCTGTCGTTCGCGCCGCTGGGCGCCGCGGCGCCGCGGATGATGTACCCGCTCAAGGAACAGAATTATCTGGTGCTCGGGCCCCAGTTTGTCCGCAACCGGGAGCGAGGCACCCCGGGCGTGCTGGGTGAATACGGGTACGGCTACGCGTTCATCCCGTACGCGCCCGCAGGCGGCATGGAAATGCTCGCGTATGGTCCGGGTCATTTTGCCGCCGCGTTCCAGTCGCTGTATTTCCGGGTGATGGATTCGGGCGACATCCGCGTCCGTGGGGTGTTCATCGTCAACCGGCCCGACAAGGTGGCCAAGATCGACATCGATCCGATCGACTGGAGCTTCCGCCTCGCGGACCTGGTCACCTTCAACATGGCGTCACGGTTCATGAGTCCCGTGAAGGACATCGCGGAGAAACTTCCGCTCCGCATCAGCGGCATCGATCCGGTCGGGACGTACATCTCGATGGTCAACTATCTGAGCGGCGGGCGCGCCGCCCAGCAGCTCGGGCACTCGATGTCGGTGCTCGAGAAGCGGATGCTGCTGCAGCACTTCATGCAGCACTATGAAATGCTGATCAACTCGCTGATGGTGTGGCGCAAAGTCGTGGACTGGACCGACTCGGCGAACCTGCCGGATTATTGCCGCCGTGGAGCAGCGTGGGTCGGATAGGTCAGGTGGGCCGGGTAAGTCAGGTGGGCCGGGTAGGTCAGGTGGGCCGGGTAGGTCAGGTGGGCCGGGTAGGTTGGATGGGTCGAGCAGGGTCGAAGAGGACAGCGGCGCCTGCGGCTATGCGTCCTCGCGGGGCGAAGCAACCGCGAGGATGCATCAGCGTAAGAATGCGCTGGGGGTGGGGCCCCAGCGCCATTGGAAAAAGTAGACGATGACTCCCGAACAGAAAACACAATACGACTACGACGTCGTCATCATCGGCGCCGGGCTGGCGGGGCTCTCGCTGGCGCGGCAGCTGCTGCTGAACGGCGAGCGCATCAGCATCCTGCAGCTCGAGAAGCGCAATTCGCTGCCGCAGGTCGGCCAGAAAGTCGGCGAGGCGACCGTTCAGGTGAGCGGCTATTACTTCTCGAAAGTGCTCGAGCTCGAGGAATACCTCCTCCGCGAGCATTACTTGAAATACAACCTGCGCTTTTACTGGAAGACGGCGGGCCAGGACAACAGCCGGTTCGAGAGCTACTCGCAGTCGTACATCCGCGGGATCTCGAACGTGCCGACGTATCAGTTGAACCGGAACGAAATCGAGCGCGAGCTGCTGCGCCGCAACAGGCTGGATCCGCGCTACCGGATCGATCTGCACGCCCTCAACACCGACGTCACGCTGAACAAGGACGGCGAGCCGCACCGCGTGACCTACAGCGTGAACGGCGAGAAGCGGGCGGTCACTGCGCGCTGGGTGGTCGACGCCGCCGGGCGTGCCCACATCCTGCAGAAGAAGCAGGGGCTGGAGCGGAAGAACCCGATCCGCCACGGCGCGTCGTTCTTCTGGGTCGAGGGGCTGCTCAACATCGAGTACCTCACCGATTCGACCAACAAGCAGGTGCGGCTGAATCCGGCGCGCCGCCATCTGGGGCATCTGCCGTTCTGGCTGGCGACGAACCATTTCTGCGAAGAAGGGCTCTGGTTCTGGACGATCCCGCTCCAGGGCGTCACATCGCTCGGACTGGTGTACGACAACCGGTTGATCAAAACCGAAGACGTCAACGATCCGGAGCTGGTCGTCAAATGGGTGTGCGAGCACTTTCCACTCTTCGCGCGCGATCTCCCGAAGCGCAAGATTCTCCACTGGGCGTGCTATCGCGACTTTTCGTTCGACGCGGCGCAGACCATCGATCGCAATCGCTGGGCGATGGTCGGCGAGGCAGGACGCTGGACCGATCCGCTCTACAGCCCCGGCGGTGACGTCATCTCGATTTACAACACCGTGCTGACCGACGCCATCCTCACGGAGGATCAAGCCGAGCTCGACGAGAAAGTCGTGCTCTACGAGCAACTCGAGCGCGCGGCGTACGGCGCCTACGTCCCGAGCTTCGCGGTCAGCTACGACTGCCTCGGCGATCAGGAAGCCTACTCGTTGAAGTACACCTGGGAGCTGACGATCTACTTCGCGTTCTACGTCTTCCCGATGATCAACGATCTGTTCACCAACAAGCGCTTCCTGGTGACCTACCTGCAGCGCTTCTCGAGGCTGGGGCGCGTCAACGCCAGCCTGCAGGCATTCTTCAGCGCGTTCTTCCAGTGGAAGAAAGAAAACAAAGCCCCACACACCACGCCGATGTTCGTGGACTTTTACGAGACAGGCGGCCTCGGCGTGGCCGAGAAGACGTTCTACGAGATCGGCGTCTCAACCGACGAGGCGCGCGACATCCTCGACAGGCAGTTGCAGAACGCGTTCAACCTGGCTCGGCAGTCGGTCGCGCACGTCTACGCCTCGGTTCTCGGCGACACGAGTGTCTTCTGGAACAAGTCCCTGATCGAGAGCTTCGATCTGGAGCGGCTGCGTTTCGATCCGGAAGAGATACGCCGGCACTACGCCGAGCACGCGTCGTGCCAGGAGCGGTACGAGTGGCCGATGAACTGGAAGCCAGACGCACTCATCAGGCTCATCACGCCCAGAACCGTGCGTTCCGAGGCCGGTGTGGGCGTATAACTGAATTGTCGATTTGGTGATCGTCGATTTTCGATTTATTGATCGATCGCCAATCATCACATCGCCAATCGACAATCGATCCGAATGACAGACTTCGCTCCCCACATCGATCGCGCGTTTGCGCTCGACGTCCGTGAGATGAGCGCCGATCTGACCATCGAAGGTACGCTCCCTCCGGTCGCGCCCGGTACGGCGTACTGGAATGGCCCGGCGCGATTCGCGCGCGGCGCCGTGCGGTACCGGAACTGGCTCGACGGCGACGGCCTGGTGTGCGCGCTCACTCTCGGCAACGGCCACCCGCAAGTCACGACCCGGTTCGTACGGAGCGAGAAGTTCGTGCAGGAGGAAGCGGCCGGTCGCGCCATCTTCCGCCAGTTCGGGACCGGCTTCGCCGGCGATCAATTGAAAAGGGGAATCGGACTCGAATCCCCGGTCAATGTGAGCGTCTACCCGTACGACGACTGCCTGCTGGCATTCGGCGAGCAGGGGCTTCCGTGGGCGCTCGACCCGCAGACACTCCAGACGCGCGGCCTCTACACCTTTCAGAATCAGCTGAACGAGATCACGCCGTTTTCGGCCCACCCGAAATTCGACCATCACACCGGCGAGATGTTCAACTTCGGCGTGTCGTTCTCGACCGACCGGCCGGTTGTCAATCTGTTCCGGTTCGACCCTCGCGGAACGCTGGTCTATCGCCGCCGTGTGCCGCTGCCGTATCCCTCTTCGATGCACGATTTCGCGTTGAGCGCGACGTTCGCCGTCTTCTACGTGAGCCCGCTCGTGCTCGATATCGTGAAGTTGATGCAAGGCGGATCGACGTTGATGGACGCCCTCAGCTGGGAACCGTCGCGCGGCAGCCAGTTGCTGGTCGTGTCGCGCGAGACCGGGGAAGTGGCGGCGTCGCTGCCGATCGGCAACAAATACTGTCTTCACCTGGTCAATGCCTTCGATGCCCCGGGCCGGTTGATCGTCGACGTCGTCGAATACGACCGGCCCATCTACGACCAGTACCAGGTGATTCCCTCGCTCTTCGAGAATGTGCCGGCCGGGATCCCGACGCGGCTCGAGGTGGATGTCGCGGGAAGCCGGATCGCCGCGCGCCGTCAGTTGCCGTATTCGTGCGCGCCTGATTTTCCGGCGCACGACATCGAGCTCACCGCACGCGCGTACTCGGACTTCTGGATGCTCGGGATTGGCGCGACCGGCCGCCCGGGACGCAAGTTTCTGAACCAGCTCGTGCGTTTCAATTGGGATCGATCGGAAGTCGACGTGTATCAGACGCCCCCGGAGCATTACCTGGGGGGCGAGCCGCTGTTCCTGCCGACTGGCGCCGGCGGGGGCATCATCGTCTGTCAATCGTTCGACGCGGCGCGGACCGAATCGTCGTTCGTGGTGTTCAACGCGCTCGAGATCGCCCGCGGTCCAATCGCGACGCTGCGGCTTCGATCGCCGATTCCGCCGCTCTTTCATTCATCGTTTCGCCATACGGACCCGAGGGTCTCATGACCGCGAACCGGACGCCTGACTTCGACGATTCACCGCTGACGACCGGACGGGCCAAAGTCTTCCTGTTCTACGGCGGCATGGTGATCGCCGCTGTGTTCGTCTTTTTGTATATCCGTTCGATCGGCGAGGGGCTTCCGCCGGCAGCCGGCGGCGCTGCCTCAGCGATTCAGGCCGGCCAGGCAATCTCGGCGCTCTTCCGCGCCTTGCTCTCGCTCGGCACCATCGTCATCACGGCGCGGGTCATGGGATCGCTGTTCGGGATGATCGGGCAGCCGGCGGTGATCGGCGAGGTGATTGGCGGCATCATGCTGGGTCCTTCACTGCTCGGTCGATTGTCGCCCGATCTTTTCGCGCAGCTTCTGCCGTCGAGCGTCGTGCCGTTTCTCAGCGTCTACGCGCAACTCGGCGTCATTCTGTATCTGTTCCTCGTCGGCCTGGAGCTCGACCTGGGCGTGCTCCGCAAAAGCGGACACGCCACGCTCGCGATCTCGCACGCCAGCATCATCGTGCCGTTTCTCCTCGGATCGACGCTCGCGCTGCTGTTGTATCCGATTCTCTCGACGACGGGAGTTCACTTCACGGTATTCGCGCTGTTTGTGGGCGTGTCGTTGTCGGTCACCGCGTTTCCAGTGCTCGCACGCATTCTCACCGACCTGAAGATCAGCAAGAGCCGGATGGGCGTCGTGGCGCTGACCTGCGCCGCGATTGACGATGTGACAGCCTGGTGCCTCCTGGCGCTGGTCGTGAGCATTGCCCAGGCGCGATCGTCCGACGCCATTCGCACCGTGGCGTTCACGCTCATCTTCGTGTTCGTGGTTCTGCAGGTTGTGGCGCCGATCGTCCGCCGGATGATTCCGCGTCTCGATCGCTCGCCCGACTTGACTCGCGCCGCGCTGAGCGTCGTCCTGATCGCGATGCTGGCGTCCGCCACGTCCACCGAATACATCGGCATCCACGGATTCTTCGGCGCATTTCTGCTGGGAGCGATCGTCCCGCACAAGAGCCGCGTGGCGATCGAGCTGAATCGGCGCCTGGACGATTTCGTGGCGGTGTTGTTCCTGCCGGTATTCTTCGCCTACACGGGGATGCGCACCGAGATCGGTTTAGTGTCCGGCCTGCAGAACTGGCTGCTGTGCGGCGCCATCATCGCGATGGCGTGTCTCGGCAAGTTCGGAGGGACGCTCGTGGCGGCCCGGCTCTCCGGCCTGCAGTGGCGCGATGCGGCCGGACTCGGCATCCTGATGAACACGCGCGGCCTCGTCGAGCTGATCGTGCTCAACATGGGCCTCGACCTCGGAGTGATCTCGCCGAGGCTCTTCACCATGCTGGTCATCATGGCGCTCGTGACGACGCTGATGACGACGCCGATTCTGCAGTTCCTGCTCAGGAATCATCCATGGGTCGAGCGCGCGCCCGCGCCGGCGCTCGAGGCGCTGGGAAAGCGGGCGTCGCCTGCGTAGCGGGACACGGGTTGCTTTTCAGCCATGAGCTTTGAAGATCTGGCGTCGGCTCGTGCGCACACGCTGCAGCTCGTCGCGACGTTGACGCAGGTCCAGATCGATTTCTCGCCGCGGGCCGGCATCTGGTCGATCGGTGAAGTGCTCGATCATCTGCTCCGCGCCGAGCATCTTTACCGGACCGAGATCGCCACCCTCATCGCCCTGAAGCGCGCCGGCAAGCGGCCGTACCTGCAACGATCGTTCGGCGACGTCAACGTGCGTCCCGCGTTTCTGCCGCGGGCGTTTCTGCCGCTGCTCGAGATTCCGTTTTCACTGATGTCGGCGTTCATGCCCGACGTCTTGATCGACACGCTGACCGAAAATCCGTTGGTACCGGTCAGGAACCCGGACGCCGCCACGCCGGAGGCGCGTCGCAGCGCCGAGCAGCTGCGCGGGGAGCTGGCGAAGTCGATCGAGGACACGCGTCTGCTGCTCGCGATGAACGCCGATATCGACATGAGGGAACTGGTATCCAGCCACCCCTTCACCGGATCCAGCAATGTCCCGCGCATCCTGCGGTTTCTGGCGATGCACGAGCGGCGGCATCACGGCCAGATCAATCGGTTGAGGTCGGATCCCAGCTTTCCGCGCGCGTTCAGGTGATGCGTAGCGGGTCGCTCGAGACAAAAGTCCTACAACACTGTCGGCTTTTTACGTTCGCCGATCCGATTTCACGGCGCCGTCACGTGCAATTCTGCGGGGTCTGTTAGAATTGCGCCTCCGGAGCGACCCATGACTGAACCCACACCCTACACCGAGTCTGGAGCCGTCGCAGCAAGCATGGAAATGATGAGAGCGACCGGCGATCTGCTCAAGTCGCTGGCTCGCTTTTCGTGGGCGATGTCGGTTTACACCGCGCATCAGACGGTCAATATGATGACGTCGAACCCGTTGAACACCAACGGGGCCGGGTCGATGAACGACATTGCCGCGGCCGCAAGCAGCCGCCTGTCGGGGCCGGTGCGGACGGCCTACGCGATCGGCACGAACCTGCAGAGCGGCCTCATCGACTTTGCGTTCAACTCCTCCGGTTTCGGGCCCAAGGGACAGAAGGCGCCCGGCAGCGCCGATGGTCTGTCGGTCTCGATGGTGACCGGCGGCCGGCGGCGCGTCGCCGGCGTCAGCACGGTGTCTTCGGGCGCCGTTCATCGCCCGGTCCTGCAGACCGAGCTCGTGGAAACGCTGACGCGCTACCAGGCAGAGGCCTCCGGGAACCCCGCGGATCTCCAGAGCATCGTTGTCGGCCTGTGGAAAACCGAGGGATTTTCAACGACCGTTGGAAAGTACCTGCTGCCGGAAAACACGCTGAGCGATCCCGGCCTGCCGCGACAGGCGCTGCCGATTGCGCATGTCGGCTTCGGATCGGGCAGCACCGAGTCGCTCGCCTTCGACGTTGCGGGGCTGAAGAGGCTCTTCACCGAGCGGGCGGCGCCCGAGTATCGGGAGTTCTCGTTCGAGGGCATCGGCGCCATCCTCCGCCTCTACGAGCGCGGCTTTTTCAAGGTGATGAGCGGGGCGCTTGGTTTGATCCCCCTCGATGCTCCCGACGGTCCGGACCCGGCCGGGTTTTTCAAGACGTATCTCAGTCAGTTCACGACCGAGATTCAGCGACTGATCACGCACGGCTACGGCCGGATCATCGCGTTCAGCAACATGAATATTTACAAGGCGCTCGAAGAGATCACGACGCTGCCGCCCGAGCGCGTCGGCCCCGCGGCCCACGGCGCAGGCTTCGCCTTTGCGATCATGAACAGTCCCGACATGGCGCGGATGCTGGAACAAAGCGCCGTGCCGTTCGATCCGCCGGTCCGCGCGGAGTTTCAGAACGGACTCGTCTACAGCCTCGTCTTCTTCGATTGGTATGTCCCGGGTCTGCTGCAGTCGTGGCGGGCGGCGGGCCCGGTCGAAGCAGAGCTCGTCGAGCACGCGAGGAAAGAGGCGGCTCTCAGCCGGCAGCGCGGTTATCCGTTGGCGTTTCGGCTGCAGAACCCAAGAGGTTGAGAGGCGCGGCGGTCTTCGACAACCGAAACACACGAACCGAGTGGCCGCGACGTGCGTGCACGTCGCCGGATCCACATCTGTAGGAACGCGCATCCGCTTTGACCGCTGGAGCGCGGGACAGGGTACAATTCTGATTTTCAGGTTTTATCTCAGGCGCTGTCCGAGGTGTCGTTCGTGAGTGAAGCTACCGCCAAAGCGATCCCGCTCGTTGCACCGCGTTCTGCCCGCGTGAAGTATCTCGCGGCCGCTGTCGTGGCCGTCCTCGTCATGGCCGCGGTGGTGCTGGTCGCGAGCCGCACGATCGATCAGCGGGGCATCGCGTTCTTCGACACCGGCAAATCGATCGTCGATCGGCTCGACACGATGGCGGCTGCGCTGATGAAGGGCGACCGCCCGGGAATCGCACGCGCGTTCGCCGCGAATTTTCAGGGCAAGGACCTCGGCTTCGGCAACCTCACGCTCATCGAAACGCGCGATTCCGTTCGGAAGTACTTCTGGGCCTCGACCGACGAAGGCGAAGGGCGCGACCAGGCGGTCGACTCCTGGCGCGCCTACGTCGGCGCGCTGTCGCCCATCGAGGAGTTCGGCCTTCATCTCGAGAAGCTTGAAAGCTGGTCGGGCGGCACGATTCAGGCGATCGTTCGCCTCGAAGCGATTGGCGCGCCGCCGGGCGAGCCGTACGCGGGCATCGATCGCGCGCGCTTCAAGATGGCCTTCGTGCGCTCACCGGGCGGTCCGCAGATTGTCGCCGCCTCGCTCGTGAGCGGCGAGCGCCTCATCAGCGATCGCCCGGCGTTCGAAAATGTCGCGCAAGCGGCGGGCGTTGAATTCACAAACGCGTATTACCCGGCATTTTTGCGGGACCGCCAGGCGTTCGGGATGATCCGCTACGGTCCGGGCGGTATCGCGGCCGTCGATTACGACAACGACGGTTTCTACGATCTGTTCATTCCCGACGGGGTCGCCTCGCGCCTGTTCCGGAACCGCGGCGACGGGACCTTCGAGGACGTCACGGCGGCTGCGGGTTTGTCGGGCCTCGACGGCGTGAACACCGCGATCTTCGCCGATTTCGACAACAACGGCTTCAAGGACGCCTTCATCAGCCGGACGTACTCGCCGAACCAGTTGTTCCGCAACAACGGGGACGGCACGTTCACCGACGTCACGAAGCATGCGGGCATCGGCGCAGACTGCTGCACGACGGCGGCTTCCTGGCTCGATTACGACAACGACGGCAAGCTCGATTTGTACGTCGGACGGTATCTCGATCCGCGCACGAAGATTCCGACGACGTTCTACGCGCGCAACGGGGAGCCGAACCAGCTGTATCACAACAACGGCGACGGCACGTTCACCAACGTGACCGCCGAGGCCGGCGTCGGCGATCCGGGTCTCTGTCTCGCCACGGTCTCCGCCGATTACGACGATGACGGGTATCCGGACCTGTTCGTGGTGAACGACTTCGGCCGGAGCACGCTCTATCACAACGACCACGACGGAACCTTCAGTGACGTGACCGTCAAGGCTGGCGCGCTGGCCTACGGCGCCGGCATGAACGCAACCGCCGGCGACTTCGACAACGACGGCAAGATTGATCTCTATACGACCGACATCCGCTCCGAGCACGCCTGGTTCGCGGAGTCGCCGACCGTGTGGCGCTACATGAACACTTCGTGGCGGCAGGGTGTGTGGAAGACCGACATGCCGCTCTACTTCGAGATGTTCAGGCAGTCGGGCTTCGGGTTCGTCAAGGTCTTCCGGGAGATGGCGCTCGGCAACCATCTGCTCAGAAACCGCGGCGACGGCACGTTCGAAGATGTCGCCATCCAGGCCGGCGCGAATCCGTTTGGCTGGTTCTGGGGTGCGTCGCTGGCGGATTTCGACAACGACGGCTGGCAGGACATCTACGCAGCGGACGGCTGGGTGTTCAACGATCGCGGCACGGAAATCGAGCTCGACTTCCTGAACAACGTCGTCGGCAAGCAGGACGAGTACAAGACGGGCCGATTCTTCGATCCGGCGTACTTCGGCAAGCTGTCGTGGCACGGCTGGGAGCGGAACCGCTACCTCCGGGCGAACGGCGACGGGACGTTCACGGAGATGGCGCGGGCCAAGGGCACCGACTTGATGATCAACAGTCGCGGCGTCGCGGTGGCTGATTTCTGGAATCGCGGCGTCCTCGACATTGCGGTCTCCTCATCGTCGCGGACGCACGCCCTGCTCAAGAACAACGGAGAGCCACGCCACTGGCTGGACGTGGAACTGGTCGGCACGCAGTCGAACCGCGACGCGGTCGGCGCACGGCTGTCGGCAGTCGCCGCCGGCAAGCGTCAGACGCGCGAGGTGGTCCTTGGCGACGGCTACGGCTCGCAGAACACGCTGCGGCAGCACTTCGGCCTGAACGACAAGACGGTTGTCGACGAGCTGCTTGTGAAATGGCCGAAGACCGGCGCGACGCAGACGTTCCACAGCGTGCCGGTCGACCGCATCGTCCAGATCACCGAGGGCAGCAACGAGCTGATCCAGAAAACCTACGCGCCGCCTCCGCCGCCGGAAAACCCGCTGGCGGGAGTGACGCCGGTGGCCACACCGTGAGGGCGGTACGGCCCTTCGGAGCTTTCGCGGTTGTCGCGGCGGCGGTGTCGGCGATCGCGCTCGCGCGCCCGATCGGCGCCGCCGGCGATCGGTTCTTCGAGGACATCACCGAAAAGGCCGGCGTGGCGAAGCCGCATCACAACCGGACATTCGACAACGAGTACGCCAAGATCATGGCGGGCTATACCGCGCTCGGCGCGTCCGCATCGGTCGCGGACTTCGACGGCGACGGTTATGACGATCTCTACGTGACCGACTCGGCGGTCGCGGGCCGGAATCACCTTTACCGCAACAATCACAACCTGACGTTCACGGACGTCGCCGAGACGGCGGGCGTGGCGGCCGGCAACGACGCCGCGGACGCGTCCGCCGACTCGCTGTGGTTCGACTACAACAACGACGGCCGGCCCGATCTGCTGGTGGTGCGGTTCGGGCAGAATCAGCTGTTCCAGAATCTCGGCGGCGGAAAATTCCGGGACGTGACGAAAGCCGCGGGGCTGACGCGCTACGCCAACGCCATCACCGCCGTGGCATTCGACTACGACCGTGACGGCTTCGTTGACCTCTTCGTCGGCTGCTACTTCCAGCCGATCAACATCTTCAAACCCGACACACCGCGATTTTTTCCGGAGAGCTTCGAGACCGCCAACAACGGCGGCGGGGTGATCGCCTTCCATAACAACGGCAACGGCACGTTCACCGATGTGACGCAGAAGATCGGGCTGAAGTTGAGCGGATGGACGCTCGATCTGGGCCACGCCGACGCCGACAACAACGGCTGGGACGACCTTTACGTCGCCTGCGACTTCGGCACCGACCGCTACTTCGTGAACAACGGCAACGGCACGTTCACCGACCGCACCGAGGAGGCGATCGGCATCGACACCAAGAAGGGGATGAACGCCGATTGGGGCGACTACGACAACGACGGCCTGCTCGACCTCTACGTGACGAACATCACCAGCGACTACATGCGGGAAGGCAATTTTCTCTGGCACAACAACGGCAATCACACCTTCACCGACGTGTCGCGTGAGACGGGAACCTACGACACCGGGTGGGGCTGGGGCGGCAAGTTCTTCGACTACGACAACGACGGCTGGCTCGATCTCTACGTGATGAACGGGTGGGTCTCGTCGGGGCCCGAGAGCTACGTGCCCGACATCTTCGAGATGATCATCAAGCCCGGCCTCGACTTCGCCGATGCGCGCAACTGGCCGCCGATGGGAAACAAGAGCCTGAGCGGCTACGAGAAAAAGCGGCTGTTCCACAACGAGCGCGGCCAGACGTTCACCGAGCAGGCGGCCAGGCACGGGCTCGACTCGACGCGCGATGGCCGCGGCGTGGCGGTCGCCGATTTCGACAACGACGGACGCCTCGATCTGTTCGTCGCCAACGCCAACGGCGCGCCGTATCTCTACCACAACACCATGCCGCTCGCCGGCGGCACGCATTGGGTCGAGTTCGCGCTTCAAGGGACGAAATCGAACCGGGGCGCGGTCGGCGCACAGGTGCGCGTGACGAGCGGCGGCCGGACCGAGCTCCGGTTCGTCGACGGCGGCAACAGCTTCGCGGGGCAGAGCAGCGCCCGCATCCACGTGGGCCTGGGATCGGCCACCGCCGTCGAGCGCGTCGAGGTCCGCTGGCCGTCCGGACAGAAGCAGACGTTCGACAACATTCCCGCGGATCGCATCACCAAGATCGTCGAGGGCAGTCCGGCGACCGCGTTCACGCCAAAGGCAACAGCACAATGAAGCCGGCAGCAGCAAGAGTTCTGGGAGCGGCGGGGAGCGCGGGGCTTTTAATCCTGGCGCTCGGCGCGGCCCTGTCCGTGCGGGCGCAGTCGCCCGCCGAAAGCGATGTCGCAAAGCTCGAAGCCGCGCTGACGGCGGCGCCGAACGATTTGAAAGCAGGCAACGACTATCGGATGGCGGTCATTGCGTCGGCGCACGGCGACAAGAACACGGCGAAGTACGACCACGCGATTGCCGTCTTCGAGAAGCTGGTCGCCGAGAACCCGAACATGTCGAACCTGCACCTCAATCACGGCTTCGCCATCGTCGACAAGATTCCAGCCGCCGGGACGATCACGCAGGTGATCCTCGCCAACAGCGCACTCGGATCGTTCACGAAGTCGATCGAGCTCAAGCCGACCTGGATTGCTTATTACACACGCGGCAACAGCTATCTCTTCTGGCCGCGGATCTTCATGCGGACGAAGTACGGCATCGCCGACCTCGAGGAGGCGATGAAGATGCAGAAGGCCGACCAGAAGCGCAGCTACCACGTCCGGACCTACGTCTCTCTGGGGGACGGCTACTGGAAGATGGACGATCTCGCGAAGGCGACGGCGACCTGGAAGGAAGGGCTCGAGCAGTTCCCGGACAGCCCGGCCTTGAAAGACCGCCTGGCGAAGCAGGGCGACGACCTGCAGAAACTGATCGACGATTCATACGATCCGTCGAAGAGGGTTGATACCAGTCTTCAGGATTTATGGGCAAACCAATAATTGCTGGCGCGGCGGCCGTTTTCGCACTCGTGTCGTTGACCCTCGGGGCGGCGGATCCACCGGGGATCAAGTTCGAGGACCTTGCCGCCAAGGCGGGGATACGCGTCCGGCACCACACGCGACAATTCAAGGGCGCCACCGGCGACGTGCTGCACATGTTCACCTCGGGCGGCGCTGCGGCGTCGGCGGGCGATTACGACAACGACGGCTTCGACGATCTCTTCGTCACCAACTCCGACGAGGGGACCGAGAGCCACCTCTATCACAACAACGGCAATCTGACCTTCACCGATGTGACGGCGAAGGCCGGCGTCGGCGGCGGCAACGATCCGAAATCGATCGTGGCCGACGCGCTCTGGTTCGATTACGACAACGACGGCTGGCGCGATCTGATGCTGATTCGGTTCGGCACGCCCGTCCTCTATCACAACGAGAAAAACGGCACGTTCAAGGACGTCAGCAGCACTTCCGGCCTGAACCGGTTCGCGAACACGATTGCGGCAATGGCCTTCGATTACGACAACGACGGCCGTCTCGACGTGCTCTTCGGCAATTACTTCAAGCCGATGAACCTGCTCGATCTGCCGGATCCGCACGTGCTGCCGAACGATCTCGACAACGCGATCAACGGCGGGGGCGTGACGCTCTGGCACAACCTCGGAAACGGAAAGTTCGAGGACGTCACCGACAAAGCAGGCTTCGGCAAGCACACCGGCTGGACGCTGGACGTCGGGCACGGCGACTTCGACAACGACGGCGACCAGGACGTCTACCTGGCGTGCGACTACGGGACGGACCGGTACTTCGTGAACAACGGGAACGGCACCTTCACCGATATGACCGAGAAGGCGCTCGGCGGCTTCGACACGAAGAAGGGGATGAACGTGGAGGTCGGCGACTACGACAACGACGGCCGCCTCGACGTCTACGTGACGAACATCACCGACGAGTACATGAAAGAGTGCAACATGCTGTGGCACAACAACGGCGACGGCACGTTCACTGATTTGTCGCGAGAGACCGGAACGTGCGAGACGCTGTGGGGCTGGGCCGCGAAGTTCGGCGATTACGACAACGACGGCCTGCTCGACCTCTTCGTCGTCAACGGCCTGCGGTCGGCCGGTCCCGACAACTACATTCCGGTGCTGGTCGAGATGATCACGCGGCCCGGCGTCGATTTCACCGACGTGCGGAACTGGCCGAAGATCGGCACGATGACCTGGAGCGGCTACCAGAAGAAGAAGTTCTACAGAAACATCGACGGCCATGTGTTCAAGGAGATGTCGGCTGCGGCCGGTGTGGATAACGACAAGGACGGGCGCGGGCTCGCCGTCGCCGATTTCGACAACGACGGCCGCCTCGATTTCGTTCAGTCCAACGCCGACCAGGAGCCGTTTCTCTATCACAACATCACGACGGGCGCCGGTCACTGGATCGAGCTGAAGCTCGTCGGCAGCAAATCGAACCGCGATGCGATCGGCGCGCGCGCGACGTTGAAGACGGCGGACCGAACGATTCTCCGCGAAGTGGACGGCGGCAACGGCTACGCGGGCCAGAGCACCGCGCGGCTGCATTTTGGCCTGGGCGTCCAGACCGCCGTGCAGTCGATCGAAATCCGGTGGCCAAGTGGCGCCGTGCAGCGCCTCACGGCGCCCATCGATCGCGTCACGACTGTCCGCGAGGCAGCCTCGACGAACTCGCGGTAGCTGGCAGTAGGGATTGGGGAATGCAGTAGGGAATAGGGAATGCAGTAGTGATTAGGGAGTAGGGAGTAGGGAGTAGCCCGAATCCCAATCCCTAATCCCTAATCCCTACGCGAGCAGGGACCGGGGAGTAGCCCGAATCTGAATCCTAATCCCTAATCACTAATCCCTACGGGAGCAGGGACTAGGGAGTGGCCCGATTCCCAATCCCTAGCCACTAATCCCTACGCAGACGCGCAGACCGATGACATTGACAGCCTTCTTCCGGATCTCGTCGGCCGCAGCAGTACTGCTGTCGTTCGTGTGGACGATGGCGGGACCCTCGGCGCAGGAGAATGCCGACGCCCTGGCGCAGCACCGGAATCTGGGTAAGGCGTTCTACGAGAATCCGACAACGCAGCAGCAGGCAGCCGCGGAGTTCAAGGCGGCGCTCGACCTGGCGCCGAACTCGGCGCGCGAACGCATCAACTACGGGCTGGCCCTTTTGAAAGCCGCGAAAACCGAGGACGGAATTGCGCAGCTGCAGCAGGCGCAGCAGCAGGATCCGTCGATCCCGCACACCTGGTTCAATCTCGGCATCGCGTTCAAGAAAGCGTCCGAGTACGCGAAGGCGATCGCGCAGTTCGAGCAGATGGTCAAGCTCGTCCCCGACGAGCCGGTCTCCCACTACAACCTGGGTTATCTCTACAAACTGAGCGAGCGGCCGGCCGAGGCGCTCCGGGAGTTCGAGACCGCGTCGAAACTCGACTCGAACCTCGCCGGCCCGCACTTCCAGTTGTACAACTCGTATCGCGAGGCGGGCCGTGCCGCGGACGCGGCGCGCGAGCAGACGACTTTCCAGGAGATCAAGAAGCGGCAGGCGGGGGCGGCGGTACCCGAGGACCTCGACTGGAGTTTTTATGCCGAGATTCTCGACCCCACCGATCCGGCATCGGCGAACGACGAGGCGGCTCCCGCGCCGCTGAAGTTTCAGGATCGCCCGCTTCCCGGCGCGATGAATCTGGATCCGCCAGGGCTCCTGGCCGCCGACATCGACGCCGACGGCCGTCCCGATCTCATCGCGTGGTCGGCAGACGGCATCCGCGTCTACCGCAACGGTGACACGCCGGTGTCGCCGTCGGGACTCGAAGACGCCAAGGGCGTTCGCGCTGTTGCCGCTGGCGACTTCAACAACGACGGCTTTCCGGACCTCTGTGTCCTGACCGACGGTGGAGCATCCCTCTACACGAACGCCAACGGCCGTTTCTCAAAGGGATCTGCGACCGTGCCCGCCGGCACATTCAACGCCGCCGTGTGGCTCGACTACGACCACGACTACGACGTCGATCTCTTTCTGTTCGGACCGAAATCGGTGCTCCTCAGAAACAACGGCCAGGCCGGGTTCAGCGACGAGTCGAAGAACTTCCCGTTCGTCGAGGCGGCCGCGACGAGCGCGCTGACGCTCGACCTGATTCCCGATACGAACGGCCGCGATCTGTTCGTCACCTATCTCGATCGCCAGGCAGTCCTGTACAAGGACATGCTGGCCGGAAGGTTCGAGGCGCGAACGGTGAACGAGGCTCCGGCGGGACGCCTGGCGCTGGCGTCAGCGGACATCAACGCTGACTCTGCGACCGACGTGGTCATTGGCGGCGACGGGTCGGTCAGCGTGCTGCTCAATCGTGGCAACCGATTCGAGGCAGTGGCGCTTCCTGCAAATAATGTCCCGGGCGCCGGGGTTGCGGCGCTTGTGGACTTCGACAACCGGGCGCTCCTCGACGTCGTGGCGGGCGACCGCGTCTTCAGGAATCAAGGGTCCGGCCGGTTCACGCCGTCCGAGGGCTCGCCGCTCGGCGCAGCTGTCGCGGCGACGGCCGCGGACTTCGATGGCGACGGCAAAACCGACGTTGCGCTCGTCCGTCCTGACGGCTCCCTTCACGTGCTGCAGAACGAGAGCGCGAACGGGAACGCGTGGGTTGGCGTGCGGCTCGCCGGCGTCAAGAACCTCAAGCTCGCCTCGCAGGCACAAATCGAGGTGAAGGCCGGCCGCCGCTATCAGAAGCGAAGCTACGACGGCGTACCGCTCGTGTTCGGACTGCGGGATGCGCAACAAGTCGACACCGTCCGCATCACCTGGCCGAACGGCTTGATCCAGAACGAGGTCAAGCAGCCGATTCGCCGGCTCAATCAGTACAAGGAAGCGCAGCGTCTTTCGGGCTCGTGCCCGATGATCTTCACCTGGAACGGAACGGGCTTTCAGTTCATCACCGACGTCCTCGGCGTCGCGCCGCTGGGCGCGAGCTCCGGCGACGGCACATACTTCCCGGTCGATCACGACGAGGACGTCCAGATTCCCGGCAGCGCGCTCGCCGTTAAGGGCGGCGCCTACGAAATCCGCGTGACCGAGGAGCTGCACGAGGTCTCGTATCTCGACCAGCTCAAGCTCATCGCCGTCGATCACCCCTCGAGCGTCGAGATCTTCACGAACGACAAGTTCAAGGCGCCGCCATATCCCGAGTTCCGGCTCTTCGGTGTGACCAAGCGAGTGCATCCGGTGCGCGCGCGAGACGAAGCCGGGCGCGACGTGACGGCAGCGGTTGCCGCGCGTGATTCGCGCTATCCGGATGGCTTCAAGCGCAACCTCGCCGGCGTCGCCGAGCTGCACACGATCGACCTCGACTTCGGGCGGGCGGCGCCCGACAACCGCGCGGTGCTCATTCTGAGCGGCTGGGTCGACTGGGCCGACGGCAGCACGTTCCTCGGCGCGTCTCAGGAGGATTCCACGGGCCTCGTCTTCCCGTCGTTGCAGGTGAAAGACCCGTCCGGCGCGTGGAAAACGGTGATCGAAGACATGGGCATTCCGGCGGGGAAGCCCAAGACGATTGCCGTCGATCTGACAGGGAAATTTCTCTCGGCTTCACGCGAAGTACGCATCGTCACGAACCTGTGCGTTTACTGGGACGAGATTTTCCTGAGCGAGCAGCCGGACGCGCCCGAAGTGGTGATGACGCCCATCGACGCAGCGTCGGCCGATCTGCGCTTTCGCGGCTTCTCGACGCCGCTCGTTCACGCTGAGCGCAAGCAGCCTGAGACCTTCGACTACGCGCGCGTGATGCCGGAGTCGATGTGGAATCCGACACCGGGGTATTACACGCGTTACGGCGATGTGACACCGCTCGTGACCTCGATCGACGACTTGCTCGTGATCATGGGGTCGGGCGACGAATTAGTCTTGAAGTATCCCGCTGCGACATTGTCACCGCTCGCGCCTGGCTGGACGCGCGAGTTTCTCCTTCATGTCGATGGCTGGGCGAAGGATGCAGACGCAAACACCGCGTTTTCACAAACCGTCGAGCCGCTCCCGTTTCACGGCATGAGCGCGTATCCGTATCCACAAATGTTGGAACGTTTCCCCGACGATGAATTGCACCGCGAATATCGGGACACGTACAATACTCGCCCGGCGTTGCGTTTGCTGCGCGCGTTGACTCGCGCGACTCTCGAGGCCACTCCATGAAGACGTCGCTTCGGACTCTGGTTGGTGCAGGCTTCGTCCTCCTGCTCATCAACACCGGTTACATCGCCGCATTCAAATCGCCGACGGTGTTCTACATGGGCAACGTCCTGCTCCATCTGGTGCTCGGCGTCGCTCTCTGCGCTGCGGGCGCCCTGCTGATCGCGCGCGACATGGAGATTCGCCGCGGGGCTTTGTTGACAGCGTTCGGCATGGCGGTCGCGCTCGGCATCGGCTTGTACCTCGTGTGGATTGGCAACCTGAACGAAAACCGCTGGGTCCTCAACGCGCACGTTCTGGTTGCGGCGGCCAGCGTCGCACTGCTTCTGCCGTTTGCACTCCGCGCTGCGCGAGCGGCCGGTGGTCTCAGGACGTTTGGCGTTGCCGCGCAGGGCGCCGCGGTGTTCGCGGTGATCTTTCCGTTCGTCGTCGGACTGTGGGTGAAGGCCAACCCGAATCCGACGCATCGCATCCGGAATCCGCTGGTCGTGCCGACCGTCATGGAAGAAGAAGGCAGCGGACCCAAATCGCCCTTCTTCCCCTCGTCGTCCGCGACCAACGTGGGCGGCATCATCCCGTCCAACTTTTTCATGGATTCCGCGGCGTGCGGGAGCTGCCACAAGGACATCTACGAGCAGTGGAACAGCTCGGCCCATCATTTCGGGTCGTTCAACAACCAGTTCTACCGGAAGTCCATCGAGTACATGCAGTCGGTGGTCGGCACGCAGCCGAGCAAGTGGTGCGCGGGCTGCCACGATCACGCGGTGTTCTTCAACGGCCGGTTCGATCGGCCGATCAAGGACCAGATCGACACGCCCGAGGCGCACGCCGGGCTGGCGTGCACGTCGTGCCACGCGATCACCAGCGTCGACAGCAGCATGGGGAACGGCGGCTTCACGATCGAATACCCCGCGCTCCATGAGCTGATGAC
>Ga0114129_10004828_pt1 | contig 19040 bp, 13 predicted proteins | sample RhiMetdeltSRZDD1_FD_80071 | JGI IMG/M metagenome (GOLD analysis project Ga0114129, IMG submission 80071) | Populus rhizosphere microbial communities from Tennessee, USA - Rhizosphere MetaG P. deltoides SRZDD1 (version 2) (version 2) | ecosystem: Host-associated > Plants > Roots > Rhizosphere >...
AGCACCAGCATCACCATTTTCGTTCGGAAGAAGAAGTTGTGATAGTACACGCCGGCATTCGTAATGAACATCAGCGCCCCGGTTGCGGCGGTCACGGCGAAAGCAGCCCATGTCCACTTCAGTATGTCCGATGCCATTCGCCTGAATGACCGGCGAGTGGATGCGACTCCCAGCAACCGGAAGTCGATGATTGCAATCGTGCCGAAGACCATCGCCAAGCCGAAGACATGCGTGGATTCAATCAGCGGAAAAATATAGAGCGAATTGCGAATTCCAGTCGCAATTCCTGACGATTCCAGTGACGCGAGAAACGTTGTTATATCCATCGGGTCTGTGTCAGGCTTTTTGCGCCGGAGACCAGGAACCCCAGACATGATCGTAAGCGATGAGGCGCCCAAGGATGATGATGGCCACCCATATCAGGAATGTGAGTATTGCGAGCCATTTGGTAGATGCGCGACTGCAGACCCTCTCTTCCCAATCTTGATCGTACTTGCGAAGAGATATCTGGAAGACGGTTGCAACAAGCGTACCGACAGCCACAAGGAACATCTTTATCCAAAAGGAAATAGTCACTAGTTCGCGCACGGGTTCACCGATCACCATCAAACCGCCCGTCGCGAGAAGGACGTAAAGTCCGCCCGTCAACCAGGGGCCGAAACGGTTTGTCGTTTGCCGCAGTGTCTGATCCATCCCCGCCCACCCCATGATGCGGAGATCCACCATGAACACGGATCCAACGACGACACCGATCGCGACGATATGAATAGACTGAATCGTGGGTATCACCCAACTATTATGGTTCTGGATAACGATGCTCAAATACGTTTGAGACAGCCACTCGGCAAATCGAGTCAAAACAGCCTTCCCGTCGATCGACTCATCACACCTAGAACGTGTTGCCGCCCATCAGCGTATTGCCCGGAACGGAATCGCAGTGTTTGCCTGCCGCGGGCGGGGTTGGTTTGCCGGTAGCGGCGTCGGTCGGACACTTGGCGATGGCGCCAATCCTTGAGCCGTAATTACTGCCATCCCGCAATGGATTCATTTTCACGCTAAACACAGTGCCTGCTCCGAAAGTAGTCGCAGTGATGCCTTGTTGAGCTACGGCTGCGGCGCCTGCCATCTCAACGCCCCAACTCACGTATTTGCCGGCAGCGTCTTTCATCAGTTTGCCGTCCGGCCCGACCGCATAGAAGTGGAGTTCTGCATGATTTGCCTGAGCGACAAACTGGGTAACAACGCCCGTTAAAGTAACGACCTTGTTTTGATCGTACATCGCGAATGAGTGATGCGATAAAGCCGGTCTTATGAAAAGCGTCAATGATGCAAGTGCCGTCAGACTCACGATGGTTCTGAACCTGATGCATTGGTTCCTCATTGCTGTTTCCTTTCCTCTGAACCTCATCAAAGAAGTTGAGCTTGTGCTGCGGATCATACCGCGACCAACAGATCTGGTAAATGCCGGAACACACTTCCGTGCGGTGTTAGGGTACTATCAGCAACGTCTGAAACGCGCCGGATCGTTCGGAGTGACAGTCATGAAATTCGCATGGATTGTGATAGGAGGTTTCGTCCTTACCGGAAGCGCATGTACCGCGGCGCAATCGCCTGCGCCGGATTTACTGAAGACGGCGACCATCAAGGACATCATGGACTCCATGGTGGATCCCAGCGGCGATTTCATGTTCGAGTCGGTTGTAGAGATCGCGGACGCGAATGGAATCACGCATAAGGCGCCGCATACAGATGAAGAATGGGAAGAGGTCCGGCGTCGGGCTCTCATCCTGCTCGAAGCCCCGAACCTCTTGATTATGGAAGGCCGGAAAGTAGCCAACCCGGGTGAGAAATCGAAGAACCCGGAAGTCGAACTTCAGCCTGAGCAGATCCAAAAATTGGTTGACAGCGATCGCGCCGGCTTTGTAAGGCGTGCTCGGAGACTTCAAGACGCAGCAACGATGGCACTAAAGGCCGTTGATGCCAAAGACAAGGATGCCTTGTTTCGTTCCATCGAGAGCATCGACAAAGCCTGTGAGAATTGCCATCTGCACTATTGGTATCCAAACGATAAGAGAGCTCAGGAGGCGGCCAAGCAAGAGAAGAACATCGATTAACTCGCGGCCGCCCGCTTCTTATTTGAAAATGTCGAGTATTTCCTTCGGGACAACTTCAGTGTCGGGCTTTTCCCAGTCCTTCTCGAAATACTTTTCCCAGTTCTTTGCCCACGGCCGGCCGTAGTAATCGACAAAACGAGGATCGGAATTCGTCAGCTGCGTCGGCCTGCCATCTGTATTTCGAATATTGCTGAGACATTCGATGTAGGTGTATCGGCGATTCGGATCATCTGGGGTTGCTCGCCGGGCGAAGCGATAGGTGGCGCGCACCGGTGCAACAAATGCCTCCGGATCGTAGAACACCGCTTCGTGATCCAGTCCGATGAACTTGCCGGTCCCGTCGTACGCCGGCTTGAAGGTTTCCACCGTCTCCATCTTGTTGCTGAATTCGAACATCGAGTGCGTGAGTGTCCAGCCCTGGATATTGGCTGTCCAGGTCACCAGAGTGGTTCCATCCCAGAAACCGATCGTCTCTCCGTACCATTGCGGTACTTTTTGAACGTGTTGTTCCTTGCCGATCATGATTTGACGGAGAAAGTTATCGGCGATGCCCGAAACTGTCTGAACCATCCATGGGGTCATCGTGAGCTGGAAATTTCCAGCCTGTGACGGCTGCGCCCACCAACGCATAAATCCTTCCGGATAGCAAAAGGAAGCACTCCACTGCGGAGCGTTGGTCACTGCCTCGTGATAGATCAGCTGAACCATGCGTTTTTGATACTCCGGAGTAAGTACGGAAAGTACAGTTGGAGCCTGGCTGACTCCCCAGATCCATTCGGCACCATGATCGGCCTGCGCGTCGCGCTGGTAATAGCCGTCCCAATCGGGTGTGGTGGCTTTCGTATAAACCGTGGGGCCTCCCTTTGCCTTGGCCGCCGCCATTAAGGCCGCGTAGTGCTCCCGAGCTGTCTTGTATGGGTAAGGGCTCAGGATACTCTCGCGCGTTAGATCGGTATTGCAGTCGCCCCAGGAAGCCGAAGTAGGCGGATTCGGACCGATCCGGCGTTGATTCCACATCTCCGAAAGCTGACGCGGCGTATTGCACCGGTAATAACGCTTATCCATCCAAAGGGCCTGATCTTTGTAGAAATTCTTCGACAAAAACAAATCCGACGGTAGCGGCTGAACTTCTGCCGGTGGCCCCTGGATCACTGGTGGCGCGCCCCTGCCTCCTTGCGGCAATTGCCCGACAGGCGCCCCGCCCCTCTGTCCCTCCGGCTGCTGAGCCAACACCACTGTCGACACAACCACGGTCAACACAACGAAGAATCGAGTTCTCATCTGTCTGTTCCTGTCGTTCGAGATTTCGAGGCTTTGGATCATACATCGAGCTCAGGGTCGTCGCCAGTGAATCGGACGCCTCCTTCCCTGCCTCCTGCTTGAGATAGTGTCACCTTTTGCTTTGAACGCGCAGCCTACCTTTGATTGTCGCCGGTAGAAGCCAGGCGTATACTTCTGCACCATAAAATCCGATTTAGCTGGGGGAATGCAATGAGATGTCCGAGTAAGGAATTTCTCCGGATAGGTGTGCTGCTATGCGGCATAACATTGGCGGGAAATGCCCAGGCGCCGACGCCGTTGCCAACCAGGACGCTTCGAGCTGTGCCGAATTTCGTTACAGTGACGGACCAAACGCTGCGGGCACCCAAACCCGAGGATTGGATAATCCATCGGGGCAATTATCAAGCCTGGGGTTACAGTCCGCTCGACCAGATCAACAAGGCCAACGTTAAAACTCTGCAATTGGTCTGGGCGCGCGCGATGGAGCCCGGCACCAATGAGGTCACGCCACTCGTCTATAACGGCGTGATGTATATAGGCAATCCGGGCGACGTGGTTCAGGCGATCGATGCCAAAACTGGGGATCTCATGTGGGAGTATCGTCACCCATTGCCGCCGGTCACCTCGCTCCGCAATGGACTCGGACAACGCAAGCGCAGCGTCGCGCTCTATGGCGACCAGATCTATTTCGTAACTTGGGACAATGTCGTCGTCTCGCTTGGCGCGCGCACCGGCGAAGTGGTCTGGCAGACGAATCGGGGCGGAGACTTAGACGTCAGCAACTCCACCGGCCCGATCGTGGCTAACGGGGTCGTTGTCTCCGGCAGTACGTGTCAGTATTCCTCGCACGGCTGTTACGTCACCGGTCACGATGCCAGAACCGGCCGCGAGCTCTGGCGCAATGAGATCATTCCGCGACCGGGCGAGCCTGGTGACGAGACCTGGGCCGGTTCGCCATTTGAGAAACGTTGGATGACGGGTGTCTGGGGACAGCTCACCTACGATCCAGAACTCGATCTGGTGTACTACGGCTCGAGTGGCGTTGGTCCTGCATCGGAGGCTGAGCGCAACATGCCGGGCGCAACAATGGCCGGCACGAACACGCGTTTCGCGGTGCGGCCCAAGACCGGCGAAGTCGTTTGGAAGCATCAGGTCCTTCCTCGCGACAACTGGGATCAGGAATGCACGTTCGAAATGATGATCATCAATACGCCGGTCAACCCTTCCGCTCCCGACATGCTGGCAGTCAATCCAAACGCGCGGCGCGGGCCGCGTAAGACATTGACGGGAGTTCCTTGCAAGACAGGAATCGCCTGGAGCTTCGATGCGGCCAACGGCGAGTTTTTGTGGGCGAAGCCGACCACGGAGCAGAACATCGTCGCGCGGATCGATCCGAAGGGCCTCGTCACTGTAAATGAGAACGCGGTGCTGAAGGAGGTCGGCAAAACTTATCACGTCTGCCCAACTTATAACGGCGGACGTGACTGGCCTCAAGGCGCCTACGATCCGAAATCCAACGTCATGTATATTCCGCTTTCGAATCTCTGCATCGACTCGACCTCCCGGACCGATCGCGGTACCGAGCCCCAGTTTGTCTACAACACGACCAACGTCGGCAGGTTCGCAACCGGCAAGGACAAGGTCGGCCGCATCGATGCAATCTCGGTTGAGACCGGCAAGACCTTGTGGAGTTGGGAAACGCGAGTATCGAACTACTCGCCAGTCCTGGCCACCGGCGGCGGGCTCCTGTTGAACGGTTCGATGGATCGTTACTTGCGAGCTCTTGATGCCAACAGCGGCGAAGTTTTGTGGCAAACGCGCCTTCCCTCACAGGTTGTTGGCGGCGCGGTGACGTATTCGATCAACGGCCGGCAATACATCGCCATCGCGGCCGGGGGCGGCCCGCTCGCTGCCCTCGGCCTGGGCCTGACTCCCGAGGTGGACACGGCCAGCGGCGGCAACGCGATGTATGTTTTTGCATTGCCGCAATAGCGTATTTGGTAACTACGGCCTCAACACATACTCCGGCGCTGTCGTGTTTTCTCCCTTGTGGCAGCAGTTGCCCATGAAATTCGGGCGGTAGGGATTGCTGAGACTGTTGTTGCCCGGCGGAAGCTTTCCGATTTTGGCAGGACCGTTGATCCGGGTGAGCACTCGGTCGCGGGACTGCTCGGCCTGCCGGAGCAGTTGGTCCGTGTTCCATCCCACGAGTTTGCCCTTCCAGTACACGATTTTCCCTGCGATCAGGACGTCGCGAACATGGCGAGGGTTCATCATCGTCACAATCGTGCCGGGCACGTTGTTCATCGGCCAGGTATTGATGTTTTTCGCGTCGAGCACGACGATGTCGGCCTCCTTCCCCGGAGTCAGCGTGCCGACTTTGTCCAGGATTCGGTTGGCCGCCGCCCCCGCGATCGTGGCCATTTCGATCACCTGACGGGAAGTCACCAGTTGCGGAATCGGCAGCTTTCCGGGGTTGCTTTCCGGGAAGGCCAGATCATTGGCCAGCGCCCGCTGCAGACAGAAGGCGCCCCGCATAAGCGAGAACGGGTCGGTGGTCATGTTCGTATCGACGTCCGGGCTCAAGCTGGGCAGGATGCCGTGATTCAACGCCTGCTGAAGCGGCGGCATCCCATGCCGCATTTGCATCTCGATCAGGATAGCGATCGAGATATGCGCACCTCGGTCGCGAACGATATCCCAGGCTTTCGATTGGCTGCTGTTTGGGTAACCCGAAGAGCCGGTCCCGATCTCTGCAATAGAGTTGTCCTGCCATCGGGTGGCGTGATCAAAGGTAACGTCAGACCAGTCCATGCCGTTCCGCGGGTCAGCCGCCGCGTTAACGATGCCGTTCGGATTGCCGACGCTATGATTGTTGATCAACGCGCCGAACGACCGGCCGAGCTGCCACCCCGTGTAATCGGCGCCTTGGAAAGCCGGCCCTGCCAGACCGCCGAAGCCCAGCGTCACCAACTGATCCTTCGAACTGAAGTACGTTTTCGCGATGCGGCCAATGCCTTTCGTCGTGTCATTCATGGCCCCGGGGAATTCGAACGGAAAGCCTTCGGCGCTCCGGTTCGTCCCGGCGCTGTAATCGAAAACCATCCGCCGGCCGGAATCCATCAACCCCTTGATCATCGCATCGGTGTGAGCAGGGGTGTGATTGGACTGCGAAGTGTCCGTGCCACAGGTGACACCCTCGCTGATCTGACTGAGACAGGAGATGAGCTGCGCAACGTAGCAATCCTCCGGGTCATACGGGACACGCCCCAGGTCCCAGATGACGTTGTTCGGGTTGTCGGGATCCACGATGCGGCCGACCGTCCAAATGTTTTGCACCACCGATCCATAGCTCTCCAGCGGCCACGCGCCTGCGAGGAGGCCATCGGGAATCACGCTTCGTTGAATGCTCTCGTATTGATGATTATGCGTGGTGATGAAGCCGGGCATGACGATCGTGCCCGAACAGTCGACCACTTCGGCGTCGCCGGCAGAGATGTTGGGCGCAATCTGGCTGATCGTCTTGCCGTCGATCAGGACGTCGCCCTTTTCGAAGTCGCCCACTTTTAGGTCAAGACTAAGGACGACACCCCCCCGTAGCAAGATGCGGCGCTTGCGACCGTCTCCGACGAGGTTTTGAAGATCCGCCGGAGTGGTTGATCGCAGGCCGGGCAGCGGTTGCTGACTCGCAGTCGCCGGAGTCACGGCCGGAGTCTGGCAGCCGGCCGTAACGAGCGTGGCGCCCGCCAGTCCCGCCGCGCCAGACTTCAAGAAATCGCGCCGAGATCGAGGACTCATCTGGACCTCCCCGAAATTTAATTTGAATTCGGGTATTCAATGTCCCCATCGCCCGTTAGTCAAGGGAATTACACGCAGGTTATTCATCGAAAGTCTTAACAACCAACAACACCTTCGTTTGAACATGGCTGACGCGTCGGATAAGATCACGCCGGAGGCCTCAAATGAAACGATGCTTACTTGCGTTGTTCGTGTTCGTCGCGACGCCGCTGGCCGCTCGTCAGAATCAGCAGAGCGTTCCTGAGATTCCCTTCGACTCCATCCCCGACTTCTTCAAGCTTCCGCAGGGAATGAATTTCGGCGAGGTTCCCGGAGTGGCTGTCGATTCGAAAGGGAACATCTATGTGTTCACGCGCTCGAATACCGCCACAGGCCCGGCCTATGCTCCCGCCGCGGCGCAGTTGCTCGAGTTCGGTCCCACCGGCCAGTTCATCCGGGAAATCGGTAAGGGCCTTTATGGCTGGGCCGAAGCGCACACCGTGCGTATTGATAAAAACGACAACATTTGGGCAATCGATAAAGGCTCCGATATGGTCATCAAGTTCAACCAAGCGGGCCGCGTCACGATGGTGTTCGGACGCCGGAAGGAATCAGCAGACGAAGACACAAAGCCATGGGAGCATCCCAATCCGCCTTCGCCACACGTGAATGGACTCTTCCGCCAGCCGACCGATGTGGCGTGGGACTCCGAAGGCAATATCTACATTACTGACGGGTACATCAATTCTCGTGTTGCGAAATACGACAAGAATGGCGACTGGGTGAAGTCGTGGGGCAGTCGCGGCACCGGCCCGGGCCAGTTCAACATTCCGCATGCGCTCGTGATCGATCGCAATAACAACATATATGTCGGCGACCGGACGAACCGTCGCATTCAGATTTTCGACACCGACGGAAAGTTTCTACGCCAGTTCACAATCGACGTGCCGCCGGATCCGAGCATCCCGCCTGTCAACGGCGACACACCAACCGGTGCGCGCCTCGCCGCGTCCATCGGGGCGCCCAATTCGATCTGCATCACGCCAGGTCCGAATCAAGTGTTATTCGTCGGCGAGTCGACGTACCCAGGCCGCCTGTTCAAAGTTTCGTTAGATGGGAAGGTACTCGGAGTCATCGGACGCTCTGGCCGCCAGCTGAAACAGTTCTCCGGGATCCACCAATTGTCGTGTCCATCGGAAACGGAGGTCTACGCCGCCGAGACTTCGAACTGGCGCGTCCAGAAGCTGATCCTCCGTCCGGCAACACAGACATCAAGGGCGGGCCGCTAATTGGCTACTCAAACCTGTTGCTATAAAGTCGGCGGCTAATCATCGTCACCAAGCACGCGGCTGGCGATCTGCATGCCGTCCCACACCGCCGGAAATCCGGCGTACGGGGCCATGTGCAGTATGACTTCGAGTATCTCTTCTCTGGTAGCTCCATTGCCCAGTGCCATGCGCAGATTGAGTTCGAGCGCGTTCGTCCTTCCGAGCGCCGTCAATACAGCGACTGTAGCTAAGCTGCGAGTCTTCAAATCCAAAGTCGACCGTGTCCAGATCCTGCCCGCGACAAACTCGAGAATGAGCCGCTCCAGGTCCGGCGAGATCTCTCTCCAACTCCGACGTATGCGATCCGCTTGCTCGGGGCCGACCATCGTCTTCAGGATTGCTAATCCATCTTCAAAATGTTGTTCGTCCGTCATGGCCGGAGATTAACTAATTACCGATCCTGAAGCCATACCCGGCGCTGACATCGATGGCTTGTCCGGTAATCGCGGCGGCCTCCGGCGAACATAGAAACAACACCAGATCGGCGACTTCTTTCGGAAGAACCATCCTTTTCAATGCTGTTGCCCGTGTGTACTCCTCAGTCATGGCGCCAACGTCAACTCCGGCCGCCTCCGCTCGATCACGGATAACAGCGTCGATCATCTGCGTGCGAGTGGGCCCGGGACAGATGGCATTAACTCGGATACCGAAAGACCCCACTTCCTGCGCGAGTGTTAGTGTCAGCCCGATAAGACCCCACTTGGACGCCGCATACGGCGAGCGCAACGGATAAGCCATCTTTCCTGCGATCGATGACATATTGATGATGCTCCCTGTCCTGCGTTCGATCATCAACGGAATGACAGCGCGGCTCAGAAGGAATGGAGTTCTGAGATTGATGCTTAGAGTTCGATCCCAATGTTCGGTGGTGATTTCATGAACTGGAAGTGTCGGACCGGTGATGCCGGCATTGTTGACGAGAATGTCCGGCGGGCCGAGATCTCGAACCACGGTCTTAATCAGTAAATCGATTTGAAAGTCGTCCGAAAGATCCGTTCCATACGATTTGAAGCGCAGCCCCTTCGACTGGAACTCCAGCGATGTTTCTTCCAGCGCGGCGTCATCCAGGGCCGCAATGGCGACGATGGCATCGGTGCCTAGCAGCCTTTCGGCTATCGCCTTACCGATGCCCTGGCTTCCGCCTGTAACAAGTGCAATTTTGTCTTTGAACATCGCGGAATCATCGCACAAGTCGATTAGAAGGGAGCGGCGGCAGCAGTATAGTTCATCCCGATTCGGCCGGCGAGCGTGCGGTCGGCGGGGGAGCGGCCGATGAGCAAGCATTGGTTCAACGCTAGCCGATGGCGAAACGCAAACTGCAGGACAAGTCCAGGCAGCGGCTTGCGGCACCAGCATAATGGTGGACCAGCCGGGTGTGAACAGTACGCAAAATCGAGGTCCGTCCCAAGCAACTCTTTAGTACGCTCGAAGCATGCGCGCACTGCTGCATCTGTGGTCTTGCCTTCGCTTATCTGCGGACGCCAGGCGATAGCAAGGAGTTTGAAGCCGGCCTTACAATGGCCGGCCATCAGCTCGCGGGCGGCCGGCAGCAATGCGACATCGTCGGGCTCGAGCGCAACCGGAGCGCCGCTTGCGCTAATGCAAAGGACACCATCGTACTCGACCACGATCGCTTTCTGGTCGAAACCGGCAAGCGGCCGCCGCACGAACGGACGATCCTCAACTTCTCTGAACCCTTCTTCAAGAACCGGCGGCTCAACATGCCGTTCGTACCGGAACTGAGCGTCGGGCCCGAAAAAGCGGTGATCGGATTTGCCAACTGCGCGCAATTCCTCGGGCATCGGAAGTCTTCCATACGCCTCGATCAGTCGGCAAACCGCGTTGATCTGCGCGTCGGCCAGGCTGGTGGTCAATCGAATGCAACGGACAGCCACACTGTGACGCGCGGCGCATTCGATTACCTCGTTGCGCGAGTTGCGCGAGGCGTACGTGTTGTCGAGGACCCAATTGAGCTGGCCTCCGGCTAGCCCGGAGTCTAGTTCGGGCACAAGGTCTGCAAGGGTGTCGCCGACGCTGTCGCGGTTCAACCGTCGATAGCCGCGGGTCACGAACTCCTCGGCTGCGCTGCTCTTGCCGGCAGCGGGCATTCCCATCACCAGCACGACTTCACCATCCTTCTTTGCCGCCGGCATGGTGTGTGCTCTCGGCTTGCGCAGTGAACGGCCCGCAGGAAATTGCTCATCGAGCTGCATGCGATCGCGCTCGCTCAACTCGATTGCAGTTGCGCGCCCGATGGAGCGCGCCGTGACTTCCCGCGTTGCTCCCGGAATCGGAACGATGTTGGGCGCCAGCGAGAGCAGCCATGCCAATGCGATTTCATACGGTGTGGCATTGTGCAGTTTCGCAATTTCGGCTAGCACAGGATCCCGCGCTATCCGCCCAATGCGACTGCCGCCGAGCGGCCGGTAGGCAATCAGCTGTATGCCGTGATCGCGACAATGCTCGACGACGCCGTTGCGCAGGTTTTCATCGTCGATCACGCTCAGTCTGACCTGCACGGATGCGACTTCAGCAATCTTCTGTGCCGACTTGATCTGACCGACGGTGACGTTTGACAAACCAATACGGCGAATCAGGCCTTCCTTCTGAAGCGCCGCCAATGCACGAACACTGGTCTCGAGCGGCACACTCGGGTCGATTACGTGAAGTTGATACAAATCGATCACTGAAACATCGAGTGCCCGCAGGCTTGCTAAGCAGGCGCTATGCAGATGCTTCGCGCGGCCGTCAGGCACCCAGCGCCCGGCGGGGCGCAAAAGGCCACCTTTGGTGGCAACAGTGATGCTACTCGCGTCTCCACTCCAGGTCTTTAGCGCCTGAGCGATGAGCCGCTCGTTGTGACCGATATCGCCATCATCGAGGCAATACGCGTCCGCGGTATCGAGCAGTGTGACGCGCCCATCGAGGGCGGCATGAATGACTGCAACCGCACGGGCGGAGTCTCGCGGTTCGATCGTTGACAGGCGCATGCAGCCAAGTCCAATCATGACGTTCTATGGAAATCGATGTTGCCATTCAGTGCGTCGCCGAAACGCTGCATAAACGTGACGGCGCTCTGGGGCGACCGATACGTGGGGTTGGACTGCTTGACCTGCATTCTTTGCCAACCTAACTGCCCTGCGGATGCCGCTGGGATCGAGAATTGCTCCTGGGACGAAGCCGTGGTTTTAATTTTGCATCAACTTCCACGGCTTCGAAACCGTCGTCGTGACCTCTGGCCAGGATGCGGGAGTGAGCGACGAGCGAAGCGAGCCGTCGGTCACGCATGAAGCCTTTCGGCTGATGCCGGCGTGGCACGATGAACCGACAAACTCGCAGTGATACAATCCGCATTCAATTCTGCAGTTATCGGATCGGGTCGTGCGTCGCGATATCAGGCTAGCGAAGGCCTGCTTCGCAACAACCTCACAAGCTACGGCCGCAGGATTCTTAACTCAGTCTGGAAATGGATCATCTGAGAGGTCAATGATGTCCTTCGTGCTGATCTTCACACTACAGTGTTTGTTTCCGATTTTTGACTTCGATGCGGAATTCACCGGCGTATCTATCGTCAATCCAGATACTCAGGGCCAGACATTCGCCGTGACGGTGATGTCGTCGGATGGCTCCAGTGGCAACGCTGCATTGGTGAGCTTGAGGCCTGGCGCTCAACGCGTGGCGCTACTAAAAGAAATTGTCCCGACTACTCCTACGTCGCCCGGATACATTCGCATTAGTCCAAGTCTCAATTCGAGCCTCCCGATCTGCACCAGCTATGTGACATCCGGAACGACTCAGGCTTTGACGGGGATGGATGGAGCACCAGCCCCGCCACCATTGCCCATACCGCCGCCACCGACGCTGCCTCCACCCACCCCGACGACGCTGATTCTTCCTCATGTCTCTGTCAACACCGGTTTTACGGAGTTGGATTACACCGATACGCGCGTCGCATTAATTAATGCTTCGTTCAGTCCTGCGAACATCACCGCGCAGTTATTTGGAACAGACGGAGTACTTCGGGGCAGCGTACCTGTTACTTTTCCATTCGGTAGTCGCATAGTACGGGTTTCCGAAGCGTTTCAGAACCTGCTGCCGAACAACAGTCTCGGAGGAAAGACATTCGAGGGGTACGTACGACTTGTTTCGAATACACAAATTGCGGCATGGCAGCGCATTGAAAGCCCACTCAGCGCTGGTGTCTTGCGCGGTATCTCGCTGGACGAGATTCCTACAACATCGCTGGCAACACTTCCGCACTTTGCGTTTGGTGGCGGCTACGACTCTTTCATCAATCTTCTCAATCCGGGCAACTCGCCCCTCCGTCTGGAGCTTACGGCGTATAACGATCAGGGAAAGACACTCGGCGACGTTCTTCAAATCACGCTTGCAGCGGGTGAAGAACGGCGTGCCTCGGTCTCAGAGATTTTTCGTATTCCCGTCATCGCGAGTTTTCCTCCGCCTCTCACTGGAGGATTTATCCGGATTCGCGAAGCGCAGGCGCAGCCATTTCGAATCGTCGGTGACGTTCAAATCGTGCACTCCAATGGAGGACGCCGTTCGGCGGCGATACTGTCGCCCATTAGCGATGCAGGTGCCACATTCTGGATGATGCCATTTGCCGTCAGCTCGAGCGGCTATTTCACCGGATATGCGATTGCCAATCCGAATGAACTCCTTGCTGTCCAAACGGACGTGCAACTGGAGGTCGTGAACGCCGATGGCACACTCCAGGGAGAAACCACCGTCCAGTTGTCGCCATTGAATCGAACCGCCACACTTGTCCCCTCAGGACTTCGAGGCGGCTATTTACGCTTCCGATCGAATTTTCCTATTCATGTAATGGGAGTCGTCGGAACCGAGGATCTGCGGCAACTCGATTTTGTGCCTGTCATTCGGCAGTAGCCCAAACTGAAACTAAGGTTTCACTCTTTGGTCGGAGAATCTCAGTTGGCGAGTAAAAAGCTTGCTTTCATCGGAAATCCGAGGCGACCGTGTCGGATTTGAACTTTAGAATCTGGAGCCTAGGATTTCGATAACGCGGTATATACGTCCAAACGACACCACATCGCACCAGAAGAGCCGGATTCGCTGTTCCCATGACGTTCCTCAGTCGACGCGACGTAGCCGCCCGATCCGTCGACGCCAGTACTCGCAGAACCAGACGTCACCCGTCGCTGGATCGATCGCCAGCCCGGCAGTGGCAGCATTCCCGTCACCGGGGAAACTCGCAAGAGGGGGCAGACGCACGATCTCACGCCAGTCCTGCGTCACGAAGCCGAGCGACGCGGCGGTCGCGCCTTCCTGCGGCCCATGCTCGGTGAACCACAGCCGTCCGTCAGGGGTAAAGGCGATCGAGTGCAGCCAGTCGCGCGCAAGATCGATACCAGTATCGGCGATCTCGCGAATGCACGGATTGCGGCCGGTGACATCGAGCGCCAGGCACGCCTCACCGGTCGCGCGATCGGGCGTGAGGCGGCCGATGGTGGCGTCGAAATGCGTATTGAATACGATGTCACCGTCGGGTGCGACGACGATCTGCCAGGGGCCTGAGCCGAACACTTGCGCCGGCTTCGCCGTGCTGACGGTCTTCGGCAGCGGATACTCGAGAACGGCACCGCTTTGCGGATCGAGCCGTCCGATACGATTGCCCCAAAACGCCGTGTACCAGATGCGCCCGCCACGATCGAGGGCCAGATGTGCGGGTTGCCTGCTGCCTTCGGGCAGTTCGTAGACACGAAAGCAATCCTCGTATGGGCCGCCGCTCCGGCAGATCCGATCGTCAAGCGGACGGCTGAAATCGAACGTGTTGTCCCAGCGCACATGCTCCGGATCGAACGAGACGATCCGACGCCCGCGGTCGAGCCCTCCCTCGGCGAACCAGAGACGCGCGCGCCGGGCGTCCCACGCGAGACCAGTGACCTGATTCCAGTCGCCCGGCACGTTGTACACCCGAAAGCGATCGGGCTCCGGCGCCTTGGGATCATAGCGCACGACACGGCTGTGATTCGGATGCCTGCCGCTATAGAGATACCCTCCACCCTTTGTGAACCACACGCTCCCGGTGGGATCGACAATGACGTCTTCTCCCAGTCCGCTCATCTGCGTTCGGATGTCGTTACCCAGAATGGACAACGCAAACGCCCCCGGCATCGGCGGACGCGGAATCGAAATGCCGAACACGCTGCCCAGGCCGGGATCGAAGCGCTGCAGATCGAGATGGAACTCCTGATTGATCCATAGTGTGCCGTCGGCAGCGCGAGCCATCGCCAGCGGCAGCGCATTCGTGCCTGATGTCGGTGGGATGTCGAACCAGTCGTAACGATAAACTTCGAGGCGCACGTCGCGACTGGTGCCATCGGCGGTCTCGATCCGGAACCGTCCGCTGCGCGCACCCTCCGGCAGATGCACGACGATCTGCCGATCAGCCCAATGTGTGATCTCAACCGCGGTCGAAGGAATGCGACGGACCGTGCCTGCTTCGATCAACACGAACGCGCTCGTACGGCCGGGTTCGCCGAAACCGGCGCCCGTGATCGTCAGCAAGCCCTGTGCAAATGCCGCGGCGGTCGCTCCACCATTAGTCGTCGGTTGTGCCGATGCCTCGGTAGCGACCATCAGAAACCCGATGACAAAGACCAAGATACGCATGCGCTCGACCTGTGCCTTTCCAAGGGCGGGGTGTTCGCGTAGGCGAGCATCGCCCGCGTCGTGTTTTGAGCATTTGGGTGGCCTCGATCCTGATCATGTCGGACGTGTCCGGCTCTCCCGCGCTCGCGTTCGTGTGAGTATAGGAGAGTATAGGAAAAACAAAGCGTCCTCAAAACCACGACGTATTTCAAAAACGATTCAAAATCTATCTTGACCCCTTAGTCGGCATCTCGGAAAGTGAGAACCCAATAGCGCGTTCGGTTTGAATTTTCGAACATTAGCTTGGGATGTATTCTGAATTCATGCGGGTCACCGGCTTCACCATCGATGCGATTCGCGCGGAATTCGCATGGGTCAACGAAACGCCAGATCCGAATAAGTGTGGCTGCCGCAACGTTCGGTGTTGTCAGGAGACAGGCCACAAACCTAGTGGATGTTCGGGACTGGTTGCAACGAAGTTCTGGACGTTCCGCTGGGAGTACTACTGCTTAGAGTGCCGCGAATACTAATGAACGTCTTCATTCGACGAACTCCGACGACGGGCACAGGAAGGCAAGTAACCCAATGCTACCGAGCACGCTCTACAACCGCTATAATCCGCAACTCATGAGCCTCACAATTGGGACTCAGCTTGGCTCTCACGAAATCGTTGGGCTGCTCGGCAAAGGCGGGATGGGCGAGGTCTATCGCGCACGTGACACCAAGCTCAAACGCGACGTCGCCATCAAAATTCTTCCGGACGAATTCTCGCGTGACGCGTCGCGCGTGAGCCGGTTTCAACGCGAAGCCGAAGTGCTGGCATCGCTGAATCATCCCAACATCGCGTCGATTTACGATCTACAGGAAGCTGCAGAGGTGCGATTCCTCGTGCTCGAGCTCGTCGAGGGCGAGACGCTGGCGGAGCGCATTCAGCGTGGTCACATTCTTGTTGAAGAAGCCATCGAGATCGCCAGGCACATCTGCGAAGCGCTCGAAGCGGCACATGCAAAGGGAATCGTTCATCGCGACCTCAAGCCTGCGAACGTAAAGATCACATCCGATGGCCTCGTGAAAGTTTTGGACTTCGGTCTCGCAAAAGCGATGGAAAACGCGCCGCCTTCAGGAACGCTTTCGAACTCTCCGACCTTGAGCCTCGGCGCGACGCAAGCCGGCGTCATCTTGGGCACGGCGGCGTACATGTCACCGGAACAGGCCAAGGGGTTTGAAGTGGACCCGCGCAGCGACACGTTCTCGTTCGGTTCTCTTCTGTACGAAATGCTGACCGGTCGCCCTGCATTCGAAGGGGACACTGTTGCCGATGTGCTTGCTTCCGTTCTAGCGCGCGATCCGGACTGGAGTCTGCTGTCGCCGAATGTGAATCCACGGCTCAAGGAACTACTCGAGCGATGTCTCCAGAAAAATCCGAAGCGGCGTTGGCAAGCCGTCGGAGATTTGCGAGCGGACTTGGAAGTGATCGCCGCTTCGCCACCGGTCGCGAAAGATGTAACGACAACACTATATCCATTTTGGAAACGCGCTGTTCCGTGGGCAATCGCCGCCATTGCTGCTCTGGCGCTCGGCGTTGTCAGTTATCGCAATTTCACGGAAGAGACGCGCGTGCTGCGATTGTCGATTCTCTTTCCGGAGAAGGCAAACTTCAACCCTGGATCCCTTCCTGCGGTTTCGCCCGATGGGCGGCATATCGCGTATTCCGTGGTCGTTGAGGGCCAGCAGCGACTGTGGGTGCGGGACTTGGATACTTCGAACGCTAGACTCCTGACAGGAACTGAAGGTGGAGTCTATCCTTTCTGGTCTCCTGATAGCCGCTGGATCGGATTTTTCACGTTAGGCGGTAGGCTGAAAAAGATCGAAGCAGTAGGCGGGCCGGTCACGACGTTGGCCGATGCTGCCCAGGGGCGAGGTGCAACTTGGAACAAGGATGGTGTGATCCTATTTGCACCGTCTCAAGGCGTCGGTCTTTCACGGGTATCCGCGAATGGCGGCGTTCCGGTTCCTGTGACCATGGTCGATGTGGAGGCTCGCGAGCGATACCATCGTACCCCTTGGTTCTTGCCCGACGGCCGGCATTTTCTTTACACTGCCGTCAATCAACTTCCGGAAAAAACCACGATTTATCTCGCGGACCTCGATACAGCAAATAAGTCCCAGGATCGCCAGATGATCGTCACCGCAAATTCCAACGCGGTCTATGCGCAAGGTTATTTGCTATTTGCTCGCGATGAAACACTCTTGGCGCAACCCTTCGACGCCGGAAAGGCGCAAATCACCGGAGAAGCGGTGCACGTGGCGGAACAGGTCGATCTATATGGCGGCAGCAGTCAGGCCGAGTTCTCTGTATCTCAAACCGGCGTTCTGGCATACACAAGCGGCGGTGCGAGCTCTCGGTTGCAGCTGGCATGGTTGGATCGCACGGGCCGGATGCTGTCAACGATCAGTACACCTGGGGATGTGAATTGGCCGAGAATTGCTCCGGACGGCAATTCCGTGGCGTATGCGCGCCGAGACCCTCAAGGTGTTGGCCCCGACGTCTGGATGTATGATCTTGCGCACGGCACGGATTCTGCCTTCACTTTCGGATTCCAGGGCAACGCGTATCCTACATGGTCTCCCGATGGCAACTACCTCGCGTTCTTGGTAACGCGTGGTAGTCCTCGAATGCCAAATATAACGAAACGCGCCGTCGGCGGTTCTGCGGAGGAAATCGTTGATGAAGGAGTCAAACGCCCAGCCGATTGGTCCGGCGATGGACGCTATATCGTCGAAGCGACATTCCCGAGCTTTCCGAAGACCGGCAGCGACGTGTGGGTTCTCCCTCTTTTTGGTGATAAGAAGGCCTATCCTTACGTGAATACGGAATTTGCCGAAACGTACCCGCGGCTCTCGCCCAACGGCCAATGGCTGGCCTATGTCTCGAATGAATCCAAGCGAGACGAAGTTTATGTTGGTACATTCCCGATGCTTGGCGGCAGGTGGCAGGTCTCCCTCAACGGCGGCAGCTTCCCCTCTTGGAGTCGCGATGGCAAGGAACTGTACTTCATCGCGGCCGACGGAAAAATGATGGCTGTTGAGATCAGGGGTGGACCGAAGTTCGATCGCGGCGTTCCGAAAGCGCTGTTCGACAGTCCGTTGGGGCTCGGAACCGGCGACTACGGCGCTTACGACGTCAGCAAGGATGGCCGTTTTCTTATGTCGTTATCAGCGAGCCAGTCCGCCACCGTGCCGATGACCGTCGTGGTGAATTGGCCCGCGGCATTGAAGAGATGATGGGGCATCATCACCTTCACAGAAGGAACTCTTCTCGGCTCGCATGAAATCGCAGAATCGTAGACGCCGCCTTAAAGCCGGCGCCCACCTTGCGACTACGAAAGCGGAATTGCTTCGAAGCTATAACGAAGTCGTTCAGGTCTACAGCGACCTCGTCTCAAAGTTGAACTGGAATAGGCGGCCAAGGCTATCCGCTAGATATGCTGACCTTCTCGTCATCAAACATCGCGACCCTCTCGTCATGGAGTGGCGGGTTAGGGCCGAGACCGAACGCAAACGCTGGACGAGCACGTCAAGACGCACGGATGCGTGCAGGAAAGCACAAACGCCGAGCAGCTGTATGGTTAAGACGATACGCTCGGCGGTTCTGGATATAATCCTCGCGTGCTACCTCGAAGCCTACGGCCATGCGGCTCTCACGCCGACTGGAACCGTTTGACTCTGACCAATTCATTTACGAACTAAAGATTGATGGTTTTCGTGCGCTCGCTCACATCGAGGCAGGACTTCCACGCCTGTATACCAACTGACGTGTCGATTCAGGCTGGCCGCGGCCCTTCGCACACATAGAAGTCTCCGCAAGAAAAATCTACCTGCTCAGGCATCAATGGAGGAATGTGGTCGC